>Ga0172372_10001268_pt1 | contig 39285 bp, 36 predicted proteins | sample LakKiv5m_2_FD_114544 | JGI IMG/M metagenome (GOLD analysis project Ga0172372, IMG submission 114544) | Freshwater microbial communities from Kabuno Bay, South-Kivu, Congo - kab_092012_9.5m | ecosystem: Environmental > Aquatic > Freshwater > Lake | place: Democratic Republic of the Congo...
AAGTCGAAATCGCAAGCACCACATCTTCGGGCCGAGCAAGCGCCTCGACCTGCTTGGAAAACACGTGCTCGTACCCAAAGTCATTGCCGATCGCCGTCAGATTCGAAGTGTCCGTCGTGAGAGCGATGGCCGGAAGGGGCCTGCGGTCCACCAGCATCCGCCCCACCATCTCAGCAGCCATGTGTTGCGCATCTGCGGCCGAGCCGCCGTTTCCGAAAATCAGGATTTTTCCGCCCTTTTTGATCGACTCAGCCATCAACCGAGCTCCTTCAACCAGATCAGCCAGATGATCCTGGAGGAACTGCTCCCGGATCCGCGCCGACTCTTCGGCGGTTTGTCGCACATAGTCCTTGGGGTCGGAAGGCAGGGATGCACTTGAAGCTGGCCGTTGCAAATCCTTGGATGTTTGTGTCACGAACAAATGGGTAACCGCATTAGAGGAGAATTTCCATGTCAGATTCCAAATTGGTCCGCGAAGCCACCGATGGGAACTTCGATGCCGAAGTCCTGAAATCCGCAAACCTTTCCTTGGTCGATTTTTGGGCAGAATGGTGTGGCCCCTGCCGCATGCTGGCTCCCACCATCGACGCCCTGGCAAATGAATATCAGGGCAAAGTGAATGTCTTCAAAATGAACGTCGACCACAATCCGACCGTTCCGAACAAGTTCAATATCCGCGGGATTCCTACCGTGATTCTTTTCAAGAACGGACAGCCCGTGGACCAACTGGTCGGCATGCAGCGCAAGGAGGCCTTCGCTGAAGCGATCAGCAGGCACCTCGGCTGATTCAGATTCAGACGATTTTTCGAAGGGGCGTCTCCGATTGTTACGGAGGCGCCTTTTTTTGTCAAAAAACCAACGTTTTTACCGCGTGAACCGCGGGGAAGTTCAACATGAAAAGTTGACCCTCCGCGGGTTTCCTTTATCCTGATATCTGTACTTGCAGTATTGTCCGGGAGTTCAAGATGGCTCCCACAGTCCCCAGGGAAGGAGACTCGCTCATGGAACAGGCAGGCGGACACTTCGACTTCATCATCAAGGCCTTTCAAACCGGCGGCATCTGGGTCTATCCGATCGCCATCAGTCTTGGCGTCTCCATAGCGATATCGCTCGAGCGGGTATTCCGGCTTTATATTCAATATCCGGTCGCAGGACGCCGATTTTGGGACGAAATCCGCAACTTGGTGATCGCCGACGATCTGGATGGCGCCATCAAGTACTGCAACGCCGGTGGCGAGCGCCTGCTCCCGAAAGTGCTGCGTGCCGGTCTCACACGCGCTTCACGCGACGAATCGCAGATTCAGAATGCGATCGATGCGGCAACACTCGAAGCACTCCCCAAGCTCGAGAAACGCATCCCCTACCTTTCACTGATCGCCAATATCGCCACTCTTTTCGGCCTTCTGGGCACAATCAGCGGGCTAATCACGGCCTTCAACGCTGTCGCCAGTGCCGATCCACAGGCTCGTCAGGCAATTCTCTCGGCAGGTATTTCGGAGGCCATGAATGCCACGGCATTCGGACTGGTCACTGCAATTTTTTCGATGATCTGCCATAGTCTGTTCTCAAATCAGGCGGCACACCTGGCTTCGGAGATCGATGAGTTCGGAGTCAAGCTCATGGACCTCGTCGCCGCACGCAACTTCAAGCACTCATCGGAACGCACGGAGTGATATTCCAGTGCTGAGACGTCCCACTGCGCGTCGAAAAAAAGAAGTCGCCGAAGTTCAGCTCAACCTCGTTCCGATATTGGACGCGATGGTGACGCTGATTTCTTTCCTCCTGTTCACCATGTCTTTTCTGGCGATCGTGAGCATCGAGTCGCCCTTTCCGGAGGCGAGCCCCGAGATCAACCAACGAAAACTCGACGAGCCCCCGCTGCAGCTGACGCTTTCTGTTCGCGAGGGTGAAACCGAGATTTGGAGTCCGTTTCAAAAGATCGAATCCCGCAAACTTCCCCACCTCGAACCCGGCAAGCCTGACACGGCCTCGATTCATGAAGCGTTGCTCGCCATCAAGCAACAGTTCCCGCAGGAAAAGCAGGTCGTGCTCGCTCCCCATCCCGGTCTGAATTACGACGCCTTGGTCGGCGTGATGGATGCCGCCCGCACGCTGGAGCCGACAGACCCGCCTATTTATTTCAAGAACGAAACCACCGGAATGGATGAGGCCGCAGCCGCCCTGTTCAGTGACGTGGTCTTTGGAAACCTGCTCGGAGAGGAATGAGGAGCCCCCATGCCTGCACGCAAGTCCATCCGCAGCCGCGCCTCCCGTCGAATCAAGATCCGGGATTTCGAACTCCCCCTGACCAGCATGATGGATATGCTGGTGATCATCCTGGTGTTCTTGCTCAAGAGCTACTCCGCCAGCACCAACAGTTTCAGCTCCGAAAAGGGTCTTAAACTCCCGATATCGAAGTCTCAGGAGATCCCTCCGGACAGCCTGCAGGTGGTCGTGACCCCCGAGGGCCTGAATTTCGAGAACCAACGGATTGTGCAATTTGTGATGAGTGCGGACCAACTGGGGACGGAGGCAGCCACCTACTCGCTCAAGCCCGAGGATCTCGATGAGAACGGGATGCGGATCAAGTCCCTTTACGATTCCCTGACTCGCGCACGCGAGAAGGCGGAACTCCTTCGGGCACAATCCAAGCAGAGGGACGAGAAAGGTCAACCCCTCCCCTTTGATGGCGTCCTCGCAATCCAAGCGGATCAACGGGTGCGCTACGAAACCATCCGGCGGATCATGTATACGGCAGCGGCGGCTGGATATAAGACCTTCCGCTTCCTCGCCATGAGCCGCGAGAGTTGACGTTATCCCCGGGGCGGGGACGGAGCTTGCTTCTCTCAATACGCCCTGCCAGATTTTTTTCCAAAGCTGCACAGTTTGGCACGACTCTTTCAATGTGAGCGGCCACTATGAGACTATCCCGTTTTTCCGTACTTTCTGAACCCACTGGAATTGTTCATCTTTTTTGGAGGTGCCATAATAAAGAGTTCCTTTTGAAGCCTGAAGACACAAAAGAACTTTTCTTCCGGAGTCTGATTTTCGGTCTTTTGCACAGAAATACTGCAGGTGCCGTAAAGCTCCACGCGTTCTGCCTCATGAACAACCATGTTCACAAACAGATGAGCTATACAAATGGGGCAAAGCACCTATCAAGCTTCATGAGGGTTGCAAACGGCCTCTTCGGTCTCCTCTACAACAAAGTCAACAAGCGCTCCGGCAAGGTCGCCAATGAACGACCCAAAACTCCGCTCATTGGTGATACCGAGTCTCAGATGCGCGTGCATTTCTACATCGAGGCCAACCCCTTACGTGCCGGTATGACAACTCTCGCAAAACTGCGGTACTTCACCTGGAGTTCTTATCGCTTCTACGCCTATGGAAAAGTGGACCAATACACAAAACATCTGACTCCGCCGGACTGGTATATCGCGCTGGGACGAACTGCAGCCGAACGGCAGGAGCGGTACCGAGCCCTTTTCAAAGAGTACCTCGAGAAGTCGACTTCAAAATGGGAAAACTTCCTCGGGGTCTTCATCGGCACTTCGCACTGGATGCAAATCCAAAAAGATCGACTCAAGGGGCTTCGAAAGGCGATCAGAGAAGCGAGATTACGTTCGGAAAATCTGGAATTAAATCAAACTGAATTACCCCAGCCTATATAGTCGCTGGAAATCAGCGCCCATTCTGCGACTATTCAGCCGCATCTCCGGATTGATGGCAGGACGAACTGCGCCAAAAAGAGACGCTTTTTTGCGATATGCGCGGAAATAAATCCAAATAATTAGGTCACAGGCCGCGCGAGTCCTTTTGACTGCGAATTGCGGAGCCAATGAAGGTCCGACCTGAGTCCGGATTCGACCGCGAATGCAGAACGCGGCCGGGAATGAGCTACAGATGAATTTCGAGCTCCGTCCCTACCACGAGACCGCATGAAGTTCGACCTTCAGTCCGCCGGCTTCTCGCTCACCTTGAGGGATTATGGTCAATCCTTCGAATTTTGAGGGGTCGAGCTTCAGCTCCTGAAGCAAGCGCTCGGTGATCAGGATCTCCTGCGGGCGGGCTATATCCTCACCCACCTTGTAAGCAAGATTGACTGCGTCACCATAAGCATCATCTTCCAACAAGAGAAATGGCCCATGATCCATGCCTATCGACAGATGGAAATGCTCATCCTCCGGAAGCGCGGAATTTCGGATCGAATGCGCCCTTTGAATCTCGAGCGCACATCTCAGCGCAGACCAATGGTCCGAAAAGTGGGCTATCAGATTATCCGCCTCGGATTTGATCAAGACCCCCTGGTGGGATTTCACTAGGGGTATCGATATCTTATAGCTCTGCGCAAGCAACGATAGAAAGTGAATGATGCCACGGCTACGCGTGATTCTCGTAAAGCCTGAGGCATCAGACACCAGTACCGTCCCTCTGTAGGATAATTTGGATTCCAGATCCCGATCAAAGGCCTTCGCATTTCCAGCGTTCCGGCTCAAGAGAGCCTCGAAAAATTTAATTCGCTTCATACTGGCAACCTCTCCTTTCATGTGGCTCCGTCCCCGGCCCCCCCTCAACCGCAGAGAGCCACGCCGGCCTGATTGCAGGCCTGCAGAACATGGTCACGAAGCTCCCGACTCAGGGCGTCCCGCAGGGGAGCCAGATCTCCGTCGCAATCCACATCAAGTGCGAACTTTAAAACCTTGTCGCTCGCACCATCGAAACCAATGTTCGCTATCCTGAGACGTGGCGCCACCCCGCTAAAATGGGCGCTCATCCCCGCTCGGAGCTGGGTCTCAACGGCTCGGGTAACTCCGTCCCCCACTTGGGACTGCATCCGCGGATTCATTGAGAGCTCCAGCCGGAGGGTGAAGCCGCGGGAGTAGTTCAGAGGCGGATTCTTGAGGTATTCCGCTGTCGCCAATCGTCGGCTCAATCCATTCGAGGCGCGCACCACCACTTGCTCCGGGGTCTGGAAAACCACCTCGCCGTAAAAATCATCCCCGAACAACACATAATCCCCCACCCGACTGGGGAACCACGGCTCTCCCTCCACCACCGGACGCGAGAGCAGTGGTAAGAGCTGCGCCGCCGGCACCACCACCTCTCCCCCTTGCAGCTCCGGATTCACCAGCACCGAGGAGAGCCCAAGATTGGAGACCAGCCACGGGATATCATTCCACATCACCCGCTCCCCTTCCTTGACGGTGCCGAGGTTCAAGATCAGCTTGAGCTCGTTCATCAACCGGGGCGCCAATGTTTTGAACGACCAGATCAGGCCGAGCAGGAAAAGCAGAAAAAACGTCACCAACAACCAGTCATGCAACACATACAGAGTGATCATCGCCACCACAAAAGCGACAAGAATCGCAATGAACCCGTAGAGCGTGTTCATCGGCTTGTAGAGCCGCTTGAGCTTGCGCACTGCAAACTCGGACCTAAAGAATCGCTTGCGCACAAACGACAAGCCCCCGAGGGTAGCGACAAAACTGAGCACCGCAATCAGAAGGTTCTTGCCCTTGGTTCCAAAAAATTCCCGCGTCATTTGCGCGACACTGTCAAACAGAGGCTTTTCTTCCTTGGTTTCCTGCCGCAACTGCGCCTGCACGTTCTCAAGTTGAATCTCAAAATCCTGCCGTGTCTCAAGAATCAACTGCCGTGACTCACTCAGAGTTTTCTTAACCCCCTCATGGATATCATCACCAGTCAGAGCATCCAGATTCCGAAGCGCCCGATCCGCGGCATCCAATCGCTCCTTCAAGTTCTGGATCTCAGTTCGAAGGCCCTCGATCCGGCGGGGCCGTTCGCTCAACCGCCGCACCCCGTCCATCACGGGCTCAAGAAGCGCCTGCGCCTCCTGCACGAGGTCCCGTTTCTTGGGCAACGACTCGACATCCACCGGCGTGAGATTCACCTCCGTGGCCGTCGACACAAAAGCGATATGTGCCTGCTTGAGTCGCGTCTTGAAACCCTTGATCTCCTCATTGAGGACCACACGCTCTTCATCCGAAGCCTTCTCGAGCCGGCCACGCCTGCGCTCCACTTCACTCTCCAAGTGATCAATATTCTTCTTGATGAGATTGAGGCGAGATATCTTTTCGGCTCGATCAAGAACTTCGGCTGCTGCGCTGGAGGCACCACCAGGGAACTCCTGCGAACGAGCGACGGGAGCGTTGATGCTCAAACCAGTACTGACCAGAAGGATCGTCAAAGCAGAGATCAGAAGCCGCATCCTCACATTGTCGCAGAAGCCATAAAAAAGGCAGCATCCGTGTTCAACAACTGAAAAAAATCACCGCGAAACAGCGTCAAACTCCCGACACGATCAAGCCCCCCACCCCTCACTCCCCGCTTTTCAAACTCCGCTTGCCACGCAAAAGCCGATGATAGCTAATCGCAAACCGGTGCGCCTCATCTCGGATATGGGTCAAAAGCTTATAGGCCGCCATATGTGGCAGGAGCGGTACCGGGTTCTTGCGATTGGGAATGAAAATCCGCTCGTGCGAGGATTTGACCTCGGTGGCTTGGAAGTCGCTCTCGGTACGAGCCTTAGCAAGACCCACCACCGGAACCCAACCCATCCCAAGTTCATCCAGAATCGCCACCGCCTGCGCAAGCTGGCCCTTGCCCCCGTCCACCACCACGAGGTCCGGCAACCCTTCTTCGTCGCTTGCAAACCGGCGCCCCAGCACTTCCTTCATCGATGCAAAATCATTGGCCCCGATCACGGTCTTGATCTTGTAACGGCGGTAAAGATTCTTATCGGGTGCTCCGTCCATAAACACCACGCGCGAAGCCACGGACTCCTCACCCTGTGTGTTCGAGATATCATAGCACTCGATCCGGATCGGCAGCTTCTGAAGATTCAATTTCTCCTGGATCTCCTCGAGCGCCTCGATCCCGTGCCCCCCGGACTTCTTGACCTGCTGTTCGAGCGCGTAGCGTGCATTGGTGCGGGCTACTGATATCAGCTGCCGCTCGTTCTCGGTCTCGGCCACGCGGACCTGCGCTCCCACCAAGCCCCCGATCAGCTCCGGATTCTCTGGTGCGGCACCCAGCAGGATCTCGCTTGCGGCTGCGATATCACGCACGGGCCCCGCCGGCACTCCGTCCGCCCCGAGCCCTTCCGGGGTCAACGCCCCCTGCATATAATAATACTGAGTCAAAAACTCTTCGAGGAGTTCGCTCTCCGGCTGCGTGGGATCCGTGTTCTGCAGATGAAAATGCCGGACCGCGAGCATCCTGCCACCCCGAATCTGCAGCACCACCCCGTGCGCCTCCGTCCCCTCGCGCTCGATCCCCACCACGTCCCGATTCCGGTGCGAGCCCGCTTCGTCCACCACTTGGGTGGCCGTCACCAATTCCAGATTGCGAAGCTGATCCCGATACCACGCGGCCTGCTCGTACTCCTCGTTTTCCGCGGCAGCTTCCATCCCGCGCCGCAGATCGCCCACGAGGCGATCGCCTTTACCCTCGAGCACGCCAATGACTTCTCCCATCGCCGCCCGGTAGTCGATCTGACTGATATAGCCCACGCAAGGCGCCGTGCACTTTTCCATCTGGTGCAAGATGCAGGGTCGGGAGCGGTGTTTGAACGTATTGTCGCTGCAGTCCCGAAGCTGGAAGGTTTCCGTCAGCAAGCGCATCACTTCGCGCGCAGACCAAGCCGACGGAAACGGACCAAAATACCGTGCCCCATCCTTGAGCACTCGGCGCGTCCATTCAATACGCGGGAACACCTCGTCCATCCGGATCTTGAGGTAAGGGTAGGCCTTGTCATCCTTGAGGCGGATGTTGAACTTGGGCTTGTGCTTCTTGATCAGTGTGCACTCGAGAATCAGCGCCTCGGCCTCGGTCTCGGTCAGGATGACTTCGAACCGCTCGACCCGGCTCACCATCATCTCGGTCCGCGGCACTTCATGGACCTGCCCCTGAAAGTAAGTCGTCAAGCGATTCTTGAGGTTTTTCGCCTTTCCCACGTAAAGAATCCCGCCCTCGACGTCCTTCATGAGGTAGACCCCAGGGGTAGTCGCCGCCTCACGCGCCTTGGCCAATAATTCAGTCCGTTTCGTGCCTTGCATTTCCATTTCCTCACCTACTATAACTGAAGAACACGTATTCGACGCAAGGAGACGATCGCAACATGGCATCGAACATCAAAGTTCAAGAGACCCTCGCTTACTGCACCAGCTGCAAAATGGATTTGAACCACACCGTTGTGGCCATGAAAGGCGATCGGATCGCGAAGGTGCAGTGCCGCACCTGCAAGAAAGAACACACCTACAAGGCGCCAAAGAACATCAACGATCCGACCCAGATCCCGGCTAAAAAGCCCCGCGCCACCAAGGAAGAAAAAGCGGCTTCCTCGACCCCGGTTGAAGTCGAATGGCAAAAACTCATGAGCGCGCACGCCCAAGCCGAAGTCCGCACCTACTCGGCCCGCTCGGCCTTTGCGCTTGCCGACAAGATCAAGCACCCGACTTTTGGCGAAGGCATCGTCAACAAGCTGATCTACCCCAATAAGGTGGAAGTCATTTTTCAAAGTGATATAAAAATCCTGATCCACGCAGGCGAGCGCGTCTGAGTCTCGGGCTCACCACAAGGATACCGAGATTCGCCATGACTTTTCTGCGTCTGTTCAACATCCGCAGTTCAGCCCTCGTCTTGGGAACCCTCGTCCTCGTGGCGTCCGGTTGCGCTTCCAAGCCCAAGCGCACCACTCCCAAACTCTCCGAGCTTGAGGGCAAGAAGGTCGCGCTCATCGAAGTCGAGTCCGAGCCGACCCAGCGCCAGATGATCGAAGTCTCGCTGGTGAACCAGCTCGTCCGCGACGGCACTTTTGAACTGGTATCCAAGCAGGCGGTCGACAAGGCTCGTACTCTGCCTGATGTTTCGCCGACCGATTGGCGGGAAATGGCCAGACGCGCAGGCGCCGACCTCGCTCTTCGGGCCAAAGTGCTCGAATTCAAGGCCGAGGACCACGAAGGATGGACTCGGGTCGAGCGCGAGGACAGCGTCCTTGCGGCAGAACTGGGCGAGTCGGCCCGCAAGCACAAGCAGCTCGTGAGGGCCAAATCCATCGAAGGCTCGGTGAAGGTGGAGCTCGCTTTTACGGATTTGAGGGCCGATGCCTCCGCAGAGGGAGCCGGGGAAACCCGCTCGGCTATCGCCGAAGCCACTGAAACCGTCGCTTCGGATCAGTCCGAGGGGCCGATTCAATTGCCCCTTAAGATGCGGTTCTTGGAAAAGCTCACCAACCGGGCTTTTGCCGAGTTTTTTGAAAAATATCGGGACTGACCCCGAGACACCCCCGAGCGTCTGCAAACGGATCGCCCCATGTCGGGAATGACACAATTCCTGAAAGTGTCGAACTCCGGGACACTGGAGTCATGGGGACCTTCTTTCAGGCCGTCTCTGCCCACTTGCTAACAACCCTCGCCCTTCTCGCTGTCATTCCAAGCAACGCTTTCGCGAGAATCCCGGTTTTCCGGAATCGCGGCCTCGACGCAGTTCCGCTCCATAGGAACAGCTCCTTCACGCGCACCAAACCCATTCGAATTTTCTGTTCTGCCCGTAATCCCGCCTGCAAACCCGACGGGGTCGTCGTCAGCCAAAGCACCATCGACAGCTACCGCGGCCCCGAAAGCAACGCGCCCGAACAGATTCTGGCCGCCTCCCCGGCGGGCTTGGTCGATATCACCGCGGAGGCCTTGCGCGGAATCGAGAAAGCCAACCTATTCAGTGCCACTGGCAGGACCGCAAACGGCCACACCATGGACTCCTGCATCGCCGATTTCAACGCGGACGGCTTTGAGGACATCCTGCTTGTGAATCGCATGGGCCGACATCGGTTGCTTTTCAACAATGCACCAAAACCCGGTCTATTCAGGGACGCAACCGCAGGCCTCAACGAGCTCGGTACGGGCGGAGTGAATTTCTCCAGCCTCTCCCCGCAGGAACTCGAGGAGCAGGCGTTAAACGGGATGCTTGCCCAAAATGCCCCCCGCGCCCGCCGTTGCACGACCGGCGACCTGAATGGCGACGGCCTGACGGACATTCTGATTGCCCATTCCGGAGCGATATCGGCAGCGATGGTCCGGGAGCAAAACCGTGAACGACCGATGACCATGGTTCAGGTCTTCTATAACACCCGGAATTCGCCGGGCACTTTCCGCGATCTGAGCCGGAACCTCGAGTGGCTCGATCCGGCCGAGCGCGCGGGAGGCGGCCCGCGGATTCCCCTCTCTGATATTTTGATCGATGATATTAACAATGACACCAGGCCCGACCTCGTCCTGCTCCACGGCCCAGAGACTTCCGAGACCACTCCCCACCATCCGCACCAGGTGCTTTTGAATCAGGGAGCAGGAACGTTTTCGCTTCGGCAGGCACGCCCATTCCCGGCCCCGGAGTCCGTCTTCTTTGCCAGCGATGCGCAGTTCCTGCGTGCGAACGGGCGTACTTTGCTTGCTTTGCTCGACCCGTTTGGCTCGGCCCGGGTTTTTGAATTCGACCGCCTGGGTGCTCCGCTGCGCGAACATCCGGCCCGGAGTCTTTTCGATGGAAAAACTCCTTCAGGAACCGCCAAGGCCCCGCTCCGACGTCTGATATCAATCAACGAGCGCACTCCCGGGCGCGGCTACCTGGTACTCAACCGGTTTTCCATCGACTACTACCTTCTGAAAGTCGATCCCCGCGCACCCTTGGGGCTGCGGCTCGTCCGCTCCGCGAGAGTCACCGAGAAACTCCAGAACCTGCGACAGAGTTCTGATATCAGCCTGATCGACGCCGACCGCAACGGAATGACCGACCTGCACCTGGTCGGCTCCAGCTACGGGAGGATGCTTTACAACCGTGGTACCCATTTTGTGCTCGCCAGCCGCTCACTCACCGCCTCGGACATGAATGCCACTTCGGCCGCGGAGGACTTGAATGGCGACGGGTTGACGGACTATCTCATGCCCGGGTACCGAAACTTCAGCAGCCTGCTGCAGGACCGGAGATACCTCCCGAATCGGATTTACCTGCAACGACCCGGCTAGCGGACGCTGCAAGAAGCAACCGCTCGACTTCCGCAGCCAAAACTGGCCAATCTGAGCACCTGCCTCGCAGAAGCGCCGGCCGACCTTTCTCCGGAGACCCTCAGCCGATTCCTTTTTGATTGCGACCGTCCCGCTCACTGCATCGAAGAATTCATGGAGGGCTGCCCGAACGGGAAGCTTGCGCAAGTCCAGGCGGCCTGCTCGTGGAACACACGTCGTTCCCTGGAGTATCGGAGCGCCTGCCTGGCCACCTGCACCTCCGATTGCAGCGTGGAGGTGAGCGGTAACTCCAATTCGCCCGATTATGATCCGGATGCCGCTGCCATTGTGCAAACGATTCCCAACTACTGCGGCCTCAACGGCTCTTGTCAGGCCACATGCCAAACCCCCTTGGACACGAGCCAGACGGCATGGAGAAGGACACTTGAATCCCCGCAATTCATCAATCCGGACAACTCCTTCATGATGATCGAAGAGTCCGGGCATCTCGCCACTCTGGATTTCGACGGGGACGGGGATAAAGATATCGTCGCCTCCGACACGCATCAAGGTGTGCGACTCTTCGAGAACGACGGAGCCGGACTGTTCAACACTCTGCCCGCCAGTCGCCTGCCCTGCGCCCTGGCCGGCGGACAGGGAGGCGTCAAGGTAACCGATATCGACCGGGACGGTCGGTCCGACATCCTGTTGGTCCGCGAGGAGCGCGCCATCGAGGCGTGGCTCAACCGATATACACCCGAGACCCGTGAGGGCGCGGGGCCCTATTTCGTCCAGGCTAATATCAGGCCCCTCAATGAGACCAAGACCTACAAGCTGCAGGCCTTCACCGCGCCCAGCGGAAATCTCACGGCTTTTCTTTTCTCGACCATCAGCGGTCCGCAGGGAGCCCAGGTTTTCGGACTGAAAAAAATGATCGGAGCGGGACTCGACAATCGCGGACTGCCGTTGAGATATAACTCGAGTCCGCTCACCCTCGCTGCCGGAGGCAACGCCTCGCTTGCCTGCCTCAATCATCAGACCCGGGAATTCCTGCAACCTTGTCCCGACAACCTACTGCAGGTGCGTCGAGCAACACCCCAATGGGGTGCAATCCAGGCGGTCGGAGTGGTTGATATCAACGGCGATGGCGCCAGCGATGTGGTGGCAGGACCCATCGGCTGGAGTGAACCCATGCTCCGACAATTGGAAGAGACGGGATTCCTGTCGCCGGTGCTCACTTTGCTGCTGGGTAACCACGCGGATCCGGCCGTCAGCACCTACACGGATGCAAGTTCGCAACTCCTCTACCTCCCGGCCGAGGGCACTCCGACTTCGCACTTGGATCCCGTGAGCGGCACGGACCGGCAGGTGCAGCGCATCGCTGGCTTCAATTTCGAGGATTTTGACGGGACGGAGACGCGGATCTGCTGGTCGTCGATTTCACCAAGCTCGTCTACTTTGAAAATCTTGGGCCCGATTGCTGGCGGAGCATGGCCGCCAATCCCGCTGCCAAGTGCATGATTCAGCGGACCGAGCGGGCCTTCCCGGGCGGCGGCCATGGGTACGATGGCTTATATGGCCCAAAAAACTACGGTGCAACCGTGGGCGATTTCAACGGGGACGCCCGGTTGGACTTCATGTTGAGAGCCGCCGGCGAGGACCTGCTTTTTGAGCAGCAGCCGTAAAGGGCGGCAGGGGGACTCCGTCCCCGGGGTCCGCCCGGGTTCGGCACTCCTTTCGCAGGGATTGACTGACTGAAGCGACTGCGAGGACATCCCCCATGCTCAAAAAACGCCCCAAGGAACTTTTGCCCGAACTCAAAAACCCCGGCGATCCGGAGCCCGAGCGCGGCACCCCCGGCTCGATCGAGCAGCACTTGGATATGTGCGAAGACGGCTCGCTCCGAGGGGATGAGGTCCTGCATCACCATGGAATGACAGAAGAATGGGACTCCGTCCCCACTCCGGCCCCCGTCGACCTATTGCTGGATCGCTACCAGTTGGATTTATCTGAAGAAGACCGAGAAGGAGCGGAGGAGAGCGGAGACGAACACTCGGCTGGTCAACAGGGGACGGGTGAAATGCCGGCTGCTTGATGGGGACTCCGTCCCCACCTTTTCGCTTTCATCCCCGGAGCCTTCGTGATTCTTGCAAGGCCATGAGCCGCCTGAATTTCAAGCTCGAAAAGCAAGCCTCCGGGTCCCAGGCCCGTGCCGCCTCCTTCACCACCCTCCATGGCCCCGTGCAGACTCCGATCTTCATGCCGGTCGGCACCCAGGCCACGGTCAAATCCCAGACCCGCGAAACACTCAAGGAAACCCACGCCAACATCCTGCTCGCCAATACCTACCACCTGATGCTCCGGCCCGGGCCCGAGGTCTTTGAAAAGTTCGGTGGCATCCATAAGTTCATGAACTGGGACCGACCGGTCCTGACCGACTCGGGCGGCTTCCAAATTTTCTCGCTCCCGCACGCCCGGCGCATGAACGAGGAAGGCGCCCAGTTTCAAAGTTATGTGGACGGCACCACGCACCTTCTCTCGCCCGAGAAAAGCATCCGCATGCAACGGGCGATCGGCAGTGATATCATGATGGTGCTCGATCAGTGCATCCCGTCCACCTCGGGTCACGCCGAGGCCCGCGCCGCCATGGAGCTCACCCACCGCTGGGCCGCCCGGAGCCTCAAAGCGCGCGAGGATTCGCCCCAATCGATGTTTGGCATCGTTCAGGGCGCTTGCTTCCACGACCTGCGCAAACAGAGCGCGGATGTTCTCACGCAACTCCCGTTTGATGGCTTTGCCATCGGAGGCCTTGCTGTCGGCGAAGGCATGGAGCTCCGCAATGAGTTCACCGAAGCCACCGCCCAACTTCTCCCCACCCACCTGCCGCGCTACTTGATGGGAGTGGGCACGCCGATCGACCTGCTCGAAGGCGTCCACCGCGGGGTGGATATGTTTGATTGCATCCTCCCCCTGCAATTCGCGCAGCGAGGGGCGGCGTTCACGACCCACGGCAAACTGCAACTCCGCCGCACGGTCTATCGCTTCTCGGATGAGCCGCTCGATGCCCGCTGCGACTGCAAGACCTGCCGCGATTACTCGCGCGGATATCTCCACCACCTGATCAAGGCCGACGAGATCCTGGGTTGGCATCTCATTGGATATCACAATCTACTCTTCTACCAGAAGCTCATGACCGAGATGCGCGAAGCCATCTTGGCGGATCGATTCACCGATTACTACCGCGCGCGCAAACCGGAACTCCTCCTCACGGATGAAGAAAATCCGGCACAACCTCCCAAACGCACCCGCACGCCCACAGCCGTGCGCCGCCTGAGCCTGGGAGATTACGAAGTGCATCTCTCACCGCAGGGCCACGCCAACATCCGCCAGAAAAGCAGTGGCGAGATCATGCACTCGGTAAGCGACCCGGCGGAGGAAGCGCGCCGACTCTATATCGAACAGCCGCGCCTGCGTGAACGACTCCTCGCTCCGGTTGACCGCCATCTCGTCATCTGGGACGTGGGCCTGGGCGGGGCCTCCAACGCCATGGCCGCCATCCACTGCGCCGAAGCCCTCCTCGCGGAGCTCGCGGGGCAGGATGGCCGGGCCCCTCGGACACTCAAACTCGTGAGCTTTGAGCGAGATCTGGATCCCTTCCGCCTCACGATTCGTAACGCCGATCGATTCCCCCATATCAGACACAAGGGGCCATCCGCAGTGCTTGAGGGCGGTCAGTGGACTCATCCAACGGGGCTTATCGAGTGGCGTCTTTTTGAAGGGGATTTCCTCGACCATTTTGAAAAAACCGAGGCCCCGGACCTGATCTTTTACGACCCATTCTCGTTCAAAGTGGACTCCCCACTCTGGAGTCTCGAGACGTTTGAAAAGGTCAGGCAGCACGCGCTGAAGAATCCTGCGGCTGCGGAACTCATCACCTACTCGGCTTCGACCGCAGTGCGCTCGACGCTGCTGGCGGCGGGATTCCATGTGAGCGCAGGCATTGGAACGGGACCCAAGGCCGAGACCACGCGTGCATTCACGCGCCACCCGGGACATGATATCGAACTGCTGGGCGACAAGTGGCTGGAGCGCTGGAAGCGGAGCACGGCGCGCACCCCCGCCGGCTTGAACGAAAAAAGCCAGGCCGAGCTCGAAGCCCGGATCCTGGCTCATCCGCAGTTCAACGGCTAAGCAAACCTCACTCGCAAGTCAGACCGGTGGGCATCGTGATTGCCGTTGCAAGCTCGGTGTCTGGAGCCACCGTCACCGTGTGCTCGGTCAGGAACGTCGTCCACGCCGCTGCGATCGAACCCGAGGTGATCGCCGCACCGGCGGTCAGGTCATAACCCAAGCACCAGTTAGCAGAGGCCTCACTGAACACGGTCGATGAACAAGCGCTCGAAGTGTCACGGTAGCCAAAGGACTTGCCCGCGGAACCGTCCGAATTGATATAACCTACGACGTAATTTTGCCCATCGGGAGTGGTCGGGAAAGTGCCCGTGTACCAGTCATTGACTCCGCGAATCAGGAACCCACCATCAGCATCTTTAACGACCTGAGCGTAGTCGACAATCGCAGTGGCACCCGTTGCAGCCACATCCGTCGGCACCCGCCACGGAGTACCAGTCGAGCGCCACACAGCGACCACTGCTTCCGGATTGGTTGCGTCGTAGGTCATCTTGCCGATCAGCGAGCCAGCGGTGGCCTCGACAATACCGAGAGGATTCTTGTTGAACTCCCGATAGACCTCAACCTTGGTGGCCTCTTCGTTCCATTTGACATTCTGAAACACCACACCGTCTTGACAGACTGTGGCTTCAAAATCATAGCCATCGGCATCATCCGTGAGGGCTTCCACCTTGCCACTCACATCACCGTCCGGTCCTTTGCCGCTGAATGAGCCTGCTTCGACGATATCATCCCGATTCAGCCGTGCGAGCATGCGATTGGTGTGTTCCACGGACTTTTCAAAACGCTCGACCAAGTGTCCGAGCGGGCCACTTCCCTGCGCGGTCACACTGAGTGCTTCGACTCGTCCCCGCGGCATCTGGATCCGAGCATCGGTCTCGAGGACCTCATCCGGGATATCCATTTCAATCGCAGGAAAAAACGAGTTTCCTCCATCCGTGTCGGCAGTGAGACCGCAAGCCGAAGCACCCAGTGCCAGCGTGAGGGTCAGACCCTTCATGAACTGCTTTTCGATTTGACGTTTTGCCATAGAAGACCCCTCCATTGGGTCAGTTGTTGATTCCACCTGCTCGGATCGATTCAACCCAGCCCGAGACTCAACGCCTTGATCCGCTTGATGCGATCTCGGAGCTTGGCGGCCTCTTCGAATTGCAGCGACTTGGCGAGATTGCGCATCTCGGTTTCCATGCGAGGGATCATGCGACTAATATCATCGGGACTTTTGAAATGATCACCTGCGAGCTCGCGGATCTCGGCAATCCGCTCCTCGGCATCGAGCAGATCGAGATTGGCAACAGCGGCGGCATCCGACTGCGGAGGTTGAGGAGCACCGGAGTCCGCAACTGCCCAGAGATTCTTGCGTCCGGCCGTCTGACCGGCACCCGTGCGCAAAGCCCGCTTGGCGAGCTCGGCTTTTTCCGCGGATTTTGAGGCGCGTGCCCGCGAGGTGTTGGAGATCGTCTCGGGGTCACTCGGCGCAATGGGAGCTGCGATGGCTTTTTTGATTGTCTGCGGAGTGATGCCGTTTTTGGTGTTGAACTCCTCTTGAATTTTACGACGCCGGGCAGTCTCATCGATCGCTTTCTTCATGCTATCGGTGATCTTGTCGGCATAGAGGATCACAAATCCATCCGAGTTCCGGGCCGCGCGACCGATCGTCTGAATCAGCGACCGCTCGCTCCGGAGGAATCCTTCCTTGTCGGCATCCATGATACCAACAAGGGAGACCTCGGGCAGATCCAAGCCTTCCCTGAGCAGGTTGATCCCGATCAGCACATCAAAAACTCCGAGCCTGAGATCCCGGAGAATCTCCACCCGCTCGAGCGTTTCGATATCGGAGTGCAAGTACTTCACTTTGACCCCCTGCTCCTGATAGTAGCGGGTGAGGTCTTCGGAAAGTTTTTTGGTGAGCGTGGTCACCAGCACCCGCTCATTGCGCTCGACGCGCTTACGGATCTCGACCAAAAGATCATCCACCTGCGTGCGCGCGGAGCGGACTTCCACGAGGGGGTCCAGCAAACCGGTCGGACGAATCACCTGTTCAACGACCTCGCCCTTGCTCTTTTCGAGTTCGTACGTGCCGGGAGTGGCTGATACATACAACGTCTGGTTCAGACCCTTTTCCCACTCTTCAAAATTAAGCGGACGATTATCGAGCGCAGAGGGAAGCCTGAATCCGTGTTCAACCAGCACGCTCTTGCGGGCGCGATCCCCCCGGTACATCCCGCCGATCTGAGGGACGGTGACATGGCTCTCATCCACGATCAAAAGCCAGTCCTTGGGAAAATACTCAAGCAGCGTGGGTGGCGCCTCCCCCGTTGAGCGACCCGTCAAGTGACGCGAATAATTTTCAATCCCTTGGCAGAAACCCAGCTCCTCGATCATCTCGAGGTCAAAAAGCGTGCGCTGTTGCAGACGCTGCGCTTCGACGAGGCGCTGCTCGCGCTGCAGGAAAGACAAGCGCTCCCGGAGTTCATCCCGGATCGATTCAATGGCACGCTTGCGATTCTCTTGCGTCGTCACATAATGGCTCCCGGGATAGATCGTCACCCGGGGAAGCTTGCCAAGACGCACTCCGCGAAGCGGATCCACTTCTGATATGGATTCGATCTCATCCCCGAAAAACTCCACCCGGATTGCCCGCTCCTCTTCGTAGGCAGGGAAGATTTCGACCACATCCCCCCGCACTCGGAACGTCCCGCGGTGAAAATCCACGTCGTTGCGTTTGTACTGGATCTCGACCAGCTTGCGCAGCATGTCCTGCCGTTTCATCTCACGACCGGCCTCGAGGTACAGGAGCAAGCCCTCGTAGGCTTCGGGCGAACCCAGGCCGTAGATACAGGAAACCGAAGAAACAATGATCACGTCATTGCGCTCGAGCAAGGAGCGCGTCGCCGAGTGCCGGAGCTTGTCGATCTCATCGTTGATCTGAGAGTCTTTTTCGATATAGGTATCGGTGGAAGGGATATAGGCTTCCGGCTGATAGTAGTCGTAATAGCTGACGAAATATTCAACCGCGTTCTCGGGGAAGAACTCGCGGAATTCGCTGAAGAGTTGTGCAGCAAGAGTCTTATTGTGGCACAGGATCAGGGTGGGCTTGTTGACCCGCGCGATCACGTTGGCCATCGTGAAAGTTTTCCCCGAGCCGGTCACGCCCAGAAGCACCTGCGACGGCTGCTTGCCATCGACCCCGCGCACGAGCGCTTCGATCGCCTCGGGCTGGTCCCCCATGGGCTGAAAGGGCGTTTTGAGAACAAATTTACGATCGGTGAATATCGGCATGGTGCGTCTCAATGGATAAGTCTTGAGGAAAACGAGGCCCAAGACCAGAGGAAAATCCTTTGGTGAACAGGCCTCCTAACGCTACACTCGGAACAAGAAACCGATGAGCAAGCTCGACACGATGCCCCTCAAACTCGAGCACCCGATTGTTCTGGTGCACGGCTTGGGAGCAAAAAAACAGATTGGTCCTCTGCCCTACTTCCGTACCCTGCCGGCATGGCTCAGGCGTCACGGAAATCAGGTTTTCGTCGCAGATCTCACATCCTGGCACTCGGTCGAAAAGCGGGCGCTCGAACTCAAACACCAGATCGAAGCTCAATTTCCGGAGGGGAAGGTCAATCTTCTGGGACACAGCATGGGCGGCTTGGACGCTCGCTGGCTGACCTCTCGGCTGGGCTTTGCGGATCGAGTGGCAAGCGTCACTACCGTCGGCACCCCCCATCGCGGGAGCGTGCTCGGAGACCTGGTGCTCGGCAATATATCGCAGCGGAACCTGAACGCGCTTGAAAAACTCGCCCAATCCATCGGTCTCAGTAACGAGGGCCTGCGCCAGCTTTCGCGGAAGCACTGCGTGGACGAACTGAGCAGTGCGGCTCCTGATATGGATGGTGTCGCTTACTTCAGCGCAACGACTGCGATTCGTAACCCACTCGTTCGGCATGCGCTCCCGATCTTCTGGTTGCCGACCCGCCTCATCCAGAAACTCGAAGGCGACAATGATGGTTTTGTCAGCGTCGAGAGCGCAACTTGGGGCGAACATATCTGCACCATGGCCGGCGATCACTACGCACAGATCGACCACGGCATTCCCTACTTCTTCAATACGTTCAATGCGGAAGAGTTCTACGAAAAGATCTTCAGCTGTCTCCACGAGCGCGGGATGTGATGCCTTTTTAGTCCTGAAGGTTTGAGCCTCCACGCCGCTCCACCACCTGCCAAAGAAATTCCTTAGCACTCACGCCGCCTGCCTCGACCCCAAGGACCGCACTCGTGGGCAAGAAAGTATGAATAGGCGTCTCAGCCACCCATGCGCGACACAGGTCGGAAGGATCGTCCGTCAGAGCAAGGACTCCTTCGTCCGAGTGGATCAAACGCGCGTGCTCGCGCATCGAGATCTTGCCAAACATCCGGGACATCACGAAATCCTTGGATCCTTGCATGACTCCGACGCTCCAATGCGGGAGCGCACGACAAAGCCCGGGAACGATATCAGCAATCACCCCCCTGGATGGATCAAAGGGAATCCCCGCCCGCGCTAATCCAGCTGAAAAATCCTCGATCTGTTGGGGAGTGAATTGCGACCAGACTCCGTCCCCGAAATGAAGCCCCGGGGCGTCGGCGATGAGCGACTTACGCTGAGCGTTTGGAAAGGCTTGATCTAAAGCTTGCGCATGAAAGAGCGCTGCCAGCGCGCCAGCCGAGGGGCCCCAGACAACGAGATCGGTGGCGCCATTGAAATCCAGAAGCTTGCGTTCGAGGAGGAGCTCAAGCGACCGCGCCACATTGGAGCGCCCCACGTGGTGGACTTCGTGTTTACCGTAGCGCGCGATATGGTCCGAAACAAAAAGGTCCCCCGTACAATAGGGGAAAAATACCGTCGACCAACCCGCGACAGGGGAAACTTTGGGATCGTTCGAAACGAATCCTCCTGCAATCGGCACGAAAGGCACAAGCGGCAGGAACGTCTTGATCTCCACTCCCATGCACGTGGACTCACTCCAGCAGGCGCCTCCGCCCATGAAAGCAAGTGCCACTTTGTCTTGGATCCCTTTACGGACGAAGATCGAGTACTCGCCCCCATCGCCGCATTTGGCGCCGGGCACGGGGATGCGCTCCCAGGATTTGCGGCTGGCTGATATCTCATCCGGGCTGGCTGCATCCTGAACCGGGATGGCAGCGGACGCCGGCAGCGCCGCCAGAATGAGTGCCACTGCAATCGAGAATAAGGTCCTGCTCGAAATAGAACGCATTCCGTCCCTCCTGGAGTCGCCCCGAGCTCGAATCCTTCCGAGCCTGCATGCACGCGTGGGGTATCAGTGGTATGTTTCAGCCTTGTTGTGATTAAACCATGGGCCTTGGGTACTTCAAAAGAGAAAGCTCCCGGGGGGAGTTTTCCGGATCCTTCGGTTTTCGTCGTGAGGGTTTTAGGGTAGGCTCGCGCTTGGAAATTTTCCACTCGAAGCGTTTGTTGGATCAAGGACGGAGACTCTCGATTTCATGGAACTCAGCCGGCTCAAGAATCATCACCTTTCAGCCCACCCGACCGGACAGATTGTTTTCGCGGATTCCATCCTGGCTTTCGGATTCCGTCGCCCCTGGAACCCGACTGATATCCAGGTCCAAGGCCTGGAAAAGCTCCCCGAGAAAACCGGGACCATCATCGTGATGAACCACACGGACAGATATACTTGCTGGCCGTTTCAGTTCAGGCTTCATCGCGAGCTCAGACGATATACAACCACCTGGGTCAAGGCCAAGTACTACCAGCACCCGGTGGTGGCGTGGCTCAACGACCGGTTCAACAACATCCCCCTGCCCTCGATGGGATATCTGATCGCCAAGAATCTGGAGTCCGTGCTCCCCTCCTCGGCAAGTCACGAGGCCTACGAGATCCTGAAGCGCTTTGTGGACGGGGCACTCCCGGAGTCCGAGCTTATCGGAGAACTGAGTGCTTTGAGCCCCGCCGAGTGCAAAGCTCTGGGCGGATTGTTGAATCTCTCGCAGAATCGGGGGCCTGAGCAGTGGCGCCAATCCATTCTGGAGCGCTTCGATTCGCTCATGCGTGAAGTCGTGCGTCTCAACCGGGAAGCGCTGCGACTCGGGCTCGATATCATCATCTTCCCGGAAGGCACTCGGCACAAGCGCTTGGGGCGCGGGTTCACCGGTGCGGCCCAGATGATTCTGGCCACTGGGTCGACCGTAGTGCCGGTTGGCGCAAGCGGGGTGGACCGGCTTTTTCCGGGGGCGAGTCCCTTCAGCCGGGGCGGTAAAGTCGTGTTCCGGATAGGCGATCCCCTGCGCCCGGGGATCGAGCTCAAGCCTTTTGAAGAGGGGACGGAGTTCATCCCCTTCACTTTCGAAGCGCGCAAGCAGGAGCCCAGGTTCCAGGCGCTTACCGATGCCCTGATGGATCGGATCAATGACTTGGTGGATCCGGAATATCAGCGCAATCCCCTGGATGCCGGAAAAAAGGGCACATCCCGATTTGTTTGAGGTCCTGTAGCGCGGCCCAACTGCGCAGCTGATACAAGTGTCTGATTTCTGGACAGCTTGGGGTGAGTTTTGAGCCCCGAGGGGTTACTCCGTCCCCACTCCGGTCCCTCCTTTGTCGCCCTTCCGGGGCCGATAGTCCCCGGGACCTCCACTCGGAGCTGGGGACGGAGTAAGAGTTTTAGGCCCGGGGCTTGAAACACCGTTACGCCATGAGCGTGCGTAAACTGCTGATCCAAAGCGTGGTTCTGTCTCAAGTCGGGTTCTTCGCCCTACCGGCGCGCAGTTCACCGCCGACCGCCAACCAGAGCTGCACGAACTGCGCACTCCAAGCTCACGCCGAAAACCAGGCCGGAAGCGCCCCGCTCGCTCAGAGCGGGATAAAACTGGGAGATTTCGCGCTCAAGCTCGACTACGAGGTTCGCGGAGTTCAAGACTTCGGGGCCGACGCTTGGAAACAGGATGGGGAGGCCCGAAGCACGGCTCTGTTCGAGAGTTACCTTGCCATTTATCGGAATATCACCAAGTCCAAAATCAACTTCAATTGTTCACGGGTCGCCCCCGCAAACTTGGAGTCTTGCATGCGAGCAAGGTCATTGCGGGATCGACAGTTGAATCACTCTGCCTGGCTGCAAGGTGGCGCAACGGATTTGCAACTTGCCGTCCTCGGAGTCTCGCCTCTCAGCTCCAGCCGGATCGCACTCGAGGAGGTGCCCATCCTGCGGACCTTCCATCGATTCATGGAAAGCGCAGATGCGGACAGTCTCCTCCGGATCGCCAAGGAAAACCCGGAGCATTTGTCATCCCATCAGTTTGTCGCTCTGGTCGGCATGATGGGACGGAACCTCCTTGAGCAATATGACAAGGAGCGGGCTTACGGAACGAGCGGTCGGGAGCAAGGCATCGTAACCCCGGATCAGATGTTGGATGCTGCGCAATCCAATCTGGCTTCGCGCGTCTGGTGGCGCGAAAACCACTCCGTCCCTGCAAGCTATTCCGGAGTCTGCCGCGATATCGCAGTCTTCCAGGCAAAACTACTGGAAGCGCGCTTTGGAAAAGGCAGCGCTTACGTGATGACTCTCAATACCACGGAGGGTGGGCATGCCATCGTGGTCGCGCCGGATCCATCCGACCCGAAAAAACTTCTCCATATCAATTATGGACAGATCGAATCCACGAACGGAACGGATGGCGCATCCGCACTCGAGCTCGCGCTCTCCAGTGGGGGAGATATCACCACCGGCTCCTACGCACTCTTCAACGCCGATGGACGGCAGATCTCGCACGTGCCGACGGAAATCGGCAAACTGAGCCGTGAGGCGATGGGGCTCTCATTGAGTCAAATCGACCCTCTCGCCCGCAAGACCGCATCCCTTGCCAAGGCTCAAGTGGAGATCCACTCCAACCAAACGCACCCCTCGCTCACCCTTAGGCTCCATGGATTTTCGGGCGACACGCCGAGTGGATTTCAGACTGTCGGGGGTGGCGCGGGATTGATTCGAGAGGCCCCGAAAAAAAGCATCTGGAAAGGGGCCACAGAAGCGCACCTGCAGGTCATGCACCTCGAGCGTCCTCCCATGCCCCATGAATCCTCCGACAGTCGCCTGCTCGGCGGACAGCTCATTCAAGGTGTCGTGGTTCAAAAGAATACTCCATACGAAAAAAAGTGGAGGGACGGAGTCGAACCCTCGCAGCAACTCAGACTATCAACAGAAGTCGGAGCCGAGAGCAGTCTCGCCCTCTACGAAACTCGAAAAGCCAGTCCCTTCAGCTCAACACTGGTCCACGCCCGTGCGGAGGCCGAATACTCGAGAAAATCAACCGAATCCGGGGACGGAGTCCCCGAACTCACCCTCAAGGCCGGTGTGATCGCAGCCAATGGCAAGTCCGACGTCCGCATGAGCAATGGGCAAGCCAACTGGTCCACCGTGATCCCGATCCTGACGAGCGCCTATATCGATGCCAAGGTCGCAGGGCCCTTCCGACTGATGAGTGATACGGAAATCCGAGCTCTGATTTCTATGGACCTGCTGGGCGGACGCGGACTCCTGGAGATCAATCAGGATCTGGGACGGTGTGATGCGGGGCTCACACTTTCCGGACGCCTCTGGTCGAATTCGGATCAGGACCCCGAAGGCATCGTGCAGGAAAGCGCCCTCACACGACTGGGGACGGAGCTCAATTGCCGTCTCGCCCAGGACATACACTGGTCCACGACACTCGAGACCGGACTCGAAACGGAGAACTCAACCCGGGTGATGACGGGCATCCGCGGCTCGATCGATTAGGTCCGGTGCCCCCCAATGAAAAGGGCCCCGGAGTCACCTCCGGGGCCCTTCAATTTTTCTGGAATGCCGTCCGCTTACCAGCCGAGGACCTGAGCAAACACAAGCGGCGCAACGATGGTCGCGTCGCTCTCGATGATATACTTGGGAGTATCGACCCCGAGCTTGCCCCACGTGATCTTCTCGTTGGGCACGGCACCCGAGTACGATCCGTAGGAGGTCGTCGAATCCGAAATCTGGCAGAAGTAAGCCCAGAGCTTCACGTCGATTTCCATATCCTGATACAACATGGGAACCACGCAGATCGGGAAATCACCCGCGATCCCGCCCCCGATCTGGAACATGCCGAGCGAGCTGCTCTTGGTGATGCCCTGATAGAACTCGGCCAGGAAAGTCATATACTCGATCCCGCTGCGCACGGTGTGGACGTTCTTGACGTCGCCGCGCAGGCAAGCGGCTGCGAACATATTGCCGAGAGTGGAATCTTCCCAGCCCGGGACGATCATCGGGAGGTTCTTCTCGCAGGCTGCGACCATCCAGCTATCCTTGGGATTGATCTGGAAATACTGGTCAAGTTCACCGCTGCGGATCATCTGATAGAAGAACTCATGCGGGAAGAAGCGCTTACCGGCCTTGTCGGCCTCGGTCCAAACCTTGAGGGCGATCTTCTCGAGACGGCGCATGGCCTCGCCTTCCGGGATGCAGGTATCGGTCACGCGGTTGAGGTGGCGGTCCAACAGCGCCTGCTCGTCCTGCGGGGTGAGGTCGCGGTAGTGCGGGATGCGTTCATAGTGGTCATGAGCAACGAGGTTGAACACGTCCTCTTCGAGGTTGGCGCCCGTGGTGCTGATCAGGTGCACTTTGTCCTGACGGATCATCTCAGCGAGCGAAAGGCCGAGCTCGGCCGTGCTCATGGCGCCCGCGAGCGTGATCATCATCTTGCCGCCGCTCTCAACATGAGCCTTGTAACCATCAGCAGCGTCGATCAAAGCGGCCGCATTGAAGTGACGGTAATGGTGTTTGACGAACTGAGTGATGGGCCCGCCGGTGACGGGGGCTTTTTGGCCAGCAACAGAAGGAGTTTTGTTCATGATGGGAGGCACTTAGCCAACCCGGGGCCGAGAATCAATGGCGGAGTCAGTCACCGCTCATTCAGAAAGCGGTTTTCTCCAGACGCTCTCGTAGCAAACTCCGCCGCGCTCCAAAGTCTTGCGTTCAAAGTGAGTCCGTCCCCGATGCGGCGGTACTTTTGCGGAACTAAAAACCCGGTCTGACTCAGTCTCAAGCCCCCAGGCCAGCAAGGCAAATTCATTGGCCTCAACCCAATAGGACTCCACATTCGTGGCAAGCACGATCTTCCCGCCGGGCTTGACGGACTCGAGCAGGCGCCCAAAAAAAGGCATGCGCAACCAGCGCTGATTGGCCTGTTTTTCCTTAGGGTGTGGATTGGGATAAAGCAGATAAACCGTATCCAGCAGATTTTGCGGAACCCAGCGGGTCACAAAATCGATCGCATTCTGATGAACGGGAATCAGATTCTGAAGCGAGTGCCCTTTTTCCGAGTGCGATCGGATCCGCCCCGAAAACTTTTCAAACTTCTCAACCGTGTGCTCTATGGCGATCAAGGCGCGCGTGGGCTGCGAGAGCGTATATTGAATCGGATGCATGCCGACGCCACAACCGATTTCAAGGTCGATGGCTCCGTACTTGGTCCCAAGCTCCGACCAATCAACTGGACAAACCACCGAATCATCACCCACGCGGTCCAAAGGGTAGCGGAATTTGCGGACACGCTTCTCGGACTCACTGACAACGGATGAGCCGACGGAACTTGGGCCGTCCGCTTGCATCGCAAAATCAATCTCCTGATCCACCCTGAGCGTGCTCATGTTCGGGGGGGCGATATCGCAGGGGCGCTCTCTGAACAAGGGGCGAATTCAGCCGCTGATTGAAAAATAGGGGGACAGATCGAGGCGAATCAGCCTCTCGTTTTCGCTGAGATCCCGGCTCCGGTAGAAGATCACGGCAAAGGTCGAAGTCTCCGTCTCAGACAGGATCCGGTAATCGAGAATCTCTTCAAACTGCTTGAAAAACTCGCGATCGTGGATGCGGAGCCCAGGCTTGCGGAAAAGCTCGGTCGGAACGTCGGCACACATGAACGAATAGATCGAAGGATCCTTGCCCTCGAGCAACTTGTCCCAATCGGGCTTTTCCTCGCGGAAAAACGCCCGGTAGACGTTGATCCCATAAGCGTACTCGGCGAGTTCGGTCGTCCCGAGGCCCGCAAATCGGAGAGGGTTGACCTCGATCGGGAGGATGCGACCATCCGGCGTGCAGCGCACCTCGAGGTGAAAAGGAAACCGCTTGAGATCAAAGATATCACCAAAGCGTTTGAGAAAAGACTGAAGCGAAGAGTAATACTTCCGGATGAGCGCGCGATGCGTGAAATAGCATCGATCCGAAGTGTCCTCGGGCCCAGCGAACAGGTGCTGGAGGATATTGAGGATCACGGGTTCGGCGTCCGTGTTGAAATACCCGTCAATGGCGAGCTCCACACCATCGATCCACTCTTCCAGAATGATCCTGCCCGACTCGACCACGGCATCGGCGTAGTTGGCCTGATATTTGGCGAGATCGGTCTTCAGAAATTCAACCGCGTTTTTCCAATCCTCGCGAGAGGCCACGCGATACACGCCGATGCTTGAAATACCGACTGAGGGCTTGAGCACCAGCGGAAACGGGAACGAGGAAGGGTCCACGGAGTCGATCTCCGAGAGCGAGAATTCCCGGAAGAAAAACTCGGGGAAAAGCTTGCGGATGGAGCGCCGAAACGCCGCTTTGTCTTTGAAGATGCGGGCTTTGAGAACGCGGTCATCGTGCGGGATCGCTTCATACAGAAACTGAAGTGCGTTCTCGGAACTTGTCAGGATTCGAGATTGGTAGGCCGCACGCGGATTTTGCAGAACCTCGTCCGGGGCCAGAAGATTGAGGGCCGGGCGCATGGCAACCGGGAACTCTTCGGACAGTACGACTGGCTCCCCCAATTCAAAGAGGGTGCGCGCCAAGTAGGGCGATATCGACGGACGGGCGAGGATCATCATAGGTACCGCTATCTTAGCCCAACTCCGTCCCCGGTTCAGCCCTATATCAGTGGGTGATCCACTGGGGACGGAGTAGACCTAACTAGCTGGAATCACTCAATTCCTCAACCCAAGTCCTCACCGCGCCTGGCCGCGCAAACCGCGGTGATCCTGATAGATCCGGTCCCGCCATTCGATCAGCCGACCAAAGCGTTCGACCAAGAAATCCTGAGTCCACGCGCGGGTCAGCACCGTTCCGAGTCGTTTCTTCATGGGCCCGGCCGGGAGAATCCCCCCCACCGCAACGGCCCCCAAAATGTCAGCAAGGCTGAACTTGTCGCCAATCAGGTAACGCCCTCCCGCGCGCTCGAGCGCAGTGTCCAATCCAATGAGGGCGTGATTCATTTCTCCATGATAAACCACAGGGGCTTTGCGACGAGTGTCGAACTCCTTCTGAACGTACTCCGTCCCCATCCGAGCCATGAAGCGCAGGGGCTTACGTAGGAATCCGGGGATGAACGGGGGGAGGCTTGCAGCCTGGATTTCTGGATCTTGAAGGAGATTCTCCATCATGAGTGCGCGAGAACCGTCCAGGACGTGGTCACAAAGAAGATTGAGGTGCCGGATTTCGGGGAGAGTCCCCTCCGGGATCAGCCCTCCACCCGAGCGCTGATCCACGTACTGGGCGATATCGAATGAATCGAGCACCACGTTGTCACCATCGATGATGAGCGGAACGGTGATCTCGGAGCCCTTCATCCCCAGACGCGCCGCGAGAGCGGGCATGCCCAGCATGATGGTATGCTCGCGGTACCTGTAGGGCACTTGGTGATGATCGACCACCCAGCGGGCCTTTTCGGTCCAGGGTGACATCGAAATACCGATGAACTCAATAGTTTTGGCGGAGTCTGGGAGCTTTGAACCGGGGACTGAACCGGGGACGGAGTCGACTTTGGATTGCATGAAGATCAAATTGCGGGGATTCCAACTCAAGAGCAACCGTCATTTGACCCGCACAATCTTCCGAGCTAGCAACGCCTCGAAAGCATGAGTGCACTTGTCATCTCCCCTCAGATCACATCCCGAATGGTCCGCTATTTGCGGCCACTTGTTCTTGCGCTGACTATCCTGACCAGCACCGCTCCCGCTGAGGGACGGAGTCGATTCGAGATTTCCCCTCCTGGGCAAGCTCCGATGCTTCAAAGCATCGAGGCACTTTTTGAAGCGCTGAATGAGCTCATGAGAAACCAATTGGGCATTGGGTCCAATTTCCCCTACCCGGACAACTTTGAGGATTTCGAGTGGCATGACAAAGAAAGTCCGTTTCTTCCCGCTTTAGAAGCACTCTACTATCGCATCGAAGATTCACGTTTTCAGCTAGCTCTTGAAGCCCACACGGGCATGCGCTGGATCGGGAGCGCCGTGCTTTTCTCTGAGGCCAAAGGGGCGATTGGAATCCAGATAGATCTCGTCGACCCCAAAAATCCTAAGTGGCTACTTGCTGTTCGTGTTTCACCGGTTTTCGTCGAGCTTGCGTGGATCGATTCAATCGGACTCTATGGAGCGCTACCCGAGAACAGGCAGAACCCCTGGGGCAAAATTGAGTTGAGTCGTTTGCAATCCTTGGGCGGGGCGATTCACCTCCTGTTTGAACACGCCTTTACTCCTGGCTTAACCGCCGGACTCCGGGTGGCGCTTCGCCCCGGCGTTCAAATAGGGAGTTGGGAGGACGGCATCAGCCTAGGCACAGCCGAGGCTCTCTTTCTCCGCGCCCCCCTGAGTCATGTGCTCGGCATGGGGTCCGAAAGTGGCGAAAGTGGGGACGGAGTCAGTAGGGGCGGCTTCTTGGAGCTTGAGCTACGCTTCTCCCACCTCCATCGAGGAGGAAATTTTCGCGACTTGATCTCCAGTGCCACAGGTGTGACCGCTCGCTCACTCGTGCATCCGGTCCCTGCATTTTCGGCAAATGCGCCTCAAGATATCTGGGAGGCTGCAATTTTCCTCAATTGGAGGCATTAAAAAGAACATGAGCCCGAAATCTTCCCCCTCTACGATCGTGCTAACGGTATGCGCAGCCTTGGTTTTGATTGCCGGCGGATACGGTTTTTTTCGCCAACTCAGCAGACAGAGCGTGAACAAGGAAAACTCCTTTCGGGCCAAGCTCATCCTGCTGGAACGTCTCAAGAACGGACGGACTGCGCTCTGCAACCGAGACGACAAGATGGCTCTGAAGAGTCTCAAACTACGGGACTCGACCGGCGAATGGTTCACCGTTGTATTTGAACAACCCCTCGCCCCAGCTAGATGCTCGGACTCAATTCGACTGAATGTGCCCGAGACGGCAGAGCTCACCCACTTTTCGGCACTTTGGGAAGGCGAGCTCGAAGTACGTTTCGAGGAAGTCCTGCCCCTGACGAAATGAAGCCCGGCCGTGCAACACCTCGAGAGCGTATGGCCCCGAAAATAGACTCCGTCCCCATATTTTTCGAGCTCCTGAAAAAAACCGCGACATATATCACTTAAGCACCTCGGGTGGCACGACTCTTTCATAGTGAGCCCCCACTATGAGACAAACACGTTCTTCAGTCCTTTCAAAACCCACCGGAATCATTCATCTAATTTGGAGGTGCCACAATCGCGAGCGTCTCCTGGCCCTAAAAGGGGCTCGGGATCTTTTCTTCAAGAATCTGATTTTCGGACTTTTTCACCGAAATTCGGACAGGTCCGTGAAACTCCACGCCTTCTGTTTGATGGGAAATCATGTCCATCATCAGATGAGCTATTCCAATGGAGTGACCCAGTTGTCACACGTTCTGCGAGTAGCGCACGGGCGCTTTGGGAGAATGTTCAACGATCGATTCAAGCGAAGCGGAGCCGTGGGCAACGATCGTCCCAAGACGCCACTGATTGAGAACACTCGGTCGCAGATGCGGGTGCATTTCTATATCGAAGCGAACCCAATCCGAGCCGGAATCATCAAACTCGAGCGACTCAGAGACTACTTCTGGAACTCCTACCGCTTTTACGCTTACGGCGAAGTCGATGAATATACCAAGCACTTGACCCCGCCTGAGTGGTATTTAGAGCTCGGAGACACTCCCGAGAAGCGCCAGAAAAAATACCGCGCCCTTTTCATTCAATATCTCGATGAATCAATCGAGAAATCCGGGAAATTCCTGGGACGATTCATCGGCTCTGACTCATGGATCGCTGAACAAATCGAGGCCCTGAGAGCCTTCCTGCGTGCAGAGAGGCAGAGACGCAAAGAAGATCGAGGTAAAATCGAGAGCGCAGAACACGCGCCGAGCTTGGGTGCCGCGCCGCTATCCCCCCCCTAAGGGGCAGAGAACCGTAAGGTTTCTTTGAGGAGCCGGAACCATTCCGTTGAAATCGCCTTTGAGTGGGACGAGGGCAGGGAGAAGTGCGCCCAGAGTCTGCACCAAAGAACTCCAAACAACCGGGTTCACCGCCCAGGAAAGTCGATCAGCGCATATCCGGTCACCTTACTGCGAACTCAAACCCAATTGGAGTCTCAGTATTTACTCGAAGGCTCAGTTGACGGGGGCAAACTGAGCGATTCTAATGGGTTGGACTCCGTCCCCACTGTAAGCTTTTGTTCCAGAATTGTTTTTAACTCCGTCCCCACCGTTTCCACCGTTCGGAGCCCTGGAGGATTAGTATGTCGAACTCTTTGGTACAGGTTTTTATCAGCCGTCGCATGGCGACGATCCTATTCCTGGGGTTCTGTTCCGGGATGCCTTTGGCTCTCACCGGCGGCACCCTTCAAGCATGGATGACCGATGAAGGCGTGGATCTGGCCACCATTGGCCGTTTCGCTCTGGTCGGCCTCCCCTACACCGCCAAGTTTCTCTGGTCACCCTTCTTGGATAGTGTGCCGCCCCCATTCTGGGGACGGAGACGCGGTTGGGCGTTCCTGATTCAAATTCTCCTGATCGCTGCCATTGCCGCGATGACTCTCGTCGACCCCAAGACCCAGTTGGGAGAACTGAGTCTGATCGCACTCGTGCTCGCCTTCGTCAGTGCATCCCAAGATATCGTGGTCGATGCTTTCCGGACCGAAATCGTGGCCAAGGAAGAAATGGGGGCAGGAGCCGGCGTCTATGTCATGGGATACCGCCTGGCGATGCTCGTCAGTGGAGCGCTCGCACTCCTCATGGCAGACCACCTCCCCTGGAAGACAGTCTACCTCATCTTGGCTGGCATCATGGGGTTGGCCTCCCTGACTACCGTTTTTGCAGCAGAGCCTGAAGCCTCCGCCAATGCTGCAAAAGATACTCGCAGCTGGAACGAGCGAGTCACGCAGCCCTTCCTTGAGTTCTTCAGTCGCTCTGGCGCAGTCGAGATTTTGCTTTTCGTCATGATTTACAAGCTGTCCACCATGATGGCCACAGCGCTCACGACCACGTTCCTGATGAATATCGGGTTCTCAAAGACCGAAATCGGAACGGTTTCCAAAGTTTTTGGTCTCATCGCCACGATTGTCGGAACTTTGGCAGGCGGGGCGGTCATGACCCGGATCGGTACCAAACGGTCCCTCTGGATTTTCGGGTTTCTCCAATCCACCGCCGGCCTCTCGTTCATTCTGATATCCCTCATCGGATATAACCCCACGATGCTCGCCGTGGTGATATTCGTAGAAAACTTCCTCATGGGTATGGGGGTTGCAGCACTTCAGGGCTTCATGATGGCCGTCTGCAGTAAACAATTCACGGCAACCCAGTTTGCGCTTCTCTCGAGTATCACCGCTGTGACTCGAGTGGTCCTTGTCTCTCAAGCAGGAGTCCTGGCCGAAAAATTCGGATGGACTCAATACTTCATCTTTTCCACTTTGCTCGCCATCCCGGGCCTCCTGATGCTCCTCAGGTACGATGCTTGGCTCAGCCTGGAGCGACATGCCCTCAGCCTCAAGGACAAGATTCAAGGTGCCTGCTTTGTGCTGGGCCTGACGGCAATAGCATCTGAAGCCGTTTGGAACTGGGCAGGTGCCAAAGAAATCGCTCCAGTTGCTGCCTGGTCGGGTGCACTCATCATCGGAGTAGCTGTGATCCTCGGGCTCATTCCGGCCGCTCGAAACAAGGCAAGTCGGGAGACCGCATGAGCAAGCGCAACTCAGAGAATAAAAGCTCCAAAAAACCGACTCCGTCCCCAGTTCGTCCAGTTCCCACTCCTCCGTCCCCGTCCCTGCAGACCTCGGCCGAGCACCCCGCCACCCCTCGCCGCGTGATCCTCGTCTCGGACGGCACGGGCGAAACCGCGGCACTCATGACCAAAGCCGCCATGGTCCAGTTCACGAATCATGACGTTTACTTCACCCGCTATAAAAACGTCCGAACCGAAGCACAGATCCTCGCCATCTGCGACGACGCAGCCAAGAACCACGACTTGGTCATCACCACGCTCGTCTCGCCCCAGCTCCGCTTGGTACTCGCAACCCAAGCACGCGAACGCGCCTTCCCGACCGTCGACCTGCTCGGCCCCCTACTGGCGGGCTTGGGCACTTACTTCGGCTATGAGCCGCGCGCGATTGCGGGCCTCCTTCACGATGTCAACGAGAGCTATTTCCAACGGATCGATGCGATGGAATACACAATCGCACATGACGACGGCCGAGATCTGACCAACCTCGACAAAGCGGATCTCGTCATCCTGGGCATATCACGTACCTCCAAAACTCCGCTCTCCATGTACCTCTCCCATCAAGGTTGGCGCGTGGCCAATATCCCCTTGATTCATGGCTTCGAGGTCCCACCCGAGCTTCAGGCCCTTGATCAACGCCGCATTATCGGACTCACCATCGACGCGGGCGATCTTGCCACCATCCGTCGCGCACGCCTCCAACGTCTTGGGCAGGAACGCGGCGGCAATTATGCCGATCCGGACAAGGTTCTCGACGAGATTGAATACGCCAACGAAATCTTCCGCAAGAATCGGCGGTGGCCGGTCTTCAATGTGACCGGCAAGGCCCTTGAAGAGACAGCTTCTGAAATCATCAAGCTGATGGCCTCCCGCCGTCTTGCGCCGCCGCACGTGCTCGAAGCTTGGGCATCGGTTCCGAGCCAAATCCCCCACTCCGTCCCCACCCCCGAGCCCCAGAAAAAACCGTAGCCCATCCGCAACCTCGGAGTTAAGACAACAGTCATGAACAAACCTCAGATGCAGCGTGGCTCCCAAGTGTGGTTCAACGGCAAAATCGTGCCTGCCGAATCGGCGAAGATCAGCCTGTTCACGCACACACTCCATTACGGAGTAGGCGCCTTTGAGGGACTTCGTACCTACGCACAAAAAGACGGCGGGGGCGCTATTTTCCGGCTCACCGAGCACAGCGAGCGCCTCATCGAGAGCTGTAAAATCGCTGGCATTGAACTCCCTTGGACCGTAGAACAGATCAATCAGGCTTGCGTTGATATCTGCAAGGCAAACAACTTCAGCGAATGCTACCTGCGCCCCATCGCCTTCATCGGGGACGGCCCCCTCGGGATCTACCCCGGCGAAAACCCACCGATCGAGCTCGCCATCTTGGCTTGGGTATGGCCAGCTTACCTCGGTGCTTCGAGCGTTCAATCCGGAGCACGGGTGCGTGTCTCGAGCTTTGTTCGGCCACATGTGAACTCGACCATGACCAAAGGAAAAATCAGCGGCCACTACGTCAACAGCGTGCTCGCTAAAAAAGAAGCCGTCCAAAGCGGTGTTGACGAATCCCTGATGGTCGATACCGAGGGCTATCTGACCGAAGCAACGGGCGCGAACCTGTTCCTCGTCAAAAATGGCGTCATCAAAACCACCCCGCTCAACTCCATCTTGAACGGAATCACGCGCCAGACCGTCATGCAGTTGCTTGAATCCCAAGGACACGTCGTCAAGGAAATGCGTTTTACCCGCGATGAACTCTGGTGTGCGGATGAAGTCTTCCTGACCGGCTCCGCGGCCGAAGTGACCCCAATCCGTGAAATCGATGGCCGCATCATTGGTAAAGGCGACCAAGCAGGAAAAGTTGGCCCCATTACCTCCAAGCTCCAGAAGGACTTCAAAGCCATCACCTGTGGCGAACTCAAGCCCGAGTTCGCTCGGAATTGGCTGACTGCGATCCGCTGAACGCTTTCAACCCGATTTCAACCAGGCGTCCCCACGGCGCCTCCGGAAGGATGGCTCCTGATGTGGATTGCAGCTGGACGCGTAGTCATCGACTGCGACGGGATCGGAAACGAAAACGCCAAACACAAGCGCATTGAAGAACTTGCGACTCTCCTGCGGCGCAAATTCAACGTGTCCGCTCTTGAGATTGCAGATCAGGACAGCTTGAATCGCGCTGTCTTTGGATTTGCAGCTGTCATCCCCGAGAACTGGAAGGAACGCTCTGCGCGGGAATTCTTGGAAACTCTGGCCCGTACGATCGACGAAAACGCTTTTGGCCGCGTGATCGTGGAAGATTGCGAACTCCTCGTTCACGGTGAAGAGGGTCCTATGATCGATGATGATCTCGATTACGGCCAGCAGCAGGCGCGACACCGAGACTCCGTCCCCAAGTCCGGTATCACCGAAGAAGGCCGCGCCCGGATCCAGCGCCTCAGGCAGCGCCGTTAAGGCTAGCCAGTTTCAGAAGTCTGTCTGAGCGAATGCCCACCTCAAAGGGTCCCGAGTGACTCCGCATACTCGAGGAGCTCGCGGGGATTCACGGTTGCCGTGCCGCGCTTGCCGACCACGACTCCTGCCGCTAGATTCCCCAATGCAGCAGCTTCGGTGACGCTTGCCCCCACGGTCAGCGCCAACGTCAGCATGGATATCACTGTATCACCCGCCCCCGACACATCGTAAACCTCGCGCGCAAAAGTCGGGATGATCTCCGCTTCAAACCTGCCGCGCTCAAAAACCGCCATTCCATCCTTTCCGAGCGTGATCACCGCATGGGGCGCGTCGGTTGCGGACAAAAGCCTGTGCCCAGCTTCAGCCAAACTCACCCCGTCCCCGATCCGGACCCCGGTCAAAGCCTCGGCCTCGGAGCGATTGGGGGTCAAAATGAACGAACCCCGGTACACATCAAGAGGCGTCTTGCTATTGGGATCCACAGCCACGGCACAGCCCGAGCGTGCTGCCACTTCAAAAATCTTTCGCGAGAACTTCTCGGAGATCATCCCCTTGGCGTAATCTTGGAGAATCACTGCATCGGACGACTTTAGCGCGGACTGGATCCGAGCCAAAATCAGCTTTTCAAGCTTGGCATCCACTCCATGCACGTCTTCATAATCCACGCGCAGGAGCTGCTGCCGATCACTCACGATGCGCTCTTTGAGCACAGTGCGCCGACCCGCATCTTCGGCAAGGAAGGCGCTCGTCATGCCCCCGGCCCGCATCAATGACTTGAAATCGGCGCCTGCGCGGTCTTTGCCAATCACACCACAAAGTAGAGGCCGCGCTCCCAGAGTTTGCAGATTGTCGGCCACGTTGGCAGCCAGCCCCAATTTGAGTTTTTCTTCCTGCACACGCACGATTGGCACGGGCGCTTCGGGCGATATGCGCTCCACCGCTCCCATCGTGTAGCGATCGATTCCGACATCGCCAATCACGAGCACACCCACATCGTCCATCTGCTCGAGCCGCTCCAAAAGCCGCCCGCGTGAGGGAAGGTGACTTTGAACTGATGCTCCCGCAGCTTGAGCCCGTTTCCGGTTACTCCGTCCCCGCTTTTCTCCGGTCGCCTGAACCCGCTTTTTTGCAGTCATCGTCCTCATCTCCCTCGCCTCACGGCCTCAAAAGCCTAAAAACCAACTCCGTCCCCACTTCTCAAACTCAGAGCCACCCCTCGATGGCGTCCAGCACCTGGGAGGCCTCCACTTTCTCCATGCATGGGAACTGCGGGCACGCTGCCCCACGGCACCTAAAACGCTCACCGCAGGTCTCGCGTGAGACCGGTGTCAGCACCCGGGCGTGCTCCGTCCCCACATACGGCCCCCACCGATCCGGGTGCTGCACCCGGATGGGAGGATACACGCTCACAACCGGGGTGCGCACGGCGGAAGCCAAATGAAGCGGTCCGGTGCTGGGCGCAACAAAAACCGAAAGCAAAGACTGCAGAGCGGCAAGCCGCGGGAGCGTCATACCGTCGATCTCAGCCGAACAAACCTGCAGACGGGCCACTCCGTCCCCACCTCCAGAGCCGCATGCAGCCGCAATTTCTCGCGCTGCGGCATCTTCGCCAAGCCCGCAGGTGAGCACTACCGGCACCCCGCGCGTGACAAGCGCGCGTACGAGCTCGATATAGCGCTCGCGCGGCCAATTGAGGGCCGACCCGCCCATTCCTGGATGCACGCCCACGCATCTCATGCCCGCAAGTCCGCGCTCTGCCATCCACTCCCGCGCCCAACCAAGCGCTCCGGGATCAACCACCACTTCGGGACCTGCCGCACGCGCCCCTGCATCCGCAAAATTTTGCCAGCCCGGTAACGCTCCCAGGAGCTCGAGCCCATAATCGGCCTCGTGCCTCACGGACTCCGAGCGCTTTTGTCGCATCCCGTGGTTATATAAAAAAACCGAATGCATCTTGGAATAGGGCCCGACCCGCCACGGGACTCCGGCCGCAAGCACCGCCGCCGAAACCCTGCGATCGCTCTGCAATGCCACGGAAGCCTGCGCTCCCACCCCTTTGATATCACCCACCAAGCGCACTAAACCCGCCCATCCGGCGTGCCGCCCCTTGGGTTCGTACCGGATCACCTTATTCATACCGGGCAGCCCCTCGAGCAGCGGCGCAATCCAGTCCTGCACCAGCCAAGTGATCCGCGCATGAGGGTAAACGGTCCGCAGCATCCGCTGAACCGGAGTCGAAACAATCACATCTCCCAGTCGGTCCGGACGCAGAATGAGCAAAGAATCCGGTCTCCGCATCAGTCGCAATCCCTCACAACCCGAGCTTGGCCCGAGCCAACTGCTCCATGCGCGCCACCACCTGCTCGAGCGTCATGGAACTTGTATCAATTTCAATTGCATCCTCGGCGCGACGCATCGGCGCAACCGCGCGTCCTGCATCCGCCTGATCGCGCTCCACGATCTGGGCGCGCAGCTCCTCAAAACTCGGAGCAGGCTTGCCTCCGGCCTGAAGCTCGGCCAGACGCCGCCGCGCGCGCTCGTCCGGAGTGGCCGTAAGGAAAAACTTGATATCAGCATCCGGGAACACCACGGTTCCGATATCACGACCTTCCAGCACCGTGCGACCCACGCAGCCCAGACGCCGCTGCAAGGCGAGCTGTGCGGAGCGCACGCCCGGGATCGCAGACACCCGACTCGACCACATGCTGACTTCCGGCGTGCGGATTTCCTCGGTGACATCCCGTCCGTTGGCCCAAACCCGATTAGACGGATTGCGATTCACATCCCGCCTGAACTCCAAGTGGGCTCCGCGGGCGATCTCGACCGCGCCCTCCATTTGTATATCACTCAGGGCTTCGGGTGGCGCGCCCGTCATCCCCAGCGACTCCCGCAAAAGGAGTGCAATGCTGCGATAGAGAGCGCCCGTGTCCACATGCGTGAACCCCAAGCGCGCACAAAGCTGCTTGGTGGCGGAACTCTTACCAGTGCCGGCCGGACCATCGATTGCAACCACGGGTCCTTGCTTGGGAACGAGAGTCATTTGCGTTTCCCCTTCTTGCGGGGCTTCGCCTTGGAGGGGCGCGCGGGCTTGTCTGCGCCCCGCAAACCATCAAGCACCTTGATCGCAAACCGGTTTTCCGCTGCCGTGCCCACACTCACCCGGATCCAATCCGGAAGTCCGTAATTGGCTACAGGACGCAGGATCAGTCCCTTGCGCAGACATGCTTGAAAAAGCTCCGGCCCACTCATTTTCCAACCTTCGCGCGCATTGACGAGCAGAAAATTGCCTTGTGACGGGATATATCCTATCTCCCGCTTGTCCAGCGCTTGGGACCAAAACTTGAGCCCATCGGCATTGACGGTGCGGGATTTTTTGACAAAAGCCCGATCTCCAAGCGCTGCTTCTCCGGCGGCAAGGGCGAGGGAGTTGACGTTGAAAGGCTGGCGGATCTTCTCAAGGGTCTGCGAGATTTCCCGAGCGGCCAAACTATATCCGACCCGGATGCCGCCGAGCCCGTAGACTTTGGAAAAAGTCTTCAGAACGACGACATTCTCCGGATAACGACGCATGAGTTTGACCGGATCGGGAATCCGCGCGTCAGTCACGTACTCCCAATACGCATAATCCAGGACGATCAGGACTCCGTCCCCGCGCTTTTCGCGCACGCCCTCGATCAGGCGGGTAATATCACTTTCGGTGAGCCAGGTGCCGGTGGGATTATTGGGATTGGCCACAAACAGCAGCTTGACCCGGGGGTCGGCGGAAGCTGCGATCAGCTGTCCCACATCCACCGAAAAATCCGAAGGGTTCACAGGTGTCTCGACCGTCTCCACCCCGTGCACCTGCGCGCAGATCCGGTACGCGACAAAGCTATATCGTGGATGCAGGATCCGATCACCGGCGCGGCAGTAGGCCCGAATCAGAAAATCGATATTCTCGTTGGAACCGGAACCCGCCACGACCTCCGCCGGATCCACAGTCAGTGTCACCGCAAGCTTTTGCTTGAGCTTGAACGCCGAGCCATCCGGATACCGATGCGACTCGCGCAGCGCCCGCGATATAGCCTGTGTGGCTCGGGGGGAAGGACCCAGCGGGTTTTCGTTGGACGCAAGTTTGACGACCTTTTTGAGGCCGAATTCGCGCCGCGTCTCCTCGATGGGTTTACCGGGAGCGTAAGGGACAAGGTTCTGAATGTAATCCGGGATTTGCATGGCCATGGGTGCCCATGACTACACCACGGGCCTCACCTTGGCACAAGCCCACTCGATGCTCTCCCACTCAGAAGAAAAACGCTCGAGAGCCAGACGCGCAAACTGCACCGGATCCACGCCCATTTCCCTGAGTCCGACCGCCGGAACCGGGGCTCCCTTGGGATCCACATTGATGCCGACGTGCAGGAGCTGCGAGACGGGCGAAGCCGTCACGATCGAGACCGAGATTTTGCGTCCATCCCAGAAAAGATCATCCCCATCCCTCGATATGCCCGACCGCGCGCGGCTGCCCGCCGGCAGGAGCTCCATCAAAATCTGTCCACAAGTGGCCATGAAAAGGCGCTGCCGGAGCACACCCTCACGCAGGGGGGCTCCAAAAAACTCCCCGATGAAATGGACCATCTCTCC
>Ga0172372_10001269_pt1 | contig 39283 bp, 26 predicted proteins | sample LakKiv5m_2_FD_114544 | JGI IMG/M metagenome (GOLD analysis project Ga0172372, IMG submission 114544) | Freshwater microbial communities from Kabuno Bay, South-Kivu, Congo - kab_092012_9.5m | ecosystem: Environmental > Aquatic > Freshwater > Lake | place: Democratic Republic of the Congo...
GACGTCACGGGAAAGCCGAAGAGCGTCGTGACTTCGAGCAAGGGGAAGCCGTGGTTGTCGCCCCACCACTGGTAGATGACGTCGTTTCGCGGGATTTCGATGGGGAACCCGATTTGGGGAAGATCAATCACGTCGGTCCCTGAAATTTCCGTGCGGACCCGCACCACCTGATGCGGCCCGTCTGGCAAAATGAGCGTGCCCCAAGCGTCGGCCTCGATGGCGCGGGCCAGGGTGCTGCTGTAGCTGAACACGCCTTCGATGTTCAAGTCGAAGGCGCCGGTGGAGTTCAGGGTGGATCCGTACGTGCAGGGCAGGGGCAACAATTCGTCCACGTCGCTGTATTCCACGGGGAGGTCAAAGCCGCTGGAGCTCAGTCCGATGCCGCAGATGGAGTACGCAGATCCGGAAGTTTTGTAAAAGCTGTTGAACCCGTCGAGCGGAATGGGCAGGCCGACCAAATCGCTGATGTCCGGCAATTCCGTGGGCAGGAAAAAGCTGCTTTGGTAGGCGCTGTTGAACGGGCTGTTGAACACCAGTTGGGCGGTGAAAGAAGCCGCAGAAATGGGGGAAGGCGTGACCGGCGCATCCCCGCTGGGGGTCAGCCCCGAAAAATCCCAAACCGCGTTCGCCCCGCCGGCTTCCACGGCCGCCGCATCTGCAATCACCGTGTTCACAAAGGGGTAGGTGGTGCCCCCAACGGCGCAATCGGCCGAAGTGATGACGGGTTGGGCCGAGAGGCTGGCCGGCAGCAAGGCGGCGGCGAAGAGGCGGCTGTTCATGCCCCGAAGATAGGTTTTCAGGCCGCGCATCCGTTATTCCGTGCCCCCGTTCGGGGCCGGGCGTCGCCGGTTTCGCGGTTCCCAAAGTTCGCCGAGGTGATGAAAATCGCGCCGCATGCGGATGCCGACGCCTTGGGAGATGCGGCCGTCTTGTCCTGGGATGGTGGGGGTGGTTTGCGTGTAGCCCGTCACCTGCAGGCGCCCGGATTCGCTGAGGTCGTAGCTCACTCGGATGTCCTGGATTTGCAGGTCTTGCGTGGGGGTGTTTGCCAAACGGTTCGTCCCGAAGGCCCCCTCAAGCTGCAACCGGTCGTCCAGCAAACGGGTGCTCAAGGCCACGGCGAGCGCTTGTTGGCCGCTCAACGGGTCCGAACCGTAGTCCAGGCCGACGTCGACGCCGCCCGTCAGCGACGAAATCCACGTGCCCAGTTGCGAGGCGAGCAAGCCGGTCCCGCTGTTTTGGAGCCCGGCCGGACCGACGGCGCCTGCGGTCGGGTCGGGATTGAAGAATTGGCCCAGGACGAGCAGGCTCACGGCTTGGCGGTTGAGCTCGTCTTCGTTCGCAAGGGCGCTCTCCACGAGGGCCTGCACGCGCGGCTCCGCATCCGGCACCTCCACGTTGAAGTCGATGGCCGGGGTCAACAAGTTCCCTTGCAACCCGAGCCGCAAATCGACCGGCGTGCGTCCGGGCAGGTCGGTTTCGGTGGGCAGCAGCTCGTTGAGCCGGGTGCGGACGCGGTAGCTCGCGACCAGGTCGATGTCCGCGGCATAGGGGTCGCCAAACCACCGAAGCCGGCCGCCCGGAACCACCGTGAACCGCTTGCTGATGACGTTTTCCAGGGTGAACAGGTAGGAGCCTTCGACCACTTCGAGGTCGCCGTTCAGGGTGAAACGCTCGAAGTCGTCGATGCTCAGCGCGAGGTTGCCGCGGGTTTTGCCGATGATTTCGTCGCCGACGGCTTCGTCGAAAATGATGCGCGCCCGGGCCGCTTCCGTGACCTCGATGCCGAGGTTGAGCTTGATTTTCACGAAGTCGCGGGCGCGGGGTGCGGCCGCCGTTTCCGGCGTGCGGAAGGACAGGAATCCCCCGCCGTAGGTGACGTCGCTCGCGGCATCGAGCGGCAGGGCAAAGGTGGTGCCTTCCTCGGTGCGCAGCCGGGCTTCGATGGCGATGTCGTCGCTGTTGCCGCTGACGTTCACATCGCCGGTGGCAAAGGCCGATCCGTAGAAAACGTCGTTGTCCTCTCGGGTCAATTCGAGGAGGTGGAACGGTTCGGGCGCGACGAGGTTTGCATCGAAGTTCCACGCTCCGAAGTCGGTGTGGAGGACCGTCGCGGTCAGGCGGCCTTCGCGGCCGCGGTCATCCCGTACGTGCCAGTTGTCGAGCGCGAACATGCCCGGCTCGATGTCCACTTGGCCGTCGAGGAGGTAGGTGGTGCCGAGCGAGGGGATGTGGATGTTGACGGCGCGGCCTTCGAGCCGGCCGGTGAGTTGCAGGCGATTCCAGGTGCCCGCGAGCTGGGTTTGGCCAGAGACTTCCCCGGAAAGGGTGACTGCCTCGGGCGGCAAAAAGACGGACGTCCAATCCAACGGGATTCGGTCCATTAACACATTGAAATCCAGTTCTTCCGTCAAATCAAAGGGCACCATCCCGCTGGCGCCCAACCGCCCGCCGCCGGTGCGAAACGCCTCGGTCCACACGTAGCCCGCGGACAGCCCGCCCGTCGCCGCCGCCACCAGCGAGTCCAGCCGGAACTCCCGGAACGCGACGTCTTGCGCCCGCAAGGAAGCGGTCCACTCGAATTCCTCGGCAAATCCGCACGCTTCCCACTGCACGGTGGCGCCGGCCAACGCCCCGGCAGGCACCCCCCAGGCCTGCAAATCGGGCCACTGGGTCAGGTGCAATTCGCCGACGAGCGCATCCTCGGGGTCAGGCCCCACCGTCCCCTCCAGTTTCAACGAGAAGCCCGGGCCGGACAGCTGCCAACCCCGGAAGGCATAGGCCGCATCGCGCAGGGCCACTTCGGCGCCTTCGCCTTCGAGCGCCACCTGCATGCCGAAGACGGGAATCGTGGCTTCAGGCACGCGGAGAAAGCGGTTGCCTGCCGCATCGGTCGCAAACTCCAACGCGAGGCGTCCCGCATCTCCGGCCGGGTCCTCTCCGGTGCCGCGCACCCTCCAGGTGCTGTCGGCATCGACGTGCAGGTCGAGTTCGCGCGCCCATGCGGTGGTGCGGTCGTTGACGGAAGCAGCCTTGCAGGTTCCGGCCAGCGCGCGCGCATCGCCCGCCACCCGCACGTCGACACCCGTGGCCGACCAATCCTCCCACCCGATGCGGTCCGAGGTCAGCGCCACTTCCACCCCCGCGGCGTTTACGCGGGCCCGGCCGACGGTGCCCGGAGCGACGGCCACAGGCAGGTCGAGGAGCACGGCAATCGGGGCGGCATTTGCCACGGTAAACCGCGTTCCCAGTTCAGGGCTGGGCACGGGAAGCGGCGCCCGGGTGCTGAAGGCCGCCCACCAGCGTTCCCAGGCATCCACGTCTGCCGTGGCCCGCAAATTGCCCGAGGTCAAATCGGACATCCATTCGAGTTCAACGGCGGACGGGGTCAGGGTGCCGCGCAGGTCGAACCGGTCGAACCGCATCGGGGCGCCGCGTTCGAGCAAAGTGATGGTGCGCAGCGCCACGCCGCCGGAGTAGACCGCTTCCGACGTGGCCGTGAGATCGGCTTCAAACGTGCCGTAGGCTTTCCATTCCTTTTCAGGCACTTGGAGGCCTTCGACGGCCCCTGAGGTCTTGGCCGACCACGCGCCGTCCTGCTGGAAATGCAGCTCCCAATCCGCCGTTCCCGTGGCGTGTGAATCCGAGGAAATCAACGTGCCTTGGGCCGCAATCCCGTCCTTGAGGTCCACCCCGAACGTGGTCGTGAACGGGCCGAGTGCGTCCCCGTCGGCCCACACGCCCGTCAATGCACAGGTCCCTGACAGCGAATCCGCAGGGGTCCATTCAAGCAGGTTCTGAGCGAGTGTGCCCGTGGCGGTGAGGCTGCTTGCCGGGGCGCCAGGAACGGCATCGCCCAGGGGCACATGCTCACATTTCCAGGTGCTTGACCTGCCGTCGAATTGCCAGCTGAGTCGAGGGGCAGGCCCTCCGGACCATGCCTCGGGCGCGAGCTCAAATGCGTGGGCAGTGGGTTTCCAGTCTGCTCGGAGCATCCACCGGTCGCTGCGCCTCACGGCGGTCCGAAGCCAGGGGTCCGCCGCTTCTGGGAGCGCGATGCCGTGGGCTGTGAGCCAAACGGACACCGGGCCCGGCGCGGCCTGCACGGCCCCTTCCGCCGCCGACGGTGTCGTCCCGCGGCCCTCGATGCGGCCGCCGCTCCACACCACCAGCCCGCGCCCCACTTCGCCGTTGAGTTCCTGCACCGCCCAGCGGTCGCCGTTCATTGCGGCCTTTGCTTGCAGCGTCCACGGCTCGTCCAGCGCGGCCCCAGCAGGTCCTTCCGGCAACCACGGCCGCACCCAGCGGCTGCACCTGCCCTCGGAAGCCGCGTTGAGCGCGAGCTCGGTGCCTGCCCCACCTGCCTGCAGCGTCCCAGAAAGGGCGAGCCCGTCGATGCGCAAGGTGTCGACCGCGATGCGGGTGTGCGCTGCGCCGCTGTGGATTGCGCCCTGCAGGTGCCACGCGCCCGCTGCAGGAAAGTGGATGCGGCCCAGCTGAACCCGGTCGAGCCGGCCCGCGGCGTCGAGGGATGCGGCGTAAAGCGAATCCCCGATGCCGCCGAAGCGCGCGAGGTCCACCGTGCTGAGGTGCGCAGTCGCCCGCAGGGTGTCCGTCTGCCATCGGACGGTAAGTTCCCGCAATTCAAGCTGTTCGATGTGCCAAACCGCTTTCCCATCCCCCGCCGGCAAGGCCTTCGCCCACGCCGCCCACTTTGCCGCATCCACTTCGCCGTTTGCCGCGCGCACCCATCCGAAGTGCAACCGGCTGCCCCACCGCACCCCCCGGAGGGCCACCTCGTCCACCGCCGCATACCGGGCGCCGGAAGCATCGTGCACGGTCAATCCTTCCACTTCGAGTGCGCCCTTCCACCACGCAAGCCGCACCCGTTCAAGGTGCACGTCCAAACCGAGCTGCGCGCCGGCGGATCGGGCCACGGCGGCCACCACGCGGGACTGCACCGCGGGGATGTGCAGCACCGCCCCGGCAAGTGCAGCCAGGAGGACGAGCCCCAACAGACCGATGCCAGCGCCGCGCAAGAGCCGATGCCACTTCACTCCGTGAAAATACGGCAGGCGAAGGGGTAGATTTGCGGCATGGAGGGACGTCCGGTGCGGATTTTGGCCGTGGAGAGTTCATGCGATGACACCGGGGTCGCCGTCCTCGAGGACTTTGTGGTGCGCTCGAATTGCATCGCCTCGCAGGAAATCCACTCCCGTTACGGCGGCGTCGTTCCGGAGTTGGCGGGGCGCGCACACGTGGTGCACTTGGTGCCGACGTGGGATGCGGCGTTGGAAGCCGCCGGCCTGCGCGCCGAGGACATCGACGCGGTGGCTTGCACCCGCGGACCCGGGCTGCAGGGCTCCTTGACGGTCGGATTTGCCTTCGCGAAGGCGTGGGCGTGGAGCAGGTCGTTGCCGTTTTTGCCGGTCAACCACTTGCATGCGCACATTTGGTCGCATTTCCTCGAACCCGGTCCGGCCCCGGTTTTCCCGTTCCTCTGTTTGCTTGTTTCGGGTGGGCACACCCTGCTGGTCGAAGTGCGCGGCCCGGATGCGCTTCTTCCGGTGGCGACTACGCTGGACGATGCCGCGGGGGAGGCCTTCGACAAAGTGGCGAAGCTGTTGGGATTGCCGTACCCGGGCGGCCCCGAAGTCGAGCGGGCAGCGGCCGGAGGGGACCCGCAGTTTTTGCCCCTGACCCGCACCCGGCTGGCAGATGGAAACTTTTCGTTCAGTGGAATGAAAACGCAAGTGCTGCATGCCCTGCAGCGTGGAATGGCGACGGATCCTCGCTTTATCGAGCGCCACCGTTCCGATGTGTGTGCTTCCGTGCAAGCGGCCTTGGTGGACGTGCTCACCGACCGACTGGAGCGGCACGCCCGCGAGTCGGGCATTCGCACCGTGGCACTCGCCGGGGGCGTTTCTGCGAACACGGCGCTTCGCAACCGCCTCCTCGAGCGCGGCGCCGCCCTGGGCTGGCAGGTGCACATCCCACCGCTGAGCTACTGTACGGACAATGCCGCCATGGTCGGCGCGGCGGCGCGGATGGCCTATCCGCCGCGAGAAGCCTCGCCCTGGGGGCTGGGCCCTGATCCCCGGTTGCCTTTCTGAACGGGCGGTCGCGCGTTCCAACCGGGCAAGCGCACGACTGCGGAGGTTCCGTGCGCGAACGGGCTGTCGGCAGTGGGCGGGCCGAGGGTCAAGCTGGCCGAAGATTCGAGCAGCGCCAGGCGTTCCCGAAGCATCGAGGTGCCCCGGGACCTGCCGCGCGTCGCCGGCTGCAGGCCTTGGCCGTTGTCGTGGACGCACAACAACAAGTCCTCCCCCAGCCACCGCACCGCGACCGCCACCTCGCCCCGGCGGTCCGTCACCCCGCTGATTCCATGCCACAAGGCGTTTTCCACCAACGGTTGCAGCACGAAGAGGGGACACGGCGTGGTGTCGGCATCCACATCGGGACCGAGGGTCACCGACCAGCCAAAGGGCGCGTGCAGCCGCAATTCTTCGAGTTCGAGGTAGGCCCGCACGTGATCCAGTTCTTCCGCGAGGTTGCCGGACATCCGCTCGTGTTCGCGCAGCCCGTGGACCAGGTGTTCGCGGAACTTTCGAAACACCGCGCCGGCTTGTTCCACCCGGTTTTCCATGAGCAAGTGCTGGATGCCCGTCAGCACGTTGAACAGGAAGTGGGGGTTCATTTGGGCACGCAGGTTGCGGCTGCGCAATTCGCGTTGCCGCTCAAACAGGTCTTCGTTCTTCTGCAACTGGCTGAGGCTCCGCTCCACCAGTTGCTCTTCGGCGAAATCCCGGGCCTCCGAACGCAGCGGCTTCGCACGAAACGCTGCGAGCCCGCGCTGCCAGCCGTACCCCGTTGCCAAGGCCCACGGGACCGTAAGCCCTGCCCACCAGGGGCTCACGGCATCGGCCCAGGCGGCTGCGGCCCAAATCACCGGCATGCCGCCGGCCCCGGCAACGGTTCCCCACCACACCCCCCGGGGAAACGGTGACTTCGTTCGCTGCGCGACCGCCCACATCACCGCAGCCGCCCCCGCACAGACCGCCCACGGCAGGGCAAAAACGAGGTGCGGGGTGAACATGGCGGCAAACCTACCGGAGCAGCTTGGGACCGCTTCCGGCTATTTTGTAAACGTTGCTCAGAACTTTGTAGGCGTCATTCGTCCGCCGCGTACAACCGGCGCAATTCGCCCTCCAGCAACCGGGTGTACTCTTCTTGCAACCAGTTCTTGTAGTTGTCGGTGGTCTTCGCGATGCACTTCGCAAACTGCCGAATCCGGTAGTGGATGTCACCTTCGATTTCCTTGATCAGTCCTTGCGCTTCCAGGAAATCAGAAGCGAGATAGCGGACGACTGCCACGTGGTGGGCCATGCTTTTTGTGATGGCTTCGCGCGGCCGTCCGCCTGCACGCGTCACGTCAAGGTAAGCAGCCGCGATGTCGAATTCCGGGTCTGGACCGCCGTTCATCAGCCGGTTCCAGAGCTCCTCGGGGTATTCGTACACAAACTCGTCCTCGATTTCCTCATCGGTGTACAGGCCGTCGATGTAAGAGTTGGGCGAGCGGAAGATGTCGTTCCAATCGATGTGGGTGTCCCACAGGCCAAACCGACGTGCGTTGTTCCCCAAATCGATGACGTTGAACGTCTTTTTCGTCGGAAGCACCCGCGAGCCCCGGCCGATCATTTGGTGGTAGAGCGTGAGCGATTTCGTCGCGCGGTTGAGGATGATGGTTTCCACCGAGGGCGAGTCAAATCCGGTGGTCAAGATGCTCACCGACGTGAGGATGGCATCCGGCTTGTGTTCAAACCAATGCAGGATTTCCTCGCGCTCCTTTTCGCTGTGCGTGTTGTCGAGGTGCAGGCATTCGTAGCCTTCTTCGATGAACATCGCTTGCACCTGCTTCGACGTGTTGATGCCGTTGTTGAAGATGAGCGTCTTCGTGCCTTTTGCTTTTTCCTCGTAGGCGTACAGCAACTTCTCTTGCATCAAGTAGTTGCCGTACAGCCGTTCGCTCGAGCTGACCGTGTAATCCCCGTTGATGCCCACCTTGAGCGAGCGCAAATTGACGTCGTAGCTGTAGGTAATCGCTTCTGCGAGGTAGCCTTGGGAAACGAGCGCCCCGATGGACTCCCCGACCAAAAGCTCGGCGTAATTGTCCTTCAGCGGCAGCTTGATGTTCGAGCTCAGCGGGGTCGCTGTGACGCCGAGAATGATCTGATCTTCAAAGAACCCGAACAGCTTCCGGAAGCTGTTGTAGTGGGCTTCGTCGATGATGACCAAACCGAGGTTCGCGAACTCCACGCGCTCGTCCACCAACCGGTTGTTCAGCGTCTCCACCATCGCAACGTAGCACCAGTGGCTTTCGTCGCGCTCGAGCCCGCGCACCTTGCTGTTGATGATTTTGTTGGGAACGCCGGTTTCCGTGAGCATCCGGCTGGTTTGGCCACAGAGCTCGATGCGGTGCGTTAAAATGAGGACCTTCTTGCCGGTCATCAGGATGTAACGCTTCGCGAGTTCGCTGAAAATCACCGTTTTCCCTCCGCCGGTGGGCAGTTGGAACAACACGTTGTACCGTTCCGGGAAAAGCGCAATCCGCTGCATCAAACGATCGATGGCAGCTTCCTGATAACCATACAGTTGCTTGCCTTCGATGGTCTCGAGCCGCGTGCGAAGGTCACTGTTCATGGATGCGCAGGGTGTGAAAACGCAAATGTAGGGTGCGATTCGGCCGGAAGGGCGCGAATTTTCCCACGTGGAATTCACGGAATCTGTTCCGATGCTGCCGCCGGATTGGGCGGCTGCGATTTCGCCTTACTGTGCTGAAAATGTGCAGGAAGCGGTGAAGAAGTGCTGGGCTGCCCTCGGAGACGGGCCGCGGTACCCCGCCGCGGATGCCGTGTTTCGCGCCTTCGAAGCCACGCCGGTCGCGGCGGTGCGCGCGGTTCTGGTGGGCCAAGATCCCTACCACGGGCCCGGCCAAGCGCAGGGGTTGGCCTTCTCGGTGCCCGCCGGGGTCCCGCATCCGCCGTCGTTGCACAACGTGCTCAAGGAAGCGGCGGCGGACTGCGGCTGCGCGGTGGATGCGCTGGCTGCCGGTTCGGGGGACCTCGCGCCCTGGGCGGCCCAGGGCGTGTTGCTGCTGAACGACGTGCTGACGGTCGCTCCGGGCGCTCCGGGCTCGCATGCCGGCAAGGGCTGGGAGGCGCTGACGGACGCGGCGTTGCGGGCGGTGGCGGACCTGCCGGGGCCGCGGGTGTTCTTGTTTTGGGGCCGCCCGGCGGCGGCCAAATCTCCCCTCATCCACCGCCCAGAACATGCGGTCTTGCGCGCTCCCCACCCCAGCCCACTCGCGGCCTACCGCGGCTTTTTCGGGAGCCGCCCGTTTACCGCGGCAAACGCGTGGCTGACCGCCCACGGCGAGGCGCCGATCCGTTGGTGAAGGTCAGCGCACCGCGGGCAACAACCGGCACACCCGGTCGTCCCCGCCGCAGAGCACCCCGAACGGCGAATCCGCGAGCGCATTCACGGAGCGCGCCGGGCCTTCCTGTGCCGGCGCAGTCCGGGCCAGCGGGGCCAGCGAACGGGCATCCCACGCCTTGACCGCTTTGTCGCGTCCGGCGGAGATCAACGCGCCATCGCAGAGGAGCAACCGGTAAACCGTGCCGGCATGGGCCGGAAACGACAGCAATTCAGCGCCTTCGGGCGTCGTCACGCGCACCTGTCCGTCTTTCCCGCCGGTGATCCAGACGCGTTTTTCTGCATGCCAAACCGCCGCATGGCACCCGCCCTCGTGGGCGGTCAGCCGCCGCGGCTGGGCGAGGTCCGGTGCCGCACCGGACCAGGGGAATTCCCACACGGCACCGCCGCTCGTGGCCGCCAGCAGCGCGCCGGGCCGCCGCACCAGGGCGCGCACCTTCACCGCCGCGGGGAGCACGGCCTCGCCGGCCGGCGCCCACGTGCCGTCTTCTCCCACGGTCCAGTGCCGAACGGCCCCGTCCCCGCCCCCGGTCCACAGGTCGGTTCCGACCGGGACCGCTGCGAACACACCGCCCCCGTGGGCCGCAATCCGGCGGGCGGGCCCGGAGCCGAAGTCGGCGCGGTGCACGAGCTCGCCGTCCTCGGTGCCGGCGATGAGCCCGTCGCCCCACGGCGCCACGCAGAAAAAGGCGCGGCTGTGGTGCAGCACGGCCACGCCGTCGGGGGCATCGACCTGCCACCTGGCCACCGTGCCGTCGCCGCCTGCCGTTAAAAACGCGTGGGCCCCGGTGTGCCAAACCGCGTCGTACACCGCCCCGGCGTGCCCTTCGAACCGGCGGATCGGAATCCAGGGTCGTTCCATGTCCCGAAGGTAGCGGCGCGGTACCTTTGGGGCCATGACGAAACCCGGCATTCCGAAAGGTACCCGCGATTTTGGGCCGCGCGAGATGGCGCGCCGGAATTGGATGTTTGCGCACCTGCGCGCGGCCTTCGAACGCCGCGGCTTCCTGCCCATCGAAACCCCTGCCATGGAGCAACTCAGCACGCTCACAGGCAAGTACGGCGAAGAAGGGGACCAGTTGATTTTCAAGATCCTGAACAACGGGGACTTCCTCGAAAAGGCGGACGAAACGGCCCTGCAGGCCCGCGACAGCCGGACGGTCTTGCCGTCCATCGCAAAAAAGGCGTTGCGCTACGACCTGACCGTGCCGTTTGCGCGGTTCGTGACCATGTCGCGCAACGACCTGACGTTCCCGTTCCGCCGCTACCAAATGCAGCAAGTCTGGCGCGGCGACCGCCCGGGCCGGGGGCGGTACCAAGAGTTCACCCAATGCGACGCGGACGTGATCGGCAGCACCTCGGTGCTGTGCGAATGGGAGGTGCTCGACCTGTTCAACGAGGTGCTGACCGCCCTCGGCGTTCCGGGCTTTCGCATCGTGGTCAACGACCGCCGGGTGTTGAATGCCTGCGCCGCGCAGTGGGGGGTGGAAGACCGGTTGACCGATTTCACCGTGGCCCTCGACAAATGGGACAAGGTCGGCACCGACGGGGTCCTTGCGGAGTTGGCGGCACGAGGCCTTCCCGATTCGGCTTGCGCGGGGGCCGTGGCGCTGCTGGGCCTTTCGGAAGTCGAGGGGAACGAAGCCCGGATTGCGGCGTTGCGCGCCTTGCTCGGTCCTTCTCCGGCCTTGGATGCGGCGCTGGAGGACGTGGCGTTTTTGACCCGTGAGGTGCCGAACACGGTGGTGGAGCCGTGGTTGGCGCGCGGACTGAACTACTACACGGGCATGATCGTCGAGGTCCGCGTTCCGGATGCGCCGGTCGGGAGCATCTGCGGCGGCGGACGGTATGCGGACTTGACGGGGGTGTTCGGCTGGCCGGGCATGAGCGGGGTGGGGGTGAGCTTCGGGGCAGATCGCATTTACGACGTGCTGGAGCATTTCGAGGCGTTTCCCGCGGATTTGGGCAGAATGACCACGTTGCTGGTAGCCTTGATGGATGCCGAAGGACGGGACGACGCGCTCGCGCTGGTCCGCGCCGGCCGTGCCGCCGGCCTGTCGGCGGAAGTCTATCCGGATCCGGTCAAACTGGGCAAGCAGTTGAGCTACGCAGCGGATTTGGGCATTCCATTCGTGGCGCTTGCCGGGTCGAACGAGCGCGCCGCGGGGGTGTGGACCTTGCGGGACATGGCCACCGGGGCCCAAACTCAAGCCACCGCCGCTGAACTCGTCCGCACCGTGGTGGCTGCGCGCAGCGAAGCTCCTTCCTGAACCACGGCCGTCCACGGCCCGGACGCTTGCCCTTCTCCCAGCAACCGCACGTCGAGGGCGTCGCCGACGGGGATCCCGTCGACCGTGCACGTGGCCTTCAGGGTGCGTCCGACGAGGGTCAGCGCGAGCGTTGCTCCGGGCAGCTGGGTCGTGGTGCGTTCTGCCTGTTCGAAGAGCGGCCAGGTCACAGCCTCGGCCCAAGGAGTCAGCTGCAGGGATTCCGTGTAGCGGTCCCGATCGAGGCGCGAGGGCAGGAATTCCTCCCATTCCACCGTGACGCGGTGGTCGGTCAGTTCGCCCATCAATCGCAGGTGGACGCGGATGTGCTCCACCGAGGTTTTCAAGGCCAAAAAGGGCACGGAACCCTCGAAGAGCAAATTGCGCAAATGCCGGGCAAAGAGGGTGATGATGCGCTCCGCCCGGTCCGGATCTCCCAGCAGCAAGTGGTGTTCGATGGCCACGAGGATGGACTCAAACCGGTGTCCGTACCGGTCCAAGATGCCGTGGACTTCTGCTTGGCGGTTCAGCCGGGCCTCGATGTGGTCCTTGTTCTGCAACCGGTGCACTTGGCTGCGGATGTCCCACATGCGCACATGCAACCTGCTTGCGTGCTCCCTGTTCGAAGCATCTCCGGTGCGCACCAGCTGCACCGTCCGCTGCACCGAGGCCGCGCCTAAACCAGCAGCGAGGGCCGCGAGCACGAGGGCAGGGGCGCCGCTGGAGCAGGCAGCGGCCAGGGAAAAGGCCCCGGCCCCCGCGGACCACGTCAGCAGGCCCGTGTGCAGGTGCACGTGGCGGATGCCGTAGGTGGGTGCGGCAGCGGCACGGGCAAACACTCCGAGAAAGGCTCCGAAAAGCCCGATGCACACGGCAATTCCGATGAACATGGAGGGAATTTACGCCCCGTGCACGTATTCCCACGCCGCGGAGTAGGCGGAAATTTGTCCGCGGGCCACTTCGCTTTGCAGTCGTTCAAACCGACGGTCGCCGTCGAGGCGGAGGCGGGCCTCGTCGAACACGAGGGTCCGCACGTGGGATTCGAACGCTTCGGACGTTTGGGAAGCGCGCTGGCGCGCAAAAAAACCGGAACTGCGCCAGGATTCCGCGAGCCCTTCGACCGCCTCGCGCAGCTCCCGCAATCCGCGGCCTTCCAGCCCGCTGCCCGCCAGCACCGCCACAGGACTTCCGGAGGGCGGGGAGGGGAGGAGGTGCAGCGCGGAGGACAGCAGTTCGGCTGCGCGTGCGGCAGCCACCTCGCCGCCGCGGTCGCTTTTGTTGACGAACACGAGGTCCGCGAGTTCCATGATGCCGCGCTTGATGCCTTGCAAGTCGTCCCCGGCACCGGACAGGGCGAGCAGGAGGAAGATGTCGGTCAAGGCGCGGACGGCGGTCTCGTTTTGGCCCACCCCCACCGTTTCCACGAGGATGAGGTCAAACCCCGCCGCTTCGCACAGGAAAATGGCCTCGCGCGTCGCCCGGGCCACGCCGCCGAGCGTGTCCGCAGCCGGGCTGGGCCGCACGAAGATGTCGTCGCGCTGGACGAGGCCTTCCATCCGCGTTTTGTCGCCGAGCAAGCTGCCGCGGCTCCGCGCGCTCGACGGGTCCACGGCCAGCACCGCGACGCGGTGGCCGGCTTCGGCCCAATCCGCGCCCCACCGCTCGATCAAGGTGCTTTTGCCCGCCCCTGGAACGCCGGTGATGCCGATGCGGAGGGTGCGGGCGCTGGCGTCGGGGGCGGCTGCGAGCACGGTTTGGAGCAGGGCATGGGCCGCCGGCCGATCCGCGGGCAACCGGCTCTCCACGAGGGTGATGGCGCGTGCCAGCGCGTCGCGGTCGCCCGCCACCACGTCGGCCGCCCACGCCGCCGGATCGAGGTCGGCCGTGCGGGATTCTCGGATGCGCTGCAGGGCTGCTGCGCGCGCACGCTCGCGTTCAGACATGCTGCAAGGTAGCGCGAAGGCGTACCTTCACCGCATGCGCAGCGTGCACCGATTCGTGGGCTGGATGGCGGGGTGCCTCTTCTTTTGGCCGCCTGCGGCGGCCCAAACGCAGCGCTGCCCCGCCCCCTTCGTCCTCTCCGGATCCGTCACCGACGCCACCGGCAACGTGTTGCCCGCAGCGCTCGTGGTCAACCTCGGTTCGGATGGCCTCGGAACCTTCGTCGAGCGCGACGGGTCGTTCGTGCTGCGCGTGTGCCCCGGCGACACGGTGGCCATCGGGGCGTTGGGCTACCGCACGGAGCGGCGCGCCGTGGCCGCAGGCACAGGCGACTGGACGATCGCTTTAGAGCGGTTGCAAGTGGCCTTGCCCGAGGCGGAGGTGGTGGCCCCGCGGGAGCTGTACGAAATCGTCGAGGAGATCCGGACGTTGGGCTACCGGGAAGAGGATTTTCGCCTGACCGGCATCGATGCGGCGCGCAGTCCCATCACCTTTCTGTACGAAGAGTACAGCCGCACGGCCCGTTCTGCGCGGGAGGTGCGCGCGCTCGAGAACGCCGACCGCCGCCGCGCGCTGCTGCGGGAGTTGTTCGTGAAGTACGTGAACTACGACATCATCGCACTCGACGAGGCCCAATTCGACGCGTTCATCCGGTTCTGCGATCCGGGCGACGAATTGCTCAAGTCGTGGACGCAGTACGAGTTCATCTTGTACGTGAAGGACAGCTATGCGCGGTTCAGCGCCCGCAACCGCGGTCTGCAACCGTCCGATTACCTCTATTCGTGGTGAGCATTCACTGCATTGCGTCGAGGTAGGCGGCAAGGAGGTGGAAGAGGAAGCCGCAGCACAGCAGGCCCACGGCGGCGGTTTTGGCCGCGCGCAGGCGCGGCTCCACCTGGTCGAAGCGCACCACAAACTCGACGAACACGGCCAGGCTGGTAAATCCTTCCGCAAGGAGCCAAACCGCGGTATACCGGTCGTACGCCTCGGCGAGCGGCAGCCACAGGTGGCGGGTCCAGTACCCGGTTTGGAGCAGCACGCCGATGAGGAGCAAGGGGGAGAACGGACGGGACTTTGCGGGAGCGGGCATGTTCATATGGCAGTGTGGATAAGACACGAAACCAGTGTGCAAGTACGTTTGAATCCGTGTTACATTTGATGGAAACCACCTTTGCTATGAAAACCTTCTTTCAACTCGCTGTTGCAGTGGCTGTTCTCTCTGTTCTCGCCACCGGCTGCATGACGTCTCAGGGCTCTTGCAGCGCCTACCAAGAAACCGAGCAGCCCGCGGAGCTCGCGGACTGAGCCGCGCACCCCTTCCGGTCAGAACTGGAAGTAGATAAACGGCTGCAACCCGTGCGCCATCGCATTCCATGCGAGTCCGATGGCTACCAGTACCGCCACCACATGTACCGGCCACGGCGCACGGGCAAAGTGGTGGCGGTACTGCGTTTTCCAGGATTCGGGCAAGAAATGGACGGCGAATCCCACGCCGAGCACCACCAACACGTCCCGGTAGCCGTGCAGCAGCTGGGCATACGGAACGGCCGTTCCGAGGGTGCTGAGCCGTTCGAGCACCGTGGTGGCCGTGGCCCATTCGCTGCTCAGGTCGTGCGTGGTGCCGATGGACTCCCACGTGGTTTTGCTGCCCGCGCGGAACCAAATGCGGGTAAACGTGATGAAGTGGAAGGTGGCGGCGATGCCTGCGGCACGCCAAACCCAGGAATCCACCGGGAGGCGGAGGCGCTTGTACACCCCGCTCAGGCCCTTCCACAAGGCGAGCCCCAACCCGTTCATGCCGCCCCACAGCACGAAGTTCCAGCTGGCCCCGTGCCAAAGCCCGCCGACGAGCATGGTCAGCATCATGTGGGCATTCGTCGAGGCGGCGCGGCGCAGGGACGGAACGGCGGCCACCGCGCCGGCCCCGGCCGCACACACGCCCAGCGCCACCCAGCGGGCCGTGCCGGCCGGCAGCATGAAGACCACGAACGCGGCCGTGAGACCGGCGGCCACCCACGTGCCGCGGGTCAAACCGCGGTTTCCGCCCATCGGGATGTAGACGTAGTCGCGCAGCCAGGTCGAGAGGCTCATGTGCCAGCGGCGCCAAAACTCCGCCGGGTTCGCCGCTTTGTAGGGGCTGTTGAAATTTTGGGGCAGGTGGAATCCGATGAGCAGCGCCACCCCGATGGCCATGTCGGTGTACCCGCTGAAGTCCGCATACACCTGCAAACTGTAGGCGTACAGGGCAAAGAGGACTTCGATGCCCGTGAACGATTCGGGGGCGAGGAAGACGCCGTCGACAAACCGGGTGGCCAAAAAATCAGCTACCCACACTTTCTTGAGCAGGCCGTTGAGGATCCAAAACACCCCCAACCCCATGCCCAACCGGCTCACCCGTGCCGGGGCCAAAACTTGGGGCATGAACTCCTTCGCCCGCACGATGGGGCCGGCGACGAGCTGCGGAAAGAAGCTCACATAAAAGGCAAAATCCAGGGGGTTGCGGACGGGCGGGAGTTCGCGCCGGTAGACGTCGATGGAGTAGGAGAGCGTTTGGAACGTGTAAAAGCTGATGCCCACCGGCAGTGCGATGCGGTCGGCGATGGAGGCGCGGAAGGCGTGGGCCGACGACGCAAACCCGCCGCCGACCCAGTCGGCCCAGGCGCTGACGTTGTCGGCGAAGAAGTAGGCATACTTGAAGGTCCCGAGGACGCCGAGGTTCAAGATCAAGCTCAGGGCCAGCCAAGCTTTTCTGCGACGGCCTTCGTTCCGATCGATGCGGCGCGCGATGCCCCAGTCGGACAGGATGGTGGCCACCAACAGCGCCACGAAGGCCCCGCTGGTCAGGTAGTAAAAGTACAAGCTGACCGCCGCGAGGAAGGCGTTCCGGGTCAGCAGCCCTTTGCGTCCGTCGCCGAAGCTGCGTTCGACGACCCAAATGCCGACCAGGACCGCCGTGAAAAAGACCCAAAACTCCCCTTGAAGGAACGTCATCGCGCTGGAATTGAGGGGGATACAGCATCGCCCCAGCCGGCGAGCAACGCGTCAAACAACAGCCGGGCGAGTACGGCGTATCCGTTGCGCGTGAAGTGGACGTGGTCGGTTTGGCCCAACCCCGCCGCCTCCCATCGCCGCATGCTCCCGCTGCCGCCCATGGCCCGGTATTGGTCAAACACCGCAACGCCGTGGCGGGCCGCGAGCGCATACATGGCCTCCCGCACGGCTTCGGCGTTCGGGTTCGGCTTTCCGCGGTAGGCGCTGTCGGTGTTCGTGAGCAGCAAAATCGCCGCCTCCGGAGCGGCTTCGCGGACGTTCAGAATCAGGCGCTCGTACCGCGCCTCAAAAGCCGCCCGGTCGAAGCCGCTGGGCGGACCGTGCGCGTCGTTGATGCCCAGCCCGAACAGGACGAGTTCGGGGCCGAGGGCCGCCAGCATGGGGCCGAAGCCCTCCGCCCGAAGAAAACCCGCCGTGCTCGCCCCGTTGACGCCCAACTCGTGCCACACCACGCCCTGAGATCCGGTGGAACCGAGCACGGCCCCGTGGAGGTGGAAGGCGGCCGCAGCCGGACGAGTGCTGTCCGGCACATCGGCGGGGACGAGCGCGAATGCCACCTCGTCCACCGGCTCGCACAACGTGAACTCCCATCCGATGCCTTCCTTGTACTCCGTTTGCGTGCAGGCTGAAGGGGGACCGTCCCAGCGCGGAACAAGGCCTTCAGAGCTGCCGAGCAGCAGGATGCGGTCGCACACGAAGGGGCTGCCTTTCGGATGCAGGGCGGTCCAACTGAACCGGCCCGTGCCGCGTGCTGTCCCCCGCATCCCAGTCCCTCCGAACGGCCCTTCGTGCTGCGAGACGGCGATGCGCCCACCTTCCCAGTTCAGGTCGCTGCGAAACTCCGCCCCGTGACTGCCGTGGGTGCCCGCAGCTTCCCACGGGACGACGAGCCCGCGCTCGCGGAGCACGCTGGGGGCGTAGTCCTCGAAATAGCCGCGCATGGCTTGTCCGTAGGCCCCTGCTTGGACGTGGCTGCCGCCGCAATGGACGATGTCGATTTTTCCGGTGCCTTGCCGGATGACGCCGTCGAGGGCGCGGAAGAAGTTCTCAAACGTGCCCACGCCGCCCGGAAACTCGATGGGCAGCCGCTGCGCACCGACGGCCCGGTACAGGCTGTCGGGTCCGTCCGAAGCGCCCGCGGCGCCCGCAGTCAGCGCGAGGAGGAGGAGTCCTGCAAGGCGGTTCATGGGGCGGTCGGAGTGGAGGAGAGGCACCAGGCATGCCACTCGGCGTCAAACGATTGCATCAGCAGCTTGCCCACCTTCCGCGCGCCGGCGGGGGTGAAGTGGATGTGGTCCGGGCCGGCCAACGGGGGCTGGGTGGTCGTCCACGCGTGCATTGAGTTTTCGCCGCCCATGACGGCAAAGAGGTCCCAAAACAGCGCCCCCCGCGCCACCGATTCGTCCCGCATCGCATCGCGCACGGCCGCCAAATACGGGTAGGTGGTGAAGGCGGTCCCGCGTTGCTCCGACATGTCCGAGGGGCCGATGACGACGAGGGCGGCGTCGGGGAAGAGCGCGCGGAGGTGGTCGATTTGGCTCCCGAACCAACTGCCGAAGCGCCGGGCCCCCGCCGCGTCTTTCAGGTGCGGGACGGAATTGCCGCCGAATTGGAGGAGGATCAGGGCGGCGTCGTGGTGGTGGATTTGGCGGGAGAGCTGGGCGGCATCGATTTGGCGAAAGAAGGTGCCGCTGCTTCCGCGCAACGGCACGTTGTGCACCTGGATGCCGCCCGCGCTCCCCAGCCCCACCGCGCACACCTCCACCGGACCGCCTTCGCATTCCAGCCGGATCGTGCCCCCCGGCGTGGGCAGCGGAAACCGCACCGCCTGTTCGAGGGAATCTCCGCGCAGCACGGCCACCCCCACGAGGGCGGTGTCTTGAAAGCACTTGACCGTGGTGCCCGCCGCGGCACGGCCGAAGAGCACCTCCGCCACGTCCCATGTCCGCAGCCGCGGTGCGACCGTGCGCCGCGGCCGGAACTCCAGCACCGCCCGCCCGCTTCCCGACCACGTCGCCACCGTCCCAAGTGCCCCGTAGCGACTGTGCCCCAGCGACTTCGAACGTCCGGCGTAGCCCGCATGGCGCACCCAGCCGGGGCCGGGCCGGACATCGACCGGGGCCGGGGCCAGCGGAACGGCCGGCAGGTACCCGGGCCCGGTGCCGCCCCACCGCGCTTGCCAACCCGAGCGCAGGGCCTCGGTGATCCGGTCGGACTCGATTTGGGAATCTCCGTAATGCCACACGTGCACCGCCTCGCCTCCGGCAGACGTCGCCCGCTCGAAGAACCGGTGCAGCCGTGCCAACGCCTCGGGCCCGCCGAGCAGCCGCAGGTTCGGATGCAGTTGGTGGGGCAATGCGGCCCCCGCGCCGAGGTCCGCGCATCCGCCGGAGGAAACCGCCGCAGGGGTGTACTCGACGACGGAGCCCCACAGCAGCGAATCGGGGGGCGTTTCCGGCCCGTCGGGCACCGCCTCGCTCTGGGCGTAGCCGGCGAGCAGGTGGTCCACATCCTCGGGCGCGAGGGCTGTGGAGTCTTTTTCCCAGGCGGACCGCCCGGGAAAATGCCAAACGGAAATCCCGTCCACCGACCATTCCCACCCGTCCTCGGGTGCCGTGTACACGAGCGCCGCCGTGCCCGCCGCCACCGCGAGCAGGAAGGCCACCGTGTGGCTGCGCGGGTGGGGGGCGTTCATGGCCGGGCCGGGTCGGGGATGCGGAGCTTTTGGCCGGGGAAGATGGTGCCGGTAAGCCCGTTGAGCTTCAGCAACGCTTCCGGGCTGACGCCGGGGTAAAGCCGGGCGATGCCGTACACGGTTTCTCCGGGCTTCACCGTGTGCACCCGTCCGCCAGCGGAGGCGGATGCAGGCGGCGGCGCCGTCGGTGCGGATGCGGGCACTGCCGCCTGGACCGCGGCCGGACGGGGCGGCCCCACCCGCAGCCGGTCGCCCACGTCGAGGCGGTCGCTCCGGAGCCCGTTCCAGCGCTTGAGCTCCGCGACGCTCACCCCGTACTTCCGGGCGATGGTGCCCAGCATGTCGCCCTTGCGGACGGTGTGCGTGGGGACCGGCAAGGCACTGGCAACGGGCGCAACCGGCGGTTTCCAACCGACCAACGTGTCCCACGACGTCGCCCAGCGGTCTGCAAAGAGGGCCGGCAGGCGGGTGGGGTAGGAGGCCAACAGCGCGCAGTCCAAGCCTTCGCCCACCCACCACGGGAAAAACGAACGTTGGTTCCGGCGGTCCATGCCGAGCAGCGCCTCGAGGGCCGGACGGCGGACCATCCCCTCTTCGCACGGCAGCGCCTTCCAACTGGCCTGAAACTCCATCCACGCAAAGCGCACGCTGGGGTGTTCGAGGTTGTATTGCATCCGGACGGCCACGCGGAACAGGGCGATCCATGCGTCCAGGGCCGGATCGGCTCCGGGGGCCCCGGTCCAACGCTGCGCGTAGGGCACCCCTTTGACAAACGCGACGGCCACGCGGTGGTCTTCGCCGGGAAAGAGGGCGCGGAGCTGTTTGATTTGGCTTGCGGCCGCGCGCGTGGCGCGGTCCGGAAGCATCCGCTCGTCCACGTCGGCATCCACCCGCAGCCCGGCCGCACGTGCATCGATGTAGGCCTGCGCCCACAGACCGGCCCGGTCGCCGTCGCCCACGAACGACGGGTCGTAGCCGGTGAGCAACAGCGGCAGAAAACCGAAGGACTCCGGCAGGCCCTCCTTGCGCAACACCGCGCGGATGTCCGGCCCGTACAGGTCGTCGAGCGCCGTGATAAACTGCCACCGGCGCATCCCGTTTTCGCGGTGTGCTTCCATGGCTGCTTGTTCGAATTCGCGCAACGCTTCCCACGGGGCGAACGCCTGCTCCAGCGCGTCGGGGGCCGGCATGCGCTCGGCAAACTCGGGCCTCACGAGGGGCTTGAGCAGTTCCGGATGGGCCACCCGAAAAAGCCGGAAATCGGGAAACGCGCAGCGGTCGTCCACCAGTACCTTCCAAACGGCCACGCTGGGCTGGGCCGCAAGGGTCCCGGCGCACAGCAAACTCAGGCAGGTCAGGAACAGCCGCGTCACGGCGGTGAAGTTACGCAGCTGCCTGCATCTCCCGCCGGGGCGGTTTCAAATGCGCTCCCGGTATAAAATATTGTAAATTAGATAAATTAACGTATATTTAGGTCGGGTCGCGGGTTGAATGCCCTCATGGAGGACCCAGTTGTGAATCGCAATGGGGCATCTGCAACGGCGGGTGCCCCATTTTCGTGCGCGCATGCGGCGAACAACGGCGCGGGCTGGGGGTTGTAGGAGCATGCATCGGTTGACGACTTCGATTTGGCTGCCGCTCACGCGCGAGCAGGCCTGGGATTTCTTCAGTGTTCCCGAAAATTTGGCGCGCATCACGCCGCCGGAGATGAATTTCGTGATCCGCTCAGGCGGTGGAATGCGAACGCATGCGGGCCAAATCATCGCCTACCGCGTCTCCCCGGTGGCCGGCATCCCGACCCCGTGGGTGACGGAAATCTCCCACGTCGTCGAAGGGGAGTACTTCGTGGACGAGCAGCGGTTCGGGCCGTATGCGTTTTGGCACCACCTCCACCGCTTCACCCCGGAAAACGGCGGGGTCCGCATGGACGATGTGTTGCACTACAAAGTTCCGCTCGGGCCGCTCGGCTTGCTCGCCGGTGCCCTGTTCGTGCACGCGAAGGTGCGGTCCATCTTCGCTTACCGCACCGAGGCCCTGGAGCGCCTGTTTCCCGGCACGCGGCCGCTTACGGATTGAGCGCGCGGTCGATCTTGTGGAGCAGGTGTTCGCGGTGCGCGCGGGTCAGCGCATCGGGTGAGGTGGCCGCTTTCTGCTCGCGCTCGATGCGCCGCAGGGATGCCAACGCCACCGAACGCGCCACCGGATCCCAGCGGCTTTCCGGACCCAACCCTTCGATGAGGCGGTCGCAGTAGGCGAGCTGAATCTGTTGGCGCACCGTGTTTACGGACGCCTTCAAATCCGCGGCAAACAGGGCAGCGGTGAGTTCGTCGAACAGCAAATCCACGCCGTAGCTGTTGCCGTAGCGGCCGGCGTCGGTGAGGCGTTGGAGGACGCGCGGATGCAGCACGTGGTCGAGGACGGCGGTTTGGGCGCCGAGGATGCGGGCGTGGATTTTGGGGTCTTCGGCTTCGCCGAAAAACCCAAACCCCCGGCGCTGGCTCTGCAAGTACGCGTACGCAGACGCTTCCGCGTCGAAGGCATCGGGGGCGAAGACATAGCGCGCGAGTGCCCGCATCGCCGCCTGCTGTTCCGCCTTCGAAAGCGGGGCCAGCGGGGGCGTTGTGCCCAACTGCTCAGGCGTGCCCCGCAGGTACCGCACTCCGCCGATGGGACGGGACAGGATGCTCAGTTGGGTGGCGTACTCCGACGACAGCGTCAGGAAGGCGCGTCGGACTTCGTGGTAGCTCGTGGCATCTGCACCGCGGTACTCTTCGAGCACTTCCGGGTAGAGGTCGCGCACGAGGTCGCAGCGCTCGGCGGCATAGGCCACCGGGTCGGACGACAAGTCGTAGATGTTCACGTCGGGGTTCATCCCGCCGCCCGGGCTGCGCATGTCGTCGGCGTCGTTGCCGAAGCGCAGCGCCGGCTCCAACGACCGCGACAGGAGTTGTTCGAGCCGCGCTTCCTCCCGGACCGGGTCGGCCTCTGCCACCGAGTAGCCGTAGGCGATGGCCCAAAAGTCATACGCGCCCGGAGCGTCGTCGAAAAACTTCGCGCCCCGATGCGCCGGATTGCGCGGAAAGTGGATGGCCGGGTAGTCCATCACGCTGGCGGCCAGGCCTTCCGCCCGCACCCGCGCCGGGTCGTGGAGCACAGCGGGCGCATGCAGCGTCGAGGCGGCCATGTTGTGCGTGAGGCCGAGGGTGTGGCCGATTTCGTGGAGGACGAGGCGCTGCAGGGTCTCGCGGATGAACTGCTGCCGCTCTTCGTCGGTGAAGCTGCGGGCCTGCATGGCGGCGGCCGCGAACAGCGCTTGGCGCGCCTGGGCTTGCCCGGCGTCGCAGCGGTGAAGGGCTTCCGCAAAGGCGGCGCGGCTGTCGGTTGAGGCGGCCTCCTCCCACGGAGCGGCGGCGTCGAGTCCGGCGAGCCGGAAGACTTCCTCGCGCCACAACCGGCCCGTCATTCCGGACCATTCGAGCATGATGTCGGCGCCGAGGATTTCGCCGGTGCGCGGATTGACGAAGCTCGGTCCGTAGCCGCTGAAGGCCGGGTTCGGAGAAGAGGTCCAACGCAACACGTTGTACCGGATGTCGCCGGCATCCCAATCGGCAGAATCGGGCTGCTCGCGCACCACGACGGCGTTGCGGAAGCCGAGCGGCTCGAAGGCCTGGTTCCACTTTTCGACGCCCTCCTTGATGTAAGCGCGGAATTCGTGCGGGGTGGTGTTTTCGATCCACCACGTAATGGGCGTCACGGGTTCCGAAACGGCGGCCGTGGGGTCGGCTTTTTCCAGCCGCCACCGGTGGATGAGGTCGCGCCACGGGGCGGATTCCGTGGAGGTCATGTCCTCGATTTGGGTGCTGAAGTAGCCGATCCGGTGGTCGTCGCGGCGCGGGGTGAAGCCGGCGTCGGGCATCGCCAGGAGGGCGTGTTGGTAGGCGATGGAGATGAACCGCGCGTCTTCCACGTCGGCTCCGGACCGGGTGGGGTTGCGGTTTTCGTAGACGTAGCGGACCGCCACCTCCGTGTTGGCGGGGTAGTTGTTCAAACCGGTCAGGCGCGTGCGCTCCGTCGAGAGCTTCCCCAGGAGGCCGTCTTCCGGCCGGCGGGAGGGCGGTTTCACCATTTGGAACTCCTCGGCCAAAAACAGGGCATCGCCGGAAACGAGCACCCGTCCGGGTTCAGCCGCTTCGAGCTTCAGGCTCGCGAGGATGGGCGAGTTGATGTTCGCTTCGGCCGCGCGGCTGATCGGATTCGCCGGGTCGTAGTGGTAATTCGTGTTTTCGCTGCGCACCTCGACGCGCTCGAAATGGCGGTGGAAGGTCACCACTTTCGAGCCTTGGTAGTTGCCGCGCACGAGGCCGGCCGAGGCGACCCCGTCTTCGACGTACGAGAAGTAGATGAACTCGCGGCCCAGCATGCTGTCGGGCAGCGCGAGGTACAAAGTTCCCTTCGTAGTGTCTTGATACAGTGTGAACAAGCCCGGGTATTCGACGCAACTTTTCGTCACTTCCGCGACCGTTTTCAGTTCCGTTTTCTTTTTGTCGCCGGGGGGCGGGGCGTCGGTTTTCTTCGAGCGGTCGCGCTGGGCGAGGGACGGCGTGGTGGCGGCGGCGAGGAGGGCGGCGGCCAGGAGGAGGGAGCGGCGCATGGGCGAGGTTGAGCGCGCCAAATTATGTACTTTACAGCCATGTTTCGGCCTGCAGGAATGGGCGTTGCGTACGCGTTGTGTTGCCTTGCCGCGCCGTGCGCGGCCCAAACCGCCGTCGTCCTCTCCCCCGACACCCTGCTGACCGCGACGGTGCCTCTCGACGGGACGGTCGTCGAGCCGACCTTCACCCTGACGGCGGATGCGGACGGCGACACGGCGCGGTGGGTTTGGCGGCGCGTGGACCTATCGGTGCCGGCGGGCTGGACCTGCGACGCCTGCGACTCGGGCGAATGCTACGGCGGCGTGCCCATCGGCGCCGACTTTCCGCCCCTTTCCCCCGGCGCCAGCGGCTTCCTGAAGCTCATCCTCTCTTCGCCGGGGACCGAGGGCAGCGGATTCGCGCATTTTTACGTCCATCCGGAGGGGTTCTTCGACCTCGGCGCCGACCTCTACATCGTGTTCGCCTCGCCCGGAATGGTCGGGACATCGGACCGTTTCGGGTCCGCGTGGTCCTGCGTGGTGCTCCCGTGCGCGCTCCGGTTGCGCGGGCTTCCCGTCGGAACCCCGTTTGCACTGCGCGACCTCGCCGGCCGGACCGTGGCGGCCGGGGTCAGCACCGGGCCTGATGCGGTCGTTCCGCTGCCGGGCGGTGCCCGCGGCATCCACGTCCTTGCTTGCGAACTTCCGGCGGGACCCGCCTCTTTGAAACTCTATCTTCCATGATGCGATTTGTTTGCTTTGTCGCGGCCGCGGTGTTCGCCGGGGTGCTGCATGCGGCCGAAGGTCCGCGGGTGACGTTTTTGCCGTCGGAACCGGGCACCACGGTGGTGCGGGTGGAGTTTCCGCAATTCGCGGCGGTCCCGGTGCGCGGGGGCGGGGTGGCACTTCGGATTCCCGGGTGCGTGCCGCTGCTCGAGGCGGGCGCGCCCGATGTGCCGGGCTTCCCGCTGACGCTCAGCATCGGCGAGGAGCAGCTGGCGTGGGAGGTGGTGGAGGCCGAGGTCGAGGTGAGCCGGTGGGAGGTGGCGCCGTCGCCGGGGAATGTGTACCGGGATGTGGATCCTCGGACGGCTCCGCGGCCGGCCGGCCGCGCGTATGGCGCGCCGGGCGTTTGGCCCGCAGACCCGGTCGCCCTGCGGGATCCCTTCCTGCTGCGCGGCGTGCGGGGCGTGACGGCCGTGCTGCATCCCGTGGCGTACGATGCCGCGCGCGGAGAGGTGCGGTTCACGCGCTCCCTGACCGTCCGGTTCACCCCGAGCGGGGTGGTGGGCGCGAATCCACTGCCGGCGGGGCCGGTTCCGGCCTGGGACCCGGCCGTGCGTGACCTCGGCAACCGGTTGTTTGCGAACGGATTTGCCGGTTCAGACCGCTACGACGTGGTGGACGAATGGGGCAGCATCCTCGTCCTTGCGCCGCACGCGTACGACGACGAACTCGCGCCGTGGGTCCAGTGGAAGCGGGAGCGGGGGCTGCGCGTCGATGTGATCGATGTGGCCCCGGGGACGAGTTGGCAAACGCTGCAGGCCACGGTGGCGGCGGCGTGGGCGGAGGAGCCGTACAGCTTCTTGCTGCTGGCGGGCGACGAAGACCAGGTGGCGACGGAATTGGTGCAGAACGGCGGCGGGTCGGGCTACTGCGACCCGTGCTTCGGGTACCTGCAAGGCGACGACCACTTCCCGGAACTGCTCGTGGGGCGCTTCCTGGCGCACAACGAGGCGGAGTTGGAGACCTTGGTGGCGCGGGCGTTGGCCTACGAGAAGAACCCCTCCACGGCGGACGATTGGTTCTCGCGCGCCGCGGGCATCGGCTCGAACGAGGGCGCCGGGGCCGGGGACGAAGGCGAGAGCGACTGGCAGCACCAGAATGCCATCAAGGCGGACCTGCTGGGGTTCACGTACACCGCTGTGCAAGAGCTGTACGATGGGAACCAAACCGCGGCCTCGCCCACCGGCGGACCTACGGCCGACGCCGCGGGCAACCCCACCGCGGGCAACCTCGTGGGCCGCATCAACGCCGGTCTCTCCCTGCTCAACTACACCGGGCACGGATGGCATTCGGGCATTTCCACGACCGGCTTCCAACTCTCGAACCTGCCCTCCCTCACGAACACCTCGGCGTGGCCCTTCTTCATCATCGTGGGCTGCTGCGTGGGCGATTTTGACGAGGAAGAAGGCAGCGGCGACTGCTTCGGCGAAGGCTTCTGCAAGGCGGTGGACCCGTCGGGCGCACCGGTCGGCGGCATCGGCGGGGCGTTTTCCAGTGTGCTCCAAAGCTGGGCCCCGCCCATGGAAGGCCAAGACGAGATGAACCTCCTCATCTCCGAGCAGGGCGCCGGCAGCATCCGCCACAGCCTCGGTGGCATCCTCTTCCACGGCGGCGCTTCGATGGTCGAGGCCTACGGCGGGGCCGGCGAGGAGATGATGGACACGTGGTGCCTCTTCGGCGACCCGTCGCTCGTGCTGCGGACCGCGATGCCGACGCCCATCACGGCAACCCACCCCGCCACGCTCTTCCTCGGCGCCACCGAGTGCATCGTGGAATGCAACACCGAGGGTGCGTTGGTGGCACTCACCCGGGACGGGGTCCTCTACGGGCGGGCTGCGGTCAGCGGCGGGTTGGCGGTGGTGCCGTTCGAGGTGCCGCTTTCCGAGCCGGGCCTGCTGACGGTCACGGCCACGCACTTCAACACGCTGCCCTACCAAGGCGTCCTCGAGGCGGTTCCGGCCGCGGGCCCCTACGTGCTCGACGCCAGCACCGTTTGGCTCGACGGACCGGGCGGCAACGGCCTTCCGGAATCGGACGAGGCCGCGGCCCTCGACGTGGCCGCCACGAACGTCGGCACCGAGCCCGCCCTGGGCGTCGTCGGCACCCTGAACTGCAGCTACTTCGGCGTGAGCATCCCCGATCCCACGGCCGCATACGGCGACCTCGCCCCGGGCGCCACCGCCGCGCCGCTCGACGGATTCGGCGTGGCCTTGCAGCCGCTCGCGTTCCTCGACGGCACGGCCATCCCCTTCACCGTGACGTTCACGGACGCCGCCGGCACCTCCTGGCTCGGCAGCTTCACCCTCACGGTCGCGGCCCCGGTCCTGACCGTCACAGGCTGCACCCTCGTGGACAGCGACGGCAACGGCCGCCTCGACGCCGGCGAATCCGGCACGCTCCAGCTCGACGTCCAAAACTCCGGATCGACCACGGCCCACGCGGCAACGGCGGTCCTCGGCACCGTCTCCGGACCCGGCACCGGCACCCTCGCCTCGCCCGCCCTCGGAGACCTGGCGCCGGGCAGCTCGGCCGTCCTTGAAATCGCCGTAGCCGCCGACGCCGCGGCGGAAGCCGGAGACCTGTTGCAGTGCGGGGTCACCGTCCTTGCCGGGGCCTACGGCGCCTCGGGCGGCTGTGCCCTCGAGCTCGCCCTCGTGGTGGAAGATTGGGAAACGGGCGGGGCTGGATTCCCATGGGCCTCCGCCGGAACCTCGCCCTGGTTCCTCACCACCGACGCGGCCTACGAAGGGGAAACCGCGATGCGCAGCGGCGACATCGGGGCCAGCAGCACGTCCGACCTCGAGCTCACCCTCGACCTGCCGAACTGGGGCGAAATCCGGTTCGCTCGCAAGGTCTCCAGCGAGGAGGGCTACGACTTCCTCGAGTTCTGGATCGACGGGAACGTGGTCGGGTCGTGGAGCGGGGAGCAGCCGTGGGAGGAAGTGTCGTACGTCGTCTTCGGCGGCGAGCACACGTTCCGTTGGCGCTACGTGAAGGACGAGATCGTCTCTGACGGGGCCGATGCCGCCTGGGTGGATTTCATCGTGCTGCCGGAGTTTGAGGCGGCGGCGGCGGTGGGGGAGGCCGGCGGGACGGACGGCGCGCTGCGGGCGGTCCCAAACCCGGCCCACGGGCCCGTGCAGGTGCTCGGCGTGGTTGCGGGGGAGGCGGTGGCGGTGTGGGACGCCGCGGGCCGGGTGGTGTGGCGCGGCGCCGCGACCGGGCCGGTGCTGACCCTCGCGACGGAGCGCTGGGCGCCCGGCGTGTACGTGGTCGGGACGGAGGGGGGGGCGCGGTTGCGTTTGGCCGTGGGCGGGCGCTGAGCCGTCAGCGGCCCTCGACGTGCAGCACGCGGGTGTACCGCTTGAGGCTCCTCAGCGTCAGGAAGACGAGGAAGGAGCCCAGCGTCGCCCAGGCCCAAAACGGGTGCACCCAGGCCTCCCAGCTCACCCCTTCCGCCGCGCGCTTGCCGGCATCGACGAGCGCCATGCTCAGGAACACCGCGAAAAAGCCGTTGTACTCGCGCTTCAGCACGTTCCGCAGCGAGAAGTCCACGCCCGGCGCGGTCCACCGCAGCCGCCGCGGAAAGAACGCCGGGACGTCCACCGACCACGCGAGGTAGCTCTCGCCGAATTTGCGGCGCAAGAACGCCTCCTCGGCGAACATGATCCGCTCGTAATAAATCCAATACGCGAGGCTGCACACCAGCGCGAACCACGCGCTCCCGGCGTACAAGATGATGCCCAGCCACATGAAGAAGTTGCCGAGGTACAGCGGGTGGCGGACGAGGCTGTACATGCCGCGGGTGTTCAGCTGTTCTGCCACCTGCCCGGCTTTCGTGTTGCGGCCCGAGGTGCCGCGCGGGGTGTAGCCGATGGTCAGTGCGCGCACGATTTGGCCCGCCATGGAAACCCCGAGGCAGGCCACGGCCACGGCCAAATCGAACGGGGCCAGCGGCAAGGCGCCGGCCGCAAACAGCGCCGCCATGGCCGCGTACAGCGCTAACGGAAAGTAGGAACGGCCGCGAAACAGGAGGTTTCCGGTGCGCTCAAATTCTTCGATCATGGCCATGGCGTCAGGCGGGATAGGGGGTCAGAGGAGACGGTAATTTGCGTAGCCGAGTTCGAGGCCCAGCTGTTCTGCACAAAAGAGCTTCACGCGGTCTTTCCACGTGCGGCGGTCGACGGAGATGTCGGTTTCAAAGGTCCAGTTGCGGCGGGCAATCCGCTCGGCCATCACGGCAGGATGGGTGCCCGTGAACCGGGCCAAATGCCGCAACTCGCGCCCGTAATCGAAGGCTGCCGCCGGCACCACGTGGGCGGCGACCCACGCGTCGTCGTGCCACATCCGGTGGAAGTTTTCCTGCTTCCGCTGCATGGCTTCGGGCTCCTTCACCCACCCGTAATGGTGCATCCAGGCCTCGGCCCGCACCACGCGCAACCGGCGGTCGGGCGCCTTGCGGAACCCCTGCGCATCCCGGTACGAGTAAACTCCGCGGCCCGGCCGCACGGCCCGAATCTCGTGCCGGTACCACCCGGCGCTGGCCCCCACGTAATCGTACGAACCGTAGAAATGGCGGTACTTGACCAGGATTCCGTCCGCTTCCGGGGGCGCCTGGGCCATGGCCGCGCGCAGCGCAGGAAGGCCGTCTTCGTGCAGCACCTCGTCGCCTTGGATGTAGATGCACCAGTCGCTTTCGGGCGCCACCGCGGCCAGGGCCTTGTCCGTTTCGAGCGCAAGCACCCGGCCGCCTTCGCGCAGGGTGTCGTCCCAAACGGTCTCCACCACCCGCACCCGCGGCTCGCCCATCCCCTCGATCAGTTCCCGCGTCCCGTCCTCCGACCGGCCGACCGCCACCACCACCTCGTCGCACAGCGGCAAAATGGACCGGATGGCTTCTACGACGGGGTAATCGTACCGGACGGCGTTGCGGATGAAGGTGAACCCGGAGACGAACATCGGCGGCGAAGTTCGCGCTTCCCGCGCGAAAACCTCATTTGAAGCCGCGGGCCGCCTTGACGGTCTCGTAGGCCTGTTGGACTGCGACGAATTGGGCCTGGGCGGCCGCGACGTGTTCCGGCCCGAGGTCTTGCACCTTGTCCGGGTGGAACTTCACGGCGAGGCGGCGGTAGGCCTTCTTCACGTCGGCGTCGCTGCAGGTGGGTTCGAGTTCGAGGACGGTGTAGGCCGAGGCCAGGTCGGGGGCCTTGCGTGCGGCCGGGCTGCCGGCGTGGAAGCGGGCTTCGATGCTGTCGCGGTCGCGGGGGCTGATGCCGAGGTAGGCAGCGATGCGGCGGACTTCGTCGAGTTCGCGGGGGTCGAGTTCGCCGTCCGCGGCCGCGATGCCGTAGAGGTACTGCAGCAGGAGGAGCCGCTTCGCGTGCTCCATGTGGTGCCGGATTTGGTCCGCCACCTCCCGCACTTCGATGGGGCGCTCGAGGATCTCGCGCAGGGCGCGCACGAGCGTTTCCGCTTGCGCCGCGCCGTAATTCTGGACGAGGAACTTCTTGACGTAGCTGAGCTCGGACTTCATGATGCGGTCGTCCGCGCGCATCACCGCCGCGCTCAGGACGAGCAGGGCGGCGGCGAAGTCCCCGGCCGAGGTGCTGCCCGCGGCGGGGCGGCGGCGGCGCACCGGACCGGTCCCCGTTTCGACGCTCAGGGACGAATCCGAGAACATCTTCCCGAAAGCGAAGCCGAGGACGCCGCCGATGGGGCCGCCGAGGGCCCACCCGACCGCCCCGCCGATCCACGGGATGAAGCGGCTCACGCGAGGTCCGCGTAGCCGGCTTCGATGAAGCGCGTGAGTTCTTCGCCAGTCAGCAGGCCTTGCGACAGGCGGGCGAGGTCCGCGGCTTTGCGGGCGGCCCGCGCCTTCGTGGCGTCGTCCGTTTCGCTCAGGAGCCGGGCGGCCAGCGGGTGGTTTGCGTTGACCGTCACGTCGTAGCTGTCCGGAAGGGCCCCAAACATCGTAAAGCCGCCCCCGCCCACGGCCTGCTGCTCCTTCATCCGCCGCATCCACTCCGACCGGGTGATGGTCAGCGGCGCAGCCGACGGGGACATGGGCGCGAACTTCACGCGGTAGGCCCCGCCGGTCGGGAAGGCCGACTCGAGCACGGGCCGCAGGGCGTCTTGTTGGGCGTCGTCCAACGCGCTGACCGCAGCGGCTCCGGTGTCGATGAGCGTGTCGATGACCTCGGAATCCACGCGCTTGAACTGCACGTCGGGGTGCTTTTCTTCGAGCTTGCCGACGACGTGGGACGCCAACGGGCCGTTCATGACGAGCACCGTGTACCCGCGTTCGAGGGCCGGTTGGACGAAGGCGTGTTGCGATTCGGCGTCGGAGCAGTAGGGGAGGACCACCTTGTTGTTTTTGTCCGTTTGGGCCGCGGAGACGGCCTCAATCAGCTCCTCGTGGGTGCGGCAAACGCCGTTTACATCCTTGAATAAGAAGAACTTCGCTGCTCGCTCGGCGAATTTTTCGTCCGTCAGCATCCCGTACTCGATGAAGATGCGCAAGTCGTCCCACTGCGCTTCGAATTGCGCGCGGTCGTTCTTGAACATCGCGCCGAGCTTGTCCGCCACCTTCTTCGTGATGTGGCCGCTGATTTTCTTGACGTTCGCGTCTTCCTGCAGGTAGGAACGGCTGACATTCAGCGGAATGTCCGGCGAGTCGATGACCCCGTGCAGCAGGGTGAGGAAGTCGGGGACGATGTTCTCGACGTTGTCCGTGATGAAGACTTGGTTCGAGTACAGGTGGATTTTGTTCTTCCTGAGCTCCAGTTCTTTGCGCAGTTGCGGGAAGTACAGGATGCCCGTCAGGTTGAACGGGTAATCGACGTTCAGGTGGATGTGGAAGAGCGGATCCTCGAAGTTCATCGGGTAGAGTTCGCGGTAGAAGGCCGCGTACTCCTCGTCGCCGAGCTCCGCCGGCGCCTTCGTCCAAATCGGGTTCGTCGCGTTCACCACGTCCGGCACCTCGATTTCCACCTGCTTCGCCTTGCCGTCTTCCGTCGTTTCGCCGCTGGGGTCGTCCACCCACTGCGAGCGGGTCCCGAAGACGATTTCCACGGGCATGAACTTGCAGTACGTGTTGAGGATGCCGCGGATGCGGTCTGCCTCGAGGAATTCGTCGCTGTCGTCGGCGAGTTGGAGGACGATGTCCGTTCCGGCTTCGGCTTTTTCGGCGGCGTCGAGCGTGTAGTTCGGGGAACCGTCGCAGGTCCAGCGGACGGCCTCGCTGCCGGGGCGTTGGCTCAGCGTGAGGATTTCCACCTGGCGGGCGACCATGAAGGCGCTGTAAAAGCCGAGTCCGAAGTGGCCGATGATGGCCGTTTTTGCATCGCCGCCGTCGTATTTCTCCAGGAATTCCGTGGCGCCGGAGAAGGCGATTTGGTTGATGTAGCGGTCCACTTCTTCGGCGGTCATGCCGATTCCGCGGTCGCGGACGGTCAGCGTGCGGGCGTCGGCGTCGAGCAGGATTTCCACCTGCGGATGGCCTTCGACGGCGGGCAATTCGCCCAGCGTGGCGAGGGTGCGGCGCTTGACGGTGGCGTCGACGGCGTTCGAAACGAGTTCCCGCAGAAAAATCTCGTGATCGCTGTACAGGAACTTCTTGATAATCGGGAAGATGTTCTCCGTGGAGACGTTGATGCTGCCGGTTTGCATGGCGATGAGTGGTTTGCGAGCCCCCGGCAAGCCGGATGCCAAACCGCACTTCAGGCCCCCCGGTCTGCCATTCTGTCCCTTCGGGCTGCCACACCGGGTGTGCCGCGGTATCTTGCGCACATGCTGTCTCGTTCCCTGCTCGCCGCCGGGCTGTTTGCCCTCGGCCTCCTTCCTGCGGGCCTTGCCCAAACCGAAGCCCCCGACTGGTCGGTCCTGATGCAAACGCCGGGCATCCACCCCGACGAGGTCCGCGCCCTCCACGATGCCTGGTGGGCCGGCCGGACCCGTCCGCAAGGCGGTGGATGGAAACAAGTGGAACGGTGGCTGCACAGCGCCGAGGGCCGCACCGATGCCGACGGCGCCGCGTGGGGCGCCCGCGAAGCGCTCGAAGCCGCGGCCGAGGTCGCCGCCTTCCGCACCTCCCGCTCCGCCGCAGGCAACTGGACCGTCTGCGGACCCACCCTCGATGCCCTCACCGACCGCGACGACATCCGCGGGGTGGGCCGCATGAACGCCATCGCCTTCCATCCCACGGATCCGGCCACCGTCTTTGCCGGCGCCCCCTCGGGCGGGCTGTGGCGGTCGTACGACGGCGGCGAATCGTGGACCACGAACACGGACCACTTCCCGTCGCTCGGGGTGAGCAGCATCTGCTTCGATCCCTTCGACCCGACCGTCGTGTACCTCGGGACCGGCGACCGCGACGCGGCGGACAGCCCCGGGCTCGGGGTGATGAAGTCCACGGACGGCGGGCTGACGTGGGTCTTTGCCACCGAGGGCCTCGGCAACCGGGTGGTCGGGGATTTGCTGGCGCATCCGACCGAGCCGGGCGTGCTGCTGGCGGCCACCAGCGGCGGGGTGTTCCGTTCGACGGACGCGGCGGGGAGTTGGGAGTTGGTGTCGGCGAACACGCAGAACTACAAGGACATCGCCTGGCACCCCACCGACCCGTCGATCGTGTACGCAACCGGCCAGGGTCGGTTTTGGCGCAGCGGCGACGGCGGCACCACGTGGACGTACATCAACGAGGGCATCGACCCCAGCACGCGGATGGTCATTGCGGTGACCCCCGCCGCGCCCGACCACGTCTACGTCTGCTCCACCGGCACCTACGATTTCCGGGCCTTCTTCCGCTCGACCGACGGCGGCTTGAATTTCACGGAGATGAGCGACAGCCCGAACATCATGGCCTGGAGCGCCTCGGGCGACCAAGAAGGCGGCCAAGCGTGGTACGACCTCTGCCTCGTGGCCGATCCGGTGGTCGCGGACCGCGTGTACGTCGGCGGCATCCGGATGAAGCGCTCGGACGACGGCGGAGCCACGTGGGTGGACCTGCAGGACAGCTTCTTGCACGTGGATCACCACGCGCTCGCGGCGAATCCGCACACGGACGAAATTTGGCTCGCAAACGACGGCGGCATCTACCGGCTGGCCGGCGGTGTGCAGTGGGCGGACCTGTCGGCGGGCATTGTCACCGGCCAGATTTACAAGATCGGCCAAAGCCCGTTTGCGGGCACCGACGCCATGAACGGGTACCAAGACAACGGCACCTACGCCTTCGACGGGGCCGAGTGGAGCCGCCGCACGGGCGGAGACGGCTTCGAGAGCGCCTACGACGTGACCGACCCGGCGTGGTTCATTACGAGTTCCCAAAACGGCCGCCTCTACCGCACCGGCCCGGGCATCCAAAACCAAGGCATCGTCGCCCCCAACGAACTGGGCATCACGGAAGAAGGCGCCTGGTCCACGCCGTTTGCCCTCGACCGCCACGACCCCTCGACCTTGTTCGTGGGCCTGGTGAACGTTTGGCGCTCGCGCAACATCAAGACCGCAGTCCGCGATTCGATTGTGTGGGAACAGCTCACCACGAACCTCGGCAACAGCCCCCTCGCCCTGCACACGCTCCACCGCTCGAAGGCCGATACGAACGTGGTCTTCGTGGCGAAGGCTTCCCGCCGGCTCTACCGTTCGGTCAACGCCCTCGCCCCGCTGGCGGACGTGCAGTGGGACGATTTGAGCGACGAATTGCCTCTGGCTTCGCAGCCGGTCACCGCGCTGGAGACGGTTCCGGGCGAGGACTCGCTCGTGTACCTCGGCTTCAACAACAAGGTCTGGCGCTCGGACGACCTCGGGCTGAGCTGGACGGACATTTCCGGCACCCTGCCCGATGTCCGGGTGAATTCGCTCTGCTTCGATGTGGACGGGGCAGGGCTGTACGCCGGCACCGACCGCGGCATCTACTTCCGCGCAGACTCGATGGCGGACTGGGTGGATTTTTCGCAAGGCCTGCCGCTGACGGTGCGGGTGACGGAGGTCGAACTCTATCCCGGCACGTCGGCCTCGGATCCGCCGCGGCTGCGCGCGGGCACCTACGGGCGCGGCATGTGGGAGTCGGACCGCTACGGCGCGGCCACGGTGTTGCCGCCGGTCGCTTGGATCGGCACGGCCGACGGAGAAACGGCGGTGTACGGGACGTTTGCAGCCGAAGTCCGCTTTCGCCGAAACCTCGAGGAAGCCGCGGTGATGGACTTCGGACCCGGCGACCTCGCCGTGACGAACGGCACGGTCACGGCCTTGACCCCGATCGGAACTGCGATCTACGCCGTGGAGGTGGAGCCGGGGGCCTTCGGGCCGGTGACGCTCTCCGTGCCGGAAGGGGCGGCCGTGCTGCTCGAAGACGGCACGACGCCGAATGCGCCGTCAGACAGCCTCGTGCTGGTGTACCGGGCGGTGCCGGAGCCGTTGGGGCCGTTCGGGCCCGGGGGGGTGGGGGACGAGGCGTCGTTGGCGCTTTGGTTGCGGGCGGATGCCGGCGTGACCGGGGCGCCGGTGTCGGCGTGGACGGACGTGCGCTCGGGCAATGGCGCGGCGGCGGTGCAAAGCGAAATGGGCCGCCGGCCGGTGCTGGAAGCGGAGGGGTTGGGCGGCCGCCCGGCGATCCGGTTTGACGGCGAGGACGATGCGTTGGTGGCGACGGCAGTGCCGCTCGACCGCGCGATTTCGGCTTTCGCGGTGGCGGCGGGCGAGGCCGTGGAATGGGACGAGCACGGCTGGATTGCCTCGGCGCGCGGCGACAACGGCTACATCCTGCACCCGTGGAAGGCGTCGAGCATGTACCAAAGCGTGGTCGTCGACACCGCCGGGCACTACGCGGAGGCGACGCCGTTCTGGATCGTCGACGCGGGGTTGCCGCAGTTTTACGGGTTGATTTATGACCAAACGGATTGGGACCAAGCGATGTACACGGTCATCAACGACCAACGCATCCCCTTCCCCGACCCCGGACTGGGCGCGCGCATCGACGACCACCCGGTGGACATCCGCTTCGGCTGGGACTTCGACGACCGCTACGGCTCCGGCCGCATCGCCGAAGAAATCGTCTACACCCGCCGCCTGATGGAATCCCACCGGATCATCGTCTCGAACTACGCGGCGGCCCGCTACGGCCTGCCCCTCGGCAGCCTGCAGCGGTACTTCCGCCCGAACGAACGGGAAGAAGTGGCCGGCATCGGGCGCATCTCCGCCTACGACCTGCACACCGACGCCCAAGGCACCGGCAACGTCCGCATCCTCGCCACTTCCGACCTCGGCGACGGCGAGTTCCTCCTGTGGGGCCACGACGGCGCCGGCATGGAAGCGGCCCAGCCGTATCCCTTCCTGACGCCGCGCGTGGCGCGCACCTACGGCTACGAGGCCACCGGCGAACCCGGGGTGGTGGAGTTGCGCGTCGACGATGCAGGTGCCTTTGGCGACCTCGGGCCCAGCCCTTCCGTGCCGGGCGTAATCGTGGCGGAAGGGGAGGACTTCCTGCCCGGCTCGGCCCCGGCGTTCTATCCGCTGGCGTGGTCCGGGAGTTACTGGACTGCGAACGTGGCGTTCGCGGGCAGCGGGGTGTTTACGTTTGGGATGCAGCCCGCGCTGTCCGTGTCTGAAAGCATCGCCGAATCGGCCCTGCAGCTGTTCCCGAACCCCGCCGACGACCGCCTGACGGTCCGCTGGTCGCACGCCGACCCGGCAGGCGCGGTGGTGCGGCTGCGCGATGCGGCGGGACGGACGGTGATGGAGCTGCCCTTCGACGGCCGCCCGGAAGTGACGCTGGAAGTGGGCGGACTCGCGCCCGGCTGCTACCTCGTGGAAGCGGCGAAGGCCACCGGGGCCGTGCGGTCCCGGCTCGTCATCCGCTGAGGCTTACTGGACGACGAGGCGGCGGGCACCCCCGTCGCCGCCGTGCAGCGTGTACACCCCGGGTGCGTAGCCGGACACATCAAGGACGCGGCGCTCGCCGGCCTGCAGCGTTTGGACCTCCACCGCGCGGCCGGTGGGGTCGAAGATGCGCAGCGTGAGCGCCTGTCCGCCGTTTGCCACGGTCACCGCGTCGGATGCCGGGTTCGGGGCGAGGCCGAAAGAGGCGGTGGCGGGCTGGGCCACGTCGTTCGCGCTGGGGGGCGCAAACCGGTAGCCTTGGCCGTTCTCGGGCATGCCGCTGAGCGTGGCCATCGACTGGATCCACAGGCCCGGGTCGTTGTATTCGGACCAAACAGGTTCCGCCACCGGACCGCTCGCCGCCAACACCAGCCCGGCGTAGGAGTAGTAGTCGAAATCGAGGAGCAGGGCCGTGGACATCATGCCATCCGACAGGACGGTCCAGTCGGTGACGGTGTTCGGGCCGAAGTGGTACTCGATGACTCCGGTGGCTTCGTGCAGCCAGACCTGCGCGTTCATGCGTTGGGTCGAGGTGCCGAACCCCTCGATTTCGTTGTAGAAACCGGCGTTGTGGTACTCCAGCTTGAAGATGCGGTTCGGGGCCGTGCCCGTAACGGCCGTGCGGTAGGTCGATGCGTCTCCGAGAACCACATCGCCAGCGGCCGACACGTCCATGATGTCCAGCGTCACGGGCCAAAGGATGTGCAACAGCCCCGCCTCGTTTTCTGCAAACAGTTCGATGCCGAGGCCGGAGATGCTCAGGGTGTTCGTTTCGTCGCCGCCGATGGGAAACACAAACGGCAAGGCAAAGGGCACCACCGGGTCGTCCCAACCGGACGGCACGTCGAGCACCGTGTAGCCGTTCGGGAGCGGCGTGTAGGTCTGCGTGAAGGCCGAGGCCGTGTAGGGGAATTGGGCCTGAGCAGCCGCGGCAGAGGCGGCGACGAGGGCGGTGGCGAGGAAGGTACGCATGGGAAAAAGACGGATGAAGTGCGGCGATGTTACGCGGTTAGAAGTTCGGGCGCAGGATGGATTTGGCATAAAACCGGTCGATGATGTCCACGACTTCCTTCGGAGAATCCGCGAGGTGGACGAGGTCCGGATCCTTCGGCGAAATCGTGGCGTACTCCGCCAGCAGCGTCTGCCGAATCCACTCCACCAGCCCGCCCCAAAATTTCGAATCGTACAAAATGATCGGCACCGGATCCACTTTCGACGTTTGGACAAGGGTCAACGCCTCGAACAGCTCGTCGAGGGTGCCGTATCCGCCGGGCATCACCACAAAGCCCTGCGAATACTTGACGAACATGACTTTTCGCACGAAGAAGTAGTCGAAGTCGATGCTCTTGTCGCGGTCGATGTAGGGGTTGTTGTGCTGCTCGAACGGCAGTTCGATGTTGAGGCCTACGGAGGTTCCGCCGGCTTCCGAGGCCCCGCGGTTGCCGGCCTCCATCACGCCCGGTCCGCCGCCGGTGATCACCCCGAAGCCGCGCTCGCTGAGGGCAAATGCCACTTCGCGCGCCGCTTCGTAGACGGGGGAGCCTTCCTTCATGCGTGCGGAGCCGTAGATGCTGATGCACGGGCCGATGCGTTGGAGCGCTTCAAAGCCCATGACGAACTCGCCCATGATCTTGAAAATGGACCAGGCGTCGTTCGTCTTCGTTTCGTTCCAGTCGCGTTGTTTGAACACCTTCATGGGGTCAGGATACGGGAGAGGTAGGGTGCGGTTGCACTTTTTTTCGAGCGGGCCACGGCTTCGGGGGTTCCGGTGGCCACCACGCGGCCGCCTGCGTCGCCGCCGTCCGGCCCGATGTCGATGAGGTGATCGGCCACCTTGAGCACGTCGAGGTGGTGCTCGATGACGATGACCGTGTTGCCCTTGTCCACGAGCCGCTGCAGCGCCCCGAGCAGCACTTCGACGTCTTGCACGTGCAGGCCTGTGGTGGGTTCGTCGAGGAGGTAGAGCGTCTTGCCGGTGGAGGTGCGGGCGAGCTCGGTGGCGAGTTTTACGCGTTGGGCTTCGCCGCCGGAGAGGGTGGTGGAGGGTTGGCCGAGGCTGAGGTAGCCCAGGCCCACGTCTTGGAGGGTCCGGGCGACCTTGCGCAGCTTCGGCAAGGCGTCGAAGAAGGCGACGGCCTCGTCCACCGTCATGTCGAGCACGTCCGAGATGGACTTTCCGCGGAATCGCACTTCGAGGGTTTCCCGGTTGTAGCGTTTCGAGCGGCAGGTTTCACACGGCACGTGGACGTCGGGCAAGAAGTTCATCTCGATGGTCCGGACGCCGGCCCCGCCGCACGCCTCGCACCGACCGCCGGACACGTTGAAGCTGAAGCGCCCGGGCTTGTAGCCCCGGATGGCGGCTTCGGGCAGCCGGGCAAAGAGCGCCCGGATTTCGTCGAACATGCCGGTGTAGGTGGCCGGGTTCGAGCGCGGGGTGCGCCCGATGGGGCTTTGGTCGATGGGGATGACCTTGTCGAGGTGCTCGAGGCCCTCGATTCCTTTGTGCGGCAGCGGATTGCGGGTGTCGCCGAGGAGGTGGTTCATCACGGC
>Ga0172372_10001270_pt1 | contig 39280 bp, 42 predicted proteins | sample LakKiv5m_2_FD_114544 | JGI IMG/M metagenome (GOLD analysis project Ga0172372, IMG submission 114544) | Freshwater microbial communities from Kabuno Bay, South-Kivu, Congo - kab_092012_9.5m | ecosystem: Environmental > Aquatic > Freshwater > Lake | place: Democratic Republic of the Congo...
GCGTGATTTCGGGCAATTTTTTGACGGCGCGCCCGGTGGGCATCGTCGACGGTGTGGACTTTCAGCGCTCTGGCGTGGTGCGCAAGATCGACACCGCTGGCATCATGCGCTCGCTGGACATGGGCGCACTGGTGTTGATGTCGCCGTTTGGTTTCTCACCCACAGGCGAAGCCTTTAACCTGACGATGGAAGAAGTGGCCACGTCCGTGGCGGTAGCGTTGCAAGCCGACAAGCTGATCTTTGTCACTGAAATTCCCGGCATCGCCACCCAGGCGGGCTTGGCCATCAGCGAAGACAACCCGATCGACACCGAACTGCCCTTGGCTGCCGCTGAAAAGCTGCTGGCTGAACTGCCCGACGCCAACCACCCCAGCGACACCGCGTTTTACCTGCAACACTGCGTCAAGGCGTGCAAAAGCGGCGTGGAGCGCAGCCACATCATCCCGTTTGCGGTGGACGGCTCGATCTTGCTGGAGGTGTACGTGCACGACGGCATCGGCACCATGGTGGTCGATGAAAAGTTAGAGAGCCTGCGCGAAGCCAGCGTCGACGACGTCGGTGGCATCCTGCAATTGATTGAGCCCTTTGAAAAAGATGGCACCTTGGTCAAGCGTAGCCGCACCGAAATCGAGCGTGACGTGGGTCTGTACACCGTGATCGAGCACGACGGCGTCATCTTTGCCTGCGCCGCGCTCTACGCCTACCCCGAAGCGCGCACCGCAGAAATGGCCGCGCTAACCGTTTCGCCCGACGTGCAAGGCCAAGGTGACGGCGAGCGCGTGCTCAAGCGCATCGAGCAGCGCGCGCGGCTGGCCGGGCTGGACAGCATTTTTGTACTGACCACGCGCACCATGCACTGGTTTTTGAAGCGCGGTTTTGTTCAGGTGGATGCCGACTGGCTGCCTGAAGCCCGCAAGCGCAAGTACAACTGGGACCGCAAAAGCCAGGTGTTGGTAAAAAAGTTGACGTAGCCCGCAATGACCTGAACGCCCGCCTGCGGCACTGCAATCGCGCATAAATGACTGAGCATGACTCTTGCTTGATCAACGCAGACCATTCACATCAAGGAAATCTACATGAGCTCCATCAACTTTATCGGCGGCGAAAAAGGCGGCGTTGGCAAGTCGGTTGTATCGCGTGTTCTGGCGCAATACTTCATCGACAAAAACCTGCCTTTTGTGGGATTCGACACCGACCGCTCGCACACCTCATTCACCCGGTTTTACGCGGACTACGCCAGCCCGGTGATTGTGGACAGCTACGAGGGGCTGGACGCGATCGTCACGGCCTTGGACACCGCTGACCCCAACCAGCCACCCCCCAGCATCGTCGTCGACCTGGCCGCACAGACCGCAGCGCCACTGGCGCGCTGGATCAAGGATTCCGACCTGTTTGAGGTCTTGTCCGAACTGGGCATACGCGCCAACTTCTGGCACGTGGCAGACGCTGGCAAAGACTCGGTTGATCTGCTCGGCCGTCTGGTGCAGACCTATGAGCAAGGCCCCAACTATGTGGTGGTCAAAAATTACGGCCGTGGCGCAGATTTTTCACTGCTTGAGGCGTCCCCCGCGCTGCAGCGCGCCTTGTCATTGGGCGCGCAGGTCATAGAGATGGCGCAGTTGCATGAAGCCAGCATGCGCAAGATAGACCGCCAGAACGCCAGCTTCTGGGCCGCGATTCACAACAAGACGGATGAGGACAGTTTGGGTTTGCTTGAGCGCCAGCGCGTCAAGACCTGGCTGAAGAAAAACTACGCGGCCTTTGACAGCCTGTCGCTTTGAGGCGCAGGGAGATCAGTGGCCAGATGCCATGGCCTGGCGCCAAATCAGCAACAGCGCCAGCAGGGCAAACAGCGTGAACCAGACAAATGACCAATTGGCGATGGTGCCCCCCAGAAAAGTCCAGTCCACCGCAGAGCAATCACCACTGCCCTTGAAGATCATCGGGATCACACGCTGCAGCGGAAACGACTCGATCATGCCGTAAAAGTCACGGCCGCAAGTCGCCACTTGCGGCGGGTACCACTGCAGCCAGCTTTGCCGCGCTGCGACAAACGCGCCAAACACGGCCACCAGCACCAGCAGTACCGCACCACCGATTCGAACAGCCTTGCTTTTACCGAATGCCGTTAGCGCGGCGATCAAGGCAACGCCAACCAGCGCGTAGCGCTGCACGATGCACATCGGACAGGGCTCCAGCCCGGTGCTGTGCTGCAGGTACAGGCCAAACGCCAACATGGCTACGCACACCACGCTGACCAGCGCCAGCACACGCCCGGGCGCTTGATCAAGCGCCACCCACACAGCCGTCATCATGGATTATTTTTTGGCTTCGTCCAGCGCTTTGCACGAGGGCGAACAAACCGCCTGTGACTTGCCCAGAATCTTCTTGGACACCATCTGGGAGCGCGCACGGTGCTTACCGCACAAAAAGCACGACATGGTCGCCGCACCAAAAGAAGTTGCCGCCGTAAAAGGCGACCCCGACACTTTGGATTTGTAACGCAGGCCATCGGCCAGGATCTTGGTTTTGGTATCTGCTTTTGACATGGGGTGATTTTACGTCAGCGACTCGCGGCAGTGAAAAACCTTGCTAAAGTCAGCGGGTTTTGAATGACAAGCTAAAGGTTACAACCATGGCACGTACCGTGAAATGCATCAAATTGGGCGTCGAAGCCGAAGGGCTGGACTTGCCGCCCTACCCCGGTGAACTGGGCAAACGCATCTGGCAAAGTGTGAGCAAACAGGCATGGGCCGACTGGCTAAAGCATCAAACCATGCTGGTCAATGAAAACCGCCTGAACCTGGCCGACGCACGCGCGCGTCAATACCTGGCGCGCCAAATGGAAAACCACTTTTTTGGTGGTGGCGCAGAGGCAGCACAAGGCTACGTTCCCCCCAAGGCTTGAAGAAAAAACACTTCTAGCCCTGATTTAACAATGGCTCATAGCTTCTAAAACTGTAGCTTTTTGACACCGGTTGCGGTTCCCAGCAAACACACATCGGCCTTCTGGTGCGCAAACACGCCCACCGTCACCACCCCCGGCCACTGGCTGACACGGCTCTCAAACGCCAGCGGGTCGGTAATCTGTAAACCGGTGACGTCGACAATGTGTTGACCGTTGTCGGTCACCAGTGGCACATTACCCTTCAAGCGCACACGCGCCTGCCCACCCAGCGCGGCAAACTGGCGCAGGATGCGTTGCGTAGCCATCGGAATCACCTCAACCGGTAGCGGAAACCTGCCCAAGGTCTGGACCAGCTTGGACTCATCAGCGATGCACACAAACTGCCGTGACTGCGCCGCCACAATTTTTTCGCGCGTCAAAGCTGCACCACCGCCCTTGATCATGAAGCCATGGCCGTCAATTTCGTCGGCGCCGTCGATGTACACCGCCAGTTCATCAACGTCGTTGCAGTCGAACACCGCAATCCCCAGCGCGCGCAAGCGCTCGGTACTGGCCACCGAACTCGACACTGCACCTTTGATTTGATCCTTGATACTGGCCAGCGCGTCGATGAACTTGTTGACCGTAGAGCCGGTGCCCACACCGACCATCTGGCCTGCTGGCACATAGTCAAGCGCAGCGCGGCCGACCAACGTTTTTAGCTCGTCTTGCGACAGCAGGTTTTGGGGTGCATGGGTCATCGTGGAAAATCCAAGTCGTTGAACATCTCGCAGGAATTATCCAATGGCTCTGGTCCCCTACGCGCTGGCGCGCCCGTTTTTGTTCGGTCTGGATCCTGAAGCGGCGCACGACCTGACGATTGCGTCCTTGTCCATGACGCAGCGTTCGCCGCTGAAATGGGCCTACGCCAGTTCCCGCGTGGACGACCCGGTGCAGGTGGCCGGGCTGAACTTTCCCAACCGCGTCGGCCTGGCCGCCGGGCTGGACAAGAACGCACGTTGCATTGACGGCTTAGGCGCGATGGGTTTTGGTTTTGTCGAAGTAGGCACCGTCACCCCGCTGGCGCAGCCCGGCAACCCCAAACCGCGCCTGTTCAGGTTGCCCGCTGCACGCGCGCTGATCAACCGCTTTGGCTTCAACAACGATGGACTGGAGGCTTTTGTCGCCAACGTCCAGCGGTCCCGAAGCTTTCAGCAACGCGCATCAACCCCGACGACGCGTTCGCCGATGCTGATCGGTCTGAACATCGGCAAGAACGCCGCAACACCCATCGAGCGTGCCACCGACGACTACCTTACCTGCCTGGACGGTGTCTACCCGTACGCGGACTACGTGGTGGTGAACGTCTCCAGCCCCAACACCAAGAACTTGCGCAGCCTGCAAAGCGACACGGCGCTGGATGCTCTGCTCGACACGCTGTCAGAGCGGCGGCAAAAGCTGGCCCGAAAGCACCGCAAAAAGACACCCATCTTCCTCAAGATCGCGCCCGACCTGCAGACTGACCAGATTGACGTTATCGCCGCTACCCTGCGCCGCTATGGCTGCGACAGCGCGGGCCAGGTCAACAATGCCTGGGGGGTGATTGCCACCAACACCACGCTCAGCCGCGACGCCGTACAGGGGCTGGAGCACGCCAATGAAGCCGGTGGCCTGTCGGGTGCGCCAGTGCTGGAGCTGAGCAACCAGGTGGTTCGGGCGTTGCGCGCCAGTCTGGGGGCGGGTTTTCCCATCATCGGCGTCGGCGGCATCATGCGCGCCGAAGATGCCTTGAGCAAAATCCACGCAGGCGCCGACCTGGTGCAGATCTACACCGGCCTGATTTACAGCGGCCCGGCGCTGGTGGCCCAGACGGCGCAGCTTCTCAAATACCACCGACCAAATTGCATTCAGATGCGTGGGGCACAGATGTAACATAAGCGTCGGTTTTAGGGCAGCATTTTTGAAGCCTCAATGAAAAGGGTGACTGTTTGTCTGCGGCTTGTCTCTGGCGCAAGGCGTTGACCAGAAGAACCGTCACCCAAACAAAATTTCGGCGTCAATGCCTATGACAACATGAACGACGAATACTGCGGTACCTGCCACACCAACGTAGCCTTCCCCATGGCCGACTGCGCGCGCTGCCACCCCGGCATGTCCAACTGATGGGGGTGTCACAACCACCCAGCGACGGCATCGTCGCAGCTGTCGACCTGGGCTCCAACAGTTTCAGGCTGGAAATGGGTCAATTCCAGCGCGATCGCTTTCTGCGAACGCTCTACCTCAAAGAGACGGTTCGCCTAGGCAACGGTCTGGATGCCAACGGTTACCTGACACCCGAGGCCATGCAGCGAGGCTGGAATTGCCTGACGCGCTTCAGTCAACACCTGAAAGGCTTTGACCCGGCGCGGGTCAAAGCGGTAGCAACCCAAACGCTGCGCGAGGCACGCAACCGCGACGACTTTTTGCACACAGCAAGCCGAGTGCTGGGCTTTCCGATTCGCGTCATTTCTGGCGAAGAAGAAGCCCATCTGATCTATCAGGGTGCCGTACAGGCGATCGATGCAGACGGGTCTGATGGCAATACAAACCGAATTGTTCTGGACATTGGGGGACGATCGACCGAAGTGATTCTGGGTGTCGGCACGCACGTTCTACATGCGGCGTCGTTTCCGGTTGGCAGTGTGTCCTGGTCCATCGGTCACTTTCCCGATCAAGTATTCACAGCAGAGGCATTTGCCAAGGCGGAGCAAGCCGCACGCTGTCTCTTATCAACACTCACCCCGAACGTTGCCACGGCCCAGCGGGGGCAGTGCTATGGCTCGGCTGGCACGGTCAACGCGGTGGTCGACGTCCTGAGGGCCAATGGATTTTCTGGCGATGGGGTGACGTCACAGCGATTGGACTGGTTGCTGCAACAGCTTCTGCAGGCCGGATGCCTGAATCAGCTTCAATTGCCCGGCCTGCGCGACGACCGCAAGCCCATCATCGCGGGAGGCTTGAGCGTATTGCGCGCGGTCTTTGCTGCGTTGGGCATCGAGCAATTGACCCCTTGCAGCGGTGGTCTACGCCATGGTCTGCTGCTTGAGTTCAACAAAAAAGCCTGACCGCAAAGCCAGGCTTTTGAATTGCAAAACGCTGGCGGCATGCAGCCGCCAGACCGCCTTACATGTGGTCGATCATGACCTGACCAAAGCCCGAGCAGCTCACCTGCGTGGCACCGTCCATCAGGCGGGCAAAGTCATAGGTGACCTTCTTGCTCTTGATGGAGCGGCCCATCGAGTTGATGATGGCGTCGGCCGCTTCAAACCAGCCCATGTAGCGCAGCATCATTTCAGCCGACAGGATTTCTGAACCGGGGTTCACGTAGTCCTTGCCCGCATACTTGGGGGCCGTGCCGTGTGTGGCTTCAAAGCAGGCCACCGCGTCAGCCAGGTTGGCACCCGCAGCGATGCCGATGCCGCCCACTTGTGCCGCCAGCGCGTCAGAGATGTAGTCGCCGTTAAGGTTGAGCGTGGCGATGACGCTGTACTCGGCCGGACGCAACAGAATCTGCTGCAGGAAGGCGTCGGCGATGCAGTCTTTGACCACAATGTCTTTGCCCGTCTTCGGGCTCTTGAACTTGCACCACGGGCCGCCGTCGATCTCGACCGCGCCAAACTCCTTCTTGGCCAGCCCATAACCCCAGTCACGGAAGCCGCCTTCGGTGAACTTCATGATGTTGCCCTTGTGCACCAGCGTGACGTTGGGTTTGTCATTGACGATGGCGTACTGGATGGCCTTGCGCACCAGGCGTTCGGTGCCTTCACGCGACACCGGCTTGATCCCGATGCCCGAGGTGTTGGGGAAGCGAATCTTGGTGACACCCAACTCTTCTTGCAAGAACTTGATGATTTTCTTGGCCTTGGGCGATTCGGCCTCAAATTCGATGCCGGCGTAGATGTCTTCGGCGTTTTCACGGAAGATCACCATGTTGGTCTTTTCAGGTTCCTTGACCGGGCTGGGCACGCCTTCAAAGTACTGGATCGGGCGTTGGCAGACGTACAGGTCAAGCTCTTGACGCATGTGCACGTTCAGCGAGCGGATGCCACCGCCTACGGGCGTGGTCAGCGGGCCTTTGATGGACACGACGTACTCTTTGAGCGCTTCCAGCGTTTCGGTGGGAAACCAGACGTCCGGTCCGTAGACCTTGGTGGCCTTTTCGCCAGCGTAAACCTCCATCCAGTGGATTTTTTTCTTGCCACCGTACGCCTTGGCCACCGCCGCGTCGACGACCTTGATCATCACTGGGGTAATGTCAAAACCGGTGCCGTCGCCCTCGATGTACGGAATGATCGGTTCGTCAGGGACATTCAGGGTATTGTCCGCATTGACGGTGATTTTTTTGCCTTGGGCAGGCACTTTGATGTGTTGGTACATGCGATGGAGTCTCCGTGGGTTGGTCACAAAATGTGCTTTGAGTGGCACACCTGAAAGCTGAAATCCGGTGCGGTCGCTCAGCTTTTTGATTCTAGTGCGATAACTTGCGAAAACCTGTCAACCAATCGGCCAGAGCGCCGTTACGGGTTGACCTTCCTCAAACAAAGAAGGTTTTTTGTCTTAACGTTAATTTCAGGAAACTTCCAAATGAAAAAACTGCTCGCCACTCTGATCGCTGGTCTCTTCGCCGCTGGCGCTTTTGCCGCTGCTTCTGCTCCCGCTGCTGCTGCCAAGGCTGCTCCGGCCAAGGTTGAAGCTGCTGCTCCTGCCAAGGCTGAAGCTGCTCCGGCTGCTGCCGCTGCTGATGCTGCTGCTCCCGCCAAGAAGGCCAAGAAAGCCAAGAAGGCCAAGAAAGCTGCTGCCAAGGCATCTGCTGCCCAGTAATCCAGCCGTTGGCTTGATTCAAAAGCCCGCTCAAGCGGGCTTTTTTGTGCCCAAAAATGGCCGCATACCGTGGAAAATAGCCCCATGAAACAACTCACCGCCACACTGCTTTGTCTGTGGACCCTTTGGGCCAACCCGCTTTGGGCTCAAGACGCACCGCAACTTGACCTGCCGCGCATCCAGCTGACCGCGGGCATGTACCTGATCGACACCCAGGTGGCCGCTAGCCCAGAGCAGCGGTCCACCGGGCTGATGCACCGCAAGCAGATGCCCGCAGGCGAAGGTATGTTGTTTGTCTTTGATTTTCCCAGCGAACAATGCTTCTGGATGAAAAACACGCTGATCCCGCTGACCGCCGCGTTTGTGGCCGACGACGGCAGCATCGTCAACCTGGCCGACATGAAACCGCTGACCACCGACTCGCACTGCTCGGCCAAGCCGGTGCGCTACGTGCTGGAAATGAACCAGGGCTGGTTCGACAAGAAAGGCATCAAGGCCGGATTCAAGTTGCAGGGACGCCCCTTCAAGGCGTCTTGACGCAGCTGCAGCGGCGTCAGGCGATTTGCCCGCTCCAACAAAAAACCGCCCGAGGGCGGTTTTTTGTTGACTGGCTTTTTCCGCAACTCAGGCGAAATTGGTTTCAGCAAACGACCAATTGGCCAGCTTGTCCAGGAAGGTTTCCACGTACTTCTGGCGCAGGTTGCGGTAGTCGATGTAGTACGCGTGCTCCCACACGTCCACCGTCAGCAGCGCCTTGTCGGTGGTGGTCAGCGGCGTGCCAGCGGCACCCATGTTGACGATGTCGACCGAGCCGTCGGGCTTCTTGACCAGCCAGGTCCAGCCCGAGCCAAAGTTGCCTACGGCCGACTTGACAAAGGCCTCCCGGAAAGCCGCGTAACTGCCCCACTTGGCGTTGATCGCCGCCGCCAGCGCACCGGTTGGCTCGCCACCGCCGTTGGGCTTGAGGCCATTCCAGAAGAACGTGTGGTTCCAGATTTGCGCAGCGTTGTTGTAAATGCCGCCGCTGGCTTTCTTGACGATGGACTCCAGGTCCATCGACTCGAACTCGGTGCCTTTTTGCAGGTTGTTCAGGTTCACCACATAAGCGTTATGGTGCTTGCCGTGGTGGTACTCCAGCGTTTCCTTGGAGTAATGCGGTGCCAGGGCATCAATGGCAAAGGGGAGCGCGGGCAAGGTGTGTTCCATGGAATCCTCTCGTTGGTTAAAAGTTGCAGGCATTGTAAAAAATTTCACCCTGAACCGCGCAGCACCTGCAAATCAACCGTGCCGTCAACAAGGGTAGCTTGCAGGGTCTGCCCAGCATGGGTTTGCACCGCGCGCCCCACCGCTCTGCCCTCGGCGTCGGTCAGCCAGGCGTAGCCGCGCGCCAACACCAGATGCGGATCGAGCAGACCCAGACGCAGCGCGGCTCGATCCAGCCGCTGCGACTGCCCCTCCAACGCGCGCCTGACCGCATCGGGCAAGCTTGAGCCATAGCGACGCAGCTCTTGCTGCTGCGTCTGACAGTTTGAGCGCACGGCAGCCCCCAAACGATGCGCGAGGGTGCTCAGGCGCAGCTGCTGTGCACCCAGGCGCTGCGACGGCCGCCCCAGCTGCGTCGCCACACGGTCTACCCGCTGGCTATTCCGGTCCAGCAGGCGTTGCGCCGCATCCATCAAGCGACGCTGCTGCGCGTCCAGCGCTGCCCACAACACCTCACGCGGCTGGGTCACCAGTTCTGCTGCCGCAGTCGGCGTAGGCGCGCGCACGTCAGCGACAAAGTCGGCGATGGTGAAGTCGGTTTCGTGCCCCACGCCACACACCACCGGCACGGGGCTTTGCGCCATCACCCGCGCCAGTTGCTCGTCATTGAAAGCCCACAAATCCTCCAGCGCGCCACCACCGCGTACCAGCAAAATCACGTCCACCGGTACAGGCCCGACCAAGCATGAAAAATCATTGGCTAAATTCGGCTCTAGCCCTTTATCTTTCTGGGCAAAAAGATACAGTTTCGATAGCGCTTCGATCAGCTCGGCTGGCGCCCCTGCACCCTGCACCGCCGCTGGCACCAACACCACCGGCAGGTGTGGCGCGCGTCGGCGCAGCGTGGTCACCACGTCGTGCAGCGCCGCCGCGCCCAGCGACGTCACCAGCCCGATGGCACGCGGCATCATCGGCAGCGGCCGCTTGCGTTGCGTGTCAAACAGACCCTGCGCCTCCAGCTTGGCCTTCAGGCGCAAGAACTCTTCAAACAAACTGCCCTGCCCGGCGCGGCGCATGGTTTCAACAATCAGCTGCAAGTCGCCCCGAGGCTCGTAGACGCTGGGCCGCGCGGTTACTTCCACCAGCTCGCCGTCGCGCGGCACAAAGTCCAGCCCCGCGGCCGAGCGCTTGAACATCGCGCAGCGCAGCTGGCCGACGCTGTCCTTGAGCGAAAAATAGCAATGTCCGCTGGTGGCCCGCGAAAACCCCGATAGTTCACCGCGCACGCTGACCTGGCCAAAGCGCGCCATCAGCGCATCGCCCAAGGCACGGCACAAGGCGCCCACCGCCCAGACTCTGGGGTTGGGGGGGGTATTTACGGCCAGCTCATCCATGGCAAGCCACCCGCCAGCGCAGATTCAGACAGCCTTGGGTGCTATCAAGTCTTCCACATTTCTGGCCAAGCCCAGGGGCCCCAAAACCCGTAGCGAGAAATCTTGCTGTTTCCGTGTAACGCATTGATTTATATGATTTTTTTATTGCCTAAATAATCATCACCGCAACCAGACCCAGCAAATTCGGGCGTTTCAGCCCCTTCTACCGCTGGTTCTGCACAATGTTATCCACAGAAACTGTGATCATCTGGAACACCGGAACCGCACCCGAACCCGGTCGCGTGCTAGGCCATAATCACGCCGCATCTTTCACCACGCGGAGCTCTCTTTGTTTTCCATCATACAAGCTGCAGGATGGCCGATTTGGCCGCTGATGGTCTGCTCCATTTTGGCGCTGGCGCTGATCATCGAACGCTTGGTTAGCTTGAAAACCTCCAAGGTCGCGCCGCCACGCTTGCTGGAAGAAGTGCTGACTGTGACCCGCACCACCGTGCCGGGGCCAGAGGTCATCAAGCAGCTTGAGACCCATTCCGCCCTGGGCGAGGTGCTGGCCAGCGGCATCCGCGCGCTCAACAACAACCTGCGTTGCAGCGACGACGACCTGCGCGCCTGCATGGAAGCCACCGGCCGACTGGTGGCGCATCGGCTGGAGCGCTACCTCAACGCGCTGGCCACCATTGCGTCGGCGGCGCCGCTGATGGGGCTGTTTGGCACCGTCGTCGGGATGATCGAGATTTTTGGCTCGCAATCGTCTAACGTGGCCACCGGCGGCAACCCGGCGCAGTTGGCGCACGGCATTTCGGTGGCGCTGTACAACACGGCGTTCGGCCTGATCATTGCGATTCCGTCGCTGATCTTCTGGCGTTTCTTTCGCGCGCGCGTCGACGAGTTTTTACTGACGCTGGAGCTCTCGGCCGAGCATCTTGCACGCCACCTGAACAATCTGCGTCGCTGATCCGGCTGCCCGATGAACTTTCGCCCGCGCCAGAAGGAAGAGCCCGAGATCAACCTGATCCCGTTCATCGACGTGCTGTTGGTGATCCTGATCTTTTTGATGCTCTCCACCACCTACAGCAAATTCACCGAGCTGCAACTGCGCCTGCCCGTGGCCGACGTGGAAGCCCAGCGCGACTACCCCAAAGAGGTGCTGGTCTCGGTCAACTCGGATGGCGGCTACACCGTCAACCGCCAGCCGGTGGACGGCCGTGGGGTGGTTGAACTGGCCAGCGCCATCCAGGCATCGGCCAAGGCTGGCAAAGAATCGGTGCTGATCATCTACGCCGACGCAGCCGCACGCCATCAGGCGGTCATTACCGTCATGGAAGCGGCGCGCCGCGCGGGGCTCTCGCAAATCACCTTTGCCACCCAGTCCAGCGCCGCCGCCGGCGGCCAATAGCGGCGCTATCACGCCCGCTGGTTGCGCAGCTGCCAGAGCATGACCCCGGTTCCTGAAGTACCACCCTGGCAGGCCACGCTGATGCGCCACTGGCTGCGGCGCGGTTGGCTGGCTGTCATGCTGTGGCCGCTGTCACTGCTGTACCGCTGTGTGGTTGACGTTCGCCGTCTGCTATACCGCTATCACCTGCTGGCCGCAACGCACCTACCGGTTCCGGTGATCGTCGTGGGCAATGTCGTGGCGGGTGGTGCGGGCAAAACGCCGGTGGTACTGGCGCTGGTCGAGCACCTGCAACAGCGCGGTGTGCGGGTGGGCGTCATCTCGCGTGGGTATGGGCGTAGCACTGTGGGCTGTCTTGAAGTCACCCCGACGCGACCCGCGCAAGAAGTGGGCGACGAGCCCGCGTTGATCCAGCGCCGTACCGCAATACCGGTCTTTGTGGCCGAGCAACGTGTTCAAGCGGCTCAAGCCCTGCTGGCAGCCTACCCGCAAACGCAGCTCCTCATCAGTGATGACGGCTTGCAGCATTTGTCGCTGGCGCGCGATCTGGAAATTGGTGTGTTTGACGATCGCGGCGTTGGCAATGGCTGGTTGCTGCCTGCAGGCCCCTTGCGCGAGCCCTGGCCGCGACCGCTGGAGCTGGTGGTGCACACCGGTGCCACACCGACCTTTGCCGGTCACCAGGCACGCCGGACCCTGGCACCTTATGCGATCGACGGCCACGGCACACGTCTTGCGCTGGATGCGCTTGCTGCTCCAGGCGCGCCACCCGTGAGGGCGTTGGCCGCCATCGCACAACCCGAAGCATTTTTTGCCATGGTACGCGCGCGTGGCGTGCCACTGGAAAGCGCTCTGGCGCTCCCCGATCACTATGATTTTGAAAGCTATCAGCCAAGTAGCGAAAAGGACTATCGGTTGATTTGTACCGAGAAAGACGCCGTCAAGCTGTGGCCTCGCTATCCCGACACGCTGGCGATTCCCCTGCAATGCGAACTGCCCGAAGCGTTCTGGAGTGCTTTTAGCAAGCGCCTCGAAGCGCTGCTTCACCCTAAACCAACGCGTTGAATCGCTATCATCACGCCATGGATACAAGACTACTTGAACTGCTGGTTTGCCCGGTCACCAAAGGGCCGCTGCAATACGACCGCGAAAAGCAGGAACTGATCTCGCGCTCGGCGCGGCTGGCCTACCCGGTGCGCGACGGCATCCCGATCCTGCTGGAAAACGAAGCGCGCACCCTGAGCGACGAGGAACTCGGGCTTTGATCCACCCCACCGCGCCGCGCTCACCTGCCCCCTGACATGGCGTTTACCGTCCTGATCCCGGCGCGCCTGGCCTCCAGCCGCCTGCCCAACAAGCCGCTGGCCGACCTGTGCGGCGCGCCCATGGTGGTGCGCGTGGCGCAGCGTGTGCTCAGCCTGCCCGGTACGCTGCCACGTGTTGTGGTGGCGGGCGATGACCCCAGCATCGTGGCCGCGTGCCAGGCGCACGGCATCGACGCGGTGTTGACCAGGGTCGACCACCCCAGTGGCTCAGATCGTCTGGCCGAAGCCTGCACGCTGCTGAATCTCCCCGATGACGCCGTAGTGGTCAATGTGCAGGGTGACGAGCCGCTGATCGACCCGGCGCTGGTGTCGGCGGTCGCTAACTTGTTGATCAAAACGCCGCAGGCCAAAATGAGTACGGCAGCTCATGCCATTGATTCCGTAGCAGACTTTCACAACCCGAATGTCGTCAAGGTGGTACTGGACGCGCAGAATACGGCGCTGTACTTCAGCCGTGCGCCCATCGCTTTCCCGCGCGACACGCCCATGGCGCTGCCTCAGCCCGCACCGCTGCGGCACATTGGCATCTACGGCTACCGCGTGGGGTTTTTGAAACAGTTCCCCAAGCTGGCGCAGTCCCCGCTGGAGCTGACCGAATCGCTGGAACAGTTGCGCGCGCTGTGGCACGGCTACCGCATTGCGGTGCACATCACCGACCACGCACCAGGTGCCGGCGTGGACACGCCCGAAGACCTGGAGCGGGTGCGACAACTGTTGATGCAGCGCAAAGACCTGTCAGCTTGAGCGCGGGGTGTGCGTGATACCCTCAAGGGGTCGGCGCAGCAGCGGCTCAAGTTTTGACTTGCCAGACGAAGATCCGACTTTTTTTCATAACGAAACCCGAGGACAAGCATGAAACTGATTTTGTTGGGCGCACCCGGTGCCGGCAAGGGCACACAAGCCACCTTCATCTGCCAGAAATACGGCATTCCGCAAATTTCCACCGGCGACATGCTGCGCGCGGCAGTCAAGGCTGGCACCCCGCTGGGCATCCAGGCCAAAAAGGTCATGGACGCGGGTGGCCTGGTCAGCGACGACCTGATCATCAACCTGGTCAAAGAGCGCATCACCCAGCCGGACTGTGCCAAGGGTTTCCTGTTCGACGGCTTTCCCCGAACCATTCCGCAAGCCGACGCGATGAGAGCCGCCGGTGTCAAGCTCGACTTCGTGCTGGAAATTGATGTGCCGTTTGACGCCATCATCGACCGCATGAGCGGACGCCGCTCACACCCACCGTCAGGGCGCACCTACCACATCAAGTTCAACCCCCCCAAGGTGGCGGGCAAAGACGATGTGACCGGTGAACCGCTGGTACAGCGTGACGACGACAAGGAAGAAACCGTCAAGAAGCGGCTGGAGGTGTACAGCGCGCAGACCCGCCCGCTGGTGGACTACTACAGCACCTGGGCCAAGACCGACCCGGCCGCCGCGCCCAAATACCGTGCCATCAGCGGCACCGGTAGCGTCGAAGACATCACCGCCCGCGCGTTTGCCGCGCTGGCAAGCTAATCCCCCATCAACGCTAGCATCAAGGCGATACGCGCCTTGACCGGCGACAGGCCACCGGCGTCGGCAAACTCGGCGTCGGGCCTCGGAATCACCCGGCCGGTAGCGCAACGGGTACAGCGCAACACCCGCACGCCGGCCTGAACCGCACGGCGTAAGGCCGCTTCCAGGTCTTGATGGATCGTGCCGTTTCCGGTGCCGGCCACAACCAAGCCACGTAGCGGCATCTCATTAGTGCGCAGTTGCAGCAGCGCATCCACCACCGCACCGCTGGCCCCCGCGTAGCTCATCACCACTTCCACACGCGGCCACGCGTTGCTATTCGCTATTTTTTCAAGAGCTATCTGCCCTTGTTTTTTCTGGGCTAGCGGCCAATTTCTTAACAATCTCACCGAGCCTTCCTCGACATAGGCTAACGGTCCGGCGTCGCCCGAACTGAAGGCGTCCAGCCGGTAGGTGTGGGTTTTTTGCACCTCCTGCGCGCCGTGCACCGTGCCCGCGCACACCACCACCACCCCGTGCGCACCGGCGATCAGCGCTAGCGCCACGGCATCTTTCAGGTTTTGCGGGCCATCCGGGTTCAGGCTGGAGGCCGGCCGCATCGCGCAGGTCAACACCACCGGTTTGGCGTTGGTCAGTTCCGCAGGCAGCACCGCGTGCAGAAAGTACGCGGTCTCCTCCAGCGTGTCGGTGCCGTGGGTGATGACGACACCGGCCACCTGCGGCTGCGCCAGATGGTGCGCCACACGCTGCGCCAGCGTACGCCAGATGTCACAGCGCATGTCTTTGCTGTCGACCTGCGCCACCTGCTCACTGTGCAACGCATGTCCCTGCAACACGTCGGCCAGGCCGGGAACAGCTGCCACCAGCTGCTCGACCGCCACCTGAGCAGCGGTGTAGCCAATGTTGTCGGATGCGCTGCTGGCGGTCCCGGCAATGGTGCCGCCCGTGCCCAGCACGACCACATTTTTTGCGTTTTTTTCAGAAATCACTTGCAGGCTTTCAAAAACTGAATAAAAATACAGTTACTGGATATGAAAACAGTGTTTCACAGGAGTCAACATGCTCAGTCGCCCCAAGCTCACCGATCGCCAGCAACAGATTCTGGATCTTATCCAGACCGCTATCGCCCGCACCGGCGCACCGCCCACGCGCGCTGAGATCGCTTCGCAGCTAGGCTTCAAGTCGGCCAACGCCGCTGAAGAACATTTACAAGCGCTGGCGCGCAAAGGCGCCATCGAGCTGGTCAGTGGTACCTCACGCGGCATCCGTCTGCGCGGTGACGCCTTGCGCTCCATCAACGCGGCGCGCAATGCAGAGTTTGCCTCCCCTTTAAGTGCGCTGGCGCAATTGGCTCTGCCGCTGATCGGCCGCGTGGCGGCGGGCTCACCGATTCTGGCGCAAGAGCATGTCGACCAAACCTACTACGTGGAAAGCAGCTTGTTCCAGCGCAAGCCAGACTACCTGCTCAAAGTGCGCGGCATGTCGATGCGTGACGCCGGCATCATGGACGGTGACCTGCTGGCCGTGCAGTCGACGCACGACGCCAAAAACGGCCAGATTGTGGTGGCGCGGCTGGGTGACGAGGTCACCGTCAAGCGCTACTTGCGCACCCCTAACTGCATTGAACTGCATCCTGAAAACCCCGACTATCAAACCATCGTGGTCGAACCGGGCGAACCATTTGAAATTGAAGGCCTGGCCGTCGGCCTGATCCGCAACACCATGATGATGTAAGCCATGAACCGTCTGCACGCTTCCCCCTCCCCCTTGTCCCTGCCGCTACGTGCGCTGTGGCGCTGGCTGGTGCCCCAGCCCATGCCTGAATCACGCATTCAACCAAGCGCCAACGTGAGCTGCCACGCCCACACCAGTCCAGCACGGCCACTCAAGCCATTGCGGGTCTTGCAGGTGGTCGAAGCAGGTCAGAACCCTCGGCACGGTGCACGCCTGCGCATTTCAGGCCGCATGGCCGATGTCTGCGCAGAGCTGGACCGGCTTGCCGCGCGCGAGGCGTTGCTGCACTGAGTCAGCAACACGGCTGCACCGTCCGCAGCAGCTGTAAAAATTTGACGCAGCAAGGGCCAGCCCCGACGAACTTGCGTTCTGGAAGGCACAATCGGCGCCGTGAACATTGTGATTTTGGACGACTATCAGGACGTCGTGCGCAAGCTGGCCTGCTCTGCCAAGCTCGAACCCTACCAGGCCCGCGTTTACACCAACACCGTCAAAGGGTTGGGGCAACTGGTCGTGCGTCTGAAAGACGCCGACGTGATCGTGCTCAACCGCGAGCGTACCCAATTGCCGCGCGCGCTGATCGACAAACTACCTCGGCTCAAGCTGGTTTCCCAGACGGGCCGCGTTGGATCGCACGTCGACATCAACGCCTGCACCGAACGGGGCATTGCCGTGGCCGAAGGCACGGGCTCGCCGGTCGCACCAGCCGAGCTCACCTGGGCGCTGCTGATGGCGGCCATGCGCCGCCTGCCACAGTACATCGGCAACCTCAAGCACGGTGCCTGGCAACAGTCGGGGCTCAAATCCAACAGCATGCCGGCCAATTTCTGCCTGGGCACCACGCTCAAGGGGCGCACATTGGGCATCTGGGGTTATGGCCGCATCGGCCAGCTGGTGGCCAGTTACGGCAAGGCGTTTGGCATGCGCGTGCTGGTCTGGGGTCGGGCGCCCTCACGTGAACGCGCCGTGCTTGACGGTTTGGAGGTGACTGCCTCGCGCGAAGAATTGTTCGAGCAGGCCGACGTATTGACGCTGCATCTGCGCCTGAACGACGAAACCCAGGGTACGGTCAAGCTGGAAGACCTGGCGCGCATGAAGCCTACCGCACTGCTGGTCAATACCTCGCGTGCTGAATTGATCGAACCCGACGCCTTGTTGACAGCACTGAACCGAGGCCGCCCCGGCATGGCCGCCATCGACGTGTACGAATCCGAACCCATCTTGCAAGGCCACGCGCTGCTGCGCCTGGAAAACTGCGTCTGCACGCCGCATCTCGGCTACGTTGAGCTCGATAGCTACGAGCTGTACTTTGGCACCGCATTTGACAACGTGGTCAATTTCATCAAGGGCCACCCTACCAACATCGTCAACCCCGGCGCGCTGCAGGTGCGGCGTTAGCGCAAAACCCTGAAGACACGCAGGTGACAGCGCCGACTCAACAGGGGCGCCGCAGCGGTTCACAATAAGTGCATGAGTGAGCCCATCCTGAGTGTCGAAGAACGCGCCGCGATCAACGCCGGGCGTTGGTTTTCGAGCCTGTCGCCTTCGCTGCGCCACGACATCCTGCGCTGCGCCTACGTGCGCCGCTACAAAGACGGCGACCTGATCACCGCGCGCGGCGAGCAGCCGCAAGAGTGGATCGCCTGTGCCAAAGGCGCGGTGCGCGTGAGCTCCACGGCCATTTCAGGCAAACAGATCACGCTGACCTACGTCGAGCCCGGCATCTGGTTTGGCGACGTGGCCATCTTTGACGGCGACCGCCGCACGCACGACGCCGTAGCCCACGGCGACACCACCATTTTGTGCGTGGCGCGTGCTGACTTCACAAAAATTCTGGCGCAGCACAGCGAGCTGTACGAGGCACTGTTGCGCCTGCACGCGCGGCGCATCCGCCAGCTCTACGGCTTGGTGGAAGACCTCAACACGCTGCCCTTGCGCGCGCGCCTGGCAAAGCAGTTGCTGCACCTGGCGCGCTCTTACGGCTTGCCGTCATTGAGCGACCCGGCCGAGATCCGCATTGGCCTGCAACTCGCACAAGAAGAACTGGCGCAATTGCTTGGCGCATCACGCCAGCGCGTCAACCAGGAGCTCAAAGCGCTGGAGCGCGAGGAAACCATCCGCATCGAACCCGGTGGCGTCGTCATCCGCAGCCGCCCGGCCCTGATGCGCATCGTTGAAGCCGATCATTGAACCCCCATCACCCCCTTACCATGAGCCAACAGGAAGACAACAGCGGCACGCGCGCCATTCCCGCCAGCCAGGCGTTTGACCAGGGCGCACTGGAGCGTTGGCTGATCGATCACCTGGACGGATTTGCCGGGCCGTTGACCATTGAATCGTTCAAAGGCGGGCAGTCCAACCCCACCTACAAGCTCATCACGCCAGGCCAGACCTACGTGATGCGATCCAAGCCCGCCCCGGCGGCCAAGCTGCTGCCGTCGGCGCACGCCATCGAGCGCGAATTTGCCGTGATGCGCGCGCTGGCCGACACCGATGTTCCGGTGCCGCAGATGCATTGCCTGTGCGACGACGAATCGGTCATCGGGCGCGCGTTTTACGTGATGGGCTTTGTCGGCGGACGCATCTACTGGGACCAGTCGTTGCCAGACCTGAACGCATCACAACGCGGCGCGCTGTATGACGAGATGAACCGGGTGATTGCCGCGCTGCACAGCGTCAAGCCAGCGCTGGTGGGGCTGGCCAATTACGGCAAACCGGGCAATTATTTTGAGCGTCAGATCGGTCGTTGGAGCAAGCAGTACCTGGCCTCCATCACCGACCCCATCGCCGAGATGGACCGCCTGATGGAGTGGCTGCCCGCGCATATCCCAGCCATGGCGCGCGACGAGTCAATGGTGAGCGTGGTGCATGGCGACTACCGTATGGACAACCTGGTGTTCCACCCGACCGAGCCGCGCGTGGTGGCGGTGCTGGACTGGGAGCTGTCCACGTTGGGCCACCCGCTGGCCGACTTCAGCTACCACTGCATGGCGTGGCACATTTCACCGGGCGCATTTCGCGGCATCGGCGGGCTGGACTTGCCCGCGCTGGGCATCCCGTCAGAGCAAGACTACATCCGCCGCTACTGCGAACGTACCGGTCTGGTCACGCCCGAACAACTGGCGCCCGACTGGTCGTTTTACCTGGCCTACAACCTGTTTCGCATGGCCGCCATCCTGCAAGGCATCGGCAAGCGCGCGCAGTCTGGCACGGCGGCCAACGCGCAAGCCCTGCGCGCCGCAGCAGGTGCGCGCCCGTTGGCCGAGCTGGCGTGGCAATTTGCCCAGCGCGCAGCATGATTCACTTTGTTTTCAATAGCTGATAGCCCTTAATTTATAAGGGCTAGAGGCCATTTTTATTCATATTTTCCAAAACCACCCAGAGGTCACCATGGACTTTGACTACTCCCCCAAAACCAAAGAACTGCAAGCCAAGCTGCTCAAGTTCATGGACGACTACGTCTACCCGGCCGAAGGCGCGCACCACGCCGAGGTGGAGGCCAACACCGCCGCGGGCAAGCGCTGGACACCGCTGCAAACCATTGAGAACCTCAAGCTCAAGGCGCAACAACAAGGTTTGTGGAATTTGTTCTATCCGGTAGACAGCGCGCAGGCCGGCGGCATTGACGCCGGTGCCGGCCTGACCAACCAGGAATACGCGCCGCTGGCTGAGATCATGGGCCGCGTGCTCTGGAGCAGCGAGGTCTTCAACTGCTCGGCGCCCGACACCGGCAACATGGAAACCATCGCCCGCTACGGCTCAACCGAACACAAGCAACAGTGGCTCAAACCCTTGCTGGAAGGCAAGTTCCGTTCAGCGTTTTCCATGACCGAACCAGCGGTAGCCAGCAGCGACGCCACCAACGTCGAAACCCGCATCGAACGCGACGACACTGACTACATCATCAACGGCCGCAAATGGTGGATCAGCGGCGCGGGTGACCCGCGCTGTGCGGTGCACATCGTCATGGGCAAAACCAACCCCGACGCTGAGCGCCATGTGCAGCAAAGCATGATCCTGGTGCCGTCCAACGCGCCGGGTGTGACGGTGCTGCGGCCCCTGAACGTGATGGGCTACGACGACGCGCCGCACGGTCACATGGAAATTGCCTACAAGGACGTGCGCGTCCCGGCCAGCAACATCCTGCTGGGCGAAGGACGCGGCTTTGAAATCGCCCAAGGGCGGCTCGGGCCTGGGCGCATTCACCACTGCATGCGCCTGATCGGCCTGGCCGAGCGTGCGCTGGAGCTGATGTGCAAGCGAACCAGCAGCCGCATCGCCTTTGGTAAACCGATTGCCGCGCAAACCGTAACGCAAGAGCGCATTGCCGAGGCGCGCTGCAAGATCGACATGGCGCGCCTGCTCACGCTCAAAGCGGCGTGGATGATGGACGTGGCCGGCAACAAGTTTGCCCGCAACGAAATCGCCATGATCAAGGTGGTGGCGCCTGGCATGGCGTGCCAGGTGATCGACTGGGCCATGCAGGCCTTTGGCGGAGCGGGCATGTGCGACGACTTTCCGCTGGCCTACTACTACGCCAGCGCCCGCACCCTGCGTTTTGCCGACGGCCCCGACGAAGTCCACCGCAACGCCATTGCCAAGCAGGAGCTGCGCAAGTACGCGCCTGCGCCCCGGCACTGAGCAGCGCGACGCGTCAGCTACCCAAGCCCGGCAGCCCCGACCACAATTCATTGAGGTCGGGAAAATGCCACGCGTCCGGGTCTTCGCGCTGGGCGATCTTGTCGCTGGTGGTTGGCCGCGACAGATCAAGCACCTCAGGCGGAATGCGGTGATTGGATTTGGTTGAAAAAAACAACTTCACCTTGGGCGTGGTCAGCGACGCTGCGGTCTGCTCGATCACCACGCCGATGCGCCCGGAAGTCATGCGCACCAGCGAGCCCACCGGATAGATGCCAATGCTCTTGACAAACGCCTGAAACACCATCGGCTCAAAATGCCCTTTCCACTCGGCCATGCGGCGCAGCGACTCCGCTGGGTCCCAGCCGGCCTTGTAGGGCCGGTTGGAGGTAATGGCGTCGTACACGTCGCACACCGCGCCCATCTTGGCGTGCAGACTGATCTGGTCGCCCTTGAAACGCTCAGGGTAGCCCGAGCCGTCGATTTTTTCGTGGTGGTGCAGCACCACATCCAGCGACACCGCATCCACACCCGAGCTGGCCATCAGCATCTTGTAGCCTTCGGTCGGGTGCGTCTTCATGATGTCGAACTCGGCGTCGGTCAGCTTGCCCGGTTTGTTCAGCACCGCGGAGGGCATGGCCGCCTTGCCCAGGTCGTGCAACAAGCCGGCCAGTCCCAGCTGGCGCGTATGCGCGTCTTCAAACTTGAGCTGTTTGGCCAACGCCACCATCATGGCGCACACCGCCACTGAATGCATGTAGGTGTAGTCGTCTGCCGTCTTGAGCCGGGCCAGGCTGATGATGGCACCCGGGTTGCGCGCAACAGAATCTGAAATGTCTTCCACCAACTGGCGCGCACCGCCGACATCCACCGCACGGCCCATGCGCACCTCTTCAAACATCGTCACCACCGCGGCTTTGGCTTCAAAACAGATGCGCGAGGCGCGCGCCACTTCTTCGGCCATGGGCACAGCCGCTACCGGCTTGCGCACCACCACTGCCACAGGGGCCGCTACGGGTGCCTCGATCTGCTCCACAACAGCCGCTCCGCGGGGCACATCGTCGCCCTTGCTGCAATCGATCCAGACTTCGGTGATGCGGCTGGCCAGAATCAGCTCGATGTCATGGGGGTCCTTGATGACAAAGCCGGTTCGCCAGAACGGGTGATCCATCCAGGAACCGCAAAATTCCTTCAGGTGCATTCCCACCTGCAACTGCCGGACCTGAATTTTTTTGAGCATGAAAATCGCGTTTGCCAGGCGTGCACCAAGACCGTTACGGTGCCCGCAATGTCACGCCCAGCTGTTGCAGATAGTTTGCCACATCAGGCGGCAGAAAACCGGCGCGCCGAGCCTTTTCCGCCAGCTCTGCGGCTGGCGCGGTCTGCCCTTGCGCGGCCAGCGACACCGCCGCAGCCAGCATCCAGCGCGCCTGGCCGGGAGACCTCTCCAGCGCGCTCGTGTAAGCGTGCACCGCCTGCGCGTGCAAGCCCAGGCGTTGCGTCACCTGCCCGCGCAGCGCCCAGATGTCGGCCACCGGTGCCAACGGCAACTCCCAGCGCACCAGCGTTGCCAGCGCCTCGTCCGGACGATTCTGTGCCAGAGCCATGCGCACCGCTTCACGCACGGCCTGCGCCAGCGCGGTGACGTGTTGCGTATCGTCACGCGGCCAACGTCCCAGCAGATCGCGCACCAGCTGCGCGGCACCGACCTGGTCGCCTTGTGCCCACTGCGCTTGGGCCTGCACCAGCACTTCCTGGGCCACTTGCGTCAGTGACGCTCCGGCGGACGTGGGTTGGGGCTGGTCCGGCGCGCTGGCCACCGCAATGGGTCGGACCAGTGCACTCGCAGTCGCTGGTGGCTGGGGGGCAGCCTTCGGCACCGTCATCACGGGCACAGCAAGCAGCACTGGCGCGGGCTTAGGCACTGAAGAGCTGGCAGCAGGCTGCGGCACGACCATCACAGTCGGCACCGGCTCGGTCGCCTTCACAGGTGCGACGGTTGCAGGTTGCGCGGGTAGAGCATTGGCGCGTGCTTCAGAAGATTCGGTCGCGCTGCTTACAGTTGGATCACGTTCAACCCACCACGCGACCAGCCCGACTGCGCCCACAACCACTAACAACAGCAGCCACATGACTGGTGAGCTCCACCAACGCCGCTGTCTGACATTCGCAGCAACCGCTGTGCCCTCAAGGGGCGATTGCATGCGCCCTGCGCCCTTGCGCTGATCCAGGTCGCGCAACACCTTGTTGATCACGCTCATGACGCCCTGCCCCCTTGCCAACGCGGCCACAACCTGCGCCAGGCTATGCGCCAGCGGGCCCGGCTTTGCCGAACTGCAGGCGTGTCCTGCGCCGCCAACTGCACGTGCGCCGCGCTCACCCGATGCGTGTTTTCGCCGTAAGCCAGCAACAGACATTTGTGCGCCAGCACATTCACCAGGCGCGGCACACCGCCACTCAAGCGGGCCAAATCCCGCACCGCATCAGCCTCAAACACCTGCGTGTCGGTAGCGTCGCTGTCGGCGGCCACCTTCAGACGATGCACCAGATAAGCGGCCACCTGCTCGGCCGTCATCGGCCCCAAGTGTTCGCTGAAAGTGATGCGCTGCAAGAGCTGCCGAATCTGCGCTTGACCCAACAACGTATCAAGCTCGGGCTGCCCCAGCAGCACGATTTGCAGCAACTTGCGCTTTTCGGTTTCCAGGTTGGACAGCAGCCGCAAACTTTCCAGACTGGCCAGCGGAATGGCTTGCGCTTCGTCGATGCAGATCACCACACGCCGCCCCTGCTGCGCATGTTCGATCAGACACGCCTCCAAGGTGGTCAGCAGCACCCGGCGGCTAGGCAAAATACGCCGCGGCTGGCCCTTCAGGGTGCGACCGACTGCGTCCACGCCGAGCTCTCGCAACACCGCTAGCAGCAGGTCGTCCGGTCCCATGTCGGGGTTGGGAATGTAGGCACAGGAACACTCGTTTTGCAGCAACGCCAGCAGGCGTCGGCACAGCACTGTCTTGCCGCAGCCCACCTCGCCGACGATCTTCAGAAACCCCTCGCCACTGCGCAGCGCCACCAGCAAGGTGTTGAGCGCCGCCTGCGCGCCGTCGTGGGCAAAGAAAAAGGCGCTGTCCGGGGTGATGGAAAAAGGCGCCTCGCGCAGCGCGAAATGCCGCAGATACATGGCCGGCGGCTCCGGAAACTACTGCGCCGTTGTGCGGGCCGGCTCGTCGCCATCGATGCGGATCACGCCGGCTCGGGCCGCTTCCATGTCGTCCAGCGCCGCGCGGCTGCGGCGGGTTTGTTCGTCCCAATCCTGCTGCGAGCGGATGATGGTCGGCTTGATCAGCACCACCACCTCTTTCTTGCGTCCGTTGTTGGCCTTGTTGCCCAACAAAAACGAAAACGGTTGGTCCGTAGTGCCCGGCAAGCCCGAAGCGGTCTGATTCGATTCAATTTGCATCAGGCCGCCGATGGCCACAATCTTGCCGTCTTGAATTCGCACCACGGTGTCGGACTCGTTGACGTTGCTGGAGGCCATGGGAAAGCGGTAGTTGCCCACTGTGCCCAGGTCCACCTGCTTGGTTTTTTCTGACACCGTGACCACCGAAGGGTGCACGTGCAGCGTGATGGTGCTGCCGTCGTCAATCTGCAGCGTGACGTCCAGCGAAATGCCCGAGAAAAACGGCGTCAGCGTGATGTCGGGCAGCGTGGTGGTGGACGTGGTTACCGCAGTCCCGGCGGTGGTCGTGCCGCCCTTGACACCCGTGACAAAGTATTCGTCCGTGCCGACCTTCAGCACCGCCTTCTGGTTGTTGAGGGTGGCAATGCGTGGGCTCGACAAAATCTGCACATCCCCACGCGTTTCCAGAAAACCCAGCACGGCCTGAAAACCTTCGGTAGCAAAGGCTAGGCCAAACAGCCCAGTACCTGCTACAGGCAGCGCCGCACCTTGCGCCAGCAAACCTCCCGCAGCCGCAGCAAAGCCTGGCAGGTTGGACTGCACACCGCTGATCAAAGTGTTGCTGGTGGTGTTGCCGCTCATCACGCCGAAGGCGCCGGTTGAATTGCCGCTGTTCTTCAAACCCGACCAGTCAATGCCACTTTGGTAGCCGTCGTTCAGCTCGACTTGCACCACCTTCGCTCCCAGCATCACTTGGCGCTCCACCGCAATCTGGGCTGCTTTCAGAAAGCGCTCCACCTGGCGCAACTCGTCGGGCATGGCACGCACCGCCATGATGCCGGCCTGCGCGCTAGTGACCACACTGCGGCCGTCGCCGGCAGCGATCATGCCGCGCACCGCAGTGATCAATTCACCCCAGAAATCGGTGCGCGACTGCGTGGCCACGCGGCTGGCCTGCACCTGCTGGTTGCCGTTGGTGTTGCTCGCAGTGCTGTCGCTCGATGTGCTGGTGGACTGCCCAGCACCCGATGACACGCGCAGCTCGCTGTTGCCGCTGCGTTGCGAGTTGGGGTAATGGATGGTGAACACGCGCGTTTGCAGCGTGGGCGCGTAGACGGTGATGCGGCGACCATCAATCTTGAAGTCGTAGCCATACACATCGCGAATCGATTCCAGCGCCTCGGGCACGGTCACGCCGCGCAACGTCACCGACAGCTGGCCGGTCACGTCCGGGTGCATCATCATGCTGTAGCGGGTATCGGCCACCAGCGCCAGAAACACCTGACGTGCCGACGCATTGTTCACCAGCAAATCGACGCGCGGTTCGGGCGGGGGGGCCACGGGTGCAGGTGCCGGTTCGGCCAGCGCCGCGCTCACCTGCACCGGGATCGCCACCGGGGCGGATGCAGCCGCAGCGGGCATGGGCACTTCAGCCCGAATGGCGTCGCTGACGCTGGGTGTGCGCAAGGGGCGATCGATGGCGCAGGCGTTCAGCAACAACGCCATCAGGCAAAGCGCAGCGTAGCGCGGCACAGAGCGCGCTCGAGGATGTAATTTCAGTTCATTCATGGCGGACTTTTTCCCCATTCAACGATCACTTCTTTAAGGTAGGGCGCGACGTTGCACCCCGGAAAAAACAGACAGCTTGTGCAGTCCGGCGGCATCGCGCAACCACACCTCGGTTTCACTGATACGTACGATGCGCGCACCACCGATCGACTGCCCAACCACGTACAGTCGCGCATCAACCACCAAGTGCATCACACCCCCACGCATCAGCACGGCAAACTCACCAGGCGACAGCGGCAAGTGACGCTGCGCCGCAGTCGGTTCGGCACCCGTTGCAGTAGCCGCCCCTGGCATACGGGTGGGGTCCCGCGTCAATTCTTGTGCCGCACAGGGTAACGCCAGCAAAGCGGCCGCCAGCCAAACCGTCAAGCGCAAGGTCATGGCAGCCCCCGCAAAATCAGAAAGAGTTGCAGCGTGAGCTCGGGCTCACCTTTGGGCACTGCCAGATTCAAAGCGCCCCAACGCACCTGCGGCAGCGCCGATTCAAGCGTGGATAAATAACGTGCCAGATCGGCGTAACTGCCCGCCACCGTCAATGCCACCCCTTGGCGCGACAAACCAGCTGGCAACTGACCGGCACCATTGTCATTGCCGGGCCCGGCCAGCTCAGGCGGCAGCGCCACCGTGCGCACCAACGTTAGCCCCGGATGACGCTTGAGCAAATGCACCAGCACTTGTTCCAGCGGCGTAACCCGGTCGGATTTCGGCAGTAATTGCGCCACCTGTTGATCCAACGTGGCAACGCGCTCACGCGTTTTGGTCAACTCGTCACGCAAGGCCTGCGTTGCATCGTCCGGCCTGGGACTGGCGCGCACCGCGTCTCGGAGCTGGTTCAACTCTAGGTTCTGCTGGGACATACGCAATTGCAACTGCGCATGCACCTTGCGTGCTGGCTCCAGCCACAGCGTATCGACCAGGGCAGCCGCACAAACCAGCAACGATACAAACACGAACAAGCGCTCACGCACACTGAGCGCGTCCAGCTTTTGCATCCAGCCCTGCCAGCGCTGCTTCATGGCTTGCCTCCGGCCGAAGCAGCAGGCTTGGCACTGCCGTTGACCAACCGAAACGACCATCTTGGTGCCTGACCCACCGGTTCGGCGGCGACCGGCACGCGCTCAACCTGTACTGCAGACAAATTCTGCCCGGCCAGCAATGGACTACCGGCCAAGCGCGCCACCCAGCCGTTAAGCACTTCAGGCACCAAGGTAAAACCGGTCAGTTCCAGATGCGATCGATCCAGCTTCAGACCGTCGAGCCAGGCCTCTGGTGGGATGGTCTGCGCTACCAGCCGCAGGCGTGCCGCCAGGCCTTGACCCGGCTCGTAGATACCCTGACCCAACGCATTGAGCGTTTGCTCGCGCTGTTCCAATTCACTGCGACTGACCGCCAGTTCGCGCTGCAGCGCCAATTGCTCGGGCGCGCCACCAGCCTGCGCTGCGGTCAGCGCCGCACGCAGATGGACCATTTCCTGGTCCTGCGCCTTGACAGTCTGTGCCAGACTGGTGCTGGCGCGCTGCAAATTCCAGTACCAGGCTGCTGCCAGCACACCACCCCCCGCCAGCAAAATCAACAGTGCCTGAACCAGCGTTTGAGCCGCAAAACTTTGCTTGCGCTGGCGCAGAATCGGCAGGTAAAGATTGACTTGTTGTGGCATACGTGCTTTGCTCTGGCAGGCAGACTGTCAGGACGCACCCTCCGGTCGCAACAACACGCCCAACAACGCCAGGCAATGATCCAAAGCCTCTGCCGGGATGGCGTCCATGCCCTGAAACACCGACGCCAAGTCCAGAGGACGCACCGTCTGGCCCAACTGCTGCATCAACCAATCGGCCAGTTCGGTCGTGCGCGCGCCAGCGTCGACCCGCAAGCCACTGAGCGGCAGCGAAGACCAGGTACGACTCCAGACATCCAGCGAGCGCTGCACCTCCAGCACCAAGCGTTGGGACTGGTCATTGTGCAGGCTCGCCGCTGCCATAGAAGACCCGGCTGGAAACTCACTGTCCAGCGACAAATCGCCCTCGGCGTGCCGGGGAACGTACTCTTGCACCGGGGTGTAGCCGTCCACCACCTGCCGGGGGGTCACGGTTTGATCCCAGGTGGTGGACCAGAAGTCTGCAGGAAGATCGAAGCGGCGCGTGTAAAACAGCTCGCCACACGCCGAAAACGTCAGTACCGCCTGCTGTTGCGGCAACATCACCAGGCTGGCGCTGGCCTGGTCTTGTGTGCCTTCCTGCCGCGCCAGCGCGGTTTGCAGATTGCGCAGCGCCATTTCCTGCACATCGATCACACGAATCACACCGTCAACAGCCTCGGCCAAGTGGGTCAACTGCCTGACCACCACATTGGGTGCTGCCACCACAAAGGAATGGTTGCCGCCCTGTGCACGACCATCGCCCACATTGACAACATCCAGGGTGAAGTCGTCCACATGACCAGGCAACAGGTCGCGCACCTGATAACGCGCAGCTGCGCGCAACTCTTCAGGGGGTACGTTGGGCGTATCGATTTGCAGCAGCTGATACTGATCGATGCCCAGCATCAGCGTGGTGTCGAACCCCTTGAACCCCTTTTCGATCAGTCCGCGCGCCGCCTGTGCCGGATCATCCCCGGCAACGGTCAGCAATCCCGCCTGCAAGACGCGGGGTGACGGCCCCTGCGCACCGCCAAGCACATAGGCCAGCGTTTTATCGCGCCAGGACAGAATCAAGCGGTCGGTGGAAGGCTTTCGTTGCCAGGGCCAACGCATGGTCAGGCGCGCCTCACACGGTCATTGAGCACAGAACAGTTGCGTTGAGACATCAGTCAAACCGAGGGAAATCGAAGTACGCTCTGAGATTCATAGCTAAGCAGTGCCCATTATCCACTGAATCAATAGTTTTCCCGTCGATAAATCAGGGGCGAACCGGCGCCGAAGACGCCAAAGGTAGCCCGAGCGCAAGGCCGGTCGTCAAACAAACCGGCGGCCCCGGTCTGGCCGGAACAATTCCCCCAGTTGCCCTGCAGATAACTGGGTACCTGCAGGACGATGTCGAGCCAGCCGCGTTTGGCAGTTGCGGCAAACTGCAAAGCCGACTGGCCGCCCAGCAAGGGACTGACCAGCGTGGGCACCGCGTCGCTGCTGAGCAGCTGATTCTGATTGGCTACCAGCGGATAGAAATACAGCGCTGCGGCCCCGTTGGGTTGAACACCACTTGCAAGTGTCTGCGCGGGTGGCACGCTGACCACGGTGCAGCTGTCCTGCGCATTGGCCACAAAATAGCTGCCGTTCCAGTACTGCGCCTGCAGCGGCACCTGCAATGCCAGCTTCTCCGAGCCGAAGGCGTTCTGCAAGCGCAGCCGACCGCTGCGCACCGCCAGCGACCCTTCGGCAAAGCCGCTGGAGGAGACGCCGTCACCGTTCACCACGCGCACCGCAACTGAAGCGGGCGCAGTCAAAGGGTTGGTAAAGGCATAGGCGGTTGTAGGCGTCGCCAGGCCGGCCGTGAAGGCACTGGCAGCCGCACCGGTTGGCAGAAATGACCCCAGACCCAGCGCGTTGGCATCCGAAAACGTGATGGCTCGGGCAAAGTTTGGCGTCGTGCCAACGCTGCCGTCGTAGTTGAGCGTGCGCGCAGCCGGTGTGGCCGCATTCATGGCGCTCACCTGCAGCGTGACCGGTTGTCCGGAATAGGTGAACGCGCCGCTCACACACCCCTGCGCCACCGTCACGTCGAAGTGATCCGGCACAAACGGCCCCACCGCCCCAGTACTGCCGGTTACGCCGCTGGCGGTCAGGCCCGAACCCAGGTAACTACCGCTGGCCAGTACCGCACGCAAATCGATCAAGCCCACTTCGCTCCACGCCAGCGAACTGGCGCTGGCTGCACCTGCTGAAAACGGCCCCACACCGCCAGTGAAACTGCCGTTGACGGCACCGGCCCCGGTGGGTTGGTAGCGCGTGAATGACAGCGTCACGCTCTCCGGTACGGTTTCACGCCCGAAGTTTGCCGTAGGGGTGGGCGTGGGCAGTCCGTTGTAAGCGGTGACGGTGGCAGCAAATGCGGCGCCGGCCTTGATGGGGCCCGGTGTCACCGCGGAAAAACCAAAGTGATGCGGCGCCACCACCAAGGCATTGCTGCTACCGGTGAGCGTGACCGGCGTCGCCCCACCAAAGGGCGTGACGGTCTTGCTGGCGGTGTAGGTGATTTGCCCCACATCGTCATAACGCAGCGTCACCGGCGCCGAACCGTTGGCATCGAACGTCAGGGCAACCGCCGTGCCTGCGGGGGCGATGGCATTGGCATTGACGCTGGCCAGACTGCCAGGCTGACAGCTTGCCGGGTTGTTGCAGACATAGCCCAGCGTCACCGGGGTGGTCTGGCCGATGATGGCGGGCGTGCACACCGCCGGGTTGGTGGTGGACGCCTGCAGCGCACGCAAGAACAACCCGGCACTGGTGACGCCCGAAACCTGCGGCGGCACGGTGTACGCGCTGCCGGTGGCGCTATTGGAGAACACAAACCCGGCACTCTGCGCAGTAAACGTGCAGGTGGGCGAGCCAAAGTTGCAGGTGGTGGTTGAGGTCGGCACCGGCGTCGGCGCGCTGATCCCCAGAACCACCGTGCCCGGACTGGACACCTGCACGTTCTTTGTGACGCTGCTGCTGCCCGCCGGGATGACAAAGCCCGCGCCAGAGGCGCCGCCGGTACTGCCGTCCCAGACAGCGATGGGGGTACCCGTGGCACTGAAACTGCCACTGACCCCACCGGTGTACGGCGTATTGCACGCCGCATCGGCACAAGCCCGCACCGTCAGTGTGCTGGCCGCGCAGGTCAGCCCGCTGCCGCTGGCGTGTTGAATCTCCAGATGATGCAGCCCGGCACCAGGACAGACCCGCGCTGTGCCATCCCAGTTCTTGCCGATGTTTTCGTTAGCGTAGCCTGCGCTGATAGCAGCTCCAGACAAAACTTGGGTGAATATCTTGACTTCATCAATGTCACCGTTCCAGAAGCGTCCCGTCTGTTGGGAGTTTTCCCCAATGAACAAGGCATATGTATTGCTGGCAATTGAGCCGGTGAACGTGGCCGATTGTTGCAGCGTACCGTTGATGTAGATTCGCAACGTGGAGCCGTCGTAGGTTCCGGCGACGTGATACCACGTGTTAGCAACCGGAACGGTTCCAGAGTTGAGGTCAGCATTTGCACAACCCCCATTAATCCCCAAGCTCAGCCCCTTGGAAGGGTTGGGCGTGTTGATACTGCACCCACCGTTAAGGTGCATCCGGTACGCGCTATCACCCTTGGCCAGAATTGCCTCCCAATCTTTCAGCGCAGCTGGACCGTGCCGAACCCAGGCCATAAAAGTACCGCGAGTCAGATTTAACAACGCGTTATTGGATACCGACACATAACCACTGCTGCCATTGAAGTTGTACGCCCCGCAAACCTTGCCAACGCCGCCAACCGTCACGCCGCCATTGACACTGCCATTGAGTCCGTTGGGGCCTGAATCCACCACCGAGCCAACGCTGGTCTCATCCAGTCGATATTCGGCAATCGGTACCGGGACGCTAACACTGCCGCACGACGATGTCCCCAACACCGTAATACCGGCCGGATGCGGACACTGGTTCTGTGGCACGTTGATGTTGTAGTAAGTCAGAGGTGCAAACGCTACCGCGCTGCCGGTGAAGTTGACCGTGTTGCCGTTAGCCTGTGAATTGAGGGTTCCTTTCCACTGATTGTTCGGCGTTTCGTCTAGCGTGAGTGTGGCGCCACTGCCTTGGGTCCAAACGGCGTTGTTCCCTTTGCTCTTTAAGTATCCCAATGTAGCCGTACCGTTGTTGGTGACTGTTCCATCAAATTCCGCCCTTTGCCCAGCCCCCGAAAGCGTCGCGCCGGTCTGGATCGTGAGGTTGGAAAACTTCGCTTTATCGGTGAGTGTCACGACATGGGGATTGACGATTGTCACTGTGTCGTTATTGCCAGGCACGTCCTGTTTACCGTCACATGACCATGTGGTTTTCGTGTTCCAGTCGCCCGACTGCACGCTGATACAAGTGGCCGCCAGAGCCGCATGGGTCGCACCGAACCACAGCAGCATCCCTAGCGCAAACGTTCTTAGCTTCATTGGTTTGCTCCGCGCGTCCTTTGGTCCTTTGAAATCAACGCTCCATAACCACCGACAAGCTGCGTTCCACATAGCCCGCGCTACCCGGGCTGCCAGCCGTGTGCGCCAACGCCTCAATGCGGAACATGAAGCGGTTGGCTGCCGCCGACGCCTCGACAAAATCGGTTCTCGCACAAGTCACGGTTACGCTGAATCCCCCGTCAAACACCGTTGCCAGCGTGGTTGGCGACGTCGGGCACGCCGGCGGTACGGTCGTACTGGCCACCACGCTGCCAATGCCCCAATCCAGCCCGGCGCGCGCTGCCCAGTAGGCCCGCGTGCCTTGCACGTCCTGCGCAGCAGTGAGCTGCTGGGTGTTGGAAAACGTCACCATGAAAGCACCCAACGCCGCCAGAATCACCACCAGAAACACCGCTGCCACAGCTGCAAAACCACGTTGACGGCCCAGGCGCTGCATGAAGAGTCGTGGCGAAATCATGGCATGTTGCTCACGTGCACATCATGCACCAAGCGCACGGTTTCGTTGCCTTGCGTCACTGCCAGTGTCATCGACAACAGCGCGTTGCGCTGCAAGTCGGAACCGCTGTAGCTGAACTGGCAGGCGCTGACGCGCGTGGCCATCACGGCCGCCCCCGTCAACGTCGCCGGGCAACTGGTCTGCGCCGCCAACGGCAGGCTCAGCACTTGACGGTACAGGGTACCCGCACCGTCGCCCTGCGCGTTACTGCCACTGGCCCCCACGCACACATAGCGCACCACCTGCTCGGCACTCGGCACCACATGAAACCGCCGACTGGGTGATTCCAGCGGAAACTGGCGCGCGCTGATGGCCACAATCGATTCCGGCGGCGTGCCCAGTTCTGCGCTGGCGCCGGTCACCGCTGACGTGTTGTCGCCCGCATAAGCGTCGGCGCCGGGAATGCCCAGGTTGTAGACGGCAATCAGATCCCCGGAGGCAATGCGTTGATCCACCGGCAGGTCGGCGTTGCGCCCCAACATGGCAAAGCTGCTGTCCGCCAGCGTGAAGTCGAGCAAGTCACCGCTACCGCCCACATTGGCGCGATAACGCCCGCCCGTTTTGGTCGGAATGAATTCCACGCACTGGCTGCCGGCGCTGCGGATGCTGTTGGGCAGCGCCTTGCGCACATCGCGCGCCAAGCGTCGCGCCACGGTATCGGCCACGTCGGTCAGGCCAGCGCGCCGGGCACTGTCAAAGTAGGCGTCGATCGGGCTCTTCATGAACACCGCCACCATGCCGGCAATAACCCCCAGCAGCACGATCACCATGATCAGCTCAATCAGCGTAAAGCCGCGCTGCACGACGCCTGCGCGCAGACCCCTCCAACAAAACGTGCGTTCCATGCTCTGCATCGTGCTAATAATTGGCCCGGTAACCGGTCAGCGTCACAACGCCCTGCGGCCCGGTCACCGACACCGTGATGCGCTTGACCGCCAGCGCGTCCAGCGTCACGGCCACCACCTCGACCGGCGGCGCAAAGTTGTAGGCCACCAGCCCCGGCACCACCACGCCCAAAGCGTCCACCACACCGGCACTGGTGCTGTAACCCTGGTAATCGCTCACGTCGTCGAACTGGGTGCGGTTGGTACCGCTGTAGCCACCCGCCGGGTTGGCATACTGTTTGAGCGTGATTTCTTCCAGCATCGACTCGGCCAGCGCCAGCGCCTGCTTGCGCACCAGCGGGTCGGCGCTGGCCTTCACCGTGGTGTTCATCACCGACAGAATGCCCGCCAGCGCGGCGCTGACCACCACGATAAAAATGATCAGCTCGATCAGGGTAAAACCACGCATGGGTGCACCAGCAGACTGTCGAACTCGGCGTTCAATCATGCACATAGCCGGTCCCCGCCTCCACCACCACATCGGGCGCACCACCGATCTGGATCACGCGCGAGGCAACCGGCGCGCCGCTGCCATTGATCGGTTGCCCCAGCCCATTGAAGTTGAACGCCAGCGTGGCGGGTGAGGCGTTGCTGAAACTGGCGCCCGTGCGGGCATTCACGGCCACGCTGCCGTTGGGACCGGTCAAAGGCGTGGCGCTGGCGCAATCGGTACTGCCGGCCGTTGCGGCCATGGCCAGCGAAACGCTGGTGCTGCTGAAACTCACGCACACCGTGCGGCGTTGGGCGATAGCCGTCTTCTGCGCGTAGCGCAACAGCGCCAGGGTTTCATCGTGAAAGCCGCGTGCATTCACATCGGAGCCCCCGAAGATGCGCGGCACCGCCACCACCGCCAGCACGCCCAGCACGACAATCACCATGATCAATTCGATCAGCGTGAAACCGCGTTCAGATGCCGGATTGAAGGAAATGCGCATCGTGCGTCAGTGGAAGCAAACCCGAATCAACGGGCCAGCCAGAATTGAAAAACGCGAAGGACACGGGATGCATCCTTCGCGTTGCACAGCCGAATCAAACGGCCAGAGGGTGCAGCAATCAGTTGCCGGCTGCGATTACCTCAAACGTGACCGCTGAGGGCGGGGTGTAGCCACTCAACGCCAACGTGCAGGTGTAAGACGTTCCATTGACGACGGAACCCGTGCCAGTCGCGCTGTAGCCCGCAGGCCAGGCGCCACCGCTCAAGGCTTGCTTGATGTTGTCGCAATCGTTGACCACCTTGCACTTGTTGGGCGCACTGGCAGCAGTGGCCAGTGAACAACCCGCGTAATTGATGGCCGACGCGGACGCCGCAGCACCCGCCACGCCTTGCATCGAAGCCAGTTGCGATCGCTCTTGAGGTCCACAAACTTGGGCAGCGCAATCGCGGCCAGCACCCCCAGAATCACGATCACCATCACCAATTCAATCAGCGTAAAGCCACGTTGCATTTGTTTCATAAAAGTCCACCTCTGAAGTTGATTGGAATACGCATGATGGCGACAGTCTCAAAAACGATAGCGCCAACGCGCGAAGTATAAACACGCATAGCCGGTCAATCGACAGTTTCGCCACGCCAGCGGTAATTTTCTTTGGTGTGGAGTTGTAACACCGCGTCGCGGCGCGTCAGCGCAAACCAAACCCAACCGTCGGACGACGTGGCTTCCAGCCAGGTGTCATCGATCGGGCGATAGCCCACACAGGCACAGTCTGGCGCATAAACCCAGGATCCGGCGGGCACTCGGTGGGCATCCGCTTGCGGCAACTCCCCCACGTAGCCTGCCGGCAACTTGCCCACGTAGTCAAATGGATTGATCGGCCTCGCAGAGGTTTGACCTGCATCGACCTTGCCACCCACCTGTTGGCGCAGATGCTCCACCACCAGTGACGTGCGCAGCGCCCCTACGGTGGAACGTATGGCAGCCAGCTCGGTCTGGCCATGCACCTCACGCGCGTAGCGTAAAAAGGTCATCATCAAGATCACCAGCAACATCGCCAGCGCCAGCCATTCCACCGGCAAGCGCCAGTTCACGCTCGAACGGGCCACGCCAGGCGTCAACTTCAGCCCCCGGGTCGGCCCATGGCGGCCTGTCCCATGTTCCACAACGGCAGGAATACGCCCAGTGCCAGCAGCAGCACCAGCACCGCAATCACCGCCAACAAGATGGGCTCGATGGCGGCCGACAAGCCCTTGATGCTGTAGTCGGTTTCGCGCTCGTACATGTCGGCAATCTCGAACAGCAGGCTGTCCAGTTCACCGGTTTCTTCGCCCACGCCGATCATCTGCAGCACCACCGGCGTAAAAACGCCCGTGGCCGCCGCGCAGCGCTGGATACTTTCGCCACGCTCGATGCCGTCGCGCATCTGCTCGATGCGGCTGCCGATGTAGGCGTTGTCCACCGTTTGCGCCACCACCGTAAGCCCCTGCACCAGCGGCACACCGCTTTGGCTGGACAGGGCAAAACTGCGCGCAAAGCGCGCCAGCGTGGCCTTGCGGATGATGTCGCCCACAATGGGCAGCGTCAGCTTGCGCTTATCCCAGCGGTAGCGGCCTTCGGTGGTGCGCAAATAGCTGCGCACCAGCATCACCCCCGCCGCCAGCGCCACCAGCAGCAATGGCCACCAGGTGATCATCCAGTTGGAAAAGCCCAGCAAGCCGCGCGTGATCAGCGGCAGCTCAGCGTGGAAACCGGCAAACACCTTGGCAAACACCGGAATCACGAACATATTCAGGATCACGATGGCAATGGTCATGGCGATCAGCACAAACACCGGGTAACGCAGCGCCTGCTTGATGCGCTCGCGCACGTCGCGCTCGAACTCCATGTGCTCGTTCAGACGCAAGAACACTTCGGTCAGCTTGCCGGTCATTTCGCCCACTCGGATCATCGAGATGTAGAACGCACCAAACACGTCTTGGTGCCGCGCCAGCGCCATCGACAGCTCGCGCCCCTGATCCAGACTGGAGCGGATGTCTTGCAGCAACTCCACCAGCGTGGGCTTGGTGCTGGACGCCTGCAAGCCGGCCAGGGCCCGCAGAATCGGCACGCCCGCTTTGGTGAGCGAATACATCTGGCGCGAAAACAGCAGCACGTCTTCGGTGGTGACCGGAGCACGTTGCCAGCGCTGCAACCAGTCATTGCCATCCGACTTGGCGGCTTGCACATGCAGGGCGATCTGCACCGGCGCCACGCCGATAGCGATCAACTGGTCGGCCACACCGTTTTCAGTCAGTGCCTCCAGCTGGCCCTGAACCACTTCACCGCGGGCGTTGCGCCCTTTCCATGCATAGACGGCCATGGCAATCGTTGTAGCCGCTCAATCAGTGATCCGAATCGTCGGCGTCAAAGCCGATGCGCAGCGCCTCGGCCAGCGACGTTTTACCCTGACGCACCAGCTCCAGCGCGTGAAAGGCCATGGTGTGGCCCTTCATGCGCTCACGTGCCAGCTTCATGAACGCGCTGGGGTCAGAGCGCGAAGCGGCCTGCGACAAGGTGACATCCATTTCAAGCAACTCGTACACGCCAGTGCGGCCCGCGTAGCCAGTGCCGTTGCACGATGAGCACCCGCGCCCGCGCTGCGGCGCAACGCTGGCACCGTCCACACCCATCTGCGCCAGCCAGGACAGCTCTTGCGGCGTGGGCGCATGCGGCTCACCGCACTCGGTGCAATTGACGCGCACCAGGCGCTGCGCAATCACGCCCTGCAACGACGTGGCCACCATAAATGCCGGCACGCCCATGTCCAGCAACCTAAAGGGCGTGCTCATGGCGTCGCGGGTATGCAAGCTTGATAGCACCAAGTGCCCAGTAATGGCGGCGCGCAGGCCAATTTCTGCGGTTTCTGCGTCGCGCATTTCGCCCACCAGAATCACGTCCGGGTCTTGCCGCAGGCAAGCACGCAGCACCCGCGCAAAGGTCAACTCGATCTTGTCGTTGACCTGTACTTGCGTGAGTCCGCGCAGGCGATATTCCACCGGGTCTTCAACCGTAATCACCTTCAGCTCGGTGGCATTGATCTCGGCCAGCGCGGCGTACAGCGTGGTCGTCTTACCCGAGCCCGTTGGCCCGGTCACCAGCACCAGGCCCGAACTACGCCCCAGCATCTCGCGAAAGCGCGCCAACATCGGCGCAGGCATGCCGATGTCGTCCAGTCGCTTCATGCCCTCACCCTGCTTGAGCAGGCGCATCACCACCGATTCTCCGTAGTTGGTGGGCAGGGTAGACGGCCGCACGTCGATGGTGTGGTCGCGCAGGCGCACGCTAAAGCGCCCATCCTGCGGCAGGCGCTTCTCAGAAATGTCCAGGCCGCCCATCAACTTGAGCCGCTGCGCCAGCGCGCCGGCAATGCGCTTGTCGGCCTCGGTCTGCGTCTGCAGCACGCCGTCCACCCGCACCCGGATCTGCAAACCTGACTCTTGCGGCTCGATGTGCACGTCTGAGGCGCCCACCTGCATCGCATCTTCAAAGAGGGACTGCAGCAGGCGCACCACCGGCGCGCCTTCGGTACCGACGTTGGCGGAGAGCTCGCCAAAGTCCACCGCATCGCCCAGGTCTTTTTCCAGCGCGCGCGCCAGGCCTGAGATTTCATCGGTACGCCGATAGAGCTTGTCAAACGCCAAAGACAATTGGCTCTCTGGCACCGCGGCCATGGCCACGTAGCGCTTGAGCAAGCGGCTGAGTTCGTCATAAGCAAACAAATCCAGCGGGTCGGCCATGGCCACCAGCAAGCTGTCGCCCTTGTCTTCCAGCACCAGCGCCCGAAAGCGCCGCGCCGCGGCCTCTGGCAAGAGCTTGATCACCTCAGCGCGAAACGGAAAGGTCTTGAGGTTGACAAACGGAATGCCGAGCTGGCGTGCCAAGCCGTTGGCCAGCAGTTCTTCAGTAATCAGACCGGATTCGACCAGCAGCCGACCCATCTTCTTGCCGGTCTGCTTTTGCAGCGCCAGCGTTTGCTGCAACTGCTCTTGCGAGATCAGGCGCTGCTGCACCAGCACGTCGCCCAGCCGCAGCGGTTGCGGACGGCCCGCAGTGGCGAGGGGCGCGTCAGCCGTGGCCATCAGTGCAAGTGCCTGGGTTTGCGCCCGCCGTGACCACTAGACCCACCGGTGCCACGTGGCGGTTTGCCCAACTGCAGTGAGTTGACCAGATCGTCAAAGCGCTGACTGAACAAGGTGTCAATGGCCGCCACCACGCCACCCAGTTCAGCGCCATCAAAGTGGCGTTCCATCAGGTTGACCACGTCTTGCACCAGCAGGTCGCGCTGCACCTGCATGATCGACGCTGGGTCAGGCCCGACAAACAGCATGACAAAGTCGTCGCGCGACTCGGCGTCATCGTCCACCTCGTCGTCGTCTTCAAATTCGGTGTCGTAAAACGTGACCTCAATGGCGGCACCGGTCTGCGCCACGTCGTTGAGGTTCATGCACATTTCATCCAGCGCCTGGCGAAAGTCGTCGTCGCCTTCGACCGTCCAGCACATCTGCAACAGATGTTCCTTGGGGTCAAACTGAATGCCTGGCTCGTCTTCATAAAAACTGCCCGACCCGGTGGCCAGTGACTTGGCCCCGGCGTACTTCCAGATGGGTTTGAGCGCGTCCTGAATCTGGTCAAAAGAGACATCTGCGCGCAGTGCCACCTGACCATGCACGTGGATTTCAAAAGGAGCGTTGTATCGAGCCATAGGATGTAAGTTTACTGGTGCCCGAGACCGGGGTCGAACCGGTACGCCCGTTATTCACGAAGCGGCGGATTTTAAGTCCGCTGTGTCTACCTATTTCACCACTCGGGCACGTGCGTCGCGGCGTATTGTCAAACAAAAAAGCCCCGCCAATCGATGATCGCGGGGCCGTGACGAATAAAC
>Ga0172372_10001271_pt1 | contig 39278 bp, 52 predicted proteins | sample LakKiv5m_2_FD_114544 | JGI IMG/M metagenome (GOLD analysis project Ga0172372, IMG submission 114544) | Freshwater microbial communities from Kabuno Bay, South-Kivu, Congo - kab_092012_9.5m | ecosystem: Environmental > Aquatic > Freshwater > Lake | place: Democratic Republic of the Congo...
CCATGACCCGCGATGCTTACGCCGAGGAGTGGGGCGACGATCCGGCCAGCTGGCCCAAAGAAGTGCACCAGTGGGAGTTCGACTGGCTCACACCTGACGTTGTCTTCGTGGCCGAGTACTACCGCGTCGAGGAGACCCGCGAAACCGTACAGGTGTGGCAAGACCTGGCCGGCGGTGAGGAACGCTACTTCGACAGCGACTTCGAGAAGGATCCAGAGCTGCTGACTAAGCTCGAGGCTGTTGGCAGCAAGCTGGTTCGCACCAAGCAGGTCAAGCGCCGCAAGGTGCGCAAGTACATCCTGAACGGCGCCCGTGTGCTTGAGGATTGCGGCTACATCGCCGGCAAATACATCCCCATCGTGGTGGTGTATGGCAAGCGCTGGTTCATCGACAACGTCGAGCGCTGCATGGGCCACGTGCGCCTGGCCAAGGACGCCCAGCGCCTGGCCAACATGCAACGGTCCAAGCTCGGCGAGATCAGCGCCCTGTCCTCGGTGCAGAAGCCCATCCTGACCCCCGAGCAGATCGCTGGCCACCAGGTCATGTGGTCTGAGGACAACATCAAGAACTATCCTTACCTGCTGATCAACCCAATCACTGACATGAACGGCAACCAGACTCTTGCTGGTCCTGCTGCCTACACCAAGTCGCCTGACGTGCCCCCGGCCATGGCGGCTTTGCTGCAGATCACTGAGCAGGATATGCAGGACCTGCTGGGCAACCAGCAAGCGGCTGAGAAACTCGAGTCCAACATCTCGGGCAAAGCGGTTGAGCTGATTCAGAACAAGCTCGACATGCAGGCCTTCATTTACATGAGCAACTTCGCCAAGGGCGTCCAGCACTGCGGTGAAATCTGGCTCAGCATGGCCAAAGAGGTCTACGTCGAGGAAGGTCGCAAGATGAAGGGCATCGGCGAGCAAGGCGAGATGAGCCAAGTCGAGCTGGTCAAGCCCATGATCGGCGAAGAAGGTGAGGTCGAAGTTGAGAACGACTTGTCTGAGGCTGAGTTCGATGTAGCTGCGCAGGTTGGCCCGTCCAGCTCTAGCAAACGCGCCGCCACAGTCCGGGCCCTAACCGGTATGATGCAGATCACTCAGGACCCTGAGACGCTTCAGGTGCTGTCGGCCATGGCCATGATGAACATGGAAGGCGAGGGCATCACCGAGGTGCGCGACTACTTCCGCAAGAAGCTGCTGCGCTTGGGTGTCGTCGAACCGACTGATGAGGAGAAGCAAACCCTCATTCAGGAAGCTCAGAACGCCAAACCTGACGCCCAGACTCTGTACCTGCAGGCTGCGGCTCAGGAGGCTGAGGCCAACGCCCAGCGTTCGCGCGCTGATACCGTGCTCACGGTGGCCAAGGCCGAGGAGACCAAGGCCAAGACACTCAAGACCGTGTCTGAGGTCGACGCCATGGACCAGAAGCAGGCGTTGGAAGTCATCGATCGATTCGGCGTGGCACCGCAACCGAGTCCTGAAGTTTCTGTGGTGGCGGTTGAACCGCCTCCGCAAGTATGAGTTACGCGGCGCCCACCCAGCCGCTTCTTTGGGTGAGTTGATACATGGGGTCCACTATGGGAAAGAAGGCAGTAACAGTCGAACCACCGATCGTCGAGGACGATGAGGTTGCGACGCTAGATGACGAGCAGCAGAGCACCGAAGCTGGTGAGGGCGAGGAAGCGAATGCGACCGAGCAAGCCGCTGGCGAAGGTGAGCAGCAAGTCGACGAGCAAGCAGCTGAGTCTGATGACGATGAAGTTGTGGTCTCGATTGGTGAGGAATCGCCGCCTCAAGACGAAGCAGCTCATGCACCTGAATGGGTACGAGAATTGCGCAAGAAGAATCGCGAAGATCAGCGCCGCATCAAAGAACTTGAAGACGAGTTGAAACGAGCCAAAGCACCTGCTGAGACCAAGCCGGCAGCGCTGGGCAAGAAACCAACTCTCGACGACTTTGACTACGACACTGAGAAATTCGAGCAGGAGTTGGCCGCCTGGTACGACCGCAAGCGAGCAGCCGATGAGGCTGAGCGCAAAGCGCGTGAGAAAGAACAGGAAGCTGAGCAAGCTTGGAAGAAGAAGCTCGACGACTACGGCAAGGCGAAAGCCGAGCTCAAGGTCAAGGACTTCGATGACGCCGAGTTGGCCATGCAAGACCAGTTCAACGTCACGCAGCAAGGCATCATCGTGCAAGGAGCTGACAACCCCGCTCTCGTGGTCTACGCGCTGGGCAAAAACCCGAAGAAGGCCAAAGAGCTTGCATCAATCACCGACCCCGTGAAGTTCGCTATTGCGGTCGGCAAACTGGAGACTCAATTGAAAGTGACCAATCGCAAAGCACCGCCTCCGCCTGAGAAGACGCTCCAGGGAACTGGACCCAAATCTGGCGCGGTGGACTCAACCCTCGAGCGGCTCCGTGCCGATGCCGAGAAGACCGGAGACTACACCAAGGTCCTCCAGTACAAACGGCAGAAGCGCGAAGCAACCAAATCTTGATCTTGAAATAGGAGCCAAACATGGCAAACGCATTTAGCAAAGAAGAACGCGTCGCGTTCGAAAACCTTCTGGAAGGCTTCCAGGACGCACTGGTGCTGTCGCGCAACGTCAGCATCTACAACACCGACTCCACCATGATGGAGCGCACCAACAACGTCATCTGGCGCCCGATGCCGTACATCGCCCAGTCGATCAGCTCGACTCCCGGCGTGTCGATCGCAGGTTCGTACCAGGACATGACCCAGCTGTCGGTTCCGGCCACCCTCGGGTTTAGCCGCACCGTGCCCTGGACCATGACTGCTCTCGAGCTGCGTGACGCGCTGCAAGAGAACCGTCTGGGCGATGCCGCCAAGCAGAAGCTGGCCAGCGACATCAACCTCGCCATCATGAACGTGGCTGCTGCTCAGGGTTCCCTGGTGGTCGGCGTCTCCGGTGCTGCCGGCGACTATGACGACGTGGCCCTGGCCGACTCGATCATGAACGAGCAAGGCGTGGTGAACTTCGACCGCTTCCTGGCCCTGTCTAGCCGTGACTACAACGGCCTGGCCGGCAACCTGGCGGCTGTGACCCGTAGCTTCGGCAACCAGAAGTCCGACCGTGCTTACGAGCGCAACTACGTCGGCATGGTGGCTGGCTTTGAGACCTACAAGATGGATTACGCCAACCGCATTGCTGCGGCCGGTGGTGGTGCCACCTTGATTGACACTCAAGCTGCGGCCAACAACTACCTGGCGCCGTCTGCTACCTCGACCGCCCTGACCGGTGAAACCCAGAACGTGGACAACCGCTTCCAGACCATCACCGTGGACAACACTGGTGGCATCGTGGCTGGCGACGCATTCACGATCGACGGTGTCGAGGCTGTGCATCACATCACCAAGCAGTCGACTGGTCAGCTGAAGACCTTCCGCGTCATTCAGGTTGTCGACGGTACCCATCTGGTTATCACCCCGGGTATCATCAGCAACCAGGGTGGCACGGACGCTGAAGCACAGTACCAGAACTGCATCGTGACTCCTGCTGCAGCTGCGCCGTTCACCTGGCTCAACGTCAACGCCACGAACGTCAACCCGTTCTGGCAGCGCGACGCGCTGGAGATTCTGCCCGGCCGCTACGCCGTTCCGACCGATGCCGGCACCGCAGTGATGCGCGCCAGCACCGATCAGGGCATCGAACTGGTCATGCAGAAGTGGTACGACATCAACAGCATGACGACTCTGTACCGTCTCGACACGCTGTTCGGTGTGGTCAACAAGCAACCTGAGATGAGCGGCATCTTGCTGTTCAACCAGTAAGCAACTGAGGGCGGGAGGCTTCGGCCTCCCTCCTCTCCATTAAGGAGACCACCATGCCGTTGAAAAAAGGTTACTCGCAGAAATCCATCTCGAGCAACATCAGCAAGGAGATGAAGGCCGGCAAGCCTCAGAAGCAAGCCGTGGCAATTGCATTGAGCACTGCTCGTGAGGCGGCCAAGAAGGCCGGCAAACCAGGCAAGGCTCCGATGAAGAAGGGGAAGAAATGAGCTTTCCATCACTTGTTTACCGCTGCCCTGGCCCGCACCGGAAGCCAGGTCAAGGCACCTACGCCTACGCCCAGGTCAAGACCCAGGAAGAACTCGACGCCAAACTCGCATCTGGTTGGTTCGCCACATTCGCTGAGGCCAAAGAGGCTGCGGGCGAGGTTGCTCCGAGCAAGAAACCGTCGAAAAAGTCTGGCCGCCGCCTCAAACCGTCACGCCCGCTCGATGGCGTGAACCGCCGCCCGCTGACCAAACTCACTGAGCAGACTCAAGAAGCCGTGGAAGAGGCCAAGGACGACCAACCTGTGACCCGTGATGAGCTTGAAGCCAAGGCCACTGAGCTCGGCATCGCGTTCACTGACAAGACAACTGACGCCAAGCTGCTGAAGTTGATCACAAAACACCTGGAGAGCTGATATGGGCTGGACTAAGCGCCAATTCGTGACGCAAGCATTTGAAGAAATCGGGCTGGCTGCTTACGTCTTCGACCTGCAGCCTCAGCAACTTGACAGCGCCCTGCGCAAACTCGACGCTATGATGGCTTTGTGGAATGGCAAGGGCATCCGGTTAGGTTACCCACTGCCGTCGAGTCCACAAGACAGCAACCTTGACGAGGAAACCCTGGTCCCCGACTCAGCCAACGAGGCCATCTACACCAACTTGGCCCTACGGATCGCCGGAGGTCTTGGCAGACAGCCTCAGGACGTGACCAAAGCGGCCGCCAGGGCTGGTTACGAGGTCTTGCTCTCACGAGCTGCCATGCCGATGGAACAGCAGTTCCCTGGGACCCTTCCTGTTGGCGCAGGGAACAAACCTTGGAACAACTACGACAACCCGTTTGTCAACCCGCCTGTGGACCCGGTGCTCGCCGGCCAAGACGGTCCGATCCAATTCAACTAAGGAGCTGTCATGCCTCAAATCAATCAACTTCCGGTTCTCAGTCAGGTCTCGCCTGGCGACCAGATCCCTGTTTTCACGCCGAACAACGGCGACGCGCGCCGCCTGCCAATCAGCCAGCTACTGGCGTTCTTCCAGCAGTCATTCGCCAGCCCGACATTGTCGACCCAGTTCGCCACACCTGGCACCGGTTTCAACGTGGCCATCCAGACGCCGGTCAGCGAGCAGCAGTGGTTGATTATTCAGCCTGCCGGCACGCTGGCCACCGGCACAGTCACCCTGCCGCTGAACACGCAGACGCCTGATGGCACCGAGGTGCTCATCACGACCACGCAGCAGATCACCGCCTTCACGCTGGCATTGAACGGAGCTGCTGCGGCGTTTGGCGCACCCAGTACGTTGTCGGCTGAGGACTTCTTCCGGGTGCGTTACTACGCCAACACCAATTCTTGGTATCGGATTGCCTGATCATGGCCGCCAAGAAAGATCCTCGACTGGACCGCGCAGGTGTGCAGGGTTTCAACAAGCCCAAGCGCACGCCTTCACATCCTACCAAGTCTCATGTCGTCGTGGCCAAAGCTGGCGATCAAGTCAAGACCATCCGCTTCGGTCAGCAAGGCGTGTCTGGCTCGCCAAAACGCGATGGCGAATCGAAGTCTGACAAGGCGCGTCGAGAATCTTTCAAGGCCCGCCATGCCAAGAACATTGCCAAAGGCAAGATGAGTGCTGCCTATTGGGCAGACAAAGTGAAATGGTGACCTGAATGCAAATCCCAATCGTCAACGGCATCTACACTGACAACGGACCTGACCTGCGCACGTCGTATCCGGTCAACATGGTGCCCACACCGAAGAAGCAGGGCGTCAGCAACGGCTACCTGCGCCCTGGTGATGGTATCGTGGCCAACGGTTCTGGCCCTGGCGTGGATCGTGGTGGTATCAACTGGAATGGAGTCTGCTACCGTGTCATGGGCACGAAGTTGGTGACCGTGGCCAGCAACGGCGCTGTGACGGTGCTTGGTGACGTCGGTGGTCCAGTCAACACGCTGGTGACTATGGACTACAGCTTCGACCGCCTGGCCGTCGCCTCTGGTGGCCGCCTGTACTACTGGAACGGCGCACTCACGCAGGTGACCGACCCAGACCTGGGCGCGGTGCTCGACTTCTGCTGGGTCGACGGCTACTTCATGACGACTGACGGGACTAACCTGGTTGTCACAGAGCTCAACGACCCGACACAGGTCAACCCGCTGAAATACGGCAGCTCTGAAGTCGATCCAGACCCGGTGGTGGCCATCCTCAAGCTGCGCAACGAGGTCTACGCTCTGAACCGCAACACCATCGAAGTGTTCGACAACGTCGGAGGCGACTTCTTCCCATTCCAGCGCATCGACGGCGCTCAGATCCAGAAGGGCGTCATCGGCACCTTTGGTTGCTGCGTCTACATGGAGATGATCGCGTTCCTCGGCTCAGGTCGCAACGAGGCACCCGGCATCTACATGGGTTCGAACGCTTCAGCCAACAAGATCAGCACGCAAGAGGTCGACGAGATCCTGTTGCAGTTCACTGAGGCCCAGCTAGCCACCGCCAAGTTGGAGGCTCGTAATGACAAGAACCACCAGCATCTGTACGTGCACCTACCTGACCGCACGTTGGTCTACGACGCGGCCGCCTCGGCTGAGATGGAGGTGCAGGTCTGGTTTACGCTGACAACGACGGTCGTGGGGTTCAACCAGTATCGCGCACGCAACCTGGTCTGGGCCTACGATAAGTGGTTAGTAGGCGATCCTCAGTCAAGCAACATCGGCTACCTTGACGACACCGTCGGACACCACTGGGGTCAACCAGTGCGTTGGGAGTTTGGTACGACGATCGTGTACAACGAGGGCAATGGAGCCATCTTCAGCGAACTTGAACTTGTCGCCCTGACTGGTCGCATCTCGCTCGGCGTTGACCCGATTATCACCACCAGCTACTCGCTAGACGGCTTGGCTTGGAGTCAAGATCAAGCCATCAGAGCCGGCAAGATCGGCCACAGTCTGAAACGCCTGCTCTGGTTGCAGCAGGGGTTTATGCGTAACTGGCGGATCCAGAGGTTCCGCGGTACGAGTGATGCCCATTTGGCATTCATGCGGCTTGAAGCCCAAGTCGAACCACTGGCGTATTGATCATGGCGACGCAAAAGCTCAACCTCACCCGCGATCAGCTCGCCACGTTCCTCAAGAACCACGAGCAGATCAAGCAGTTCGAGCGCCTGTTCCAAGTTGCAGATGAGGTATCACCTTCCAGCGATACCACCGGCATCGGCATCCAGGCAGGCAACGCTGACGCAGCGGCCAACGAAGCGCTGGCTCAGATCGCCAGGCTGGCGCAAGATTCGGCCATCAACAGCGGCGCAGCCGACCAGAAGGCTGTACAGGCCCTGGACACACTCGAACGCATAGCGCAGGCGTTGGCCTACCTCGCAACAACGCCAGTCGTGAAAAACGACAACTCGGTGGCGACTGATTACGTTGACCTGAATGCAGCACCGCACGTCAATCGAATCCGCAGACTGGCGTGGAACTCAACCGACCAAGCGCCGGAGGTCGGAATGGATTACGACGTGACCCAGCATATCGGCCTAGAGTGGTATGCCCGTGTCGGAAACACCACAGGCACCACAATCTCGAATGGCACAGTAGTCGGGTTTGCTGGAGCAGCACCCAACGCGCTTCTTGTTGCCCCATACCTCGCCGACGGCTCTAGTCCGTCCCTGTACATCCTCGGCGTGATGACCCATGACCTGCCTGACAGCGGTGAGAAAGGTTATGCAACAGTCTGGGGCTTCGTACGCGATCTTGACACCAGCGCGTTCAGCGTTGGGGACATTCTCTACGCCAGTCCGTCCGTTGCAGGTGGCCTGACGAACGTCAAACCGACGGCGCCGAACAACGTCATCCCGGTCGCTGCATGCATCGTGTCTGACGCGGCTGCTGGCGTGATCTTCGTGCGTCCGACCATCGAGCAGCAGAAGTATTACGGCATCTTCACCAAGACGACAGACCAGACACCGGCGGTGACCAACACCGAATACCTGCTGACGTTTGACAACACGCAGATCAGCAACGGCGTGGCCATTGGCGCTCCAGCATCCAGGATCGTTGTCCCAGAATCCGGCCTGTACAACTTCGACGCGGCCGTGCAACTGACCAGCGGAAGCTCGTCTGCCAAGAACATCTGGGTGTGGTGGAAGAAGAACGGCGCGGCAGTGGCCAATTCTGCCCGCCTGGTGACTTCGGACGTCAACAATGGCTACATCCCGATTGCGCTGAGCGAGTTTTTCTCGCTGGCTGCCAACGACTACATCGAGTTGGCATTCGCGGCAGACAGCACCAACGTGACGGTCGACAGCGTGGCTGCAACGGCATTTGCTCCTGCGTCTCCCGCAATCATCCTCAACGTCACTCAAGTTCAACAGTAAGGAGAACATCATGTCCGTTTCAGTCAAAACCCTCATCGACGCCAAGCAGGCCGAGAACGCCCAGACCACACAATACACGGCTGTGAATTGCAAGACCATCATCGACAAGTTCACAGCCACCAACACCAGCGCCAACAACGTGACGCTGAGCGTGAATCTTGTGGCGTCTGGAGGGTCACCTGGCGTCAGCAACCTCATTGTGGATACCAGGACCGTGGCGCCTGATGAGACCTACACCTTCCCCGAGCTTGTGGGTCAGGTGCTGGAGCCAGGCAGCTTCATCTCCACATTGGCTGGCGCGGCCACGTCGCTCACAATCCGCGCCAGCGGCCGAGAAATCACCTAGTGTTTACAACTGGGCGGATTCGTAGTAGGATCCACCCTAGTTGTGAACCAGATTCACAACAGCTGAGCCGATCGAGCAGCCAGCAGCTCACAACCGCCCTGAACAAGGAGAATGTGGATGCTGGCTGTCGCTGTTTCTGAAGGTATCACTGAGGACCACTTGCAAGAGGTGTACTCTGATGCCTACATCACCAAGGTTGGTCACGACCACCGCCCGGCTGCGCCCATTCGCCACCCTCTGGTCACCTACCTGACCGCGACGGTTGACGGCAAGTTTGCCGGTGCCTTTATGGCCATCCAGCAAACATCTGTGGAGTTAGAACTCCACTCACTGTTGAAGAAATCAGCAGTCCCACATTCTCGTCGGCTTGGCCGCGAGTTCCTACGCTGGGCCTTCGAGTCACGCCCCATCTTGCGCGTGACTGCATACATCATTGAAGGTCTGGAATCAGCAAAAAACTACTGCCTCAAGCTCGGGATGAAACTTGAGGGCTTTCGCCGTGATGCCTGCATTCAAAGTGGCCACGTGAAAGGCCTCTACATCTTGGGCATGACGCGTCAAGATTGGAGCCAAGCATGAGTTTCGTCGGAGACTTCATCGGTGACGTCGTCGGTGGTATCACCGGCGCAAAACAGGCTGGGGAGGCCGCCGAACAGGCTGGCCAGCTTCAGTACCAGGCCTCGATGGCCGGGGTCGAGGAACAGCGTCGCCAGTTCGACAAGCTAGTTGAGCTCATGGCCCCGTACGTGGCCGCAGGCGAAGGCGGCATGGCCGGCCAACAGGCTCTGGTTGGTCTCAAAGGACCTGAAGCTCAGCAACAAGCCATCTCGGCACTGGAGCAGTCGCCTGAGTTCGCCAGTCTTGTCCAACAAGGTGAGAACGCGCTGTTGCAGCAAGCGTCAGCCACCGGTGGTCTGCGTGGCGGCAACACGCAAGCAGCACTTGCCCAGTTTCGCCCGCAGATCCTGTCAGCCCTCATCGAACAGCAGTACGGCCGCCTCGGTGGTTTGACCAAGATCGGTCAGGCTTCGGCCGCCGGCCAAGCTGCCGCCGGCATGGAAACGGGTTCTAACGTAGCCAACCTGCTGCAGCAAGGTGCCGCCGCCCAAGCAGGTGCCGCCATCGCAGCCGGTAGCGTGCCTCGCCAGACGTTCGGTGACATCCTGAAGATCGGTGGCACGGTCGCAGGCTTCTTCTAAGGACAACGAACATGGCAATCAACCCCCCGCAAGGCCCTATCAACTACATGGCAGCAATGCCACAAATTGACCTGGGCCAAAGTCTTCTCGAAGGTCTGAAACTTGGTTCTGGCATTCGTCAGATGCGTGAGCAACGCGCTGAGACTCAACGTGCTGAAGAAGCACGCGTTCAGTACGCCAAGGACCTGCAGGCCACTCTCGACAATCCAACGCCTCAAGCATTCGCCGCCTTGTCGGCCAAGTACCCACAGCAGCGCGAGGCGTTTAAGCAGTCGTGGGAGATGTTGAACAAGGACCAACAGGACTCTGAGTTCCTGGCTGGTTCCCAGGCGTTCAACGCCATCCGCAGCGGCAACGTACAGGTGGCCAAGGACCTACTTGACCAGCGCATTGCCGCCATGGAGAACAGTGGCCAACCTACGCAAAAGATGCAGGCTATGCGTCAAGCTCTTGAGGGCGACCCCAAGGCTGTGCAAAGTCAACTTGGTTTGGTGCTGTCGGCTGTTGATCCCGATCGCTGGACAAAGTTTGCCACCGGCAGCACGGCCCTTGAGAAGGCAGGTGCTGAGTTAACTGAGTCGCAGGCCAAGGCCCAATCTGCTGCCGTGGCTGCCAAGTTCGCTGAGTCGAACGCTGCCCTCGACCTCCAAAAGAAGGGCTGGGACATCACCAAGATTCAGGAAGACATCAAGATCGCCAAGCAGAACGCTGGTATCGCTGCGCTCAACGCTCAGATCTCTCGCGAGGGCAACGACCTCAAGCGTCGTGAACTCCAACTCAAGGTTCAAGAGATGGAGCAGAAGCGTGATGAAGCGGTTCGTGGCAAGGTAGCTGAGGCCAGCACGGCAGCTGCCCAAGCCGATAACTTGCTTAACACGGTTGAAAAAGCACTCAACATGTCGGTCACCGGGCGTGACAAGGCTGGCAAACCGACTGGCTTCACCAGCACGGTCACGTCGGCCACCGGGCCGATCAGTTCCCGCATGCCAACGCTCAGCCAGGACGTGGCCGACTTCGAGGAAACGATCAACACGCTGGGCAGCCAAATCACCATGTCCCGCATCGGTGAGATGAAAGGCGCCCTGTCTGACAAGGACTTGGCCACTCTCCAGTCGTCACTGCAGTCGCTCAGTCTGCGCCAGTCACCGCAGCAGTTGGTCAACAACCTGCTCGAGGTGCAACGCCTGACTCAGAAAGCGCGCAAGAACACCATGGACAAGTTTGGTGCACCTGCCACGTTGTCCGTGCCTGACACGCCTGCTGCCCAACCGAGCCCTGCTGAGATTGATGACCTCGTCAAGAAATACGGGGGCGGCCGCTAATGGCAACCCTTCAAGAACTTGAGCGGGCTTTGGTCAATGCTGACCGGGCCGGAGATACTGACGCAGCACGCAAGTTGGCCGCAGTCATCTCGCGTGCCCGCCAGGACGTCGTCAACCAGATCCCTGACACCACTGTGGCTGAGACTATGCCTCAGTACGTCGAACCCACCGTTGGCGAGAAGATCGTCGGCGCTGGTGAGACCGCACTGACCTTGGCCACTGGCGCAACTGGTGGAACCGTCGGCATGATCGGCGGCACCCTCAAGGGTCTGGCTGAGCAGATCCTGTCTGGCAAGTTTGGTACGCCTGAAGCTGCCAAGCTGGTTGAGCAAGAGGCCATGAAAGGTGCTCAGGCACTGACTTACGCGCCGCGGACCGAGGCTGGTCAGGAGATGGCGCGTGAGACAGGTCAATTCTTGGCCGAGACCATCCCGCCAGTCATCCCCGTCGTCGGTCCACCTGGTGCTGTCATGTCTGGCATCCGTGCCGCACAACCTGCCGTGGCTACGACTGCCCGCCAAGCCACAACTGCAGCCCGCCAGGCAGCCGCGCCCGTCGTGCAGGCAGTCAAGGAGACGGCCCAAACTGCTGCCAGCAAAGCGAAGCAGGCAGTAGGTCTGGAAGTACCTCCTCGCGCAACCCCTGGTACCCCAGGATCAGCAGGCGCCATGGGCGTGGACGTAGCTACTCAGCGGGCTATGAAGGCCCAGGAGCTGCCTGTGCCCATCAAGTTGACTGAGGGCCAGAAGACGCGCCAGTTCGAAGACGTCCGCTTTGAGCGCGAGACCGCCAAGCTGCCTGAGGTCGGTGAACCGTTGCGCGAACGCTTTGCCCAGCAGAACCAGCAACTGCGCCAAAACCTCGACGCCTTCATCGACATGACTGGTGCCCAGGCCGGCGAGTCTGAGTTCCGCCGTGCGACTGGTATGGCAGTTAACGAGGCGCTGCGCAGCCGAGCAGCTCGTGACAAAGCCCGCATCCGCGTCCTCTACAAGGAGGCTGAGAAGGCCGGTGAGCTGGCCAGCCCAGCCAACCTGTCGCCGATCGCCGACTACCTGAACCAGAACCGCGCCGGCCGTTCGTCGGCCCCCATCATGGGCACCTTTGCTGAGGAGCTCAAAGTGCAGGGCATTGGAGCTGGTTCGCTAGCCGACGGCACCTTGCAGATCGGCGAGGTCAGTCTTGGTCAAGCCGAGGCGTTGCGTAAGGCGATCAACCGCTTCGTCAAGAGCAATGACCCCAACGATGTACGTGTGGCCAGTGAGCTCAAGCAGCTGATCGACACCCAGACCGAGGGGCTTGGCGGCAACCTGTACCAACAGGCCCGTGCAGCCCGCGCTCGCTACGCGGCCGACTACGAGAACATCGGCTTGGTGAAGAACCTGCTCGGCTTCAAGCGTGGTACCACTGACCGCGCCATCGCGTTGGAGGAGGTGCTCAACCGATCGATCATCGACCCAGGGACCTCGCTCGACACCGTCCGCCAGATCCGCCGCCTGCTCCAGACCGAGGGTCCTAAGGGCATGCAGGCCTGGAAGGAACTGCAGGGCGGCACGCTCCAGTACATCAAGGAGGAGGCCTTGCGCAACGTGGCGCCTGACCAGTTCGGAAACCGCGTCGTGTCGCCGGCCCAGCTTGACCGTGTCATCACCAACCTCGACAAGAACGGCAAACTCGACTTCGTCTTCGGCAAGAAGGGCGCCGAGCAGTTGCGCACCATCAACGACGTGGCCAAGGACGTGCTGACTGTGCCTCCTGGCACTGTGAACACAAGCAACACAGCCAGCGTGCTTGCCGGTCTGATGGACGTAGCCATCTCAGGCACGTCAGGCGTACCGGCGCCAGTCATGACCAGCTTCCGTTTGATGGCCAAGGGCATCAAGGACGCAAAAACTCGCGCGCGTGTCAAGCGGGCACTAGGAGAATGAGGATGACTCGATGCTTACAACAATTCGCAGATGGATCGCATGGCTGCTTGCGTGGCTTCGATCATTCTTTCGCAATGAACCAATCCAAGGAGAACCAGTAATGTCCGCACTCAGCATTCAGCCCACCTTCCCGATCTTCACGGAGACGGATGGGCAGCCGCTGGAAAACGGCTATATCTGGATTGGCGCAGCCAACCTTGACCCACAGGTCAACCCAATAAATGTGTATTGGGACGCTGCATTGACGCAGCTTGCTGGCCAACCGATCCGCACCGAAGGTGGCTATCCAGTTAACAACGGCACGCCTGCTCGTCTGTACGTCAACAGCGACTACAGCATTCGCGTGATGAACAAGAATGGCAGTACGGTCTACAGCGCTCCTGCTGCAACTGAGCGTTATAGCGATGTGGTTTTGGGTGGGATCAATGCTGCTGACGTGCAATACGACCCTGCAGGCCTTGGTGCTGTCCCCACTACCGTACAAGCCAAACTGCGCGAAACCGTCAGCGTCAAAGACTTCGGTGCTGTGGGTGATGGGGTGACGGATGATACGGCTGCAATTCAGGCGGCGATTGACGCCACCCAATTAACTACTGGCTCAACCTACATTACAGCAACGCATCCATCTACTCTTTATATCCCGGCAGGTGTCTATAAGGTCACGGATACTCTGCAAACAACTGGAAATTTGAACATTGTTGGCGATGGCGGGAATGTAACGATTATCAACTTTGCGTCATCGTTAGTCAAAGAGGCCTTGGTGATTGGGCCTACTGCCGACAACGAATACATGATTGGCTGCAAGATTGGCGGCTTTAGAATTAACTGCTCGGAAGGTTCTGCTGTTTGTGCCGGAATTCGTTTGCGTACAGGTAATGTCAACTCTGTCATTACGCAGTGTGCATTTAACGATATTCAAATCTTCAACAGTAGAATAGCGTTCAACTTCACAGGCGTTCTGTACATGAACGACTACACAAACGTCCGTTCTGTTGGTTCTACCTTGTATGGCTTTTACGCTGCTGATGTGAAAGAAAACATCTACAACAGCTACACAAATCTGGAAGCCACAAACGTAGGCGACGGCGCATGGGCTTATTACATGACACAGAATGCAGAAGCGCAGATGATAAATATCACCGCTGATGGCTGTTGTTACTTTGGTGGCGCATACACGGGCATTAGTGGCCTTGCAGTAGAAGGTATTGCGGCAGCAACGCCAGCATCCACAACCTGCATCACTTTCGACCAAATTAGTTCTGCAAAAGACATTGCGATCATTAACGTACCAAATGCAAAATGCAGTATTGGTATCACAGTGATAGGATCGGTTTCCATAAGTGGAGTGCGTTTCCCTGATGCTGGTGCAGGCAATCAACCAAATCTCCCATTGCATGCACCAACAAACTGTTTTGTCAATAACGTGCAGATGACGAACTGCGTTGCTCGACTAGACGCATCTTCTCGCGGAACAAGCACATTCGTAAATTGTGGCGATATTCTCGACGCTAATCTGTCGTACTCTGAAAATACGTGGTCGCCTGGGTTTGCAAGCTGGAGTACCGCGCCGACTGTCGCATTTGCCAAGTACATCAAAATTGGGAATCAAGTCACAGTTTTTATCAATGCGTATGGAGGCGCTTGTGCTGATTACTCAACAATTACAGGGCTTCCATTTACATCAAGTTCAAGTGTAGGCGGAACTGCGCAAATGTCATCGGGGGATGTTGCAAAGCGATTTGCCGCAACAATTACAACGTCGTCAACAACTATTTCCCACGTGCCGGCACAATCACTTACTGCTGGCCCTGTGTTTTGGCAGTTGACAGCCACATATCCTGCAGCTTAATTGAAATGGAAAGGTGAAATTATGCTTAAAACAGTTGGAAACCCATCAACACGATACGGCGATCAGGTCATCACCGATGGAAATCTTGTCATTGGGACAGCAGGCAAAGGCATTGATTTTTCTGCCACGCCAGGCTTAGGAACAAGCGAACTGCTTTCTGACTACGAAGAAGGCACCTGGACTCCAGACTTTTCTGCGTGGACAACAGCGCCATCTTTGATTTTTGCGACCTACACAAAAATAGGGAGGCAGGTCACGGTTAGCCTTTACGCAAATGATGGAGTGAATGCTGGAGCACAAGCCATTGGAGGACTTCCATTCGTGTCGTCTTCCACTTCTGCGTCTGCAATATACGGTGGAGGTTCAAACTGGCCTAACATCAGCGGATCTATTCTTCAATCATCCAGTCAGATTCAAAACATACCAACGATCAACCAAACTGGCGCGTATTGGCAAATCACTGCAACATATTTTGTTTAAGGAGTCGTCATGGCCACCAATTCCCAAATCGCACGGTAAACTGAAGTCATGTTCTACGTCTACGAGCATATTAGGCCAGACACTTCCAGCGTGTTTTACGTTGGAAAAGGCCATGCTCGTAGATCGACTTCAACCAACAAGCGAAGCGAGTATTGGAAGCGGATTGTTGCAAAGGCTGGCGGCTTTTCTGTTCGCATGGTTGTCGATAATGTTGACGAAGAATTGGCTTTTTTTATTGAGATGGAGCGTATTGACCAGCTTCGCAGGCTTGGCATCAGACTCTGTAATTTGACTAATGGCGGCGAAGGGCTGCATGGGCTTAAACACTCTGAGGAAACCAAGCGCAAGATGTCTGTTTCTCAACGTGGCGAAAACCACAATATGTTTGGAAAGCAGCACAGCGAAGAAACACGAAAACGAATGTCTGAGGCAAAGCGTGGAAAGCCAAAGACTGCGGAACACGCCAGAAAAGTGGCGCAGGCGTTGATTGGCACAAAGCGTAGCGATGAATCAAAACGCAAGATGTCCGAAGCAAAACTAGGAAAAAAATTGAGTGATGAGCACAGACAGCGTTTGTCTGAAGTCAGGCGAGGAAAAGAACAAGCCATTGTTGTTTGTCCTCATTGCTCTAAATCAGGCGGCGTGAACACAATGAAACGCTGGCACTTTGAAAACTGTAAACACACTGAAAGGTAAAAATCATGGCTACTGGATCACAGATTCCTTTTAACCCGCAAGGCAAGACCGTCGTCGTGGCGGCCGCAGCCGTTGCGCCTGCTGGCGTGCAGGCTCCCGTCTACGAGAAGTTCAACGCTCAAGCCACAGGCCAATACCGCTTTGTGAACGCAGGCTCGAACACCGTGTTCTTGGGCACTGGCACCACGGCGGCATTGGCCCAGGCCGCTGCTGTCGCTCCTGTGGCTGGCACGCCTTCGGATGCCATTGTCTTGGTGCCTGGTGCAGTGGAGATCATCCGTTTCAACAAGGACACCTTCTTCAGCGGTCTGGCCTCTGGCGCGACTACCGTCTACGTCACACCAGGCGAAGGCCTTTAATGCTGGAGTGTCCTGACATGGCGGATGAGAAAGACAGCGGCATTGACCTCGTGAAGTATGGAGTTCTGTGGCAGCGCGTGCAGGACATGGACAAAAAAATGGACAAGATGGAGCGCCAGCTTGAGGAGCTTGTGGCCCTGGCCAACAAGTCCAAAGGTGGCCTCTGGCTTGGGATGAGCATCGCGTCCGGCTTTTCGGCGCTGGTTGGCTTCCTGGCCAGCCATTGGAAAGGGCACTGATGCAAGAGCAGATCATGCAGATGGTTCGTGAGAACCCAAGGACGGTCAAAGACCTGTCAGACGCCACTGGCCTGTCCAAGCAAGACGTCGTCGCGCATCTGTCTGGTCTGCCTGTTCAAGAGGTGCGCACCGTCAGCCATGGTGGTCGTGGCCGTCCTGTGGTCGTCATTCACTACGTCGCAAAATCATGAACTGGTCAGACTACCCAAACTTCAGCAAGGCAGAGTTTGATTGCAAGCACACCGGACTGAATGGGATGCTGCCTGAGTTCATGGAACGCCTCCAGGCGCTTCGCACGGAGTACGGCAAGGCCATGACCATCACAAGTGGCTACAGGCACCCCACGCACCCTGTGGAGGCCAGGAAAGGCCGATCTGATGGCGAGCACACCCGTGGCATGTGCTGCGACGTGGCGTGCACGAATGGCTCTGATCGGTACGAGCTGATCCGCTTGGCGCTGAAGCACGGCTTCCACCGCATCGGCATTGCAAAGAACTTCATCCACCTTGGGCTTGGTGGCCATGGCCTGCCGTCCAAAGTGATCTGGGAGTACCAATGATCCAAGCACTCGTCCCCGCACTTGCCCCGATCATCGGCAAGGTCGTTGGCAACTTGTTTCCCGACCCGACCGAGAAGGCAAAGGCAGAAGCAGAAGCCATGCGCCAGCTGCTGGCCCACCAGAGCGAGATTGAATCAGCTGCGGCCAAGATCATCCAGACCGAGGCGGCTAGCACACACTGGCTCGCAGCCAACTGGCGACCCCTGGTCATGATCGTCTTTTGTGGGCTCATCGTAGCCAGGTGGTTCGGCTGGGCGGCCCCCAACCTGTCCGAAGCCGAGTATCTGAAGCTTTGGAGCATTGTGGAGTTTGGCCTCGGCGGCTACGTGATTGGCCGCTCGGTCGAGAAGGTAGCTCCTAGCATCGCCTCGGCCATGAGGAAATAACAGGAAGCCATGTAGGTCATGACGAAATAGAAAGGCCTAGGGCAACTAAGCTCTAGGCCTTTTCTGTATCCCTCGGGTCATCCCTGAGGGTCAAATCTCCACAATAATCTGTTCCCAGGACCTGCCGGCACCAGTCCACAAGTTTCTGGCCGCCGAGTGCGGGTACTCCTCCACATAGACGATCCGTTCACAGCTGGTGTTGAGCAGCAACTTGCAGCAGGTCACGCAGGGACTGGCTGTCACGTAGACCGTGTGGATTTGGTAGATGTCCCGACACTGCAGCAGCGCGTTCTGCTCCGCGTGGATCGCTTGGCAGCCATCGAGGTTCGTGCCGCTTGGCGACCTAGCCCCCTCGCAAGCATGAGGAAAGCCAAGCGGGTGGTACGGGTCGTGCTGATTGCAGTGCGGTAGACCAGCCGCGACCCCGTTGTAGCCGGTGGCCAACACGTGGCCCCGAGCATTCAGCAGCACACAACCCACCTGACGGCGGCAGCACGTGGCCCGTTGGGCTGTCAGCAAGGCCAGCTTCAGGGCCCACTCATCGCGGCTGGGTCTCATGTTACACCTCCCACCAGCGGCGCGCGTCACCTGGCCGGCTGTCACGCAGATCCTTGAGCTCGGACATGAGGAACTGCGGGTCGTTCCAGAGCAGTTTGGGAGTCTCGATTTGATCAAGCACCGTGCTACCAAGGCACATCTTCGCGTCGTCCCAGTTGGTCTCGTACAGGTGGCTGCTGGCCGCCGTCAGGAACAACCGACCGGGTGACACAGCGTCGGCAGTCAGCCGGTGCTCGTTCAACAGGCCGCAGACTAGGTGGCTGAGCATGCTGAAGTTGAACACGTCATACGGCACGCCCAGCCAGACGTCGCTGGACCGCATGAACACGTGGGCATTGAGCTTGCCACCGCGGATGTTGAAGAACACTGCCACCGTGCACGGCACGTCCTTGGTGTTGGGCGGGCACTCACGCCAGATGGTCAGGCCAGCTTGGCGGCTGTCCTCATCTGCCTGCAGTTTCTCGATGATGTACGGCAGCTGCGCCACGATCTTGGGGCCGTAGGCACCGAAAAACCGTTCGCCGTCGTCTGAGAAGGCGGCGATGCGGCTGTTGTATGGGGCGATGGTCTCGACCCGGTCGTCGCCAGACAGGATCCAGAACGCCTCGGCCACCATGAACTTGTAGCTCAGACTGCGATCAGGCACGCGAAGCACCGGCTTCCGCATGTCGACCTCAATGGTCCGCTGCGGAATCTCCTTGGTCAACTTGCCCCTGGGCGATACCAGATCCCCATTGGCCAAGATGTCGTTGACGGCATTGAGCCACACTCGTGAAAAGTCCATGTCGTGCTCCTTAGATGAGGTCCAGCAGCGGGTACCGCTGGCCATGTTTGAATCGCTTCCAGTTCTGCGGGTGCTGAACGCTTGCCGCCTTGATCTTCAGCCGGTACAGCTGCTGGTAGGCCTCGGTGCCGAGTGTGATGATGCGCTCAGGGTTCAGGTCGTAGAGCACCGACAGATCTTGGTCGGAGTTCAACCAAAGAATCTGGTCCTCGCCCACCTCGATCAGATCGAGCTTGTCAGCCAGCCACTGGCTGCAACCCTCGCCGCTGAATGAAGCGAATGGCCACTGGTAGAACGGGTCACAGTCTTTGCGCTCGGCAAAAGCCTCGCCAATTAGCACAACGCGCCCATCCCAGTTGCCAGCCGAAGCCAGATCTAACGGGTGCTGGCGCATGCGCAGACCCTCGATCGTGAGAGCCAGTTTAGTATCGGCAAACAGGTCGCCCTTGGTGTAGTCGTAGTCCAGCATCGGCAGGTCTGTGGCCTGCTCGGCATAGATGTCGTAGACCGTCTTGAGCTGGTGTTCGTTGTCCAGCATCTCCATGTGCTTGCGGCTGAGGTAGTTGGTCTTGACAGTCTCCCACTCAGGTTGACACTTGACGACCACGGCACCGCAACGCATGGCCAGACGCTCGAGCATCCGCCGGCTTGCATCAGTCAGTCGGTCGCGGCCCTCGCGGAAGGCCACCCCGTAGGGCACCTCGCTCAACCAGCAGCGATCGAACACCACGTCTTGGTAGCCAAGCAGTGCAGGTAGCATGGCCTCCACGTACATGCGACCCAGGTTGCGACTGACTCGCGGCAGAGCCGGGAAGTGCACGTACTTGGCGCCGGTCGACTCAGCGAAGACCTTGGCCGCCGTGCTCTTGCCGCCACCGTCAGGGCCTTCGAAGATGGTCAGTTTGCAGCTCACTTTGTCCATGACAGAATCTCCTCCAGTCGTGCCTCGGGGCCAACCCAACCAACGGGCTTCTTGACGTCAAAGGCGCTGCCCCGCTTGCTGTCCTCAGCCTTGACCACGCGGACCTTGGCCATGTTGCATGAGTGCACGGCGTGCATGCCAGCATGCCACTGAGCTGGGTTGATGCCAGCAAACAGCGCCGTGCCGTAGGCCACGTAGGCCAGATCCAGCAAGGCGTCAAAGGCCTTGGTCTTGTTGCCCTCAGCCAGCGCCTCCTTGAGCTCGTCCAGCTCCTCTTGCAGGAACTTGACTCGGAACTCTTGGGCCGAGGGATCGTTCATGAGCTGATCGTCGGTCCCCATGGGGAGACCGAACTTCTCATGGAATTCAGCGACATTTCCGATCATCAGAACGGCGCTCCTTTCGTGGCTTTGCGGGCAACTGGCTTGACCGGCTTACCGTCAGCGGCCTTGCGGCAGACCCAGAGGTTGTTGCGTGCGTGGTCAGGATACAGGCAGCCAAAGATGTTGCTGATGGCGTCGTTGTCGAAGTACTGCTCAAGCCCTTGGCGCACCTGCTTGATGGCGTCCAGCATCTTCTTGCCGTCAACACCAGGAATCTGCGGTTCGACCTTGCCAATGTGCTTGATGTCCATGAACGTGCCGAAGCGGCGCTCGATGGCGTAGCCCGCCTTCTCGATGTAGCCCTGCAGCTCAGGCACGGTGTACTCATGAATGTGGTTGGCCGCGTGGCGCTTGCCGTCGTAGACCGGCGTCGACAGAAGCAACACGCCGCCCGGCTTGGTGGCTGCGAACATGGCCTTGAGCAGGTTGATGCCGTGCTCGACCTTCATGTGCTCGACGACCTCATAGTTGACGACGACGTCGAAGCCCTCAGGGCGCGCCTTCAACAGTTCCTTGTAACGCTCAACGAAGTTGAACTCGCCATGGAACGTCAGACGCTGGCTGTTGGACGGCTTCAGCTTGTTGAGGTCCACGCCAGTATAGTGGTTGACATGAGCCGCAGCACCACCGGTGAGAATCTTGCTGAGCGGTTTGTCTTCGCCGCAGCCAACTTCGAGCACGTTGTGCTTGGCAGTGATGAAGCGACGGGCAAAGCTCCAGCGCCAGAAGTGGGCGGAGTAGTCGCGGTGGAGGGTGCGGCCATGGCCTGCTTCGTGCAGCTGAGTGGTGTCATAGTCACGGGTGTCGCGGGAAACTTCTTTGACTTTAGGCATGATGATTCCTTATTGGATTGTTTGCCGTTGGTGAGGCGCCTTGTCGGCGGCGCCTCGAGGCCGTCTTACTTCGCCATTTTGGCTTCAGGCGGGTTCTGCCCCTGCTTCTTCAGGTGGTTGCGGTACCACTTGACGTAGCCGCGCTTCTTCTCGTCCAGACCAAACTCGGCTTGGACCTTCTCGAAGATTTGGTCGTCGGTCAGTTTGCCGGCCATGATCAGGTCTTGGAACATCTGGGCGGCCGACAGTTTCTTCTCGCCAGGCTTGGTGGCCTTAGCTGGTTTGGCCGCTGGTTTCGCGACCTTGGCCTTAGGCTCCTTGACCTCAGTGTCTGTTGCGCGGCGTCCTGCCTTGGGTGCCGCTTCCTTCTTCACCGGCTTCTCAGCAGCGGCTTGCTTCTTGGTGGTAGCCATTTCGAGCTCCTGTTTACTCACGTTGACGACTTGGCCCAGGTAATCCAGAGCCTCCTTAGACGCCCCAATGGTCTGGCTGTAGTTCAGAAAGAGCTGAGCAGCTTTCTCAATGGGGTAGTTGACCATCGGCTCATACCGTTGGTCGAACGAATCCGCCGACGTTGCCTGCACCTGCAGACCTTCACTGACGTCGAGCGGGATGAACTTGACTTGACCTGCAACACGCGCCACCTCGATGCACGTGCGCCGCTGCCTGTCGTAGCAGGGCACCATTGGTTTTGCCATTACTTCTCTCCAGATAGTTTGTCAGCTGTGACAGATAATTCCAGCAGGCCTTGCATCAGGACCTTGGCGTCCGGCCAGTATTGCGGGCCGTAGACCTGCCAGTGAAATTGCACGGTGCCATGCTTCTTGGTCACCAAGGCGCGAGGGCCGCCGTCGATGTACAGCTGAAACCGTTGCTCATCGTGCGTGCTCTCGTCGCGGATCTCGATGGTGTCCATTACTTGCACTCGCCGTTGAACGCTGGCCAACCCTGCTCGCCATTGGTCTGCTTCCAAAGCTGGACCATGTCGCAGTAGTGCTGCTCTTGGCGCTTGGCTTCTTCGTAGTCGTCGGTGCCAACTAGGCCCATGGCGACTACGAGGACGGCCAGCAGGCCGATGACTTGATAGCGCTTCAGCATGATCAAGCCTCCTTAGGCAGCAGGCCCTTGCGCTTCATCTCGCAACGGTACCACGTCGGGTAGTGCTTCTTGGAGTCGTCGAGGTTGAAGCTGTCTTTGAGGACTGCCCACACCTCTTGGTTGGTGCGTCCGGCCAAGATCAGGTCACGGGCCAGTTGGCTGATGCCAGCACGCTTGGGCTTCTCAGTCTTGGCAGCTTTGACGGCGGCTGCGATGATGGTCTTGGGCTTCGGGTTCTTGAGCGACTCGAGGTGTTCAGCGGCAGCGCCAAGTTTGCACTCGAACTTGCCGTCGACCTTCGTGATGAAGAGGTCGTAATCGCGGGCTTGGATGCCGAGCTTGCGCAGGGCGGAGGTGGCAGAATCGCGTGAAGCGTAGGTCTTGGTGGTCTTGGTGGTCATGGTAATCCCCTCAGCAAGGTTTCAGTCAAGCACCATTGCGTTGACCGTGATTAGATTCTAGTGCAATGCAGTGGGCTTGTAAACACCTATTTTCAACTTTTTCTCAACTTTTTTAGGGCGTCGAACAAGGCATTCTGCCCTTTGCGCTTGGACTTCACAGCGGCCAAGACCACCTCGTCCACAGTACCGCGGGCCATGATGTGGTGCACGAACACCTTCTTGCTCTTGTTGCCTTGCCTCAGCACCCGGCGGATGAACTGGTCATAGAGCTCAAAGTCCCAGGTCAGTGAGTGCCAGCACACGTGGTGGCCGACCTCTTGCAGGTTCAGCCCGTGGGCCATGGCCTGTGGGTGGCCAAGTAGGACAGGCAGGTGCCCAGCATTCCACGCCTTCTCCAGCTCAGCTGAACGCTTGGCCGACACGCCGCCGCCGATGTAGGGCACGTCCTGCCCCAGCCGCTCGCGGAGTCGATCGAGGTCATGCTCGAAATCGTAGGCCACGAGGATGGGCGAACCCTGCAGTTCCTCGATGAGGTCAGCCAGGGCATCGACTTTTTCGGTGTGCAGGTTGACCCACTCACGTTTGGACTTGGGCAGCTTGACAAGCGACTCGACCTCGGGGTCGATGTAGATGCCGCCGTTGGCGACCTGTCTGCACTTCATGCTGGCAGCCGCCGCGTTGCTGGCCACGACGATCTTGTCGCTGAGTTTGGCGATGAGGTCATCTTCAAGCTGGTCGTAGACAACCCTGACCGGCTCAGGCAGGTCGACCCTGATGTTGTTCTCGATGAGTGTAGGCATGTCGAGGTAGTCATCAGCGGCCATGCGCAAGGCGAGCGGGTTCAGACGCTCGTAGATCTCCTGCTCGGCGCCCTCGCGGATATTCCAGCTAAAGCCGTCGTGGCTTGGCACGAAGTACTTCATCCGATAGTGGCTGATGTAGGGACCCAACGTCCTGCCCTGGTCGAGGATGAAGCACTGGCCAAACAGGTCGAGCAGCCCATTGGACGCCGGCGATCCGGTCAGACCCCAGCGTCGGCGGAAGGTGTTGAGGACCAGCTTGATGGCCTTGAAGCGGTTCGTGTTCGTGTGCTTGAACTTCGACAATTCATCAACGACCAGTGTGTCGAAGCCCAGTGCCTTCCAGCGCCGGAGGTCGACGTCAACCTTGGTCTTGCCTGTTGGTGTCTTGGTCTTCTTGACCTGCAACAACCACTCAAGGCCCTCGGGGTTGATGACATAAACGTCAGCCTCGACCTTCAGCAGCTCGTCCTTATTGGGACCGTGCAGCACCACGACTTTTATGCCATTGAAGTCAGACCACTTGTCAACTTCCTTTGGCCACACGCTGTAGCAGACGCGCAGTGGAGCGATCAGCAGAACCTTGTCGAGGACCTTTTTCTGCTTGAGCATCTTGATCGTGGCCAGCGTGATCGATGTCTTGCCCAGTCCTGGGTCCAAGAACAGCGCGCCTGCGGCGTGTTCCAACAGGAACTTGACCGCTTTCTTTTGATAGGCGTGCGGTGTCCACGGCTTGGCGGATGGCTTGAAGAGCTCGTACTGGGTCATCATGTATCTCCACATGGTAACCAAGGTGCCGCAGCACCTGGTGGATGTATTCTTGTTTCGGCCTGACTTGGCCACCTGGCCGCTTGAACTCAATGAAGAGCGCGCGGCCACCTGGGATGAGGAACATTCGGTCGGGCCAGCCGGTCTGACCAGTGACGTTGAGTTTGAGGTTTCTGATCCCCATCTTCAATGCGTCACGGCAGACCTTCTGCTCGATCTTGGACTCGAGTGTTCTCATGGCAGCTTATACCTGTCACGGCATGGGGCGCAGACGCCGTTGACCAACCTGGCCGACCACTCGCCGCACAGGTCGCAGTCGCCTGGCCTGCCCTCAGGTATCTTGGCTGCTTGCGCTCGGATCCTGCCGATGCTTGCCTCGTCCCACTGCTCATCACGCTCTTGTTGGCGGTCGATGTCGTCCATAGCGTCACACCATCAGCTGAACGGCATGGGCAGCCTGCGACTTGGCGTCGTCAAGCGCGTTGTGGTAGGTACCTTGGCGTGCCAACTTGACCTGCGGCTTGAGCGACTTCAGGGTGCGGTAGCAGCGGTTGTTCCAGAACTCCCAAGGGATGTTTTGGCCAATGGCTGCGTAGCAAGCAGTCAAGATCGCGTTGTCGAAGTCTGACCCGTTGCCCCAGACTTTGACCTTCTTGTGGCCGAACTGGGCGAGGAACTCAGTGAGCTTGGCAAGCGCGTCGGTCAGCACCAAACCACCTTCAGTCGAATGGCCGAGGACAGTCTTAGCCGACTCATTCTGCTTCTCCCACCAAGCCAGCGTGTCAGGGTCCTCATGCAGACCAACCAACGAGCAGCTGGCGCGGTTGACGACGCAATACATCTCTTGACCAAGACCAAGTCTAGGGTCGAAGGCGACGGCGCCAATCGAGAGGATTGAGCACCCGGCGCGGCGGCCCAGGGTCTCAAGGTCAATCATTACGTGTTCCATGTTATTTCCACCATTTGTTGAGGATGAACAAGAGGATGGCCAGGATAATCCATTCGGCAGGAGTCATGGCCAACCTCACTTAGTACTTGCACTGACCGCCACCGGCAGCCTTGTTGCTGGACCGATAGAAGCACCACCGGCACTTGTCGTTCGGTCGCGGCGCGAACTGCTTGTCGTTGAGCATCGCCTTGGTCCGCTTCTCCCAGAGCTTCTTGAGCTTAGGGATGTCGGCCCGCGTGAAGACCAGCTCAGCACCAACCTCAGGGTACGTGATGCCAAGGTCTAAGTAGGCCAGACGCGGCTTGACCTGCTGGATGTGCTCGTGCAGCAACAGGGCGGCCAGCGCGTAGAGTTCCAACTGCTCGACGTACTCCTCATTCATCTCAGGGCGGAACTTGCCTGTCTTCCAGTCAGTGATGATGAGAGTCTCATCGTCATGATGGTGCGCACAATCGAGCTTGATGCGAAGCCAGCAGTTGATCCAGTCGTCCCACTGGGTCTCGTCCCAGTCCTTGGTGAAGGACCAGTTGTCTTCGACCACCATGCCGTTGATCTTCTTCTTGTACTGCGCCCGCAACTTCTTGAACTCGTCGGCAAACAACTTGAGCTCAGGTGGCAGCGATCGGCCCTCGCCCTTGATGTACTTCTCGGCCAACTTGTGAATCGCATCACCGCGGGCCATGGCCTCGTTGCCGGGCTCACGGATCCGATCGATGGCGCTCAGCTTGAGCTTCAGCGGACACTGCTTGTAGGTGCTGTAGCGGCTGAAGGACCAGCTCGTCACCTGTTTAATCGGAATCGTTTTCTTGGTCGCCATCACAGCACCTTGCCTTTCTTGTCGTAGTCCTGGAGTTCATCCCAGTTGGTTGATGAGATGGCGCCTTCGCTCAGAATGGGCACGTCAAACTCGACGGATTCCATGCATTTGCGCAGCACTTCCATTTCTGCTTTGAGGATCTTCTTCGGCACGCTGGCTGTGACCTGGTCATGCACGTTGAGGATAATCCTCGCCTCCGGGTGCTTGGCTGCATGGTAGCGAATAATCGCCTCCTTGGTGCAGTCAGCAGCGGATCCTTGAATCAGGACGTTGACCAGCTTGTAGTCGAATTCCTGAATACGCCCGTTGATGAGCTTCGGCTCTTCGCAGTAGTATTCGCGGCCGCCCCAAGTGCGGATCGGCTGCTTGGACTTGGCTCTGAGCTTCATGTCTTGGTACATCTGCTTGAGACCAGGGTAGAGCTGCAGAATGGCCTTCTTCAACTCGCTGGACTCCTCAACCGTCATGCCGTTGCGCTCGGCCAGCTTGCCCACGCCCATGCCATAGATCAGACCGAGGTTCGTGTTCTTCACCGGCTTCCGGTCGTAGAACTTGCCCATCTTCTCAAGTTCGGCCTTGGCGTAGTCGTGGAAGTCAATCCAAGGGTTCTCGAGGTACTTGTCCATCAAGGCACCACCGTCGAAGTGGGCCAGGATGCGAGGTTCCTGCTGGGAGTAGTCGCGGTCGATCATGACGTGCCCAGCGAAAGGAGTGATGTAGCTGCGCACCTTGGGCAGCGGTGGCAAGTCCTTGAACGGGCACTTGGGCAGCTTCTTGTCAGGTGCCTCGTGGTGGAAGATCGGCTGAAACTCCTTGGGGATGTTCTGGAAGTTCGGCGTTGAAGACAAGCGACCAGTGCGGGTGCCGACGTTGGAGTCACCAGACGGCGTCTTGGTCTGGTTCCAGGTCGTGAAGATCAGACCGCCAGACGCTTCGGCTGTGGCCAACCAAGGCTGCATGAAGGTGTTCAGGCAGGTGTTTAGCTGCGTGCGGTACTTGAGCACGGCCAGCAGCACCTTGTCGGTCACCCCTTGCAGCAGTGCCTCTTTGTTCGTCTGGAACTTGCCTGTCGGTGTCCTAGGCAGCAGGTCAGGATCAGCCTTGCCAACCTCCACCATGGCATCGACTAGCTGGGCACCTGAGTCGAGGTTGATGTCTGGGTCAGCCTTGAGGGTCTTGACGATCCAGGCGTTGATGGTGTCACGCCACTGGTTGTACATGGCCACGTCGCTGCGCAGACGCTTGAGGTCCATGGGCAAACCCTGCCGCTCCATCTCCAGCAGAATAGGCATGAGTTGACGCTCACGATCGTAGGCGACCAGCATACCCCGCTCAGCCGTCTTCTTCCACAGCATGTTGAAGATCGCCTCGGTGCGATCAACGTCGCCGTTGGCGTACGTGCCCACGAGGTCACCAGGGGCGTAGGCGATGTAGCGGCCGAAGTAGTGGTCTGAGCTTCGTGATTTGCTGATCTTGACTCCTGGGACCGGCTGGTGCTCGATCAACCAGTCGCCGACTGCGTCACGCTCCTCAGCTTCCCAACCCAGCAATCGAGTGGCTGCCGGCTTCAAACCAAGCTCAATCTGATGCGGGTCGTCAAGGAACAGCAGGAACAGCGTGTCGTGAATGAGTTTCCAATCTGGGATGGCGAGGTTGAAGTGCACCTCAGCCACGTCGACGTCGAACTTGCCGTTCTGGAAGAGGACGCCGTCCTTGTGCTTGTAGGCCTTGGCCAACTCAGTGGCCGCGTCTGACCAACAGCAGTTGTTGCCCACTGGGTGGCCGAAGGCAAAGTACTTGGCCTTCTTGCCTGGGTACTTGATGGACACACCAACCGGCATGGGCGGGTACTTAGGCCGGCCCTCGATTCCAAATGTCTCGAAGTCGATGGTCACTGGTTTTGGTTGCTTCATACTGTCTTGACCTCGAGTTCAGCCCGCTCGCGGTCGGCACGGACCTTGTTCAGGCGACTATGGATGCGCTTGATGAACTGCTTGCGCTTGCGGCCCTTCAGTTCCTCCTTGAGGAGCTTCTGGCAGATGTCCTCATCGGCATCACGCAAGGCATCGTTCAGCGCCAGCCAAGTCTGCAAAGCTGGGTTGGTCACTGGTTTCTTAATCATTTGACGCTCCAAAATAAAAAGCCCGGCGGCAGGGCGGGCTCAAGGAGGGGAGGTGGCAACTGCGTACCCGCCCGGGTCAAGGCCGCCGGGGTTAACTCACATCAGTACTTGCGGCCGCGAGCTTTGCTCACAGGCTTCTGAGCAGCTCGGCTACCGCGCTTCTGAGGGGCGTTCTCCTCATCGTTCGGCTGGTACGGGAAGTCGATCGTCGACTTGGCTTCCTCGTGGCGCTTCATGATAGCACCCATGAGCTCATCAGGCACGTTCATGATCGGCTCAAAGACGACCTTGAACTGGCTCTTAGGATCCGGCACGACCTTGACCTTGGTCACGATGCCGAACGGCGGGCGGCGCAACGCACCGGCCACTTGCTTGACGAAACTGGCATAGCCCTTGACCGAGGTGACAGGCAGCTTCATGAAGCCGACAGCCGTGGTCTCGTAGTGCTCCTCATCCTCGATCAGCTCCAGCTTGCCAGCTGCGTTGAAGGTACCTGCCGGGATCATCGCCAGCCGACGCGTGTTGCGGCAGGCTTTGCCACGACCGGTCTCAGCCGAACCGAACTCGTTCATCTCGCAGCCAGCGCACTGACCAGATGCACCGCACTGCTGGTTGCCAGCATCGATGACAATCTGATGGGGCTGCATGGTCTTCTCGTCGCGGTCGAACGCGAAGCAGATCGGGCCTTGCGGCACGTCCGGATCGTAGCGACCTTCGTAGTAGACGTTCTCGAGGATCGAGTCGAGCACGATGACCGCCATCTGGTTGCCCGACAGCGGAGCGTCTTGCCAGCTCAGGATGCCGCCCTTCGTGCTGAAGAACTGGCCGCCTCCTGTGTTAGCTTCCATGCCTGCGGCGATCTCAGCCTGCTTGGCAAGTTCCTCATCCCATTTGACGAGGGCGGTGGTTTGGGTTTTCTTTGTAGCCATGATCATGGTTCCTTGTAACTAGGGCTGCACGGAATTTGAAAGCTCAGCAACCTCAGGCCGTGCCCCAAGGTCACTGAGTGACGTCACACCTTGTTGATGCTGACCGAAATGGCGTTGAAGTGCTCAACACCAGGAATCTCTTTGCCTGCTTCCCAACGCTCCTTGATGGCTCCGTCGGTGATGCGGCGCTGCATGAGGTCGAACTGGCCGGTCTTCTTCACGTACTTGTAGAAGGCATCCCAGTCCTTGACCTGCGGCACGACCTTCGTGATGACCGTGACCCGAGCCAGCTTGCCAGCCACGCCAGACGCTTCTGACTTAGGCAGCGTGTTGATGATGTGCTCCTTGAGCGCTGACTCCTCGGCTGCCACCTTGTCAACCTCCTTCTGCATCTCCAGTCGCTTTTGGCGCAGCTCATACAGACGGTCGGCGCAGGCGCCCATGGTCTTGGGGAATTTGTACTTGGGTTTCTCGACTTCAGACATCTTGATTCTCCTTGGTGACGGCATGATTGTCGCACATAGCAAGCAACGGCAACTTCCATCGTGCCCAGAACTCAATAGCGCGGCCTTCCATGCGCTGAATGGAGTCGTCATCAAATGACTTCCATGCCTCGTGGGAGTGTCGTTGGCAACCAATCCGCATGAAGCCCTCAGTGATGAGGACAGGCCACGTGAGATTGAGAATGGAAATGGGTGCCTTGGTGAGTATTTCACCGGCCAGGTTGGCACCGGCCAGGTAGGCACCGGCCAGGTTGGCACCGGTCAGGTAGGCACCGGTCAGGTAGGCACCGGCCAGGTTGGCACCGGTCAGGTTGGCACCGGCCAGGTTAGCACCGTCCAGGTAGGCACCGGCCAGGTTGGCACCGTCCAGGTAGGCATGGGTAGAGACCGCAGCCTCCAGGGTCAAGCACATGGTGTTGTTCTCAGCTTCATGCGAGAACAAGATGCTGCCACTGATCAGACATTTAATTTCAATCTTCATTTAGAAGCTCCTCAGCAAGTTTCCGATCGATGTTTGACCGTGGTTAGATCATAGCGCGATCCGGCCACGATGTAAACACCTATTTTCAAAGATCGCGACTGTCCCGGAAACCGAGGAACACCGGGAACCGTGGCTTCTCCTTCACGCCCACCGGTTGGCTCTTGTACTTCACAAGGCGGCCCGTGAGGTTGTCGCCGATGTTCCAGAACTTGGCGCGGTCGGCTTGGGTGAACCCGGTGCCAATCTCAAACTCCACACCGGTCTTCAGGTCCTTGACGATGAACGACCCGAGCACCTGCGCGCCTTTCATGCCAGCTTTCTTGCTGCTGCGCTCAAGGTGGCCTAGCTCATTGCGCACGGCCTCGTTGGTGTTGGTCTGCAACTCGGTGAAGCCGATGATCTTGGCCTCGGCGTCGTGGAAGCGTTTCAGTTTCAGCAACCAACCTTCGCGGGCAGTCGACCTGCCGTGCTTGTAAGGACCATCAGGATCGCGCAGCATGACCCCTTCGTAACCAAGCTCAAGGTAGTCGACCTCGTGCTGCAGGAGTTGCTTCTCGGCCCCAATCTGATGGTGGGGCACGTCCTCGATGTGTTTGGCCTTCTTGATCCGACGGTGTGCCGTATGCAAGCGCCGCTCGAAGCCACCTGACTCAGTGAAGTCGTCGAACACCCAGAGGCTGACCTCAGGTTCGCCCTCGATCGACATGACACCAGATGTGGTCTTGTTAAACACATCAGCAGCACCAGGTTCCCCGATGATCAGCTCGCCATCGAGGCCGTTGTACTCCTTACGGCCAAACAGCTGCTGCACGTGCTTGTTGGGGATCGGCTTCAACGAGCGGCTCATAGCCACGCCGTCGATGATCAAGCAACGGATGCCGTCCAGCTTCGGGCTGAGCAGCATAGGATACTTCAAGAAGTGGCCGTCGGTCGCGGCCGCAAGCATTGGTTTCATGATGGCTTCCTTTCACCTCGTTCAAAGGCCTCGCGGCCGTCTAAGCTGTTATGCACCCAGATCGTCTCGGCGCCTTCTTCGTCGCGCGTCGGTTTGCACCAGCAACTGCCGTTGAGGTCATGTCCACGTAGATCGTTGAGCGGCACCACGTGCCAGCCGGCGCAGTTGCAGTCACGGCCCTGGCGGCAGTTCTGGTTGCACGTCATTGAGCTTCTCCTTCATGTAGTATTTCAAACTGACCCTCATCGCTGCTTCACGCAAGCGACTTGGGCTGCATAGCTTCATGGCCTCAAAGCCGATGGCCAGAAGCGTCTCAAGCTCAGACCGCTCGTCGTCGCCCCAGCCAATCAACTCAGCGATGCACTCCTGCAGGCGCTTGTCCTTTAGCTTCTCAGCCGCTTGCGCGACGTATTCCAGGTCCTCGCGGCTCAGGTTGCCACGACCGCGGGTGATGGCTGTCGAGCGGTTCGAGTAGTAGGCCAGAAGCGCATCGAAGTACTCACGGCTTCCGACCTGCACAGTCTTGGGCTTCTTAGCCATGGCCTGAACCTCCGCACACCTGGCATGGCATCTCGATCGAGGACCAGCCGCTGGACTGCTTGACCTTACCGCTGCCTGAGCAGGTGCCGCAGGGTTTGGGCGCGCTGGCTTCTTCCATGGCGACCTTGTAGGCCTTACGGATCTCGTTGAACTCAAAGGCATTGCCGCCGCGGTCTGGGTGGTGGACCATGACCAGCTCACGCCACTTCGCCTTGACCTCATCAGGCGTCGCGGTCTCAGGCAGACCTAGAGTCGCGAACGCCTTGCTCATACCAGACTCCATCCAAACTTGAACAGCAGCCACATGAGCTTAAAGGCAAACCCAAGCAACACCAAGCACAGGGGCCAACCAATGAAAAGCAAGGCCCAAGCGCCAAAGAATTCACCCCAGCTCTGGGCGCCGTAGCGGTTACGCCTCCAGTTCATTCAACACCTCGTCGAGTTTGGTGGCGTACCAGATGGCCTTGCGATTGTCCTCGACCGAGTCGGCCTTCTTACCCAGGCGCCACTGGTACTTGATGACCTGGCCACGCAGGAAGCCGATGAACTGCTCACGGCCCAGCGCAGCGCGGATGGCGTCGATGCACTCGACCCCGTTGTCGGTCTCGGCGTAGTGCGGCGGGTGGTTGACCATGTCCTTCTTAGGATCGGTCTTAGTGGTCTTGCGTTGCATTGAGAATCTCCTCGAGTGATGGCATGACATGGAGCAGAGCGAGACGGCACATGACCGCAAGCTCACGGTGCTCCTTCTGGGTACCGTTGCCGGCGCGGAGTTGGATGTAGTGGATCCAGCTGCGGATCGAGCCCGCCATGTACAACCGGCTGACGGTTAGGCCCTCAGGCAAGACTGCCCGGGCCACCTCCTTCGCGATGCCTTGCTCCAAGGCCCATTGGTAGGTCTGGCGGGTCAGCTCGGCGGTTCGGCTTTGCAGCGTATACCACTGGCGTTGCAGCTCAGCATCGTCGGTCTCAGTGCTGTTCTGCCGGTTCTTGGTGTCTTGCAGACGGACTTCGCGCAGCATCACGTCATCCGTGACCTCGGCGTACCGCTGGCTGAACTCCTGGAAGGCGAAGCTGCGATGGCGGAGAATCTGACGGGCGATGTCACGGGTCGTCTGGATCTCCATGACGGCGTGAGCCATCTCAAACGGCGACCAGTGGTGGTTGCGGGTGAGGTAGTTCAGCAGACGAGGAGCCGTCTCGTGGTTGGCCTGGTTGCCCGGGTTCGAGACCCGAGCGCAGTAGGCCACCAACTCCTCGCCCGTCTGAACGCCATCAAGCTCGATGGGCTGCGTGAAAGCGATCAGACGGACTTGGCTCATTCCTCTTCCTTCTCGTCGAGCTCGGCGCACAGGCCGTTGATGAACTCGAGCAGCTCGGCCTTGGCGACCGGGATGTCGGTCTGCTCAATCTCGACATCCTTCTTCTTGCAGCCCAGCTGCTCAACCAGCTCATCGCGAACGGCGCGGGCATCCGCGTTCGTGGCCGCGTAGCGCTTGGCGCCCGGGCCGGTTACCAGATAGCAACGCATGATCAGTCGCCCTCCACGATGGTCCAGTCCTCGGCCAGCATGTCAGACTGGCTTGCCAACCAACCGGGCAGCATTGCGCGACGCCCTTCGGCATTTGTCGTCCACATATCGATGTGCGGCAGAATTTCGCATTCGCTCATGCCAAGGTGGGTATGATAAGGTGTGCCTTCTTTGAGGATTGCCGGTTTGGTCCCAGGTACGAGGATCAACCACATACCCTTGCCATTCCAACCAGCACGAGAAACCTTTTTGCCTTCCTTCAAGGCTGTGATAGCTTCACCGAAATTCATGAGAAACTCCTTATTTACATTGAGGTGAAAAGAAAGGCGCCTAGGAACTGAACTCCTGGCGCCCTTGCGGCTGTGAAGCTTAAGCAGCTTCCTTGATACCGGCGATGATGCCCTTGATGACTTCCTTCGCAGCCTTCGCAGCGGCCTTGTCCTCGGGCAGCTCGGCTTCCTTGATCACGGTCAGGACACGCTTGGTCTCGGCCTTGACAGCCTTGGTGACTTCCTTCTCGACCAGGGCGGCGACTTTCTCGTCTTGCAGCAATTTGCTCATGGTGAACTCCAGTTGGTTGATGATAGCCTTGGGAAGATCCCCTCAGCAGTTGCGATTCTAATCTACGCCAGCGCGGCTGTAAACATGTGGTTTCAATATTTTGCGGCTTTTTGCCCGCTTTGCTTCTTGTCCCACTTGTTCAGGTGGTCAATGACCAGCTGCGGCTGAGACGTGAGCCACTGATCGACGTTCCGCACCGCGTAGAACCGGCCCTGCGACCCATCCGCCAAGCGCACCGGCTTCCCGTTGCAGACCTGCCTGACCCCGGCCCGTGCCAGCTCGCGACCCAGCCCGTTGGCCGTGGTGCCAGTCCGCCCAGTTGGGTCGTAGAACTGCAGCAGCTCCTTCGACGTGAACAGGTCCTTGTCGACGACCAGCTCCCCGACCCGCAGCACGTGGTCTGGCGTAGCCAGGAGCATGCGCACCCAGCCGGCCAGGTCCGATTGCACGTTGGCGATCATGCGCTCCTTGGCTGCCGTCTTGAAGGCCGGGGCCGCTGGGTTGAAGTCGCCCAGGTCCAGGTTCAGCAGGTACTGGAACACAGCTGACGAGCCGCCCGTGTCCAGCCACAGGTCGTACTCCATGTAGAACTCCTCGGCCATGGGACCCACCTGCACCTCGTGGATGAAGAACCGCCTGTCGTCGTCTTCCAAGAAGAACGAGTCCGGGTGGTTGGCCGTGAAGAAGTAGTTGATGCAGTCCGGCACCGTGTACGTGGGCACGTACTTGCCGTTGACGCGGAGCTCCCGCTGCGTGATGAGCTTCTTGAGGAAGTCGGCATCTTGGCGCTTGTTAGACCCAGTCACATCATCGCCCATGACGAACTGCTTGCCTTCCGCCCACTCGTTGAAGGCGCCGTGCAGATCCATCTGGCTGATCTCGGTGAAGTTCTTGCCGTAGATCCTGGCCAGCGTGTAGCCCAGCAGCGACTTACCAGTGCCATGGCGGATGCCGTGGATGACGACGGAGCTGAACAGCTTGACACCCGGGTGCTGCAACGGATAGGCACACCAGCGCAGGAACCACTGCTTGGCCTCAGGCTCGGCGTTCGTGAAGATGTGGTCGACGAGTTGCAAGAACAGGCTGACGTCGTCCTCAACCGGTTCGACACCCCAGCCCGGCCAGATGTTGAACATGGGCCTCGGCTCCGTGATGAAGCGCTCAGACCCAGGTTGGTAGGTGAGCTTTGTGACCTCCGTGCGCAAGGGCCAACGGAGCCAAGCAGCAGCTGCCGAGACCGCCTTGAAGCTAACCGTGCCATCCTGCTTGAGGTTGCGCTCGTGGTAGTTGAGAGGTGCCTGCAGGTGCTCCTTAAAGGCAGATGGTGAAGCCTTGAACCGGGTATCTTGGTCGACGATGAGGCCTGGGTCCTGCACGTAGACGTACTTGTCATTGAGCGACCAGAGCGGCGCTGTAAGCCCCAGGGGCTCAGCCTCCGTGAGCAAGCCGCGGAACATCGTGACGGCTGAGGGCCCGGCGTGGACGAGGAAGTCATCGAGCCCCACCTTCTCGAGGCCTGGCAGCTGCGGCAGCGAGACCAGATGCACGAAGCACCCGCGCCGGTGCAGCTCCTCAGCCAGCTCCCGCAAAGCCGCGCAGACCATGGGGTTGGTCTTGTAGTCGGAGTCGAAGCAGATATAGACGTTGCGCTTGAGCCACCGCACGAGGTCGAGGCTGGGGAGCCAGTCGACGCCGAGTTTGTGGCTGCGCCAGTTGTACACGCCGCCCAGCCCGATGGTGGGGAAACCTTCCTTGCAGGCCTTGGCCGCCTTGAGCTCGCCCTCAGTGAGGATCAACGGTTGGTCTGTATCGTCAAGCAGACCAGACCAGTCTTGGTTGGCCGGGTAGTAGGCGACTGGCGCTGTGTTGGGTTCTTGCACGTACCTGACTGGCTTCTTCTCAGTCATCGATGAGAAGTCAGTTGCGGTCTCGAGGTACCTGAGGCGGTAGAAGGGTTTGCTGCCCGGCCAGTCGCTGAGGGGCTTGCCGTCAGGGTCGAGGTAATCGATGCGGAGACTACAAAGCTGCTTGAATGCTTGGTGTTGAGCCGCCGTCTGCTGGGCTCCTAAGCAGTGCATACTAAGCAGCTTGGCGTCGTCGAGCGTGAGCCCGCTTGATTTGAGCTTGGCTTCACCTAAAGCGAGCGCTTTGTGGTCGGCGGCTGGTGCCGTCTTCTTTCTTGTGGTTGCCATTTACTTTTTCACCTCAACCGATAGTTTCTTGAAGAACTCTGCTACCTGCATCACCTCGTCCGGGGTTGCAGAAGACTTGATCATGTTCGCCTTGTGGGAGATGACAATGATGTTGCCCTTCACGTAACCGAGTTCTGGAATGATCCTATCTAGGGAGGGTGAGTTCAATGTGGCAAAACCATCGCCTGCTTTCAGTTCAAAACCAAACACAGGGCAATAGGTAACGAGTGGGATGTCAGAGCATTCGATGTCAAAGGGAACACCGAGCTTGGCTGCTCTGAACTTCATGCGATGAAGCATATACTGGCGGTAGTCTTTGCGACGGTACGCTCTCAGATATGCTTGGCGGCACAGTGAGCACTGGTGCTTAGAAGCGAATTCTGATGGTGGTTTAGATTCACCACACGATGTGCAAGTCTTCATTTGTTTCTCCAGTCATATGTGGCCATGGCCACGGTCATTTACATCGACCCTCAGCCGGTTCGATGTCTCATACTCTCAGCAGCATGAAAGGTGTCCGATGCCCAACATCTTGCTGAGGGATGACCACTGGAGCTCTGAGGAGAACCATTGAAGGGCACCGGACGAGGCAGATTGTAGCTCAGACTCTTGGCTCTGTAAACGAGTGGTTGTAGTCGAGGTGAAAAGCTGTTATAGATCAACCACTTAGACTCTGTGGAGCCCGGCGCTACGCATCTTGGCTCCCGCTACAGAAGTTGCTTCGCTACGCCGTTCTCTATTCTCTCTTCTCTCTATATCTATATCTTCTTCTTCTTCTTCTTCTATAGGAAAAAGAAGAAGAATCTGTAGTATCTGTAGAAACCCTATATAAATCAACAACTTAGGCTGCTACAAATTGCTGCTACACAGGCCGTGGCCCCGCCGCGGTGTAGCGGGCCTCCCACCTATGTACGAGAGGCTCCACATGTGTTAGAGCGGTTTACGCCACGGTGGAAACAAGTTACGATCCACTCCAACCCAAGATTCTTAATCTTTCAACCTTTGTGGAGTGGTGCATGGCGCGTGGTGGAGCTCAACCTGGATCAGGACGGCCGAAAGGCGCAGTCTCTAAGGTCACAGCCAAAGCCCGCGAAGCCGCCATGGAGTCCGGACTGCTGCCCCATGAGTGGTTGTTGAAGGTGTCACGCGGCGAGCCCATCGAGCAGAAGCGTTGGAAGATCATCTACGACAAGCAGGGCAATGAGAAGGGCCGTGAGCTGATCACCGAAGAGGTGTATGCTGACTTTCCCACCCGCATCGATGCCGCGAAAGCTGCCTCCCCGTACTATGCACCTCGCCTCGCTGTGCAAAACGTCTCGATCACTGGCAACACCGACGCCGTGTCTGAGACCCTGAAATCCATCGCGGAGAAGCTGCCCGTATGAGCGAGCTTCAGGCCATCAACCCAGCTCACGCGCAGGACATTGCTCGTTGGTACCCGCTGACTGAGCACCCAGTGCAGACCTCCTTGGTCAACGACCCGGTGCGGTTCAAGGTGGTCCCGGCTGGTCGCCGGTCAGGCAAGACAGAACGCGCCAAGCGCTTTGTGGTTCGTGAGGCCATGCGGGAACCCGGCCCCTACTTTGTGGCTGCTCCCACCCGGGACCAGGTCAAGCGGATTTATTGGGCCGACCTCAAGCGCCTGTGCTTCACTTCAGTCTTGGGCGACCGCTCAGTGAGCGAGTCTGAGTTGCAGATCCGCCTCCCCAACGGAAGCACGATCAGCCTCATCGGCCTTGACCAACCTCAGCGCATGGAAGGTGTGTTCTGGGCTGGCGGCATCATCGATGAGATTGCTGACGTGCGCGAAGGTGCTTGGGAGGAGAACATCAGCCCGGCTCTTGACACGTTCAACCCGACCAAGCCTGACTACCGTGCGTGGTGCTGGTTGATCGGCGTACCTGATGGCCTGAACCACTACTACGAGATGGCTGAGTACGCCAGGACCAGCAATGATCCTGACTGGAAGCTGTACACGTGGAAGTCGGCTGACATCCTGCCTGCTGACGTCATCGAGGCTGCCAAGCGCCGCATGTCGTTGAAGCAGTTTCGCCAGGAGTACGAGGCCAGCTTCGAGACGGCTGCGGGCAAGGTCTACGAGGACTACGGCCCTGAGAACGAGACGAATGAAACCATCAAGCCCCATGAGCAGCTCATGTGGCACCACGACTTCAACTACACGCCCATGTCGTCTGGCATCGGTGTGCGTCGTGGCGATGACTTCTACATCCTCGACGAGATCGTGCTTCAGTCCGCAGTGGCTCGGCAGTCAGCCCTTGAGTTCGTGGAGAAGTTCAAGGCGCACAAGAACCGGACTGTCATCGTGTATGGTGACCCAGCAGGCCGTGCCGGTGAGAAGCATGGTCATGCCTCGGACTACACTGAGATTGAAGGCGTGCTGAAGTCGAACAACTGGACCGTGGTGCGTAAGGTTAAGAACGCAGCTCCTGCCATCCGCGACCGTCAGAACGCCGTGCGCGCCAAGATTTGCAACGCGGCTGGGAAGCGTAGTCTCTTCGTGAACCCGGTCACCGCGCCCTACGCTCACAAGGGCTTGGCCACCGTGCAGATCAAGAAGGGTTCCACCTTCCTTGAGGAGGATGGCGAGTATCAGCACATCACGACGGCCATTGGCTACTGTGTCGACCACGAATGGCCAGTGCGTCCGGAGCCCAAGAAGATTGATGCAACTCCGGTCGCCTCTGTCCACCATTTCAACAGGAACTAAACCATGGCCAGAATGTCAAAAGCCGAGCGCCACGCTCAAATCCACTATGAAGCCATGGTGGAGTTCGACAACATCCAATCTGCCTTGCGTGACGAACGTCTGCAGTGTCTGCAGGACCGCCGCTTTTACTCGATCGCCGGTGCCCAGTGGGAAGGTCCGCTGGCCAAGCAGTTCGAGAACAAGCCGAAGTTCGAGGTCAACAAGATCCACCTGTCGGTCATCCGCATCATCAACGAGTACCGCAACAACCGCATCACTGTCGACTTTGTGAGCAAGGAAGGCGCGGAGTACGACAAGCTGGCCGACACCTGCGACGACCTGTATCGCGCCGATGAGCAAGACAGCGTGGCTGATGAGGCCTACGACAACGCCTTCGAGGAAGCCGTGGCCGGTGGCATCGGGGCTTGGCGCCTGCGGACCGAGTACGAGAACGACGAGGATCCGGAAGACGAGCGCCAGCGCATCCGCATCGAACCGATCTTTGACGCCGACAGCTCGGTGTTCTTCGACCTGAACGCCAAGCGGCAGGACAAGTCCGACGCCAAGCGCTGCTTCGTGCTGACCGCCATGACCCGCGATGCTTACGCCGAGGAGTGGGGCGACGATCCGGCCAGCTGGCCCAAAGAAGTGCACCAGTGGGAGTTCGACTGGCTCACACCTGACGTTGTCTTCGTGGCCGAGTACTACC
>Ga0172372_10001273_pt1 | contig 39265 bp, 26 predicted proteins | sample LakKiv5m_2_FD_114544 | JGI IMG/M metagenome (GOLD analysis project Ga0172372, IMG submission 114544) | Freshwater microbial communities from Kabuno Bay, South-Kivu, Congo - kab_092012_9.5m | ecosystem: Environmental > Aquatic > Freshwater > Lake | place: Democratic Republic of the Congo...
CTCAAAACCTCCCCATACCCTCAGAACCGGGGGGAGTTCTGAGAACCACCCCAGGTTTTGAGAACCACCCCCACTTCTCAAAACCTCCCCATACCCTCAGAACCGGGGGGAGTTCTGAGAACCTACCCAGGTTTTGAGAACCACCCCCACTTCTCAAAACCTCCGGATATCCAGTGAGGGGCTGATGGATCGGGAGAGTTTACTGAACGAATGAGCGGAGAAAGACCTGTTTCGTGGTAGATTTAGCCTATGAAATCGGACCCCTTGGTGGCTCCCCTCAAGATTGAAGGTCTCTCCGGCCACCTCTTTGGATGCATCGACGCCCATACCTGCGGCAACCCCGTCCGGCTGGTGGCACGCGGCGGACCGGCGCTGGAGGGGGCCGATATGAGCGCCAAGCGCCAGCATTTCCTTCGGGAGTACGACTGGATCCGCAAGGGCCTCATGTTCGAGCCACGCGGCCACGACATGATGAGCGGCAGCATCCTCTATCCACCCCATGACCCGGAGAACGACTTCGCCGTGCTGTTCATCGAGACCAGCGGCTGTCTGCCCATGTGCGGTCATGGCACGATCGGCACGGTGACGATCGCCGTGGAGACGGGGCTGGTGCGTCCGAAGTTCCCGGGAAGGCTGCGCATGGAGGCGCCTGCGGGACGGGTCGACATCGAATACATGGAGACGGAAGGCCGGGTACGCTCCGTGAAACTGACCAACGTCGCCTCTTTCCTGGCGGCGGAGGAACTGTACATCGATAGCACCGACCTCGGCGAACTGCGGGTCGACGTGGCCTATGGCGGCAACTTCTACGCCATCGTCGACGTCCAGGCCAACTTCCCCGGGCTGGAGCACTTCCCCGCCGACCGGCTGGTGGGCATGGCCCGAGAACTGCGCAGCCGCATCAACGACAGCCACTCGTTCGTACATCCGCAGGACCCCAGCATACGCGGATGCAGCCATGTGCTCTGGACCGGCGCCGTGCTGGACCCCGTGTCGACCGCCCGCAACGCCGTCTTCTACGGCGACAAGGCCATCGACCGGTCGCCCTGCGGCACCGGCACGTCGGCCCGCATGGCCCAGTGGTACGCCAAGGGGCGGCTCCGGCCCGGCGAGGCCTTCATCCACGAGAGCATCATCGGCAGCACCTTCACCGGCCGCATCGAGTCGGTCACGACCCTCGACGGCCGACCCGCCATCCGCCCCTCCATCGAAGGATGGGCCCGCATCACCGGACACAACACCATCTCCATCGACCCGGACGACGACCCCTACGCACACGGCTTCCAGGTCCTCTGAAGCACTCACCCGGCGAAACCCCCAACCCGCACCACACATGAAACAGTATGTCATCATCGCCCACGACGGGCGCGACGAAGATGCCCCCGACCGGCGCATGGCGGCCAGGCCGAAGCATCTTGACGGGGCCAGGAAGCTGAAGGCCGAAGGGCGGTACGTCTCCGGCGGCGCCATCCTCGACGACGATGGAAACATGAAGGGCTCCGTCATGATCCTCCAGTTCGAGACGGAAGAGGAATTCCGGGAATGGTACGCCCACGAACCCTACATCACGGACGGCGTCTGGAAGAGCATCGAAGTGAAGCCCTTCCGGGTCGCCGAGGTATGAACCTGGCGGGTCGATGATCCGCGATCCGGAGCGACGCCACCCGCGGCCGCCGGCCCTCCCGATGCAAAGGGCTGTCGGCCGTCCACCCGCCTAGGCATAGCCCGCCACCTCAGACAGCCGAACCAGCCTGCGATGCCCAATACACCTGTTGCACCAAGACCCGACCTGGGCGGACCATCCCCCATGACACATCCAACGTCCATGCATATCCGAAATGACAGCACGGCCGCCCATGCCCGGCTCAGGCGGCTGGGCGCCATGGCATGCGCTGTGGCGGCCCTCCATGCTCCGGCGTCGGCGCAGAACGGCCTCCGCCGCCTCCAGCCCGTCGGCTTCTCCCAGGTGGAGGTCACGGACGCCTTCTGGCGGCCGAAGATCGACCGGGTGGCCACCAGCACCCTCGGGGCCTGCATCGAGCAGACCGAACAGAAGACCGCCCGCATCCGCAACTTCGAGAAAGTGGCCCGTGGCAAGGGCGAGAAGCACGAAGGCATCTTCTACGACGACAGCGATGTCTTCAAGGCCCTCGAGGCCATGGCCTACGCCCTCAAGACCCATCCCAGCCCCGGGATGGAGCGGAAATGCGACGAATGGATCGACAAGATCGCCGCCGCCCAGCAGCCCGACGGATACCTGAACACCTTCTACACGCTCACCGGGCCGGAGAAGCGCTACACGGACATGAGCATGCACGAGGACTACAACAACGGCCACCTCATCGAGGCGGCCGTCGCCTACTTCAACGCCACGGGCAAACGGAAACTCCTCGACGTCGCCATCCGCTGGGCCGACCACTTCGACGCGCTCTTCGGCCCCGGCAAACGGCACTGGGTGACCGGCCATCAGGAACTGGAGCTGGCACTGGTGAAGCTGTACCGGACGACCGGCGAGCGCAGGTACCTGCAGCTGGCCGACTGGCTCCTGTCGGAACGCGGCCACGGCCATGCCAGGGGCTATACCTGGACCGACTGGAAGGATACCGCCTACGCCCAGGACGCCGTCCCCGTCAAGGAACAGCGCGAGATCACCGGACATGCCGTGCGGGCCATGTACCTCTACACCGGCGCGGCCGACGTGGCGGCCGAGACCGGCGACGCCGACTACCTACGCGCCATGCGCCGCGTCTGGGAGGATGTCGTCTTCCGCAACATGTACGTCACCGGCGGCATCGGATCCACCGGCCGCAACGAGGGCTTCTCCAAGGACTACGACCTCCCCAACGAACAGGCCTACGCCGAGACCTGCGCCTCGGTGGGCATGGTCTTCTGGAACCAGCGCATGAACGGCCTCTCGGGACAGGCCGAATACATCGACGTCCTCGAACGCAGCCTCTACAACGGCGCCCTCGACGGCCTCAGCCTTTCCGGCGACCGCTTCTTCTACGGCAACCCCCTCGCCTCCACCGGCCAGCACCATCGCCGCGAATGGTTCGGCACAGCCTGCTGCCCCTCCAACATCGCCCGCCTCGTCGCCTCGCTGGGCGACTACATCTACGCCACCACCCCCGACGGGGTCGTCGTCAACCTCTTCGTCGGAAGCCACACCCGCGTCGGCATCGCCGGTTCGCAGGTGGACCTCCGCATGGAGACCGACTATCCCTGGAACGGCAACATGCGCCTGACACTCGACCCGCAAGGGGAGCGCCGCTTCAAGGTCCGCATCCGCATCCCCGGTTGGCTCACGGGCAGGCCCGTCCCCGGCGGCCTCTACCTGCCCGCAGCCGACCAGCCCAGCCCCCCGGCACCCGTCTTCCGCGTCAACGGCAGGACCCTGCCGCACACCCTGGAAGACGGCTATGCCGTCATCGAGGACACCTGGCGGAAGGGCGACCGCCTCGAATGGTCCTTCGCCATGCCCGTCACCCGCCTCGCCTCGCGCCCAGAGGTGGACGCCAACCGCGGACGGGTGGCCCTCCAGCGCGGCCCGCTCGTCTACTGCGTAGAGGGTGCCGACAACGGCGGACAGGCCTGGAACCTCATCGTGCCGGAGCATACGGCCTTCGACACCGCCTCGCTGCGCATCGCCAACGAACGCATCGTCGCCCTCACCGCCAGCGTGCCCGTACTCACGGTCGCGCCCGACGGGAGGTCGGCCCGGACCTCGCCACGCCGGATGACGGCCATCCCCTACTACGCCTGGGCCAACCGCGGCCGGAACGGCATGCAGGTCTGGCTGCCCACCTCGTTCCGCGACGTCAAGGTCAACTACTGACCACCCGGAGCCGGACCGCTGCCGCCGGACCGAAAGGGTACCGGCAGGGCTGACCCGATGCGGGAAACACGCTACCTTGTGCGCCCGAACCCATCCAGAAAGAACATGGCAAAGGTCATCATCGCGGGCGGCGGCGTCATAGGGCTCTGCAGCGCCTACTACGCCTGCCAGGCAGGCCACGAGGTCACGGTCATCGACAGGGGCGACATCACCACCGGCACCTCCTTCGGGAACGCCGGCTACGTCTCGCCCAGCCACTTCATCCCCCTCGCATCCCCCGGCATCATCGCCAAGGGGCTCCGCTGGATGCTGAGTTCCTCATCCCCCTTCTACATCAAGCCGCGCCTCGACGCGGGCCTGATCCGCTGGGGAATGCTCTTCTGGAAACAGTCGAACCAGCACACCGTCGAGCGCAACGTACCGCACCTCCATGCGATCCTACAACTCAGCCGGAGGCTGCAGTCGGAACTCCTCCAGGAACTCGGCAATACCTTCCGCATGCAGGAGGACGGCTGCTTCATGCTCTACAAGAGTCCTGCCACCGAGAAGCACGAGATGGAACTGGCCCGGGAGGCCGAGGCCCTGGGCATCGAAACGCGCATTCTCAACGGCCGCGAGGTGCAGGAGATGGAACCCGACGTCGAAGTGCGCACCAACGGCGGCGTGCTCTACCCGATCGACTGCCACATCCATCCGGGCGACTTCATGCGGGCCCTCCACGACGCCCTGCTGCGCATGGGCGCCAGGCTGCAACTGAACACCGAGATCACCGGCTTCGAACGCAAGGGCCGAAAGGTCACCGCCGTCCTCACCGACAAGGGCCACTTCGGTGCCGACGAGTTCGTCATCGCCACCGGCTCCTGGCTACCCTCCGTCGTGCGCGACCTCGGCATCCGCATGGTCCTCCAGGCCGGCAAGGGCTACAGCATGACCTTCGAGAAGATGGAGAAGAACCTGCGCTACCCCGCCATCCTCGTCGACAGGCGTGTGGCCATGACGCCGATGGGACGCGACCTCCGCATGGGCGGCACGATGGAGATCAGCGGCATCGGCTCCCCCACCCTCCTCAAACGGGCACAGGCCATCTTCGCAGGCGCACGCGACTACTACCCCTCCCTCGACGTCTCCCTCCCGCCGCCCGAACGCATATGGCACGGCTACCGGCCGCTCAGTCCCGACGGGCTTCCCTATATCGGCCGCCACAGCCGCTACGACAACCTCGTCATCGCCGGCGGACATGCCATGATCGGCATCTCCCTCGCCGCCGGCACCGGCCGCCTGGTGGAAGAACTCCTCAGCGGCAAACCCGCCTCGGTGGACCTCTCGGCCTTCGACGTCGAACGCTACGGCTGACGACAGCACCGACTCAGTCGAGCCCTACCGTGTAGTGCATCTCCGGGACCGTCACGTCGGTGAAGCCCTTGTGCACCAGCCGCTGCCGGAAGTCCTCCTGCACGTCGTACTCGCCATGCACGAGGAAGAGCTTGCGCACCTGGCGCGGGTCCTGACAGGCCAAGAACTGGCTGAGGTCCTCGTAGTCGCCGTGTGCACTCATGCTCCGGATGCTGCCGACCTCGGCGTGCACCTCGCGCTGGACGCCGAAGATGCCGACCTCCTTGCGGCCCGACAGCAGGCGGGCGCCGAGCGACTGCGGCTCGCAGTAGCCCGTCATCAGGATGGAATTGCGGCTGTTCTCGACGGTGTTGTTGATGTGATGCTTCACCCGGCCCGCCTCCGCCATGCCGCTGGCCGAGATGATCACGCAGGGGTCGGGACGGAAGTTGAGGAGCTTCGACTCCTCGACCGTACGGATGTACCTGAGGCCCGGGAAGGCGAAGGGGTCGCTGTCCTTCTCGAGCACCTTCCGGATGGTCGGGTTGAAGCAGGCGGGGTAGCGCTTGACGATCTCGGTGGCCTTGATGCTGAGGGGGCTGTCGACGAAATAGTCCAGGTCGGGCAGCCGCCGCTCGATGTCGAGCTGGTTGAGGCTGTAGAGGATCTCCTGCGTCCGGCCGACGCTGAAGGCGGGTATGATGAGCTTGCCCTTCCTGCGGAGGCAGGTCTTCTCGATCCATTCGAGGATCAGGTCCACCGTGGGCGTGTGCAGGTCGTGCAGGCTGTTGCCGTAGGTGGACTCGAGGAGGATGTAGTCCGACTGCGGGAAGGTTTCGGGCGACTTGAGGATCATGTCGCGATATCGGCCCACGTCGCCCGAGAAGGTCAGCTGGCGCCTGCGGCCCTCGTCGGTGACGCGCAGGTGGACGGCGGCGCTGCCGATGATGTGGCCGGCATCGGTGAACATAAGGTCGACGCCCTCGGCGATGGGGAACCATCCGCCGTAATCGACGACCTGGAACCGTTCGGCCGCCTGGCGTGCGTCGGCCTCGGTGTACAGCGGCTTCAGGGCGGGCTGGCCGCGCGAGGCCCGGATCTTGTTGGCGTACCTGATGTCATACTCCTGGATGCCGGCAGAGTCCTCCAGCAGCACCGACGCCAGGTCGCGGGTGGCGGGCGTGCAGTAGATCTTCCCCGTGAACCCGTCGGACACGAGCTTGGGGATCAGCCCGCTGTGGTCGATATGGGCGTGCGATAGGACCATGACGTCGACCTCGCGGGGTTCGAAGCCCCAATGGCGGTTCAGCGCGTCCGTCCGCTTGCCCATGCCCTGGAACATGCCGCAGTCGAGAAGGATGCGCCGGCCGTCGGACAGCGTCAGCAGGTGCTTGGAACCGGTCACCGTCCTCGCGGCGCCGTGGAAGGATATCTTCATGCGATCATTTTCGTGTGTCCCTGTCCGTTATCCCGCGGCACCGGCGGGCCTCGCCTTGAAGGACCAGGTGATGCGGAAGGTGGAGATGGGCCTTCCGTCCGCGTCCTCCCCCACCGACGTGGCGGTGAGGGTCTGGGGCTCGCCCGTGGCGACGGCCCGCTCGACGGCCATGCGCATGGCTTCCCCGTCGCGGCAGGTGAAGCGCACGAGGGAGACGCCCTTCTTGTGGAACTCCGACTCGAGCCCGACGACGAGCATCGACACGGCGGGCTGCCGCCCCTGCAGATGCGCCATCGCCAGGATGCCGGTGCTCAGCTCGGCGGCCATGGCCTGGCAGGCGAAGTAGATGGAGCGGAACGGGTTCTGCGAAAGCCATCGGTAGGGCACCGTGGCCACGGCCTCCGACACCGTCACGCTGCGAAGCCGCACCCCGCTGACATAGGCTGCCGGCAGCCGGATCAGGAGGAACAGGTTGAAGATCCAGGGATTGTTGGCCCTGGCCAGGAATCTGCGGGTAGCGTCCATGACTTCAAAGTATGACAATTTCCGCAGCCGGCCCCGACGACGCGGCCACCCTCACCGCTTGTCGATCCGTATGACGCACCAGGCCAGCGCGTCGGGCCGATTGCCGACGGTGAAGCGCATGCTCCCCTGCTCCGTCACCTCCACCGGCCCCATCGCTGCCCTGGCCGGCAGGGCGTCCGCCAGCCGCTGGCGGAAGCTGCGCCCCGGCGTTCGGTTCATCGCTTCCTGGATGCCGTGCCAGTCGAGCTCGCGTTTCGAGACGACCACGGCGATCTCGTCGCGCCGGCCGACACTGTCGGGCGTCATGCTCTTGTCGCGCGGGAACAGGCGGTAGCCCGATATCCCGCAGAAGGCGGAGTACTTCGTCGTGGCGGGGTCCTCCCGGCTGGGATAGGGGAAGAGGGTGTAGGCGCTGCCGTCGGTCTCGCTGCCGAAGAGGTAGACATGGCATTCGTCGCTGTTACGGACCTCGGCCTTGAAGCGCGAGCCGATGGAGAGGGGTGTGCGCGTCTGACAGGCGCGTTCCTCCTCCCGCCGGAGCGGGATCTGGCCGCGGGGCACCATCCGTCCCGCTTCGGGCTCCACGCCGACGAGGCCGACCTCGCAGGTGAGTTCGGGCCGGCCGGCCCCCGGAGCCCGGGGCATGGGCTCGAGGCCGTAGGCCTCACGCACGAAATGGCTGAAATCGGCGTACCGCACCCAGGCGAACCCGTTGCGGCCCCATTCCGGCCCCCAGCTGTTCATCAGCTGGAAGGCCCCGCCGTGGCGCCTGTCGTCGTAACCCACCACGCACATCGCATGCCCGCCCATCCCCAGGAACCCGCGGTCGTCGAGGCCGGGCGTCCAGAGTTCCCGCCCCTGCATGTCCTGCATGAAGCTGCGCCCGACCATCATCCCGATCACCACGGGCGCCCCCTGAGAGAGGTGTTCCCGGATGGCGCGCAGGTCGACCCGGTCGCTGCGGTCGCCGGGTGTGAGGCGCGTGAAGCCGCGCATCCGGCCGGCGGCGGCCTCGCGGACCAGGCCGGCGTCGGGCTGCCGGGTGCAGTCGCCCTCGTCGTAGGGGAAGTCGGCAAAGGGCACCGACCCCTGCCGCGTCATGTACTCCATCGCCCGGCCGATATAGCTGCCCTGGCAGTCCTCCAGGCCGATCTGGTTGTAGAGGAAGGCGGGGCTGTAGACGGTGCCGCCCTTGCCGGTGCGCACCGCCTCCAGGATCGACCGGGCGGCATAGGCACTGCTCCAGGCCACGCAGGAGCCCTGCCGGCCCTGGTTGCCGACGGGTGGGGCGTAGGGCAGCAGGCTGGCGCTCTCGGGCAGCGGGTTACGCCCGTCGTCGTCCGCCAGCGCCTCGTAGATGCTGGCCTTCCCGAACTGCCGGGGGTCCAGAAACCCGCCGGTCGACAGGTTCGGCATGTCCTGCAGCAGGCCGCCCATTCCGCCACACCCGCCCCGGTCCATGAAGAACCAGAGGGCCGCCACCACGGCAAGGCCCAGCAGGCTGCGCCCCCTGAAGAGCGACAGCAGCAGCGGCAGCCATGCGAGGATACCACCGCCCCCGGTGTCGCCACCGCCCCGACGCGGGGAACGGCCACCGCCGCCGGAGGGCTCAAAAGGGTCGTCTTCCATTCGGATGGGCATGGCAAGGGGTTGTCAGGGTGGATGGTCCGGCGGACGAACGCAAGCGATGGCAGGGGCCGTCCTCCGGGAGAGGGTGCGCCCGTGGCGCGACGGGCGGGTCAGCGTACCTACACCCAGCCGCGGAAGGTCGCTTCCAGCAGGCGGGCCGTGATGCGCCGCTTGAGGTAGGTGAGGGCCATCTCCTGCAGGGCCCCGGCACCCGGGAACAAGGTGCTGACGACCGTCTTGACGACCTCGCCGGCGGCAGAGGTCTCCGTCTGCAGGGCGTCGGCCGCCACCGCCTCGAACTCGGCCTCCGTCTGGCGGGCGGCCTTCAGCTCGAAGGCGAACTTGTCCTTCGCCGAATAGGTCGCGAAGTCGAGGAGGTTCGTGATGTTGCCGACATCCCGCGAGATGGCCGTCAGCACCGTGTTGTAGACCCTGGCGGTCTCGGCGTACCGGGCCTTCACCACGTCCGTCTCCAACCCCTTCGCCCTCAGCTGCAGGACGAGCGCCTCGCAATGGTCGCGCCGCTCCTCGAGGGTGCGGACGAACTGCCCCTTGCTGAACTCGCCCATCCACTTCTGGACCTGCGCCCTGACGCGCGGGCTCGCATCCGCTTCCTCCTGGGCGACCGTCCCCGTCGGGGGGAGGACCCACAGCAGCGAGGCCACGCAGATGATAGCGATGCTTCTCATTATCGATGGGTTGAGGATTGGTGCCGATCCGATACCTGCATGAAATTAATGAATCCCCGGAAGAAACACCCGGCAGGTGGCTCCGGCGCTTGCCTACAGCACCGCTACCTGACCCTGGAGGAGGTCTTCGAAGGTCTCGCGCCGACGGATGAGGCGGGCCTCCCCTTCGAGCACCAGCACTTCGGCCGGACGGAGGCGCGAGTTGAAGCGGCTGCTCATCTCGAAGCCGTAGGCGCCTGCGTTGCGGAAGACGAGGATGTCGCCTTCACGGACCTCGTTCAGCGGCCTGTCGGTGGCGAAGGTGTCGGTCTCGCAGACATTGCCGACGACGGTGTAGCGCTGTTCGGCGCCGCCGGGGTGGGTGAGGTTGGCGATCTCGTGCCAGGCGTCGTAGAACATCGGCCGGATGAGGTGGTTGAAGCCGCTGTCGACCCCGACGAACACCCGGGCGGGCGTCTGCTTGACGATGTTGGCCTTCACCACCAGGTGGCCGCATGCGCTGACCAGGAACTTGCCCGGCTCGAACCAGGCCTCCAGCAGGCGTCCGGTCTCCGCGGCGTGCCGCCCGAAGGCCAATGCCACGGAGTTGCCCAGGCGTTCGATGTCGGTCTCGGGGTCGCCCGGCCGATAGGGCACCTTGAAGCCGCTGCCCAGGTCGATGAACCGGAGGTCGGGGAACCGTGCCGACATCCGCAGCATGAGGTCGAGGCCCTGCAGGAAGACGTCGACGTCGCGGATGTCGCTGCCCGTATGCATGTGGATGCCTTCGACGCGGAGCCGGCGGGCACGCACCACCTCGACGATGGTGTCGACCTGCTCCACCGAGATGCCGAACTTGCTGTCGGCATGCCCCGTCGAGATCTTGAGGTTGCCGCCGGCCAGGATATGCGGGTTGAGGCGTATGCAGACGGGATGGGCGTCGCCGTAGCGTTCGCCGTAGCGGTCGAGCACGGGGAGGCTGTCGATGTTGATGCGGACGCCGAGGTCTACGGCGGCGGCATACTCCTCGAAGTCGGTGCAGTTGGGGGTGAAGAGCACCTGTTCTGGGTGGAAGCCCGCCATGAGCCCCAGCCGCACCTCGTTGAGGCTGACGCAGTCGAGGTTGGCGCCCAGGCGTCGGACGTACCGGAGGATGTTGAGGTTGGTGAGCGCCTTGCAGGCGTAGAAGAAGCGGGCCTCGCAGCCGGAGAAGGCACTGCGCAGGCGGTCGTACTGCCAGGCGATGCGCTCGGCGTGGTAGACGTAGACGGGGGTGCCGAAACGTCGGGCCGCGTCGATGAGTGTGTCGGGGGCTAGGACGGGGGCTTGGGGCGGCATGTAGATGCGGCTTTCGGGCGCCGTGGGGCGGGTGGTCAGGCGGCGGGCTCCGGAGGGGGGGCCTGCGGTGGGGGCGGCGTGTCGGAGGGGTCCTCCCCCTCGGCCTTCACGATCAGCTGGCCCTCTTCGGTGACGGCCAGGTTCTCGCCCTTCTCGATCTCGAAGTGCCCGGCCTGTACGAGCGTGGGCTCGACGAGCTGGCTGGCGAGGATGTCGTCGATCTTGGGGAGCTGGTCGGGACTGTTGAGGCCGAAATAATCCATGAAATGGCGGGAGGTCCGGTAGACGAGGGGTTTCCCGGGGATGGCCTCGTTGCGGCCGGTGATGACGATGAGTTCCTTCTCGAGGAGCTTCTGGACGCTGTAGTCGGAGCTGACGCCACGGATGGCTTCGATCTCGGACTTGGTGATGGGCTGTTTGTAGGCGATGATGGCGAGCGTCTCGAGGGCGGCCGTCGAGAGGCGCTTGAGGAACTTGTCGCCGTTGAGCTGGGCGATGGTCTGGTGGAAGGCCCGCTTGGTTAGGAACTGCCAGCCGCCGCCGCTCTCCCGCAGTTCGAAGGGGTAGAATTCGGAGGCGTACTTCTCGCGGATGCCCTCGATGCAGGTCTCGACCTGGTCGAGGGCGATGCGGTCTTCGAGGATGGCGAAGGCGTTGTTGACCAGGTCCACGATGTCGAGGGCCGTCAGGGGCTTCTCGCTGGCGAAGATGAGCGCCTCGATGTGCGTGATCAGGTGTGAGGTGTCCATGGCCTGCCGGAGGGATGGGGCGCCGTCAGCCCTGCAGGGCTGCCGCGCCGCTGACGATCTCGGTGAGTTCGGTGGTGATGGCGGCCTGACGGGCGCTGTTATAGGTGATCTTGAGCGATTTGAGGAGTTCGTTGGCGTTCTCGGTGGCCTTGTCCATCGCCGTCATGCGGGCGCCGTGCTCGGAGGCATGGGCGTCGAGGACGGCCTTGTAGAGCTGCGTGTTGAGGATCTTGGGCATGAGCTCGGCGATGAGGGCCTCGCGGCCCGGCTCGAAGAGGAAGTCGTGCTGGCGGGCCTTGCCGCCGGCGGCCGGGGCGGCCTTGGGGATGGGGAGGAAGCGTTCGACGGCGAAGTGCTGGGTGGCGGCGTTGCGGAACTCGCTGTAGACGAGTTCGACGACGTCGAAGCGGCGGTCGAGGAAGGCCTGCACGGCGGCCTGGGCGCAGGCCTGGACGCTGGCGAAGCTGAGGGTCAGGAAGGTGTCGCGGTAGCTGGTGTCGACGCGGTAGCCGCGCTTGGAGAAGAATTCGGTCCCTTTCTTGCCGATGCCCCAGATGGTGACGTTGCCCTTGCGGTGCGCCTCGGCGTAGTGCCCGTCGATGGTGGCCTTGGCGAGCTTCTGTACGTTGGCGTTGTAGGCGCCGCAGAGGCCGCGGTCGCTGGTGATGACGATCAGGAGCACGCGTTCGACGGGGCGTTCCTGCGCCAGCCGCAGGCCGCCGTCGCCGCCCTCGGCGCTGCCGGCGATGTTGGCCAGCATCTCCTGGAGCTTCCGCGCGTAGGGACGCAGCTGCACGATGGCATCCTGGGCACGGCGAAGCTTCGCGGCGCTGACCATCTTCATGGCCTTGGTGATCTGCTGGGTGGACTGGACGGATTTGATCCTGCTCCTGACTTCCTTCAGTTGGCCGGGCATGTGCGGTTCGGTTGAGGGGGTGCTGGGGTGGCGTTCGGCGGGGGCAAAGGTAATGAATAAAACGGGACCTGGGAGCCCCTCAGCGCCCCACGCCGGCCCGCCGGAGGTCGGCCATGGCGTCCTGGTCGTCGTAACGGGCGGCCAGTCCGGCCAGCCGCCGTTCCAGGGCGCGGCGGACCCGGGCCAAGTCCCGGCGACCGTGGAGGTTGACCATCTCAGAGGGGTCGTTCCGCAGGTCGTACATCTCCCATTCTTCGTGGTCCTGGAAGCGGATGAGCTTCCAGCGGTCGGTACGGATGCCGAAATGCCGCGCCACCCGGTGCTCGCCGGACTCGTAATAATGATAGAAGAGTTCGTCGTGCAGGTCTCCCTTGAGGCGCCCCTTCAGCACGGGGACCATGCTGAGACCCTGCATGTCGCGAGGGATGGGCAGCCCGGCCATGTCGAGGATGGTCTCGGCGAAGTCGAGGTTCTGGACCATCGACGACGTTCTTCCGCCCGCGTCGGTCACCCCGGGCCAGCGCACGATCAGCGGCGTGCGGAACGACTCTTCGTACATGAACCGCTTGTCGAACCACCCGTGCTCCCCGAGGTAGAAGCCCTGGTCGGAGGTGTAGACGACGATGGTATTGCCGTCGAGGCCGTTGCGTTCGAGGTAGTCGAGCAGCTTGCCGACGTTGTCGTCGACGCTCTGCACACAGCGGAGGTAGTCCTGCAGGTAGCGTCGGTACTTCCAGTCGGCGAGTTCCCTGCCCGTCAGCCCCGCCTGTCGGAAGGCCTGGTTGCCGGGGCCGTAGGCTTCCTGCCAGGCGAGTTTCTCCTGCGGTCCGAGCCTGTCGTAGATCGACTGCCAGCCGGCACCCAGTCCCTTGCGTTCGTCCGGGGGCAGGTCGAAGCCGAGCTTGAGGTCGTAATGGGGATGCATGTCGCGCGCCACTTCCATCTCCTGTTCACGGGCGGCGCGGGTGCGGGTGGCGTAGTCGTCGCGGAAGTTGGATGGCGGCTCGATCCTTGCGCTGTCGAAGAGGTGGTAGTATTTCGCCTCCGGCATCCAGTTGCGGTGAGGGGCCTTCTGGTTGCAGACGAGGAAGAAGGGCCTGTCGGGGTCCCGCCTGTCCAGCCATTGCAGGGCCAGGTCGACCGTCAGGTTGGTGACGTAGCCCGGCAGGGTCTTCTTCACGCCGTTCTCGATGAAGCGGGGGTTGTAGTAGTCGCCCTGCCCGGGGAGGATGTCCCAGTGATCGAAGCCCTGCGGTTCCGAGACGAGGTGCCATTTCCCGAAGACGGCCGTCTGGTAGCCGGCGGCCTTGAGCATCTTCGCCACGGTGGGCTGCCGTGCGTCGAAGACGCCCTGGTTGTCGCGGAAGCCGTTGACATGGCTGTGCTTGCCGGTGAGGAAGACGGCCCGGCTGGGCCCGCAGAGCGAGTTGGTGACGAAGGCGCGGTCGAAGAGCATGCCCCGCGCCGCCAGCCTGTCGAGGTGCGGCGTCCGGTTGAGGCCGTGGCCGTAGGCGCTGATGGCCTGGTAGCCGTGGTCGTCGCTCATCATGAAGATGATGTTGGGCCGCGGGGGGCGGACCGCGGCGGCGGGGGCGGCGGCGGAGAGCAGGAGCAGGAGGAGGGGCGTACGGGCGACCATGATGCGGAACGGTTGTCCCCCAAGGTACGGAATCGGAGGGAGCGTGACGGGCGCCGCCCTCAGAAGCCGCCGCCGCGCATGCGGTACTCCATGCCCCGCATCCGGTCCTGGCCCTGTTGCTGGGCCTGGCCGTTGAAGCGGTTCATGCGGTAGGTGAAGGTCACCATGAAGTACTGCGTCAGCCGGTTGGTGCGGGTGTCGGTGATGCTGCTGCCGTTGACGCTGCGGCTGATGTTGGTGGCCTGCTTGAGGATGTCGAAGCCGGAGAGGCGGAGGAAGCCGTTCTTCTTCCTGAACATCGTCTTCTCGATGGAGGCGTTGAGGAGGGCGACGTTGCGGTTGACGGTGGCGGAGAGGCCGTAGTTGATCATGTAGTCCAGGTCGTAGCGCAGGATCCAGCCGCCCTTGAGGTCGATGCGGGCGTTGGAGGTGAGGGTCCAGGAGCTGAAGTCGATGTCGTTCTGGCCGGGGAGGGAGTACTTGGCAGCGTTGAGGGCGTAGCGGGCGCCGGCGTCCCACTCGAGCCAGTCGTTGTAGTTGAACTCGAAGCGGAAGCCCTGCGAGGCGATGGTGTTGCGTCCGATGTTGCGCGCGCTGTCGATGAGGTTGACGTTGTGGTTGTAGTTGACCATGCCGTTGAACGATATCACGTAGCGGCGGTTCTGGAAGGGCTTGCTGAAGTTGTAGAAGCCGGTGGCGTTGTAGAACCCGTCGACGTTCTCGGGGATGGTGAGCTGGGAGCCGGAGCGGCCCAGGCGGATGGTGTTGTTGACGATCTTGTCCTCCGTCAGGCTGAGGTTGGAGCCGACGAAGAGCACGCGTCCGCTGGTGAAGTTGAAGTTGTTGAAGAAGAGGGTGAGGTTGTGGTTCATCTCGGGCCGCAGGAAGGGGTTGCCCTTGGTCTGGTACTGGGGGTTGGAGTTGTCGAGCACGGGCTGGAGCTGGTTGAAGCCCGGCTGGCGGGCGCTGCCGTTGTAGTTGAAGTTGAGGGTCTTGGTGCGGGTGAAGTTGACGGCCAGGCGGGCGACGGGGAAGGCGTTGAGCCGCCGCTGCGGGGTGTAGCTGCTGTCCTTGGTGATGGAGTAGCCGTTGAGGAGGACGGGCTGGAAGTTGACGCCGAGGGCGTAGTTGTACTTCTTCTTGACTGTCCGGATGCTGGCCCCGACGCGCTGGTTGACGAAGGTGTTCTCGAAGGCGTTGCTGAGCTGTGGGTTGAGGAGCAGTTCGCCGGTGGGCTGGTAGACGAGGGCTTCGCGGTCGTTGTGGGTGAGGGAGCGGTTGTAGGCATAGGTGAGGTCGAGGAAGCGGTCGGGGCGCAGGGGTTCGGAGAAGGTCATGCGGATGCCGGTGTTGCGGCTGAAGTTGTCCTGCAGGATGAGTTGCCGCAGCGTGGCCTCGACGGGCACGGGCAGGTTGAGGTTGCGGGTGAAGTTGACGCGCTCGGCCTCGCTCTCGTTGGCGCTGGACCCCAGGTTGAGGTTGGTGGCCAGGTTGCGGCCCCGCTTGCGGAACTTGAGATTCCAGACGGCGTTGACGGAGAGGTTGGGCGTGGTGCCCGTGGTCGTGTCGGCATTGCTGCCGAGGCTGGTGGGCAGTCCCTTGGCGTCGGCGAAGTCGAAGGCGCTGATGGAACGGCTGTCGGAATTGCCATAGGTGAGGCTGGGGCTTACCTTGACGTAGTTGAAGGAGTCGATGTTGTATTCGAGGTTGAGGAAGGCGCGGTGGTTGCCGCCGAGGTTGCGGCTGGTCGTGCGCTGGTTGTTGGTGAAGTTGCCGGAGGCGAAGACGTTCTGCTGGGCGACCTCGCGCAGGATGTCGGTCGTGCGGTTGGTATAGCTGTAGCTGCCGTAGAAGGAGCCCTTGCCCCCGCCGAAGTCGTGGCGGTAGTTGGTGCCGAGCGAGCGGGTCACCGAGATGCCGTCGCCGCCGCCGAAGCCGCCGCCACCGCCGCCGCCCCGGCCGCCGAAGTTGCCGCCGCCGAGGCCGCCGCCGCCGCCGCCCGAACCCACTACGGCCACCATGGCGCGCCCCACGCCGCCGGCGTTGAGGTCCATGCCGCCGCCGCCGCCGCCCGAGTTGAAGACGCTGGCGTTGGAATTGTTGAGGTTGCCCGTCACCGAGAACTGCCGGCTGCCGTTGAAGATGTTGGTGTTGAGCGTCGCCTGGTAGCGGTCGCTGGTGCCGTAGCCGCCCGTGGCCCGGCCGAAGACGCCCTTGTTGCGCTCCTTCTTGATCTGGATGTTGAGGACCTTCTCGGGTTCGCCGTCCTTGATGCCGGAGATGTTGGCGAGGTCGCCGTAGTCGTCGATGACCTGGACCTTGTCGACGATGTCGGCCGGCAGTTCGCGCGTGGCGGCCTTGGGGTCGCCGCCGAAGAAGTCCTTGCCGTTGACCTTGACGCGGGTCACGCTCTTGCCCTGGGCGGTGATGTTGCCGCTCTTGTCGACCTCGATACCGGGGAGCTTCTTCAGCAGGTCCTCCACCATCGAGTTGGGCTTGACCATCGACGAGTCGATCTTGTACTCGACGGTGTCCTCCTTGATCGATATGGGCGGGGTCGTCACCACCACCTCCTGGAGGGTGGTGACGGCAGGCTGCATGACGATGGCGTCGAGGCGGATGTCCTCCTGGGAGGCGGCGAAGCTGAAGCCCCTGTCGGCGGCCGTGTAGCCGATGTTCGTGGCCACGATGCTGAAGCGGGGGGAGGGGACGTCCTTGAAGAGGAAGGCGCCGTTGGAGTTGGTGACCGTACGGAGGGTGTCGCGACCGCCCGGCACGTAGAGGCGGACGCTGGCACGGGCCAGGGCGGCCCCGGTACTGTCGACAAGTCGGCCCGTCACCTGGCGGGCGACCTGGGCGTCAGCGGTCAGCGTGGCGAGCAGCAGCAGGGGGGCTAAGATATTCCTCATCGGTCTGTTGTGTAGGGATTGAGATGCCCTTGAACGCTTTTTCCTTTGCAAAGGTTTGATTTTAGGGATGAACGGCCGCCTGCACCCCCGGAAGGGGCTGCGGCGGGTCGGCCCGGCAGGGGACGGAAGGCGTCGGACGGGTACGCCCGCAGGGTATGGCCCGGGGATGCCCCGTGGGTCATGCCGGCTCCTTACCTTTGCCGCCTGACGGCCCGAGCCCGGTGCCACACCGGCCCGGACGTCAGGCCCTACAACCCGGACACAGCATGTTCAACATCATACAGCAGCTCCTCGGCGGCAACAAGTCCGAAAAGGACGTCAAACGCATCAGCCCCACCGTCGCCCGCATCAACGAGCATTTCGCCGCCTGCCGCCAGCTCGACAACGACGCCCTCCGGGCCAGGACGGGCGAATTCCGCGACCGCATCCGCCGGCACATATCCGCCATCGACGAGGAGATCGCCGCACTCAACCGGAAGGCGGAGGCCCTCGACACGGCCGACTTCACCGGACGCGACACCGTCTACCAGGAGGTCGACCGCCTCCGGAAGAAACGCAACGAAGGCATCGAAGAGGCCCTGCTCGAGATCCTCCCCGAAGCGTTCGCCGTCGTCAAGGAGACGGCCCGCCGCTTCACCGAGAACCCGGAGATCGTGTCCACCGCCACACAACTCGACCGCGACCTCAGCGTCCGCAAGGACTATGTCCGCATCGAGGGCGACCGATCCGTCTTCCGCAACACCTGGACGGCGGCCGGCAACACCGTCACCTGGAACATGGTGCACTACGACGTCCAGCTCATCGGCGGCACCGTCCTTCACCAGGGCAAGATCGCCGAGATGTCCACCGGCGAGGGCAAGACCCTCGTCTCCACCCTGCCCGCCTACCTCAACGCCCTGCCCGGCGAAGGCGTGCACATCGTCACCGTCAACGACTACCTCGCCCGCCGCGACTCCGAATGGAACGGGCCCGTCTTCGAATGGCTCGGCCTCACGGTCGACTGCATCGACCGGCACGAACCCCACAGCGAGGCCCGCCGACGCGCCTACCAGTGCGACATCACCTACGGCACCAACAACGAGTTCGGCTTCGACTACCTCCGCGACAACATGGTCCACCATCCGCACGAGATGGTCCAGCGCCGACACCACTTCGCCATGGTCGACGAGGTCGACAGCGTCCTCATCGACGACGCCAGGACACCCCTCATCATCTCCGGCCCCGTCCCCCGCGGCGACGACCAGCAGTTCCACCTCCTCAAACCCCGCATCCAGCAGCTCGTCGACGTCCAGCGGAACGTCGTCAACAAGTCCCTCATAGAGGCCCGCAAACTGATCGCCGCCGGCAAGGACGACCCGGCCACGGGCGGCCTCCACCTCATGCGCGCCTACCGCGGCCTGCCCAAGAACTCCGCCCTCATCAAGTACCTCAGCGAACCCGGCATCCGGGTGCGCCTCCAGAAGGCCGAGAACCACTACCTCGCCGAACAGCAGAAGCTCATGCCCGCCGTCGACGAGGACCTCTACTTCCACATCGACGAGAAGAACAACCAGGTGGAACTCACCGAGAAGGGCCTCCACCACATCACCCGCAGCGGCGAAGACCCCGACTTCTTCGTCCTCCCCGACCTGTCCACCAAGCTCGCCGAGATCGAGAAGGGCGCCGGCACCGCCGAGGAGAAACTCGAAAGCAAGGAGGGCCTCCTCTCCGAATACGCCCTCAAGGCCGACCGCATCCACACCGTCCAGCAGCTCCTCAAGGCCTACACCCTCTTCGACAAGGACGTCGAATACGTCGTCATGGACGGACAGGTCAAGATCGTCGACGAACAGACCGGCCGCATCCTCGACGGACGGCGCTACTCCGACGGCCTCCACCAGGCCATCGAGGCGAAGGAGAACGTCAAGATCGAGGCGGCCACCCAGACCTACGCCACCGTCACCCTCCAGAACTACTTCCGGATGTATCACAAGCTCGCCGGCATGACCGGCACGGCCGAGACGGAGGCCGCCGAGCTCTGGAACATCTATAAACTCGACGTGGTCTCCATCCCCACCAACCTGCCCATGGTCCGCAACGACCAGGAAGACCTCGTCTACAAGACCAAGCGCGAAAAGTACAAGGCCGTCATCGAAGAGATCGAACGGCTGCGCGAGGCCGGCAGGCCCGCCCTCGTCGGCACCACCTCCGTCGAGGTCAGCGAACTCCTGAGCCGCATGCTCGCCGCCAAGAAGATCCCCCACAACGTCCTCAACGCCAAACAGCACGCGCGCGAGGCCCAGATCGTGCAGGAGGCCGGCATCGCCGGCAGCATCACCATCGCCACCAACATGGCCGGCCGCGGCACCGACATCAAACTGGGCCCCGGCGTCCGAGAGGCCGGCGGCCTGGCCATCATCGGCACCGAACGACACGAGAGCCGACGCGTCGACCGCCAGCTCCGCGGTCGCGCCGGCCGCCAGGGCGACCCCGGCAGCTCCCAGTTCTACGTCTCCATGGAAGACGACCTCATGCGCATGTTCGGCAGCGAACGCATCGCCTCCCTCATGGACCGCATGGGCTACCAGGAAGGTGAGGTCATCCAGCACAGCTGGATCACCAAGAGCATCGAACGCGCCCAACGAAAGGTCGAAGAGAACAACTTCGGCATCCGCAAGCGCCTGCTCGAATACGACGACGTCATGAACAAGCAGCGCAACGTCGTCTACACCAAGCGCCAGCACGCCCTCTTCGGCGAACGCCTCGCCCTCGACATCGACAACGCCTTCTACGCCGTGGCCGAAGAACTCGTCGCCGGCTTCACCGGCATGAACGACTTCGACGGGTTCCGCATGGCCGCCATCGTCAACTTCGGCATCGACACCTCCATCACCGCCGAACAGTTCGCCAAGGGCGACCGCCGCGCCCTCACCGACCGCTGCTACCAGGAGGCCATCCAGGCCTACACCCGCAGAAGGCAGGAACTCATGAAACAGGCCCTGCCCGTCTTCCAGAACGTACGCCTCACCCAGGGCGGCCATATCGAGAACGTCGTCGTGCCCTTCTCCGACGGACGCAAGGCCCTCAACGTCCTCGCACACCTCGACAGGACCCTCGCCTCCAAAGGCCTCGAACTGGCGACATCCCTCGAAAAGACCATCACCCTCGCCGTCATCGACGACGCCTGGAAGGAACACCTCCGCGCCATGGACGACCTCAAGCAGAGCGTCCAGACGGCGGTATACGAACAGAAGGACCCGCTCGTCATCTACAAGACCACCGCCTTCGAACTGTTCTCCAACATGAACGCCGAAGTCAACAAGGACATCGTCTCCTTCCTCTGCCACGCCGGCCTCCCCGAACAGCAGGGCCCCGACGCACGCCTCCGCGAAGGCCGCGAACAACGCACCGACATGAGCCGCATGCGCGTCCGCAAGGACAGCCTCCAGCCCGCCCCCACCGGACCCGACGGCATCGAAGACGACAACGCCTACCACGACCCCTCAGCCCCAGCCCGACAGGAACCCGTCAAGGCCGCACCCAAGGTCGGCCGCAACGACCCCTGCCCCTGCGGCAGCGGGAAAAAGTTCAAGCAGTGCCACGGCCGGGAGGCCTGACGCCCGCCTTTTTGGGAGAACCTTGTGGACAGGCCATCCTACCTTTATCACATGCGCCTGACAAGGACCCTCCCGACGATCGCCCTCCTGGCCCTCACCCACCGCCTCGCGGCACAGCAGCTCACCATCGGCCGCGACCCCCGGCTCGACATGCTCCAACGACGGCAGGCCGAAATCAACAAGGAGGCCGAACGGCTCAGCATCCGCACCGGACCCGGCTTCCGCATCCTCGTCGTCAACACCAACGACCGCACCCGCGCCATGGAGGTCAAGTCGCGCATGATGGCCGACTTCCCAGACCACAAGTCCTACCTCGTCTACCAGTCGCCCTACTTCAAGATCATGGTCGGCAACCTCCGCGAACGACCCGAGGCCGAAGAACTCCGCAAACGCATCCAACGCATCTACCCCAACGGCGTCATGGTGGTGCCCGCCCGCGTCGAATACCGGTCCGAACGCGACGAGGCCTTCCCCGAAGACTGATGCCCCGCCACGGGATTTGCATCTGGGGAGCGACAGGCGTACCTTCGCCACATGTTATCCTCCCGGATACGCGAACGGGCGGCGGCCTGGGTTGAAGAAGACACGGCGATACGGCGTCACCTCCACGCCCACCCCGAACTCAGCTACCAGGAACACGAGACCTCCGCCCTCGTCCGCCACCACCTCCAGCAATGGGGCATCCCCCACCTGGGCATGGCCGGCACCGGCGTGGTGGGCCTCATCCACGGACGCGACCCCGACAGCCGCACCGTGGCCCTCCGCGCCGACATGGACGCCCTGCCCATCCAAGAAGAGAACGACGTGCCCTACCGCTCCACCCGCGACGGCGTCATGCACGCCTGCGGACACGACGCGCACACCGCCTGCCTCCTCGGCGCCGCCCGCATCCTGCAGGACCTCCGCGACGAATGGCACGGCACCGTCAAACTCGTCTTCCAACCCGGCGAAGAGAAGAACCCCGGCGGCGCCAGCATCATGATCCGCGAAGGCGTGCTCGAAAACCCCAGGCCCGAAGCCATCTTCGGCCTGCACGTCAACCCGCAGCTCGAAGCCGGCCACGTCAGCTTCCGCAGCGGCAAGGTCATGGCCAGCGCCGACGAGATCTACATCACCGTCAAAGGCAATGGCGGACACGCCGCGGCCCCGCACTGGACGACCGACACCATCCTCGTCGCCGCACATCTCGTCACCTCCCTCCAGCAGGTCGTCAGCCGCAACAGCTCCCCCTTCTCCCCCTCCGTCCTCTCCATCTGCTCCATCCAGGGCGGCCATACCACCAACGTCATCCCGGCGGAGGTCCGACTCATGGGCACCTTCCGGACCATGGACGAGGAATGGCGGTTCCGCGCGCACGACATCATCCGACGACAGGTAGGTGCCCTCGCCGAAGCGATGGGCGCCGCTGTCGACCTGCACATCGACGTCGGCTACCCCGGCGTCCACAACCACGAAGGACTCCACCCCGTGGCTCGCGACCTCGCCGGCACATACCTCGGCCCCGACAAGGTCGGCGAGACCGAACTCCGCATGGGCGCCGAAGACTTCGGCTTCTACACCCAGCACATCCCCGGCTGCTTCTTCCGGCTGGGCACCGCCAACACCGCCAAGGGCATCACCGCCGGCGTCCACACCCCCCGGTTCGACATAGACGAATCCGCCATCCCCATCGGCACGGGACTCATGGCCTGGCTCGGCGCCACCGCCGCCATGCCGCGATGACACCCCTCACCGGCAACACCAGACACCACCCAGGCGTGGTACCGGCAAGGCACAACCGCAAACGCACAAACCCCAGCCATGCGAAAAGACCTCAGACGGGAACAGGCCCTCGAATACCACGCCAAGGGCCGCCCCGGCAAGATAGAAGTCGTCCCCACCAAGGAGGCCAAGACCCAGCGTGACCTCTCGCTCGCCTACTCGCCCGGCGTCGCCGAACCCTGCAAGGACATCCACGCCGACCCCGACCTCGTCTACAAATACACCGCCAAGGGCAACCTCGTCGCCGTCATCTCCAACGGCACCGCCGTCCTCGGCCTCGGCGACATCGGCCCCGAAGCCGGCAAACCCGTCATGGAAGGCAAGGGCGTACTCTTCAAGATCTTCGCCGACATCGACGTCTTCGACATCGAGATCGACGAGAAGGACCCCGACCGGTTCGTCGAGATCGTCAAAGCCCTCGAACCCACCTTCGGCGGCGTCAACCTGGAAGACATCAAGGCCCCCGAATGCTTCCACATCGAACAACGCCTCAAGGAGGAGATGCGCATCCCCGTCATGCACGACGACCAGCACGGCACCGCCATCATCAGCGCCGCAGCCCTCCTCAACGCCCTCGAACTGCAAGGCAAGCGCATCGGCGACGTCACCCTCCTCGTCAACGGCGCCGGCGCCGCAGCCCTCGCCTGCATCGACATCTACGTGGCCCTCGGCGTCGACCCCGCCAAGGTAAGCGTCTTCGACTCCAAAGGACTCATCCACCGCCACCGCACCGACCTCGACGACCGCAAGCGACGCTACGTCAACGGCGAGACCGACATCACCCTCGAAGAGGCCTTCCGAGGCACCGACGTCTTCATCGGCCTCAGCAAGGGCAATGTCGTGAGCCCCGCCATGGTCGCCAGCATGGCCCCCAGGCCCATCGTCTTCGCCATGGCCAACCCCGACCCCGAGATCTCCTGGGAGGACGCCACCGCCGCCAGGGCCGACATCATCATGGCCACCGGCCGGTCCGACTACCCCAACCAGGTCAACAACGTCCTCGGATTCCCCTACATCTTCCGCGGCGCCCTCGACGTCCGCGCCTCCGCCATCAACGAGCCCATGAAGCTAGCCGCCGTCAAGGCCCTGGCAGAACTCACCCGCCTCCCCGTGCCCGACATCGTCAACATGGCCTACAACGCCGCAGACATCGCCTTCGGCAGCCACTATATCATCCCCAAACCCCTCGACCCCAGACTCCTCGCCACCGTCGCCCCGGCCGTCGCCCGCGCCGCCATGGAGAGCGGCGTCGCCCGGAAACCCATCACCGACTGGGACCGCTACGTCAACGAACTCAACGGCCGCCTCGGCGTCGACAACCAGATCACCCGCGCCATCGGCTCCAAGGCCCGAAAAGACCCCCGACGCGTCGTCTTCGCCGACGCCGAGAACAAGAAGATCCTCAAGGCCGCCCAGATCGTCCTCGACGAAGGCATCGCCTTCCCCATCCTCCTCGGCGAACCCAGACGCATCGCCGAGATCGCCGAACGCAACCGCATCAGCCTCGACGGCATGAAGGTCGTCGACCCCAAGAGCGACGCGATGGAAGACCGCCGCCAGGCCTACGCCGAAGCCTACTTCCGGAAACGCCAGCGACGAGGCGTCAACTACTACGAGGCCTTCAAGAAGTTGAAGGACCGCAACCACTTCGGCTGCATGATGGTCGACGCCGGCGACGCCGACGCGATGATATCGGGCCTCACCCGCAACTACGCCGAAACCATACGCCCCGCCATCCAGATCATCGGCACCGAAAAGGACGTCCAGAAGATCGCCGGCATGTACATCATGCTCACCAAACGCGGTCCCCTCTTCCTCGCCGATACCACCGTCAATTTCAACCCCACGGCCGAACAGGTGGCCGACATCACCCTCCTCGTCGCCCGCGAAGTGCGCGCCTTCGGCATCACCCCCCGCGTGGCCCTGCTCAGCTACTCCAACTTCGGCAGCTCGGACACGCCCGAGGCCATCGTCATGCGCGAAGCCCGACGCATCGTCAAGGAACGCAACCCCGCCCTCATCGTCGACGGCGAGATACAGGGCATCCTCGCCTTCGACAAGGAGACCCTCCGCGAAAACTACCCCTTCAGCGAACTGGCAAGCGCGGGCGACGTCAACACCCTCATCTTCCCCAACCTAAGCGCCGGCAACATCGCCTACAACCTCCTCAAGGAAGTGGGCGGGTCGGACAGCATCGGCCCCGTCGTCCTCGGCCTCCGGAAACCCGTACACGTCCTCCAACTCGGCTCCACCGTGCGCGACATCATCAACATGGTCGTGATCGCCGTCATCGACGCCCAGATGAAGGACGTCAACCGGCCACCCAGATAACCCGTCCGGCATCCACACCCGGCCGGACACCCTCCAAGGGTGGGGGTACCCTCCAAGGGTGGGGGGAATCGGAAAGCATATGGAGCAGATATCGCGGAAGAAGGTGCACTACCCGGTCAGTACCGCCTTCGGGAGGTACCTGGCCCGTCACGGGCGGAACATCGAACTGCCGGTGACCTACGAGATGCTGCGCGGATTCCGCGAATCGGTCAGTCTCTACGACCGGGAAGGGAGGGACACCCTTTGGGAGACCGTCTTCTACCCGCCCTCCATGACCGGGGAACTCCACCGGGGACTCAAGCGGACGTATTCGATGCTCAAGTCGACCGGTTACACCCAGGCCGAGGAGCACCTGCAGGTCGAACGGGTCGACCACTGCGTGTTCGGCAATTCGAAGCCGTTCCGCGTGCGCATCGTCAACACCTACAACGACGTCCACGACTACTTCTACGTCAAGGTCTCCGACGCCTCGCGGATATGGGGGCTCGAACTCGAACACCTCCTATCGCCCTACCGAATCAACTATCTCCTCGACGGGCAGACCCTCATCGAAGAACACATCGCGGGCGTCCCCGGCGACGTCTTCGCCGCGCAGTTGATGGACCGGCCCGAATTCAACCCCCGACGCATCGCCAAGGAATTCGTCAAGTTCAACGAACGCTGCTTCATGCGGCTGCTGGGCGACATGCGGAGCTACAACTTCGTCTTCGACATCACACGCGATTTCGACGACATCCAGTTCCGCATCCGGGCGATCGACTTCGACCAGCAGGCCTTCGAGGGCCGCCGCAACGTCTACCTCCCCCAGTTCTTCAAAGAGAACGCCGTCTTCGTCGAACAGGTCACCCGACTGCTGCACCCCGACGTCATCCGGCAGTACCAGATGGAGGAACGCTCCCTCTTCCACCGGCGCGTGCGGGGCGAATACCACCGGCTGAGCGACCTGCAGCGGACCCTCGCCCAGGAACCCCTCTCGCTGCCCGAGAAGGTGGAGGCACTGCGGTCCGCGCTGGCGGCCCATCACGGACGTGAAGGATTCCTCAGATGCACCACCATGCCGCAGGTCCTGCACCTCCACATCAAATGCATCGTGCGGCGAGACCTGCGCGGCACCTGAGCGAATTCCGTACTTTTGGACCGTCAACCGCACGGATGAACTTCTTCCAGCACTTCGGCGCCTTCCTCCTGATGCTCCGGGGCATGTTCACCCGCCCCGAGAACCCGCGCATGTACTGGAAGGAGCTCATGCACCAGTGCAACGAACTCGGCATCGGCTCCCTCGGCATCGTGGCCATCATCTCCGTATTCATCGGCGCCGTGTCGACCGTGCAGACGGCCTACCAGCTCGTCAGTCCCCTGGTGCCCATCTCCACCATCGCACAGATCGTCAGAGACACCGTCATCCTCGAGTTCGCCCCCACCCTCTCCTGCATCGTCCTCGCCGGCGTCATCGGCAGCAAGATCGCCAGCGAACTCGGCAACATGCGCGTCAGCGAACAGATAGACGCCCTCGAGACCATGGGCATCAACACCCGCGCCTACCTCATCCTCCCCAAGATCCTCGCCTGCCTCATCATGATCCCCCTGCTGGTCGTCATCGCCATGGCCGTCGGCATGTGGGGCGGCCGCTTCGCCGGACAGGCCGCCGGCATCATGTCGTACGAGGTCTTCGACCGCGGCCTCCTCAAGGAGTTCATCCCCTACAACGTCACCTTCGCCCTCACCAAGGCCTACACCTTCGCCTTCATCATCTCCGCCATACCCGCCTACTACGGCTACCATGTCAAAGGCGGCGCCCTGGAGATCGGACAGTCCAGCACCCGGGCCGTCGTCACCAGCTGCATCACCGTCCTGCTGGCCGACTACCTCCTGGCCGCACTCCTGCTCGACTGACGCGCACCACAGCCACCCAAAAGCCCAACCAAGGCATGATAGAGGTCAGGGACATCCGCAAGGGATTCGGTGACAGGACCGTCATCGGCGGCGTCAACTCCGTCATGGAGACCGGCAAGTGCAATCTTATCATCGGCGCCAGCGGCAGCGGCAAGACCGTCCTCATGAAATGCCTCGTAGGCCTCTTCGAGCCCGACGCCGGCAGCATCCTCTACGACGGACTCGACTTCACTGCCATGGACCCGCGCCAGCGCAAGGCCATGCGCCAGCAGATCGGCATGCTCTTCCAGGGCTCCGCCCTCTTCGACAGCATGACCGTCGAACAGAACGTCATGTTCCCGCTCGACATGTTCGGCCGCATGACCCGTGGCGAAAAACAGAAACGCGTCGACGAAGTGCTCGAACGGGTCCGCCTCGAGGGCGCACACCGCAAATACCCCGCCGAGATCAGCGGCGGCATGAAGAAGCGCGTCGGCATCGCCCGCGCCATCGTCCTCAACCCCAGATACCTCTTCTGCGACGAGCCCAACTCGGGCCTCGACCCCCAGACATCCCTCGTCATCGACCGCCTCATCCACGAGATCACCGTCGAATTCAACATCACCACCGTCGTCAACACCCACGACATGAACAGCGTCATGGAGATCGGCGACCGCATCCTATACATGCACCAGGGCCTCAAGGAATGGGAAGGCTCCAACCAGGAGATCATCTTCAGCACCAGCGAGAAACTCAACGCCTTCATCTTCGCCTCCGAATTCCTCCGCGACGCCAAGGACATGCGCATGCTCGAATTGCGCGGCAAGATCCCCGACCAGCGCGACTTGGACCAGCTCCTCCGCTGACCCGCCCCGGATGCGGCACCATAGCCGTCGCCATCCGCATCGGGGTAGAAGGCCTTCAACACACCCTCATCGACCTGCCCGTCGCAGTCATTGTCCAATCCATCACAGACCTAGGTAGCGCCGGGATACACATTGGGATTCCCATCGTTGCAGTCGCTGCTGTCGGCCAGATAGCCGGACGGGGCGCTGCAGGCCAGTATCCTTCCAGAAACGCTGCCATAGCCGTCGCCATCCGCATCGGGGTAGAAGGCCTTCAGCACACCCTCGTCGACCTGTCCGTCGCAGTCGTTGTCCAATCCATCACAGACCTCGGTAGCGCCGGGGTTGACGTTACTGCGGGTATCGTCGCAGTCGGACCCGTCGGACACATAGCCCGGGGATGGCCCGGCGCAGGACACGAGGGTGCCGGTGGGGCTCCCGTAGCCATCGCCGTCGGCATCACGGTGGTAGGTGACGTAGGAGGTGCCTTCGTCGATGAGGCCGTCGCAGTCGTTGTCGCGGTTGTCGCAGATCTCGGGGGCGCCGGGATAAACATTGGCGAGTAGATCGTCGCAGTCGGTGCCGCTGGTCACGTACCGGGGGGTGCCGAGGCGGACAGGATGCCCGTGTTGGGATCGCCGAAGCCGTCGGCATCTGCGTCGCGGAAGAAGAGGTTGAGGCTGTTGGAATAGATGGCCCACAGGTCGTTGAGGCGTCCGATGGCGCCTGTCTCGGGCAGGCCGTAACCGCCGAAGAGCCACAGGCGTCCGGCTCCGTCGTCCCAGAAGGCGGGGGAGGTGCGAGCGCCGGGCGTATTGGAGGGTCCGGCGACCTTCTGGGTGCCGTAGACACCATTCTCGTTGCGGGTCTTCCGGCCGAACATCCAGGTCCACAGCCCGGTGGAGGGGTCGTAGCGCCAGAGGTCGTTGAGGTCGCCGATGCTCCCCGTCTCTGGGTATCCTTCGCCGCCGAAGAGCCACAGCTTGCCGGATGCGTCGGTCACGCTGGCAGCGTTGTTGCGGGCGCCTGGCGTGTTGGTCGGGGAGGGCGCCCCTTGGGCGCCGTACACGCCGTTGGTGTTGCGGACCTTCGGCCCCTGCATCCAGGCCCATTGGTTGGTGGCGGGATCGTAGCGCCACAGGTCTGACAGGTAGCCCAGTGCGCCGGTCTCGGGGAAGCCGTAGCCCCCGAAGATCCAGATGCGGCCCGTGGCATCGGTCCAGCTGGTGGCGCCCGAGCGGGCGCCCGGATGGTTGGCGGGGGCGGCGCTGCCCTTGGTGCCGTACGTGCCGTTCTGGTCGCGCAGGCTGGAGCCACCCATCCATGTCCATTCGAGGGTGTTGGGGTTGAACCGCCAGAGGTCGTTGAGGTAACCCTGGGCGCCGGAGGCCGGATAGCCCTCGCCGGCAACGAGCCAGAGATTGCCAGCGGCATCCTTCCAGGCGCTGGAGCCCCGGCGGGCGGCGGGGATGTTGGACGTCGAGGGTGTGCCCTGGGTGCCATAGCTGCCGGTCTGGTTGATCGTCTGGCTGCCGGCCACCCATGTCCACTGGCCGGTGGAGGGGTCGTACCGCCACAGGTCGTTCAGGAATCCCGCCGGACCGCTGGCGGGATAGCCGTAGCCGCCGAAGAGCCAGAGGCGGCCGGCGGCATCGGTCCATGAGATGGCCTGGGAGCGGCTGCCGGGCTTGTTGGTGGTGGCCGGGCTCCCCCGGGTGCCGTACACGCCGTTGAGGTTGCGGGTGTTGTCGACCCCCATCCATGTCCAGGTGTCAATGACGGGGTCGTACTTCCACAAGTCGTTGAGGAGTCCTGTGGAGGCGATGGTCGAATAGCCGTCGCCACCGAAGAGCCATAGGTTGCCGGAGGCATCGGTCCAGCTGACGGAAGAGAGCCGGGCGCCGGGGTCGTTGAGGGGCGAGGGCGTCCCGCGGGTGCCGTATTTGCCGTTGAGGTCTCGGAGCTTGCTGCCCCGTATCCACGTCCATTGGGCGGACGCGTGGGTGGCGGCGGCCATGAGGATGACGGCAGCCACGGATGGCTTCTGATCTTCATCGGATGGTTTTGGGGGTCAAGGGATGTGTGGACAGGGCATGCGGTGGCATGCAGGTGCATGCAGGGCATGGGGAGCATGCGAAGGCATGCGGCTGCATGCGCAGGCTTGCAGGGCATGCTCGGGCAGGCCGGCCCGGGTCCGAGACGTCTCGGACCCGGCGGGCCTGCCGGTGGACGGAAGGCGGGGATCAGCGAAGGAGGGGATCGAAAAGGACCCTCAGGCGTCTAAGGAGACGGTGGCTCCTGCCGGGGTTGTGCCGGCCCTGGGGGCCGGAGGCCGCCCATGGATCGGCGGCAGAAGGCGACAGGCGTCGCCTGCGGCGGGGATTCCTCATCCCGCCGGCGGTTGCGGTGTACATGTGCTTTTCATTGAGGTAAGCGATACCGTCAAGGGGATGACGGAGTTCCAACGTTCTCATCAGGGACGGAAGGGCAAGACATGTCGGCGGACGTGGACTGCCGACCCCGCCAAGTGGGGGGTCGACGCGTCAACGATCCGTCCGGACAGCAGCCTACTGCTCGGCGGGAACGGCCGCATGGGCCTCACCGTTAGGCGCCTCGGCGAAAGGCTCGAGGCCCCGGCTCGAATGGATCAGGTTGTGCAGGTGCAGGGCATTGAACTCGGAGGCCGACAGGCCGGTGGTCTTGCGGAACTGGTTGGAGAGGTGCGCGACGCTGCTGTAGTTCAGCATCAGCGCGATCTCGGTGAGGCTCAGCCCGCTGTGCAGCAGGAGCTTCTTCACCTTCTCGATCCGCTTGTTGATGATGAACTGGCGGAGGCTGACCTTGTTGTACTCGGAGAAGATGTTCGAGAGGTAGTTGTAGTTCAGGTTCAGCTTGTCGCTCAGGTAGACGGAGATCTTGAGGTTGGGACGGTTCTCCCAGTTGTTCACCATCTCGGTCACCAGGTGCGAGATGCGTTGCACGAGGATGCGCTGGTGGTCGTAGACGAGCTCGTAACCAACTTTCAGCAGGCAGGCGCCGAGGTGCGAGATCCTGTGCGGGTTCTCGTTGTCGTGCAGCTAGATGAATCCGTCGTCGACCCTGAAGTTGTTGAATCGCTGCGCCTGCAGCACTTCGCTGACGGCCTTGCGCGAATGCTGGTCGTCCATGTTGTTGACAGGAATCCGAATCATAGGTCAGTGGGTTTCAGGGAACCGGGCGCAGTCAATGCCTTGCATGTCCGTGCGACAGGAAGTCCCAAGGTGTTAGAGATAGGTTTCATGGCCAGGGGCGCGCCCCCGGTCAACCGCGTCCGCAGAATGGACACGGGAGGCCGGAACGTCCGCGGATGCATCACACGGCCGGCCGGCGGATCCTTTCCGGCAGGCGTGCGCAGCCACCACGGCCGCTCATTCGGTTCTTACATGGGATGTCGGATGCAAAGCCAGACAAATGACGGAAGGGTGGCGCAGAAACGCGTTACATCTTCACGGGCGTTTCTTTCATCTTCTTCATGCGCGCGTCGTGCCGTTTGCATCTTTCAGGGCCGCATCGGTGCCGGGACAGACCCGCCGGTACTCGGTCGGCGTCAGGCCCGCAATGCCCTTGAAGCTGGACGACAGGTGGGCCACGCTGCTGAACTCGAGCTGTGTAGCGATCTCCGTCAGCGTGTGCGTCGTCGTCTGCAACAGCCGCTTCGCATGGTGTATGCGCCGCTCCTGGCGGTAGGTCCGGAGCGTGAAGCCCCTTTCGCGGCTGTAGAGCGTGGAGAGGTGACCGTAATTCATGCCCATCCGACGCGACAGATAGTCGGACAGGTTATTGCAGCAGAAGACGGAGGCGTCGCCCAGGAAGTCATCGACGGCCGCCTCCACCTGTACGACGAAGGCGGATGCCTCCGGTCCGCCCGAAAGGGCTTCTGTCGGAGGCATGCCCATCGACGAGATGAGCAGTTGCGAGATCCCGCTGCTAATCGGTATGCCGCCCCGCAGCGCCAGCTCCAGGTTGGTGCGGAACTCCACATAGGCGGAATCCTTCAGCACATAGCCCGAGGCGCCGGCGTCGAAGGCGCGGCGCACCGACTCGCCGCTGCGGTCGAAGGTGCACACGATGCAGGAGGTGCCGCATCGGCCCGAGAGGCGCTCTACGACGCCGTAACCGCCGATGCCGAAGGCCGAAGCGTCCACCTCCACCAGCACGAAGTCCGACGGGTCACGGAGCAGAACCTCCCAGTCTGCCATGTCGCTCAGGACATGCCGAAGATCATAGTCGCCGATCGACCGGATCATGTCGGCCAGCATCCTCCTGTAGATGGCGTGCGGTTCGATGATGGAGATGGTCCTGTTCATGGCTGGCATGCATTGACGGGGTGGAGCGAGGATGTAAGGCACCGGTGAACCCGCCTCCGACAATGACACCATCGCCTGGCAGGCTTCCGCACCCGACACCCGACGCTGGCCCGCCGGGCCCTAATGACGGAAGCGGACCTGGCTTTATTGTAGCACCGGTCGACTTATGTGCAAAAGGATGTTTTTTAATATAAATGCGCATAGGAGGTGATGAAAAGCGGAGGGGCAGAACGCTGTACAGTTGCCGGACATATCGCGGAACGGATCCGTCAGTAGCGCACGCACGGCAGGGCTTACCCGTGGATTATGCATGCAGGGCGGCTTTGCATGCATACGTTGGAGGCGGGTCGGATGAACATGTCTTACATAAGGGCAAATGCATCCTTACATGGTTCCCGTGCATTGACCTCCACCTCGCGGTACCGCCCAAACCCGCTGGCGGCCGGCCAAGGGCGTACGGTTCCGCCCGACACGGCCGACCAGTCACCGGAACGCATACGCGAAGATCGAAAAGGATATAAGGAGCGGATGCCGCCTTGTGAAAATATAAATCAAAGCGGCAAACCTGTAACGGCCGATGCCCGCCGATGCGGTAGGTTTGTGACATGCCGCCGGGCACCGCTGGCCCGCGGCCCGAACATCGACGGCTGACGAAGACCAGGACCCGCCGTTGCTGACCTGCACCAGACACCGGGAGGCCGCCTGCAGAGGCGGCCTCCGCCGTTCGGTGCGGAGGGCGGGCCGGATGTGCGGTGCGGCACGACGCATTGGACGCTTTCCCCTACCTTTGCCGTGCAAAAAAACATCCGTCAGATGTCGGTACTCGTCAACCGGGGATCCAGGGTCCTCGTCCAGGGCTTCACAGGCACGGAAGGCACCTTCCACGCCACGCAGATGATCGAATACGGGACGCAGGTCGTGGGGGGCGTGACCCCCGGCAAGGGCGGCACCAGCCATCTCGACAGGCCCGTCTTCAACACCATCGCCGACGCCGTCAAGGCCACCGGTGCCGACGTGAGCATCATCTTCGTGCCCCCGGCCTTCGCCGCCGACGCCGTCTGCGAGGCCGCCGAGGCCGGCATCTCGCTGGTCGTCTGCATCACCGAAGGCATTCCGGTGCAGGACATGGTGAAGGTGAAGGACTACCTCCGGGGCCTGCCCACCCGCCTCGTGGGGCCCAACTGCCCCGGCGTCATCACGGCCGGCGAATGCAAGGTCGGCATCATGCCCGGCTTCATCTTCAAGGCCGGCCGCATCGGCATCGTCTCCAAGTCGGGCACCCTCACCTACGAGGCGGCCGACCAGATCGTCAAGGCCGGCATGGGCATCAGCACCGCCATCGGCATCGGCGGCGACCCCATCATCGGCACCACCACCCGCGAAGCCGTCGAACTCTTCATGTCCGACCCCGGCACCGACGGCATCGTCATGATCGGCGAGATCGGCGGCGGCATGGAGGCCGAAGCCGCCCGCTGGATCCAGCAGAACGCCACCAAGCCCGTCGTCGGCTTCATCGCCGGACAGACGGCTCCGCCCGGCCGCCGCATGGGACACGCCGGCGCCATCATCGGCGGCTCCGACGACACCGCCGCCGCCAAGATGCGCATCATGCGCGAATGCGGCATCCACGTGGTCGACAGCCCCGCCGACATCGGCCGCACCATGGCCGAAGCCATGCGGCCCTGACCCGGCCCTTCCAACCCCGCACACCCGCACCCGTCCCCCGCGGCGCCCCAGCGCCCGCAGCGGACGGGTGCCGTATTTTCGTTAAACCGCTCCCACCGCTTGTGGAGTTCCCCATCCGGCGCATCCCATCCCCGAGCCCCAACCCGAGCCCACCATGAGACAAACCATCCTGCTCCTCGCCATGGCCACCGCCGGCACCCTCTGCCAGGCCCAACCCCGCCCGGCCGACCGCTTCGCCGCCGATGTCAGGAAAGCCGAACAACTGCTCCGGCAGGGACGGCCCAAGTCGGCCCTCGACATCTACGAAGCCCTCCTGCGGCGCGCACGCCAGACGGGTGACATCCCCCGTCAACTCCAGGCCCTGCACGCCGTCGGACAGGCCACCCTCGAGCTGCAGGGCGAGGCCCGCCGACATCACATCACCCGCCTCCGCAACGAACTGCCGAACACCCGCGGCGCCCACCGGGCCCTCCTCCACAGCATGCTCGGCAAAGCCTATTGGGACTACCTCCAGGAACACCGCTGGGAACTCCGCGACCGGCGGAACACCGGCGGTCGGAACCCCGACATCGACACCTGGTCGGCACGCGACTTCCACGACGCCATCGCCACCCACCTCCGGCAATCCCTCGCCGAGCCCGCCACCCTCCAGGCCATCCCCACGCGCGACTGGCAGCCGATCGTCGCCAAAGGCGCCCTGCCCGCCCTCCGACCCACCCTCTACGACCTCGTCGCCCAGGCCGCCCTCGACTACTTCAGCCGGGCCGATGACGAGTCGCCCAGCTTCGCCAACGCCTTCGTCATCGACGACAGCACCGCCTTCGCCCCGGCCGAACGATTCGCCACACACCGCTTCGCCGACGCCGACAGCCTCTCGCACAAGGCCCGCGCCCTCGCCATCCTGCAGGCCCTCCTGACCCTCCACCTCCGCGACGCCGACCCCGCCGCCCTCCTGGAAGCCGACATCCAGCGCCTCCGCTTCGTCCACGAAGCCTCCGTCAGTCCCGACAAGGAAGACCGCTACCTCCGCGCCCTCTCCGACATCAGGCGCCGCCACTCCGCCCACCCCGCCTCCGCACAGGCCGCATACCTCCACCTCGCCCTAGAACGCAGCCGGCTCGACAGGCAGGACCCCGCCCTGCACCGACGGCCCGGCAGCCGCACCCTCATCGACATCGCCGGCGGATGCCGCCGACTCATGGCCCTGCACCCGGGTTCCGAAGGGGCCCTCAACGCAGAACGGCTCCTGCAGCAGCTCCTGAAGCGCACCCTCTCGCTCACCGCCGAAAAGGTCAACCTCCCCGGCAGGCCCTTCCGCCTCCGCACCGCCTTCCGCAACCTCCCCGAGATGCACTACCGCGTCATCGCCCTGACGAACGAAGGGTACGACACCCTCGTCCGACGCTCGGGCGACGACTTCTGGACGGTCGTCCGGCAACTGACCCATGTACGGGCCGTCCGACAGCCCCTGCCCGACCCCGGCGACCTGCACCCGCATGCCGCCGAGATCCGCATCGACCCGCTCCCCGTCGGCCAATACCTCATCCTCGCCTCGCCGGAAGCCGGCTTCCCCCTCCGTGGCCAACCCCTCTCCGCCCTCGTCCTCCACGTCTCCCGCATCGCCTGGGCCAGCCGCGGGCAGGACCTCTTCGTACTCGACCGCGAGACGGGGAGACCCCTCCACGACGCCAACGTCAGGGCCTGGCGCGCCAGGTACGACTACGACGGCAGGACGACCCACCTCGAAGCCCCCGTCAGCCTCCGGACAGACCTCGACGGCCACGTCCGCCTGCCCGACGCGTCGAGTTCGGACTACCGCCCCCGCCGGCTCGACGTGGCCTGGCAGGATGACAGGCTCCGGCTCGACGAGAACGAACCCCTCATCTTCTCCGACGACCGCGCCTGGACGGGCGACCGGGACGAGTACGAGACGCACTACCGAAGGCTCTACCTCTTCACCGACCGGAAACTCTACCGGCCGGGACAGACGGTACAGTTCAAAGGGCTCTTCGTCACGCGCGACTTCGACACGCGGCGGCCGAAGGTCGTCGCCGACCACGCCACCGTCGTCTACCTCCGCGACGCCAACGGCGACACCCGCGACTCGCTCTCCCTCACCACCGGCGCCTACGGCAGCTTCTCGGGCAGCTTCCGCCTCCCCGCCCGCGGCCTCACCGGCACCTACACCCTCGCGGAGGACCACGGCCAGGCAGAGGTGCAGGTGGAGGAATACCGACGCCCCACCTTCGACGTGGCCTGGAAGGAGGCGGAAGGCGCCTTCCGCCTGTCCGACACGGTCACCGTCCGCGGCGAGGCCCGCAGCTTCACCGGCGCCGCCGCCAACGGCGCAAAGGTCAGCTACCGCGTCACCCGCGTCACCCGCTACCCCTACCCCTGGTACGGCCGGTACTTCGGATGGGAGCCGCCCGCCGACCGCACGGTGGAGATCGCCCGGGGAGAGACCCTCTCGGGCGTCGACGGCGGCTTCCGCATCGCCTTCCCGGCACTGCCCGACAGGTCCGTCGACCCCGACCGCCTGCCCGTCTTCGAATATGAGGTCGGCGCCGACGTCACCGACATCGGCGGCGAGACCCGCAGCGCCACGACCACCGTCCGCCTCGGCTATCACTCGATACAGCTGTCGCTCCTCGTCCCCGAGGCGGAGACCCATCCCAATGACAGGGACATGGCCGTCGACGTCGGCGCCGCCAACCTGTCGGGCGGACCCCGCCCCACAGCCACCACCCTCACCCTCCGTCCGCTGCAGGGGCCGCGACGCTTCCTCCGCGAACGCTACTGGCCGATGACCGACACCACCGTGCTGCCAGAGGCCGACTACATCCGGGATTTCCCCAACGACCCCTACCGCGACGAAGGGAACCGCGAGACATGGAGCAGCGGCGCGCCCGTCATCAGCCGCACCGATACGCCCCGCCACGGCGGTCAGCCGGTCACCCTCCCGACACGTGGCCTCCCCCACGGCTGGTACCGCCTCGAACTGAAGGCCACCGAAGCCGACGGACGTGTCGTCGCCACCCGGAAGGACATCCTCCTCCGCGATGCCGTCAGCGGCCTGTCGGACCCCTACGGCTATTTCAGCCAGCACCTCTCGACCCCTGTCGCACAGCCCGGCGAGACGGCCGTCCTGGGCCTCTCCACGGCCCTGGACGACCTCTGGGTCATCCAACTGCTCGACGGCTACGCCGGCGCCGAAGTGCCCGCCACCCATCGCCCCAGGGGAGGACGCCCCACCCATAGCGCCGCCCCGCCCAACCCGGGCCATCCCTACCGCTTCGTCGGGCTCTCCAGGGGTACCACCGCCCTCGACCTGCCCATCGGCGAGGAGGACCGCGGCGGCTTCGGCATCGGCCATGTCTTCGTCCGCCATAACCGCTTCCACAGCCACGGCACCACCCTGGCCGTGCCCTGGCGCAACCGCGAGCTCGACCTGCGCCTCACCACCTGGCGCGACAAGACCGAGCCGGGCAGCACCGAACAGTGGTCGCTCACGCTGCGCGGCCACCAGGGCGAACGCGTCGCCGCCGAAGTGCTCCTGTCGATGTACGACGCCTCCCTCGACGCCATCCTGCCCTTCGCGTGGGAGAAGCCCGAACTGTTCGACAGCTACCCCTACCGCTACGACCGGTACATGCCCAAAGACTGGCATTTCCGCCACAGCTTCGCCACACGCCCCTCCAGCGACAGGTCGTACCCCGACAAGGCCGTGACATCGCCCGACCGCACGCCGGACGCCCTCGTCTGGAGCCGGCAGGTCGAGGCGGGCCTGTCCCGACGCAAGAGCATCCCCGTCCGCATCTCCGGGCGCGCCCCGGGGGTGGTGATGGCCATGGACGCGTACGCCTACCGGCCATCGCCCCGGCCGCCTTCGGCCCCGCCCGTGCTCGCCGAGACAAAGGCCGCCCTCAACGAGGTCGTCGTGGTGGCCAAGGGCGCCAGGCAGCCGGCAACCGCACAGCGGCCCGTCGCCGTGCAGTTCCGGAAGGACTTCCGCGAGACGGCCTTCTTCCTGCCCGACCTGCGGACCGACAGCAGCGGCAACCTCACCTTCCGCTTCACCATGCCCGAGGCGCTCACGCAGTGGAAATGGCAGGTGCTCGCCCACACGCGCGAGCTGGCCAGCGCGCTGGCGACGCAGACCGTCGTCACCCGCAAGGAACTGATGGTGCAGCCCAACGCCCCGCGCTTCCTCCGCGAGGGCGACCGCCTCACCCTGCCTGTCCGCATCACCAACCTGGCCGACAGCGAACGCACCGGGCAGGCCCGCCTCGAACTCTACGACCCGGCCACCGGCCAGCCCGTCGACGGCTACTTCCATAACGTCTTCCCCGAACAGTTCTTCACCGCCCCGGCCGGGCAGAGCGTCGCCGTGACCTTCACCCTCACTGTGCCGGCCGACTTCAGCCGGCCCGTCGCCTACCGCATCCTGGCCCGGACCGACAGGCATGCCGACGGAGAGGAACGGACCCTGCCCGTCCTCAGCAACCGACAACTCGTGACCGAGTCGATGCCGCTGCGCGTACAGGGCCTGGGCACACGCGATCTCCGCTTCGACCGGCTGCTGCAGTCGGGCGCATCCCCCACCCTCACCCAGCACCGCCTCACACTCGAATACGCCACCAACCCGGTATGGTACGCGGTGAAGTCGCTCCCCTACCTGACAGCCTATCCCCACGAATGCGTGGAGCAGTCGCTCAACCGCTTCTACGCCAACGCCGTCGCCGCCCAGGCCGCCGCCGCCAGCCCGCGCATCCGCGAGTGGGTCCTGTCGCTCGGGCGCGACAGCGCCGCTGCACGCCGCGAACTCGCCTCCGATGTCGGCCGCAACGCCTCGCTGCGCGACATCCTCCTGGAAGAGACGCCCTGGGTCCTGGAGGCGCGCGACGAGGAGCGGCAGCGCCGCAGCCTGGCCGTCCTCTTCGACACCCTGCGCATCGCGGCCGAACTGGAACGGGCCTTCAGCCGCGTACGGTCGGCCCAGCACCCGGATGGCGGCTTCACCTGGTTCCCCGGAGGACCGTCGGACCGCTACATGTCGCAGTACGTCCTCGCCCAGCTGGGACGGATGCGCAGCACCGGCGCCGTCCCGCCGCAACTGGCGGGCGAGGTGGACGAGGTCTTTTCCAGGGGACTGAACTACATCGCCGGCCGCCTCGAGGCCGATGACCGTGAAGCGGCCCGCCAGGCCCGCCGCCCCGGCCAGCCCTCCTCCCTCCAGGTGCAGGCCCTCTACGCCCTCAGCTGCGACGCCGGCCATGAGCCCCCCGCCTCCTCACGCCCCGCCATCCGCCAGTACCGGCGCCTCCTGGCCTCGCGCTGGCAGGGCCTTCCCCTACAGACACAGGCCATGGCCGCCCTCCTCCTCCACCGCGCCGGGGAAGGCGCCCCCGCCAAGGCCATCCTCCGCTCCCTCCGCGAAAGGGCCGTGCACGACACCGTGCTGGGCATGTACTGGAACAGCGGCAACAGGCCCTGGCAATGGCACGACGCTCCCGTCGAGACGCAGTCGCTCCTCATAGAGGCCTTCCTCGAAGTGGACGGCGACACCGCCGCGGCCGACCGCATGCGCCTGTGGCTGCTGTCCAAGAAACAGACGGAACGCTGGGAGTCGACCCGCGCCACGGCCGACGCCTGCCGCGCCTTGCTGACCGGCGGTTCCGACTGGCTGGCGGCAGACCGCAGCGCCACCATCACCCTCGGCACCACCACGCCGACAAGCTTCCGCACCCCCGACGGCGGCGCCGAACTCCTCGCCACCGTCGAAGGCGACAAGGTCCGGCCCGACATGGGACATGTCCGCGTCAGCGTCACCGGAAGACCCGCACAGGCCAA
>Ga0172372_10001276_pt1 | contig 39219 bp, 13 predicted proteins | sample LakKiv5m_2_FD_114544 | JGI IMG/M metagenome (GOLD analysis project Ga0172372, IMG submission 114544) | Freshwater microbial communities from Kabuno Bay, South-Kivu, Congo - kab_092012_9.5m | ecosystem: Environmental > Aquatic > Freshwater > Lake | place: Democratic Republic of the Congo...
AGTGTCAGCATATTCGAGAAAGTTGATATTTTACAATTAGTTACGAACTCCGCAGGCATACCCGAGAACACCTATATCTCTAACCAGTTGGATTTATTTGATTTATAACCGGACACTAGTGATTCGGAGTGATTGATCTGCGTCCCTGGTTCTGAACTCGGCGGCGATGTTGATCCAGCCGGAGGTTTTTTTTCTTTTGGGAGAGGATCGGAGGCAACAAAAAGAAGTGCGCCTACTGCCGGAGAGAGGAATATCGAGCAGAAAAAATATCCCCAGAAACCAAACTTCCTGTTTCTGCCAAGAGTGGCAATCAGAAGAGAGAGCGCAAAGTAGATGATTGTAACCATGTCACAAAAGAGGTACCTGTTGAATTCCTATCATAAAGAAAAAAACTCTTAACAGTAAACAGTGCAGAAAAAAGAGTCACTTTTCCTGCACTGCTTACAATCAGTTGATGCTCGTGTCAGGAAATCAGTTTGACGGAGTTGCTGCTCCCCCGCTCTTCAGATCAGAAGCAACCTTCTTTCCCTTATTGAACTGTTCGGCAAAATACTCCTTCACTTTTGCCGGATCCATATCAAGAAACGTTCCGCCTGATTCGAAATGCTGAACAAATACCTTGTATATCGCGTAGGTTGATGCTCCAGCGACTACCGGCATGGTAACGGCGCCTGTAGTCGAGCCTATCAGGGGTATACATTTGATCAGACTGGCAAGAGTTCCACCCAGAGCTACAGGAACAAAACCTCCAAGCAGTGTTGTGATGATGGATTTTCCCAAATCCCGCCTGAAGGGAACACTGTATTCGGATGAAATCGTCCTTATCATATCAAGCTGTACACCTACCAGGGCAACCATGTCGATGATCGGAAGCGGAAACAGCCCTATGCCCATGGCAGTCAGAATGTGATTTCTTGCATGTTTTTCAACACGCTGATCACGACCAAGAGTGTCGTTGATACTTTCAGCGACCACTTCCGCTGTGGTCTCGGCGGTGTTCTCTTTCATAAGTCATCTCCTTTAAATTCAAAGCGTTGTAAAGTTGATCGCACTTATTACACAAAAGCAAATATGATTAAATATACCCTAATTCAGCGTAGAAGCAAAAATACCGTGAAAGATGAGATCTCTTTCATTCGATAAGTACCGGCACCCCGTTCTGAATCTTGTAGAGGTATATCGGTTTGTCTTCAAGATTTCCTGCACGGTCAAACTTGTACCTGCCATTTGCACCGATATATTCATCGGAGTAACGGATGGCGTAGGAGAGGTCGAGCGGATTGCGCGAATCAGTGAACTTTATTGCTTTTGCAAGGATATGGAGCGCATCGTACCCCTGTGCTGCCCAGGTGTCAGGATAGCGTCCATAGCGTGAATAAAACCTGCTGACAAAGAGCCGGTTTTCAGCGCTCTGCGAACGGGGATTATAGAAATCGAACATAATAGCCCCTTCATACCCTTTTGGACCGGCACGCCGCCGCATTTCGGGAGTATTGCTGAATGCACCGATGACAGGAGTTTTCAGGCCGACCTTCCGGGCCATTCTCAGGAAATCACCAGCGATAGGTTCGAGTCCGCTGAAAAAGATCATATCAGCATCAACAATTTTCAGATCATTGACCAGCAGGCGGAAATCAACATTTTTTCGTGAATATGACCATTGATAGACAACCTGGGCATTGAGCTGATCAAGGCCTACCTGATACTGATAGGCCAGATCTTCGCCATAGGCATCCTCTTCCCATAGGACAACGATTTTGCGGTAACCGAGATCTGTTGTCAGTTTGGCCAGTTTCAGGGCGATCCGGTCGCTTGACAGGATGGTGCGATTGATATAGTTGAAGCCGTGCGAGGTCATATCGGTGTTGTTGGAGCCGATCATAAGATGCAGAAGCCGGCTCGACTCATAGATAGATGATGCCCGGATTGAGGGCCCGTCATCATAGTAACCCAGAACTGCACTCATGTCGGCACTGTTGGCAAACTCCTTTGCAATGTTTTTATGATTGTTGCCGTCAAACTTATCATCCCGCTCAACAAGGCGGAGGGTATATCGGCCTGCAAGTCTGCGGGAGTTGATCTCGTCAAGAGCGAGGTGAAGGCCATCGGCCATTCCATCACGGTTAACGGAAAATGGCCAGCATATACCGATTATGACCTCGTCGGAGGGTTGATTTAAAACCTTGAAGCGGCGCTTGCCCTTGTCTTCATAGGAACCAAACTGGGTAAAAACGAGGAGCGCGAGCAGGATGGCGGCAACGGCCCAGAAAATCTTTTTTTTCATCGCTCAATCCTTGCCAAGAATGATCGGCAGGCCGGATTGGCCGGAACCTATCACGACAACCTTTGCATTCGAGGATTTTGCAAGTTCGCGTGTGGCCCGAATGCCCTCCCATTTGAGCACAGAAGCCGTTAAACTTTTGTTTACCGTCTCGTTATAGATTCGAATTCCTTCGGATTCAATCTGTAACCGATCAGCCTCTTTTTGGGCAATCGAGAGGCGGTAGACATACTCCCCTTCGCGCTGCTGCTGAACCATTTTTTCTTCAATAGCTTTGGAGATGCTTGTGGGAAGCGTAATCGATTCAATGGGGACATCGTCAATCTTGACAAAGCGTGCGGCAAGATGAACTTTGGATTTTTCACTGAAAAGTAACTGGATCGCCTTCTGGGAGGTGTAGATCTCCTCGGGTTTATACTGCCCGAAGAGGGTGCGGACAACCGCACGGACGTCAGGGCGAATCGCCACGTTGACAAAGTCGGGGCCCACGAACTGATGGAGCAGCGGGAGTGAGGAGGGTTCAAGGTAGTAGCGAACCGTGTATTTAACGTTTACAGTAAGCCCGTCGACGGTCAGAACATCGATTGAGTCACTGAACTGCTGCTTGCGGATATTGTAGATAAACATCTTGTTGAAGGGCAGAATCAGATGTACCCCCTCAGGATAGACGGTATCAATAACGGTTCCCGCCCCGAGCCATCTCCACAGAACGCCCCTCTGGCCGGACTGTATTGAAATGACCGTACGGTCAAAAAAGAAGAGGATCACAAGAATAAAGAGCAAAACCGATGAAATCAGCGGAAGTGCATTCTGGCGGATGAAAGATTTACTGAAGGAATTGCATTTGGCGAGCCATTCGCGGAGAGGTTGTATTACGGAGTTCATCATATTTTATGCAGCTAAATACCTCTTCCGCAGAACATGTATGTAAAACAAGCATACATAAAACAAGCTTAATCAGATTCGTTATCAATGACTTGTGGCAGTAACTTTAATCGATTCAAGCTGTAACCGATTAATTATAAAGAAAAATCATTACAAATAAAATTCTCCATTTTCAATTGGAGTGCCATTATATTACTTTTGTTTGGCGGCAGGTTTCTCTTGATGCGAGAATAAATTAAGGGATACAGTTTGTGGATCATGGTGTCTTGCGTTTCTGAAGAGCTGAAAAAGAGTTTTCTGCCTTTCAGACTGCATGGCGGTTTTGATTATAAGCTCTGTGCAGTTACGGTTATAGCTTCTGTGCAGTATGATGTAAAGGGATAAAAAACACTTGAACCCCCCGTTTATGCCCACGGAAACAAATTTCGCCATCCAGTCAGAGAGCAATTCAAAGCAGGTTCCAATGCCTGTACGTACCCGTTTCAACTACATTTCCCATCGACCTGCCTGTACGGAATTGAAGGGCTTTGTACCCCTGAAAATCGACAGCAAACGCCTCCTTGATCTTGGTCTGGACTATGAGATCACGCCTGAGGTGGCCTCCCAGCTTGAACTTGGTTCGGTGTGGTTTGCCAAACTTTTTGAAAATAATAACCTTACTCCCGGCTACCATTTCGAGGAGAGGCTTACTGATCCCGCTGAACCGCTGGAGATTCACAACTACACGGGTCTCTGCCCTACCAATGTTCTTGAGGTCTCCCCTTCTTCGGGGTCATGCGCAGTAGCCTGCCAGTACTGTCTGGTGACCGATGGCAACCATGTAAAACCGATCACGGTCTATATCAACTACGCGGACCGGCTGGCCAACTCTCTTGAAGAGAATCGTCAGAAGTCGCTCTTTTACTACTTTTCGCCGAAAACCGAAGCGTTTTCAGAGCCGCACCTCTATAACGGTATAGCCCACAATATTTTCAGGACCTTTATTCGACATTTTGACAACTATCCCGACTCTCCGGTCCGAATTTTCATTGCAACCAAAGCTGGACCAAAGCACCTGCAGGTACAACACCAGGGTGACACCCTGTTCTCGCTGATGGGTAAAATTGCATCGAAAATTCAGATGAACGGCAGCATCGGCATTATGCCGCTCTATCTTCGCGATGTTCTTGAGCCGAATGCAGCTTCCATTGAAGAGCGTCTTGAAACGCTTGTCCAATGCAGGGAGATTGGTATGTTTGCCGAGTCGGTGCTCTGTCAGCCGCTGATGCTCCCCTACCTTTCAGAGGAGAACATCGATACCTATATGTCGCTTCTGGCATCCTCCGGTGTACGAAATATCAAACCTGAATTTCTGACTACCGAAATACGCAATCTGGTTATTCTTGCAAACTATATCAACCACTACAACCCTGAACTCATCGGTGAGTTTTTCAGGCCCTATCTGTCGGGCGAAAATCAGAACCATATCAAACAACGCTCCAGACTGGCACCAGAGCGCAGTATCTGTACCAGCTATCTGGAGAAGATCCGGAATTCCGCAGAGAAGCATGGCATAACGATCAGTATCTGCAACTGGGTCAAACAGGAGTTGAGCAAAGGAGCTGAATGGGTCAGGAGTATAGATCATGATTCGGCAGCAAACGGCTACCGCTGCCTTGGATATCAGACCGCACTGTTTCCGGAAAAAAAAGGCACGCTCTGATAACGCATGCACTATCCGCAGAAAATAGATGACTATTTTAAAATATTAGCGAGCAGCCACCCCTCCGCTCCCGCGATTATTACCGATGAGCTTTTTTTGACTTACGGAGAGCTTGATGCTCTGTCCGACAGGCTTGCCTTGGTACTGCAAACCTGCGGAACCGTTTTCCAGGAGTCAATCGGAGTGCTTACGGATAGATCGGCGTCTCTTCCGGCTGCATTTCTTGCAATACTGAAGGCAGGCGGAGTTTATGTTCCCATGGCGGCAGATCTGCCTCCGGAGAGGCTTGCCAATATGGCGGAACAGGCCTCGATTCGACGTATTGTTGCACTTGACGGCATAGAGGTCCCTCCGGCACTGACCACGGTTTTTTTACGGAACGGAGCCACTTCCCCATCCGAAGCCGTATTGAGACCTGAAGCGTTAATTTCAGATGTAAACACAATCTTTACCCCTTCAGAGCGCCACTCCGGCGCCGATGCTCTTGCGGCCATACTCTTTACCTCCGGTTCCTCAGGTACTCCGAAAGGGGTACCCCTGACCCATGCCGCATCTGTCAATATGGTGATCGGTCATATAGAGGCGCATCATATCACCGCTGAAGACCGCATCCTGCTCTCCTCTTCACCGGTTTTTATTCTTGGTTTCCGAACGCTCTGCATACCCCTGATTTCAGGTTCGGCCTTTGTCCCGGTATCGCGATCTGTCATTGACAGACCGGACCTCCTGGTTGAATTGATGAGCCGTCACCATGTCTCAATTGCGCTGTTTACACCATCCTATCTCCATATACTGAACAGGGCCCTTCCGGAGGGCCTTCGCTGCATTATAACAGCCGGCGAGATGGCGAACGCCGATGACGCCAGATATTATGCCAGGTATGTCGATTACTGGAATATACATGGAGCAACAGAGGTGTGTGGTACGATCTGCATGCATCATGTTGATCCCGATGAAACCGGTGCTGTTCTGAGCGGCCGTCCGTTTCTCAATACCCTGGTCTATCTGCTCGATGAAGAGGGGAATGAGGTGCCAACAGGCGAAATCGGTGAGGTACATGTTGTCGGTGTCGGTCTCTCTCCCGGCTATCTGAAGCAGCCTGAACTGAATGCAGAGTATTTTATTGAAACACGTTATGGACGTGCTTTCCGTTCCCGTGATCTTGCCCGATGGAACGGTGACGGTGAACTTGAAACTCTTGGTCGTTCTGACAATGTGGTCAAAATTTCCGGGCAGACCGTTTCGCTTGATGAGATTGAACTGGCGCTTCAGCGCCATCCCGCAGTTACCATCGCAAAGGTTGTGCACCATAAAGGGAGACTTTATGCCTTTGTCGAGTCTCCGTGTTCCAGTGATGCAGAGGGTGTCGTGTGGCGTGAGTTTCTTCTGAGGACGCTCCCCTCCTACATGATACCGGCATACATTACCGTGATGGAGAAGATGCCGATAAGCTCGGCAGGAAAGGTTGATCAACGGAGACTTCTGCTGGTTGCAGAGGGTCTGCTTGTTAACCGGAATGGTGATGAGGGCGTCGCAACTCCACCGGATGGAGTGCTTGAGCAGGCAATCGCATCCATCTGGGAGGAGACGCTTGCTATCCGGCCGATCATGCGCGAGCAGAACTTTTTTGCTGCAGGAGGTACAAGTCTGCTTGCCATTGCGGTAAGTCAGCGACTCCATCAGCTTGGCTACCAGGTACCGGTTCAGATGGTGCTGAGTTCGCTCTCAGTGAAAGCACTGGCCGAACAGATTGTTTCGATGGATGCGGAAGAGGCTTCATTCATCCGGGAACGTGATTATTCCGATGAGAATCTTGCAACGGCGGACCAGGAGGATTTCTGGATCGCTTCGGAAATAGGTCTGGCCCCGGTTGCATCCCATATTTCGCGTCTACTGCGTGTGCAGGGCAGGCCGCACTCCACTGAAGAGTGGCAATCGGCCTGGGCCCGACTGCTTGAACGCCATACAGCACTGCGGACGGCCTTGTATGCGGATGAAAAGGGACGGGTTCGCTGGCGGAGTGTCAGCGGTGAAGATCTCTCTTTCGACAGGAATCTCAGAACTGATCACTGCCGCACACTCGGGGAGGCCCGCAGCATTGCAGCGCGATGGGCAAATGAACGGTTCCGGCTTGACGATCCCCCGCTCTCCAGAGCCGGCCTTGTCAGGGTTGATGAGGGGAGTGAAACACTTTTCTGGTTTGTACTCCACCACGCACTGGTGGACGGAGCATCAGCCCGATTGCTCCAGGATGATCTGCTCTCCCTGCTTGGAAAGAGAGAGCTCTCGCCGGCTCCGGACGGCATCGCCATGGCATCTATTGCCGAACAGCACTACCTTCGTTCTGCAAAGAGAGAGCGTGACCGCATTTTCTGGATGAGCCGCTTTGATGAGCTGGCGCAGCGCGACAGCGGTGCCTTCAGTGACTATGTGACTGAACGGCAGCGGCCCGCGCTTCCAGGAGGAGAAGGATCCGAGACGCTGCTTGAGCAGCTTGACGGCGATACGGTGTTCAGGCTTTCTCGGATGGCAAAAAGCTGCGGAATCGGCCTGCACGCCCTCCTGCTGGCCATACTCTCTTCAGAGATCAGACGCCGTACCGGACGACGTGATATTCTGGTCGGAAGCGGCATTACCATCCGCCCTGCCGGTGGAGAGAGTGCCGTCGGCCATTTTGTCAATGTTGTTCCGGTTACTCTTCTCGATCAGAGCGATATTCCCTTTTCCGAACATCTGCGAAATACCCAGTCAGCACTCACCGAAACGGTTGAACACGCAGCCTATCCTGCGGGGATGCTCTATCGCGAGTTCCGGAAGCGCCATCCGGACCTTCGTTCGCCTTCACGCACTTCACTCTTCGACATTGCCCTGACAGCTATTCCCTCAAGGAGCAGCAGTGACCCGGAGAGCGGACTCCGGCTGGAGCCTCTGACCCTTGCCGGAGAAATTGAACATCCTGCGGCAGGTCTTGATCTTTCGTTCAGTCACGAGCCCACTTCCGGGAGTGATGGCGGGCTGAATCTGCTGTTAAGCTGGAATCCGGATGTCTGCTCGATTGAAGGGGCACACTCCTGGATCTCTTCATTTGCCGCATGGGCCCGATGGCTGGCTGAAAAACCCGATCGGCTGGAGCATCCCCTTCCGGCACTGCTTCCCTGCGAAACAGAGATGTTGCAGAGATGGGAAGAGGGCGAAAAAAAACCTCGCCCCGGCCTGCGCAGCCATGAACTCTTTAAAAAGCTGGCTGACCTGCATCCGGACAAGGTTGCTTTGATTACCGATGAGTACTCACTGACCTTTCGTCAACTTGATTTGCAGGCTAATGGCATTGCGTACGCTCTTATTGAAAACGGATCAGTTCACGGCTGTACGGTTGGAGTACTTGCCTCCACTCCGGAAAATCTTCCGGCCGCTGTGCTTGGCATATGGAAGGCAGGCGGAATCTACCTCCCCCTTGCCGCCGACACTCCCGCTGCACGTCTCGCCTTGATGGCTAAAGACGCCGGAGCAGGCCATCTCGTCGTTCTTGACGGCCTCACAGTTCCGGAGCCATTGTGCCGTGACGTTGCATGCATCATCCATCCCGGCGAGTGCGCTCCTTCAGCCCGGCCTCCGGAGCGGGATGGTTCAGCGGATGATATCGCCTACATCATCTATACATCCGGCACGACCGGCACTCCGAAGGGTGTTCCCGTTTCACATGCTGCCTATATCAATACAATACTTGGCGTTGCAGAGAGGATAGGCCTCCGTGATGATGACCGTATCGCGCTTGTTTCGACCATAGGTTTTGATGCATCGCTCTGGGAGCTCGGTCACGGGCTTCTCAACGGGATAGCCATGGTGCCGGTGCCGCCCTCCCTTCGGGAAGATCCCTGGCAGATGAAACCATACTACCGTGAACAGGGGGTCACCATTGCCTTTCATACGCCCTCATACCTCAGAGTCAGCGAAAAGCTTCCCTTCGAGGGATTGCGTATTCTGCTCACCGGAGGAGAAGCGCCAAACCATCACGATATGGCGATCTATGCGGGCAGGCTGGCCTTCTGGAACTTTTACGGCCCGACTGAGGCTACCATTGTGGTTTCAGGTGCCCTTATTCCGGCTGATCTCGATGCACGCGCATCCCTGCCCGTAGGAGCGCCCCTTCCCAACATGCGGATTTCAATACGGCGTGATGACGGCACTCCGGTGCCGCCCGGTGCAGAGGGAGAGATCTGGCTCGGCGGTATGGATATTGCCCGTGGATATCTCAATCAGCCGGAGGAGAGTGAACGTCACTTTGTGCAGCGACCGGAAGGCCTCTTCTACCGCTCGGGAGACTATGGCCGATGGCGTGCAGATGGTCAACTTGAAATCATCGGGCGAATCGACCAGCAGGTCAAAATCAACGGCCAGCGTGTCGAGTTGGGTGAAATCGGGCAGATGCTCTCCCTTCACCCTGATGTTGTCAATGCCGTGGTTCTTGCCGATCAGCTGAACAACGGAGTCAAGGTGCTCAGGGCTTTTGTTCAGCCCGAAAAGAGATCTCTGTTTTCAGAGTCACCGCTTCTGGAATATCTGGCCGGACGCCTCTCTCAGCATATGGTTCCCGCTTCAATCATGGCTGTTGATGAAATTCCGCTGACTCCTTCAGGCAAGGTTGACCGTGAGAAACTGTTCCGTTATGCCAGGGAGGAGCGCTGGAGTGCAGTGCAGGGTGATACGCCAGGCACTCCGTTTGAGCAGCAGGTTGCCGGTATCTGGGCTGAGGTGCTTGGCCATGAGAGGGTTGTCGGGAGCGACAATTTCTTCGCACTCGGAGGCAACAGTCTGCTTGCCGTGACCGTGGCGCATCGTATAAGCCGTACTTTCGGCGTTCAGCTCTCTGCACGGGCACTTTTTGCAGCTCCAACGCTCAGGGCGTTTGCTGAAAAAACAGCTTCACTTCCGGCTCTGACGGGGGGGGAAGAGTTCGTGGAGGAGAGTGAGGTTGCTTCGGAAGGGGAACATGAGTTCTGGATAGCTCAATCTGCCGGGCTGGATACCCGGAACTTCATCATTCCGGTCCACTATCTGATTGAGAGGGAGATTACAGCGGATCGCCTGCGAAGTGCGTGGGCAGTACTGGTCAGCCGACATAAGGGACTGCGGAGCTTTTTTGAGAGTGATGAATCCGGACGGCTGAGACGTCATAGTGCTCAGGATATGGAGTGGACGATTGAATCAGAAGAGGCCTACACCACTTCCGATGCTCTGCTTCTGATACGGGAACGTCAGTTCAGTGCACTTTCCATGAGTGCCGCCCCGCTCTGGCGGGCCGGTTTCGTCGATGTTTCCGCTGAGAAGAGGCGTTTTTTCTGGCTGGCCCTCCACCATTCGATCGGTGACGGTCAATCGATTGCGACCCTCTTCAGTGAACTGGCCCGACTGCTTGACGGAGCGGTGCTCTCCCCTCACTCCAAGGGGGGAGGGGTTTTTGCCGCAAGGGAGCAAAACTATCTGGCCTCCGGGGAGGCTGATGATGACGCACGCTACTGGAAAAACCTGCTGGAGGGGGTGCCGGATGCATCCTTTGAAGAGTGGCCTCTCGACATGGCGCGTTCTTCAAGGAGCCTGCCGGGAAGTCATCGTTTTGAGCTGCTTCTTGACCAGGAGAGTTCGGAAGCGCTTAAAACCATTGCGCGAGATCATGATGCGACCCTGCACTCGCTTGTGCTGACGCTGCTCTCACTGGAAGCGGGCCGTCGATGCGGACGGAGGGATATCATGATCGGCACCACGGCATCCGTCAGGGAGAGAGAGTCGGATTCGCAGATAATCGGATACGGTGTCAACATGCTGCCGCTGCATCTGAAGCGAGACCGTATGCAGACTTTCGGCGACAGGCTGCATGCAACGCAGCACGAACTTTCCGAAGCGCTGCAGCATGCCCGCCTCCCCTTTGCCCGTATATACCGCTCTTTCTGGAGCGAACATCCTGAGCTGCGCAATCCCCAGCGCTATCCCCTTTTTGATATTGCTGTTACTGAAAATCCGGGCGACCGCAAAGATGGTGTTGCCCGATATTTTACCGGGGCGGCCAAGGGAACTGCATCGGTCAGATATGAATATACCGGCGCCTCTCCCGGTCAGGACATGGTGCTCATCCATGAGAATCTTGAGGGAGGCGAAATCCTGCTGCAATGGCATGTCAACGCGGCTCTCTACACCGCCGAAACTGCCGGCATGTGGCTTGAAGCGCTGAAGGGATGGGCGCATTGGCTTGCGGAAGATCCCCGGCATGCATCCCTGCCGCTTCCGGAGCTTCTGGAGGAGGAGCTGCAATTGCTTGAAAACTGGCAGCAGGGTGAGAGCGTTGAGCGTCCGCAGCTCTCTTTTTACGAGCTCTTTGAGCAGGTTGCCGCCCGCCCCGGCCAGGCAGATCGGCCTGCAGTAATAACCCCGGATCGCACGATAACCTACCGGGAGCTTGCATGCGAAGCTGACGCTATCGCACGGGCGCTTTCCGCTCTCGGAGTCTCCAGAGGGAGTGTTGTGGCAGTTCTGACCGGCCGTTCATCGCAACTCCCGGCAGCGCTGCTCGGTATCTGGAAAACCGGTGCCATCTACCTTCCCATATCCATTGAACTGCCGCCGGAACGGATGAGCTTTATGGCTGAAGATGCCGGAGCCGCCTTTCTTCTCGCCCTTGACGGTGCTGCCGTACCAGAACAGCTTGACTCTCTCTTTTCTTCGCTTCTGCGCCCGGAGGAGTTGAGGGAGCCATATCGGCAGCAGCATCCAGACAGCGAGGCAAGAGCCGCCAACCCTGAGGATAGTGCCTACATTCTCTATACTTCGGGATCGACCGGCAGGCCGAAAGGAACGCTGATTGCCCACAAAAGTCTGGTAAACATGGTGCTAGGCGCCTCGGCAATACTCGGATTCACTGCCGAGGACCGATCACTGCTTTTCGCCTCGCCATCGTTTGATGTCTCCCTTTCCGACATAGGGGTACCCCTGTTGTCGGGAAGCGCAATCTGTGTGGTGCCGAAACATATTGTTGAGTCGCCAAACCGTTTTCTGGAGTTTCTGGACAGGATGCGTATTACGGTTGCGGACATCACGCCAACCTACCTCGCTCTGTTCGAGGGAGTGGAACTCCCCTCTTCACTGCGGATTCTGGTGACCGGAGGCGAGGCCCCTTCACCGGCCGATGTGCGCCGGTATGCTCAGAAACTGAGCTATTTCAATGCCTATGGTCCAACAGAGAATACAATCACCAGCACCATGGGACTCCTGAAGGGTGATGAGCGCCGTTTTCTCTCCTGCGGTCGTCCGCTGCCGAATACCTCCCTCTTTGTATGCAATGATGCGGGCCGGGCACTCCCTCCGGGGGTGGCGGGAGAGGTTTGGCTGGGAGGCACAGGAATCAGCCAGGGGTATTTGAACCGTCCTGAACTCAATGCATCAAGCTTCAGGGAGAGTGAGCAGGGTCGTCTCTACCGTACCGGCGATCTTGGACGCTGGCACACGGATGGCACCATCGAGATCATCGGACGTATCGATGACCAGGTGAAGTTAAACGGAATCCGCATTGAACCCGGTGAAATAGAGTACGCCCTGACCTTGCATCCGGCAATCTCGCAGGCGGTGGTTCTTCTTGACGGTCAGTCAGAGGGGGTAAAGAGTTTGTGGGCAGTTGTCCGCCTTGTTCCGGGAGAGCAGATGCCGGGAATGGATGAGTGGAAAACCTTCCTGATGGAGCGCCTGCCCTCTCACATGATCCCCTCAGGAGTGATTTCGGTGGACTTTATTCCCTTGATGGTTTCAGGCAAGGTTGACCGGGAGGCACTTCTTGCTCTTGTTGAGGATCACCCCTTCAGTGCAGGGTTGACTTTGCCACAGGATGAGCTTGAAACCTCCATTGCCGAAATATGGAGCGATTTGTTGAAACGAACTCCGATCCATCGCGAAGACAACTTTTTTGCTCTCGGCGGTCACAGTCTCCTGGCGATCTCTGTTGCCCATCGACTTGAAAAAAAACTCGGTCGTGAAGTTCCCGCTCGGGAGCTCTTTGCGGAACCAACTCTTGCAGGTTTTTCCGAAAAGCTTCGGGAACCGGGTGCCCCGGAGAGTCCTCTCGATGCACCTTCAGACCTTGCGACAGAGGGTCAGCGAGAGTTCTGGACAGCCGAACAGGCCGGACTTGACACCCGCGGGTTCAATATTCCCCTGACGTTTCTTCTGCATAATGAGGCGGCGGACGCGGAACGCTGGAGTGTGGTCTGGAATGAGCTGGTCGAACGACACGAAGCCCTTCGTACCGGATTTCGTGAGGATGAGTCAGGAGTCCTGCGAAGAGTGGTCGCCGAAAACGTAAACTCCCGCCTGGAGTTTGAATTTGCCCCCACCCTCGATGAGGCCCGTATCCTTCTCAGGAAGGTTCAGAGTGAACCCTTTTCCATGACTCTGCCGGGGCTCTGGCGAGCCGGATTGATTACGGTCAGCGAAAGTCAACAGTATCTTTTCTGGTTTGTCATGCATCATGCTGTCGGAGACGGGCTCTCGCTCGGGATCCTGATTGAAGATCTTACTGCGCTATTCAGAGGCAGGGCACTTTCAACGCTGAACACCGGTTTTGACCGGTCGGCAGCGAGTGAAGCGGCCTATCTGGAGAGCCGCAGTGCGCAGCTCGACGCTGAGTACTGGAACAACCTTACCGGCGGTCTTCTGAACCATTCGCCTGAATCCTTTGATGAGTGGCCGCTTGACAAATTGCGTCCAAACACACGAACAACATCATCCTCTGCCGGAAGCCACTGTTTCCGGACCCGTCTCGACCCGGAAACAGCAACAGCCCTTCGTTCCCTTGCCAAAAGAAATCGCTCGACGCTTCACGCCTTCATGCTCTCCCTGCTCGGTCTTGAAGTACGCCGCCGCACCGGTCGAAAGAGCTTTCTGATCGGGACAGCCGCCTCAACACGCCAGTCAGGGAGGGAGATGCAAACCGTCGGTTACTTTATCAACATGCTTCCGCTCGTTTTCCATGCACCTGATTCAGCCCCGGTTGATGCTGTTGTTCAGGATATGCAGCACCATCTGGCCGAAGCCCTTCAGCACTCCCGGTACCCTTTTGCAAGAATCTACAGTGATTTCCGCTGCAATCATAAACAGAGAGTAGATCCGGGCCGGTATCCCCTTTTCGATATTGCCGTTACAGAAAATCCTCCATTCACTCCGGACGATGGGCAGGAACCCCTTTTCAGCGGGCTCTCCCTTCCGGGGTATGGAACAGTCAGCTATGAACTGCGGCAAAACGCCCCCGCCCAGGACATGGTGCTGGTGCATGAGGGTGTGAGCGATGGAGGAGTTGTTCTTACCTGGTATGTCAATGCAGCACTCTATATGGAGAGCAGTGCACGGATATGGTTTGATTCGCTGATCGGCTGGATGACGTTTTTCAGTCGTGACAAAAATACCGGATCACTTCCGATGCCGCTCCTGCTGCCTGAAGAAGAAGCACTGCTTGCAGGCTGGCAACAGGGTCCACTCCGCACCTGGCCCGCTGATACCCTTCCAGGGCTTTTCCGGCGGATTGCCTCGCTTTACCCCGAGAGGCCTGCCCTGGTTACAGCCGAGGGTGAACTGAGCTTTCAAGAGGTTAACTCCAGGGCGGAAAACCTGGCAAGTGTGTTTCTGAGACTTGATGTGCAGCAGGGTGATACTGTCGGGGTTTTGACGGAGCGCTCAACGACACTTCAGGAGACGGTGCTTGCCATATGGAAAGCCGGTGCATGCTATCTCGCCCTTTCAGCCGATCTTCCGGCACAGCGGCTTCTCTTCATGGCCAGGGAGAGCGGTGTACGGGTTCTTATTGTCCTTGACCGGCTTCCCCTCCCTTCGGAACTTGAGGGTGATGAGTTCCATATTGTGCGACCCGAAGCAATGCTCTCCGATATGCATGATTCAGGGGAGCTCAACAGAGCAGTTACTCCTGACGATCCGGCCTATATCATCTATACATCAGGATCTACCGGTGTGCCAAAAGGGGTTGTGCTCTCTCACAGGGGATTGCTCAATCTCGGTTGTGGCGAGACCGAAATTTTTGCCATGAAGCGTGAAGACCGGGTGATGCAGATCGCTTCGCCCTCATTCGATCTCTGGATAAGTGATCTTGCCATAGCATGGTGCTCAGGGGTTGCCCTGGTACCGGTAAGGCGTGAAGAGATGAACGATATATCCGGCATGCATGAGTTGCTCCGCTGTCGCGGGGTAACCATTGCGACCATGTCACCCTCCTATCTTCGCCTGTTTGAACAGGCTGATTTTCCAGCTCAACTCCGCCTTCTCATGACGGTCGGTGAACCACCGGTGAGTGATGATCTCCGCTGGTATGCAGCAAAACTCTCATACATGAACGGTTACGGCCCTACCGAGAATACTGCGGCCTCTGCTGTCGGCCGGATTCTTCCCGATGTCGAAGTGATCCATACCGGACGTCCCCTTTCCAATACCACCGTTTTTATCACCGGAGATGACGGAAAACCGCTTCCGCCCGGTGCTACCGGTGACGTATGGGTTGGAGGGGCAGGTTTGGCTATAGGCTATCTCAACAGGCCGGATCTGACCGCACAGGCATTCGTGCTGGTTAATGGTGAGCGACGCTACAGAACCGGCGATCTCGGCAGGTGGCTGCATACAGGCGAACTGCAGATTCTCGGACGAAGGGATACACAGGTGAAAATACGCGGTCAGCGTGTCGAACTCGGTGAGATTGAGCACGCTCTTGCTTCCTGGCCGGGCATACAGCAGGCGGTTACCCTTGTGGAAACCCGCTCTGACCACAGCCAGCTTTTGCGTGCATTTGTTACCGCTGATGAAGCGGCCTCACTGCCAACTCAGGCAGAGTGGAGCTCTTTTCTCTCGGCAACACTCCCCTTCTATATGATTCCGGCCTCCATACTCCGGATCCCATCCATACCGCTCACACCGGCAGGGAAAGTCGACCGTGAAGCGCTGCTTGAAGGGCTGTCAACAATTTTACCTCCGCCCGATACCGGGGCACCGGGGATTCAGGATCAAGGGACCCCTCCGCAGAATGCTGTTGAAAAAAGGATTTCGGAAGTCTGGTCTGAACTGCTCCGCAAACCGATGCTTTTCCGTGAGGATCATTTCTTTGAAATCGGCGGTGACAGTCTGAGGGCTATCGCTGTGATCAACCGTCTTGGCCGCGAGTTTTCGTGCACGGTGAACAATCTTTATGAACACCCGGTTCTTTCGGATTTTGCCCTTCACTGCCAACCCGGTGCGGATCATCTGCGCCACCTTATCCGGATACTCGCTGAAGAGCAGGATCATGCGGAAAGCCTTCAGCAGGATAAGGGTTGTGACCAGGAAGCGTCGCTGCGGCCGCAGCGAATAGACTATGAAGCTCGAATAGAGGCCGATCTGCAGCGCGATCTGCACCGCCCTCTCTCATACCGTCATCTGCTGCTCACCGGTGCAACCGGTTATCTGGGAAGCTATCTCCTCCGCGAACTGCTTGCTGATGAGCGAGTTGAGGTGACGGTGGTGGTACGGAGCAGTGAGCCGGGTGCCGGCCGGGGACGACTGGGGCAGGTTCTGAACTGGTATTTCGGCCCTGTTGAGGGTACGGCACTGCTCGAAAACCCCAGACTGAGGCTTCTCTCAGGTGATCTAAGGGATGCGCAGCTCATGCTCGGGGAGTATGATTACCGGAAACTTGCTGATACAGTTGACGCCATTTACCACTGTGCCGCAAATGTAAACCATATCGGTCACTACCGTGATTTTCTTGCTGACAACGTCTCGGCCACACGCCACCTTCTCCGGCTTGCGGCACAGCAAACAAAAAAGAGCACTGATTTTCATTTTGTCTCCACCCTTTCAGTCTCGGCAACTGCACTCTCCGGCGGGTTCAGGCTCTTTACCGAGTATGATCATCCTCCCGAGGTTCCCGATGACAACTACTATATCCGCTCCAAGCAGGAGGCGGAACGCCTTGTGCTTGCATACCGCTCGGAACTCGCCAATTGTACCATTCACCGTGTCGGCAACATCTCCTTTGCCTCAGCGGGATCAAGGCTCCAGCAGAACATCCGCGATAACGCCTTTTTCCGGCAGCTTGCGGCATTCATTCGTCTTGGTGTTATACCGACGGAGTTTCCGGCTTTGCTCTCCCCTGTCGATCTGGTAGCCCGTGCTGTTGTTGCTCTGGCCTCCAGAGCTTCATTAGCCAATGAGATTCACCATATCGAGAGCTCCCGCCATGACTCTCTGGCAGATGTTATATGCTCAGCGGGGGGGATGAGAGATCGGGTCAGGGCATGCAGTTTCAGTGATTTTCTCAAACGGCTGCAGGAGGCAACAGACGAACCGGAGATGGAGTCCGCTGTTGCCGAGACGGTTGAGAATTTCGGGCTTCGATTCGCAGGCGCGCTCGCTGCATGCAAACAGGGCGTGGTTGTCGTCTCGAAAAGAACACAGCTTCTGCTTGAACGTTTCGGGGTTGCCTGGCCTTCAATTCCAGGGGAGGGGCTCCATGCACTATTGGACATGGCCATGGAGGTGGCCGGGAGATGAACCGTATGAGAGCATCCGAAACCTTTGATTATCTGCCTGTTCAGCAGTGGTTTATGACGAGGCCGCTTGAAAAACGCAATCACTTCAACCACTCCTTTCTCTTTCGCGTCAATGAGCCGGTCGATAGAGAGCGATTGCAGGAAGCGCTGGAGAAACTAAGTCTGGTTCACGGTATGCTCAGGGCGGTCTATCCTGCCCGGGGGGGATGTTTTCTCAGGGAGTCGATTGACGTTGCAGTCAAGGAACTCGATATCAGGGGGAAAAGTGAAGCGGAGATATTCGGGGAGCTGACAGGGTGGCAAAACCACTTTGACCTTGAACGCGGCTATCTCTGGCAGAGCGGAATACTGAGAGGCTATGCCGACGGAAGTGAACGGATCTTTCTGGCAATCCATCACATGGTCATTGATGCGGCGAGCTGGTCGATCATCCGTGAAGATCTGAAAGAGCTCTACGGGGGAGGCCGGATCGTTCAGACGGGCAGCAGTTACCGGGAGTGGGTTGAAGCAATCAAGGCTTATGGCATGCATGTGACAGATGAAGAGCGGGCCTACTGGAGGAGATCAGAAATTCAGCAGGAAGAGGCGCGCCATCTCTGGCTGGAACTGGCAGAAGCGGGTACCTCTGCGATGCAGTGCAGCAGAGTGGAGTTTTCTGCGGAGATTGTTTCGAAGCTGCAGGATACCACTCATGAGATTGGCACTCCTGAAATCAGTGATCTGCTGCTCGCTGCCCTGGCCTGTGCGCTGTTTGAGGTGAGCGGACGAAAGGAGAACTGGATAACCGTTGAAAAACATGGGCGGGATGGCGTTGCTGACTCTTTTGATGTGAGCCGGACAGTCGGATGGTTCACTACCCTATTTCCGCTCTGTCTGACTGTCGGTAATGGTATTGAAGAGACAATTATGCTCAACAGGGAGAGGTTAAAGGCCGTACCCGGCAAAGGAATCGGATACGGGCCATTATACGGCTATGACAACCTTCAGGGGATTCTGTTCAACTATCTTGAACGGCTCATCGGAACTGACGAGACTCTTTGGCAGATCTGCCCTGGAGAGCCCAGCGGTGAAAGCATGAGTCCGCTTAACCGGTTTGGAAACATGGTTGACATTAATGGTATGGGCCGAAAAGGGAAAATCGGACTCTGGTTTGAAAGCTCACTGAAAGAAGAACCGCACCGAAAGCTCTGTGAGAGATTCAAAATCCATGTTGAGGAAGCTGTGCAATGGCTGCATAGTTGAAAGATTAGACGTTTATAGCTGTATAATGTTTTATATTGAGGGAATATGGTCGTTTTATCCGGTGTTGACCCTCTCTCCTGCTCGCTTGCTTTCTGGCTGTGCAACCGGGAGAGGAGATAAATTTACCGGTAATATCTCTCTTATTGTTCTGTATTTTTTCGAATTTACAGATGCTCTGTTGTTTCAGAAAGAGCGGGTACGATAGACTGTTTTACTAATACGGAGAGACCCTTGCATTTACTTCGTCTCCTGAAATTGATCGGCGGCAACCCCCTGCGAAAGCTTTTTGCCTTTGCTTCGGCATCGGCATTGAGCACAACCATTGTGCTTTCAGTGGTTACCTTCGCGGCCCAAAAGATCGATAAAACCAAAGAGGAGTTCGTCAATCTCCCGCTTGCCGCGCTCTTTCTGGTCACGCTCCTGACCTATGTTATCTTTGAAACCCGTCTGGTTGAACGTTTTGCCTCCGATATTGAAGAGGCAATAGAGTTGCTTCGCATGAAGCTGATCGGCCGGTTGCGACATGCTGATCTCTGGAAGCTGGAGCACTTCGGCCAAAGCAGGATCTTTACCAACATCACCCAGAGCTGCAAGGTTGTTTCATCAAACTCGCAGTACCTTGCACTGACAACGCGTTCGGTCATCCAGATCGGGATGATCCTCATCTACATCGCGACGGTCTCCCTGCTCTCCTGCATGCTGCTTACCGCGCTGCTTGCAGCGGCCACAACAGTCTACTACCGCCTCGGACTCTCTCTGGAGCGATGCCAGGAGTCGCTGGCCCAGGATGAGGGGAGGCTTTTTGAGTCTGTCTCTGATCTGCTTGACGGTTTCAAGGAGCAGCGGCTCAGCAGTCGCCGGAGCCGAGCCCTTGGCGAGGAGTTCAACGCGATCTCCCTCCATACCGTAACATCCCGCAGTGAAATGCACCGTCAGAGCTGGCAGCAGTTTGTTTTCGGCGAAACCATGTTCAACCTGATGCTGGGGCTTGTGGTTTTTATTATTCCGGTATACGCTCCTTCTGTACGCACCGATCTTATCAAGATTTCGGCGGCGGTACTCTTTATGGTTCCTCCTGTCTTTGGACTGATGCAGTCCCTGACGATTCTCAGGGCGGCAAAAGCTGCCGCCGGACGGATGATGGCGCTCGACAGCGAACTTGAGGGCATTGTGGAGCAGTGCAGTGAGGAGATCGGGCAACAAGCATCTTCCGGGTTCAGCGAAATACGCATGGCGAATATGGAGTTTGCCTATCCGGCTCCCGAAGGTGAAATACCCTTCAGGCTCGGGCCTCTCAACATTTCTGTCAAACGAGGCGAAGTGGTTTTCATAACCGGCGGCAATGGTTCCGGAAAGTCGAGTTTAATAAAATTGCTCACCTCGCTCTATCATCCGGTGCAGGGCTCTCTCTATCAGGATAAAAAGGTTATAACTTTTTCTGATCTCTCGGGGTATCGTGCCCTGATGGCACCGGTCTTCTCTGATTTCCATCTTTTTTCACATCTCTACGGCCTCGGTGCGTTTGACGCCACAGAAGCCGAAGAGCTGCTCAAATGGATGGAGATGGAGCGTGTGGCCGGAATCAGCGGAGACCGGTTTACCCGGAGAGAGCTCTCAACCGGGCAGCGCAAGCGTCTTGCCCTTGTTGCTGCCCTGCTTGAGAAAAAGCCGATTCTGATCCTTGATGAATGGGCTGCGGACCAGGATGCCTATTTCCGCCATAAATTTTATCGGGAGATCATTCCTGAACTCAAACGACGTGGTTTGACCATTATTGCCGTGACACATGATGACCGATATTTTGACGCTGCCGACCGGCGCCTTCATCTTGAGTATGGTCGTCTGACAGAGCTGAACGGAAACGGGGAGGGTTCTCTATGAGACTGTTTAAAGCGGTATTGCGGGAGATACCCGAAAATCTCAAACCGCTCCTTTTCATGAACATCCTGTCGGCGGTTGCAACAATGTCGCTTGTTGCGCTTGTCTCAACCGCGGCCAGGGAGGGTGGAACCGGCCAGATCAGCGGACGTCTTATGCTGATGTTTGCCGTAACGGTTACCCTCTATCACGCCACACACATCTATACGCTGGTGACAGCATCGCGGGATACCGAGAGGCTGATACATAAACTGCGTTCCGGTCTGTTTGACCTCATTCGTCAAACCGATCTGGTGACAATTGAAAAGATCGGTCATGCCACCCTCCAGGGTGTCTTGACCCAGGATACCCAGATCCTTGCCGAGGTACTTCCCATGCTGGTAATAGGCTTCCAGCAGGCGGTCATGCTGCTCTTTCTTGCAGCTTACCTCGCATGGCTCTCCCCTGTTGCCTGTATTCTTGCATTCGGTCTTGCCGCTCTTACCGTAGCTATCCGTTTTTCACGGGTAAGGGCTCTGCGCACGATGATGCAGGCTGCGGACGAAGCTGAAAAAAAGGTTTTCGATGCTCTTGGCGAACTCCTGCACGGATTCAAGGAGATCAGGATGAACGGAGCCCGCGCAGACGATGTGATCCGCACTCTCGGTGATGCCTCCCGTGAGTCCCGCACCTCCAACTCGCTTCTGAAAGCGCAATGGGGACGGAACTATGCGGTTATCGAAGCGATGCTCTTTTCACTGGTCGGGTTGATGGTTTTTGTCGTTCCGTTGTGGGTCGCAGGTTTTCACGCGGTAATACTTCCGACAACGATTGCCGTGCTTTTTATTTCCGGTCCCGTGAGCACGGTCTCTTTTGTTACACCCCTTGTCACCAAAGCGGAGCTGGCGCTTGAAAGTATTGAAATAATCAAGGAGAGGCTTTTTGCCGCGGCAAAAACCGCATCAAGCGAGGAGAGCGAGCTGCTTGACAACGTTCCAAAGTCGATTGCCATGAACAGGGCAGAGCTCTCATTTTGTGATGAGAAAGGCCATCCCCTCTTCAAGGTTGGTCCCCTCAATGCCGAGTTTCGGGCCGGAGAGATCACCATGATAACCGGAGGTAACGGCTCCGGCAAATCGACGCTGCTGCGTCTCCTTACGGGCCTTATTCCGCTTGATTCAGGATCCCTCCTTGCCGATCACGCTGAACTCAGAATTGGGCAGATGCAGGACTACCGTAACCAGTTTTCCGCCATATTTTCGGACTTCCATCTCTCCCGCCGTCTCACCTCAATTGAAGAGCCTGATCAGGAGAAAATCCGCCTCATGCTTGAACGGTTCGGCATGCAGGAGAAGGTGAGTGTTGTCAATGGTTCATTCAGCACCATTGATCTCTCCTCCGGACAGCGTAAAAGACTCGCGTTGATTGTGGCTGAACTCGAAGACAAACCGATCATTGTCCTTGATGAATGGGCGGCAGACCAGGATCCTCACTTCCGGCGAATCTTCTACGAAGAACTGCTGCCGGATATGAAGGCTCGCGGTAAAATCATTATCGCCGTCACCCATGATGATCGATGGTTCCATCTCGCTGACAGAATGTACCGCATGAATGAAGGGCAGATAGAAGAGACGAACAGGGCAACAGTGATTTAAAATAATGTCCATAACATCGCTTCTTGCCGAGCTCTCGGCACTTGATATACAGCTCAGGGTTGAAAACGGTACCCTCTGTTTTGATGCTCCCGAGGGCGTTTTCAGTGACGATATCCGCCAGAAAGTGCTGGAGTCAAAGCCGGAACTCATTGCATTTCTGCAAGAGGAGTGCGCAGAAGGTGAGGAGCCACTGACGGACAAGGAGCAGCGGCTTGCCGCTCTCTGGCGTGAATTTCTCCGGAGTGATGTGCGCAGTCGTAACGACGATTTCTTTATTCTCGGCGGACACAGTCTTCTGCTCATGCGGCTGGTTCACCGGGTTGAAGCCTCCGGACTCGGAACCATTGATCTTGCAGCAGCGATTGCTGCGCGTACACTCGGAAAAATGGCTCTCCTGATTGATGCTGACGACACCGCTCCGGCCTCCTCTTCCCCGTCTGAAAGAGGTGAATCATCTTCAGCTACCGGTACGGAACTCCCCGTTATCTCCGGTACCAATCCTGCGGAGTGTTCCTGGCCCCGTGAAAGCTCACTTGCTGTTTTGTGGCAGCGTGCCAGAGAGCAGTTCCATGATCTTCCCGCTCTCATCTATCGCAATGAATCCTGTAGCTATCAGGAGCTTGATGAGTGGTCCACAGCTCTTGCGTCCGGACTTTCGGCAGCGGGTGTCCGGCCGGGAAGCACCGTGGCACTTGCCCTGCAGCGCAAACCTGAAGCAGTTGCCGCACTGCTCGGTGTGCTGAAATGCGGAGCAACCTATCTGCCGCTGGACGAGAAACTGCCTCCACTGCTGGTCAGGGAGCTTCTTGATGTTTGTGATGCCCACTCGATCATCACGGACCGGAGGGCCGGTGAACGGTTCTCTGCAGCGAAGGGTTTCGGTGATCCGGGAGGTATCAGGCTGCTTGATATTGACGAGCTGAAGCGCGATGCAAGCGGTAGCGCTCTTCCGGAACTGCATGGAGGTTACGGTGACAAACCGGCTTACATCATGTTCACTTCCGGTTCAACGGGTGAGCCGAAGGGGGTAATCATTCCGCACCGAGGCGTAAGCCGTCTTGCCTTTGACCAAAGGGTGCTTTCGCTCCGGCCTGGAGAGGCTATGGCGCAGACCGCTCCCTTCGGTTTTGATGCTTCTACCCTCGAAATATGGAGCACGCTCCTGAGCGGCGCAACGCTTGTATTCATTGAGGATGCGCTGTTGATGGAGCCGGAGAAGCTCGGAAACTATATTCAGGAAAAACGTATCTCTGCCATGTGGCTGACCGCCTCACTCTTCAACCGGATCGCTGACCACGCTCCCCTTGCATTCAGACCGCTTCGCGTTGTATTAAGCGGCGGTGAAGCCATGAGCATTCCGCATGTTAAAAAAGTGATGGAAGCCTCTCCGGCACTAAAGGTTGTTAACGGATACGGCCCCACCGAGAATACAACTTTTACGGCTGTCCACACCGTTCGTCCGGAGGATCTTTTCGGCAAGAGTGTGCCGATAGGCCGCCCCATTGCCGGAACAAGGATCTATCTCCTTGACGACGCCATGCATCCTTGCGGAGCCGGTGTTATCGGTGAACTCTATGCTGCCGGAGAGGGCCTTGCAATCGGCTACGCCGCAGGAGAGGATCTTGACGCGAGGGTCTTTGTAACACACCCCGACAATCCTGAAGAGCGGCTTTACCGCACCGGCGATCTTGCACGATTCAGAGAGGATGGTCTGCTTGAGTTCTGCGGCCGCAGAGACGGCCAGATCAAGCTGCGCGGTCACCGGGTTGAGCTCCCGGCAATTGAAGCGGTTCTCTCCGGGTGCAAGGGGGTAAACGATTCACTGGCCATGGTGAATGGCAAGGGGGAAGGGATGGAGCTGGTCGCCTTTGTCTCCTCATCTCAACCTGATGAAATGGCCTGGCGAAATCGTATTGCCGAACGGTTGCCCCTCTATATGATGCCGGCCCGTTTTATAACTTTTGAGCACTTTCCCCTCAATGCAAACGGCAAAAAGGATCGTGCTGCTCTCCGGGAGATGCTGAGGGAGGAGCCGGAGGATTTTCCCCTTTCAAACAACGAGGAACGGCTCTGGATCTTGCAGCAGCTTACTCCGGCAACAGCACTCTACAATGTTCCGCTCTCTTTTGCCATAGAGGGTGAACTTGACTCAGCGGCATTCAGCCGAGCACTTCTCTCTCTTGAAAAGCGCCATCATGCGCTGCGGCTTGTCATTCGTCCGGGAGATGATGCAAATCCCGATCTGCGACACCACCTGCTTCCTCCCGGAGGTGTTCTGCCTCAAACCGTTGAATGCAGACTCTCCGCCAATCCGGAAGCTGAAGCTGACCGGCGGATGGAGGAGGAGATCAGCCGCCCCTTCCGTCTTGAAGCCGAAGCTCCGGTCAGGACCTTTCTTTTCAGGCTGGGTGAAGAGCAGTGGCTGTTTTTGATGGTCATGCACCATATAGCCTGCGACGGATGGAGCCTGAACACCCTTCTTGACGATCTTGCCCGCTTCTACGATTATGAAAGAGGGGCCTCCTCTGCTCCGCCTCCACCGGCAGAGTTCTCTCTTTGGGATTATGTTGCTGCAGAGAAGAGGTTTCTTGAGAGCAGGGAGGGCCGGGAGCTTATACTGCGCAGGGTTCAACGGCTGACTCCCCCGCCGGAACCGCTCTATCTGCCCTCTGACCGGCAGCGGCCCGCAACCCGCAGCTACGAGGGTGCAGCGGTTGATATCCGGTTTGATACTACGGTCAGTCGAGGGTTGGACCGGCTTGCCGGAGAGAGAGGCGTTACCCCCTATGTCATGCTGCTTGCTCTCTCGGAGCTGCTTCTTTACCGCCTCTCCGGTTACAATCGGAGAGAACCGTTTGCTCTGGGAGCCCTCTCATCCGGACGTGAGTGGAGCGAGATGGCCGATCTTGCCGGTTTTTTGGTCAATACCCTGGTGCTCCCCTGCCGGATAGAACCCGATCAGAGCTTTCTTGATCATCTTGCCTTGGTCAACCTTGAGTGGCAGGCCGCACTCAGTGATCAACAGTGCCCCTTCGCCCGACTTGTCGACAGCCTGAATCTGCCAAGGGATCTCTCCCGTAATCCGCTTTTTGATGTTCTCGTAGCCTGGCAGGATCTTCTTCCCGAACCCCCACGACTTTCGGGTCTGGAGACCCGGACATATAAGGCCAGCCTGCCGTTTGCAAAGTTCGATCTTGCATTCAACTTCATGAAGCGGGATGGTACGATAGAGCTCTTTCTCGAGTACTCGACAGAGCTTTTTGAAGAGGAGAGCGCTCTACGGATCGTCCGGCGCCTTGAGGCGCTTGCCCGCTCAGTCATCGCCAGGCCAGGAGAAGCGGTTTCGGCACTGGATTTCTGGATTCCGGGCGAGAGAACAGAGGTCATAGATGGCTTTAACAATACCGCACTCTCCCTGCCGACACACCGTTCGATTATTGAACCCTTTCTTGAGATCTCGGCCACTCATGCCACGGAGCGTGCGGTGATCGCTCATGACGGTATTGCACAGAACTACCGCACTTTTGCCCGCCGGTCCGCTGCCGTGGCAGCTCTGCTTGAGAGCAGCGGTCTCGGCCGCGCTGAAGCCGTCATCATGCTGCTCCCCCGTTCAGAGGATATGCTTGCCGCAATATTCGGCATTTTGATGGCCGGAGGGGTCTATGTTCCCCTTGACGCAAGCCACCCCGCCGAGCGTCTTCGTGACATGCTCGATGAGTTTCGAAACCCCCTTGTTCTCGTTGATCAACCGCTGCCGGCGGTATTGAGCGGGCGTTGTCGGGCCATTATACTTCCTTCGGCCCATGAAGAGGCTGATCCGGTCTCTTTTGCCGATCCTGACGATCCGGCCTATATCATCTTTACCTCCGGCTCAACCGGCAGGCCGAAAGGAGTTGTGATCGAGCATCACGCGGTTCTCAACCGTATTCTCTGGATGCAGCGCACGTTCCCGATCGGCACCGGTGATGTTATCCTGCAGAAAACACCGGTAACCTTTGACGTTTCAATCTGGGAGCTCTTCTGGTGGTCATGGACAGGAGCAGCAGTTGCCATGCTCAGGCCGGGAGCGGAGAAGGATCCCGAAGTGCTGGCGGCAGCAATCAAAAAGCACGGGGTGACGGTTATTCACTTTGTTCCATCGATGCTTGCCGCTTTTCTTGACACCCTTGAGAGCTGTCGTATCGAGTTTTCGAGCATAGCGAGCCTCCGGCTTGTTTTTTCAAGCGGAGAAGCGCTTGATCGGAGCCTGGCTGAACGCTTCAACCGGCTTGTTTATGATCGCTCCGGTGCCGAGCTTCATAATCTCTATGGACCGACCGAAGCAACCGTAGATGTGAGCTGGCAGTGCGCATCACCCTGGCGGGGAGAGAGCGCCGTCTCAATCGGTCGTCCCATTGCCAACACCTCGCTCTATATTCTTGACGGGAGGCACCATCCGTTGCCGGTAGGTATTCCGGGTGAAATTGCCATTGGCGGTGTGCAGGTGGCCCGGGGTTATCTGAACAGACCGGAACTCACTGCAGAACGGTTTATTGCCGATCCATTCACCCCTGAAGGACGGCTCTATCTGACCGGTGACCGTGGTCGATGGCAGCCTGACGGGAGCATTGCATACCTTGGGCGTTCCGACTGGCAGGTTAAAATCCGCGGTCAGCGAATTGAGCCCGGAGAAATTGAACATGCTCTTGAAACGCACACAGATATAGTCCGGGCTGTTGTTGTTCCTGTTTCAAACCAGGGGCTCGATGAACTGCATGCGTGGATTCTCTGTGACGGATCGGTCGAACAGGGCGAAGTGCGCCGTTTTCTCAGGGAGCAGCTCCCGGAGAGTATGATTCCAGCCCGGTTTATTCCGCTCAGAGAGCTCCCGTATACCCTGAGCGGAAAACTTGATCGCAAACAACTCATGCAGCACTCTCAAGCCCTGCTGAGCAAAAGCGCGAAGCCCTCGTCAGCCGGTCCCAGGCAGGAGAGCGGTGAGGAAGGGCATACAGCAGTGCAGAGTATTTTCAGCATGGATGAAGATGGAGAGTCCCTGAAACTCAGACTCCTCTTCAATACCGGCATGATTTCAGCGAAAGAGTCGGCAGAAATGGCTCTCAGCTTCTCTTCAATGCTTCAGGAGATAGCCGGCCTCCAGGAGGTTTTGCAATCCGGATTGCCAAGTCAACGTGATCAGCACCCATGAAAATTGCAGATTTCACTTTTGAAGATCCATCCTCAGCAGTTGCATCGGGCGAGCTGCTCTCTGAAGTCGGCGACGGCTGCCGGAATATTGCTGCACGTTTTTCGGAAATGGCGCTTCGTCATCCCCTGCGCACCGCCGTGGTTGATGAAGAGGGCTCAATCAGCTATGGCGAACTTGATGATCTCTCAGACAGAATCGCCAGGTTTGTAATCGAAAGGAAGCTGCCCAGGGAGAGCCGGATAGGAGTCATGATCGGACGTCACCGCCTCTTTATAGCCGCCCTGCTCGGCACTATTAAAGCCGGGTGTGTCTACCTTCCCATTGATCCTACCCTGCCGCTGGAACGACGCAGAAAGCTGCTTTCGATAGCCGGTGCCGCTGCACTGATCAGTTCTGCCCGGAATGCCGGTGAGATGCAGCAGCTTGAGTGGCTCTCTCCATCGCTTCAGTTCAGCCTCACACTCGACAGCGATGACGTTGATTCACTGGTTGAAACACCCGGAGAGCTTATGTCCACCGAGCTGTGGGACCATATCGCCTCATCTGCGGCTGATGATATTGATGCCGGGGGGTGGAAAAGCGCATTTACGGGCCTTCCGTTATCACCTGAAGCCATGGCCGCATTCGGCAGCAATGCCCGCAATAAAATATCCCGGTATATCAAACAGGGCGCCCGTGTCCTTGAAATAGGGTGTGCATCGGGCTTCACTATGCGCTACATTGCTCCGCTCTCTGCATCCTATCTGGCCACTGATCTCACCCGGTACAATGCCGAGCGGGTTGAAGTTGCCGCCAAAAGTCTCGGCCTGACGCAGGTGACCGGCCGTCATCTGGCCGCTCATGACATTGACATCCTTCCTCCGGACAGTTTCGATCTCATTGTGATGAACAGCGTTATCGAGAGCTTTCCCGGTTACGGCTACCTCCGCATGGTGCTCGACAAATCGATGAAACTGCTCGCTCCGGGAGGGACACTTTTTCTCGGCAATCTGTGGAATCTCGACCGACATGATGCATACCTCTCCGATCTGAGGGATTTTGCCCGTCTGCACATCGATGAGGGTTATGCTACCAGAAGCAATCTGAACGGAAGTTTTTTCGTCCCCTTTGAGTTTTTCAGTGACTGGGCTGCCCGGCGTCCGGAAAAACCCTCTGTATCACACTCAGCCGTCGATGCACCGGGTTTCGACCCGGCACCCTATGCTTTTGATGTTGTGATCACGCTTGATGCTCCCGGCGAGTCTGCACCATCAGCTTCCGCCCGAAGGGCGCCGCTGCATTTTGACAGAAGGGCCCTCTTTTCTGATTATCCGGCCTTTTCCGCAACGCCCGGGAGCGAGCTGACCCCCGCTCATGCGGCCTATCTCATTTTCACAAGCGGCACAAGCGGAACACCGAAGGGTGTGCTTGTAGAACACGGACCGGTCATCAATCTGATCAATGCCATTGAACATGAGATCTATACTCCCCTTTCGGCAAGGATTGAAGCGGAGTTTCTGAGGGTAAGCTGCTGCTTCTCCTTTGCTTTTGACGGCTCGATACATCATATCTTTACGACCCTGCTCAATGGCCACTCCCTCTTTATTCCCGAAGAGGAGACCCGGCAGAACCCGGAGGCTCTGCACCGTTTTTTTCAGCAGCACCGGCTGCATGTTGCCGATTCAACCCCGACTCTTTTTGCCCTTCTGCTTGACTACCGGGAGAAGAGTGGAGCGTGGAGTTCCGTCAACTCGTTTATTCTTGGCGGAGAGAGTTTCTCTTCGAGCCTTGCGGAGCGTTATTTTGCACTCCCGGGAGTTGCTGAACGTGAGATATGGAACGCCTACGGTCCCACAGAGAGCTGTGTCTGTGCCTCCCAATACCGGATGAGTGCCGATAGCTGGAAGAGGCACCTGCCTCCTCCAGTCGGAACGCCCCTCCAGGGAGTTGATATAAAGGTGTGTGATGATGCCGGACGAACGCTTCCGGTCGGTATCCCCGGCGAGATCATGATCGGCGGAGCGGGGCTTGCCCGGGGATATATCAACGAAGCGGAGCTTACTGCTGCACGCTTTGTCTGCGATGAGAACGGAAAGCGGTGGTACCGGACGGGAGATATCGGCCGCTGGATTCAGCCGGGCCTCCTTCAATTTACGGGACGCGAAGACAGGCAGGTGAAGGTTCGGGGCTACCGGATTGAACTGTCGGAAATCGAATCCGCACTCAGGGCATCCCCTCTGGTTCGCCATGCTGTGGCGGTTGTGGCCGATCCCCGTCAGGATGGTGACAGGATTCTGGTGGCCTATGTTGTCCCGGCACCCGGATTTGATGCAGCAGGATGCAGGGCCGATCTTGATCTCTCCCTTCCTGCCTGGATGATGCCGACCCTGATTGTCGAGATTGATGAGCTTCCCCTCAACAGCAACGGAAAGCTTGATGAGCAGAAACTCCCCTCTCTGCAAACCAGGGGATTATTGAGCCGGATCAGCGCGCCACGTCACCCCTTCACCAGGGATACAGAAACCAAGCTCGCCTCGATCTGGCGGAGCATTCTTGATGTTCAGGTGGACTCCTCTGACGATGATTTTTTTCTTCTTGGAGGCCACAGTGTTCTCGGTGTGCGGCTGGTATCCCTCCTGGATGCTGAATTCGGGGTGAAACTACCTCTCGCAGAGCTCTTTACTTCGACAACAATCTCGAAAATGGCTGACCGGATAGAGGCAAAACAGGTCGCCTCAACGTGGAAATCGGTTGTTTCCCTCCACAGGGGCGGTAAACAAACACCGATTGTCTGCTTTCATCCTGTCGGAGGCAATGTATTATGTTACAAGGGCCTTGCCGATGCTCTCGGAGCAGAGTGGCCAATCTACATGGCACAGGCATCCGGTCTTGAAGCCGGACAATCCCTTCAGCCCACGGTTGAGGCCATGGTTGCCGGCTATCTTCATGATCTGGGTGAATTACTGGAGCCCGATCAGCCGCTTATCATGCTTGGCTGGAGTTTTGGCGGTCTGCTCGCCTGGGAGGCTGCATACCAGCTTCGCCGGATCGGGTTCACCATTGATCGGGTCATTGTGCTTGACGGTATTGCCTCCTCCGATCCGATCCGCATCATGCTTCAGATGGATGAAGCCGAGTTCATTGCCACCATGTTCGACGAGATGGGACTCGGAAGTGCCGGGTTTCTGCGCACGCTGAGTCCTGAAGAGCGTCTTGACAGGCTTGTGCTTCATGAACGGAGCAGCGACTATCTTCCCGAAGGTATTGATCGTGATCATCTGCGGCGTCTGCTTGCACTTTTCCAGAACAACGGTCTGGCAGCCCTTCGCTACCACCCCCGAAAAAGCGATGAAGAGCTGCTGCTCATCCGCCCGAGAGTTCCTTCAAGCCAGGCTCCCGGTATTCCGGGTGACGACTATAACGGATGGCTTCCCTATGCAGGTGGCGGAGTAGAGCTTCGCTGGATCGAAGGAACGCACGGCCAGATGCTGCAGCCTCCTTTTGTCGAAGAGCTTGCCGGCCATATTTGTGATACTATTCTGAAGAGCTTATGAGCAGATGTAATGAAGATGCCGTCATGTTATGGACGCATGACCTTCAGCGTCTGGAACTCACTCCGCCGGAGTGGTTTGCGATGCTTGATGAGAAGGAGAGGGTTCGTGCCCTGCGCTTTCGGCGGGAGCATGACCGCATTGCCTATGTTGCCGCTCACGCCCTGCTTCGCATGGTGATAGGCAAAAGGGTCGGAGTGGAGCCCTCTGCTCTGATCATCTCCAGCGACAGCTTTGGCAGGCCATTTCTCGATATGGATGAGTGCCGTGGCATTGATCTGAGCCTTTCCCATACAAAGGGCATGGTTGCTGTTGCTCTCAGCAATGCAGGGAGAGTGGGTGTTGATGTAGAGGAGGTTGATCATGAGCAGGTTCCCCGCAGTGATCTGGCGGCATACGGGTTGAGCGCTGAAGAGAGAGGGCGGCTGGAATCGATGGGCAGTGCTGAACGCTCTGAGGCATTTATTGAACTCTGGACAGCCCGCGAGGCTGTCGCCAAAGCAGACGGACGGGGGCTCTCCCTCCCCTTCTCCTCAATCCGGATTGATTTTTCTGCCAGCGTTGCGGCCACGATTGAAGGTGACGACCAACCCTCCCGGCACTGGCGTTTGTGGCGTGAAGAGCCATCACTGCGCCACCGCCTGACCCTGGCATGGTCCGGTGAGCGAGGAGAGGTTATGAGAATGAAAGATGAGTTACCCCTGTATTGAGACACGGATTCAACCGGCTCTATTGCTGTAAACCATGACTACTTCATCGCACGATTTCTGGCGTACCTTCATTGCTGATCTGCCTCCTCTCCCCTTTTACCGGGAGAGTTCCGCACCCTCACCGGGCGCATCAAATATGGAGCCGCTTCTCATTGAAGAGCAGTTTGATGGACTCCGGACCGGTCAGCTCAAGGCATTTGCAGATGCGTGCGGTATTTCATTCAGCACACTTCTGCTTGCGGTTCATGCCAGGGCGCTCTCCCTCCGGATGCCCGGTCAGCGTCTGGTAACCGGTATAACAGTCAGTTCAGGTAACGGTGAAGTGACCCTGCCGCTTGTGTTTGATGGTGCAGGCAGCAGTGAAAGCTGGAGTGAGTTTGCCCGCCGGATCGGTCAGCTCGAAACGACAATTCTCCGCCGGAGCGAATCATTTCCATCGGAGCCGGAGGAAGAGGGTCTTCGCCCTCTCTTCTGTGATACCCGTTTTCAGTTCATCACCTCCACCGGTGAGAAGACGGAAACAAACCCTCAAATGCTTCTTCAATCGAAAATTCATGCTCTCTGGCAGACGCTTATGCCGGGAGCGGAGTTCAGCGATGAAGATGGTTTTTTCGATGCAGGCGGCAACTCTCTTCTTCTGGTTCGCCTCCATGAAAAACTTTCAGCCGAATGGCCCGGAGTTTTCAGTGTAGCGAAGCTCTTTTCGATTGCTACCGTTGCAGCACAGGCCCGCTTCATCATGGAAAAGAGCGGAGAGAAAGCGGGCGTGATGGATTCGCATGGGGATAAAGCAAAAAAACGATCGACAGGCATAGCCATTGTCGGCATCGGCCTCCGTCTGCCGGGCGCAGAAACCGCGGATGCCTGCTGGAAGGATGTTTCGAGGGGTGCCGACAAGGTCTCTTCGATGCCTCCCGTTCGTCTGAAAGATACCTGCGATATGCTTGATACTCTCGGGCTTTCTCTTCCGGAGCGCTTCCGTGAGGCGGCCTGGCTTGAGCATATATTCGATTTTGATCCGGAACGGTTTCGCTTCTCTCCGACGGATGCCGCCCTTCTGAATCCGGAACAGCGACTGTTTTTTGAAACCGCCCTTATGGCCCTTGAAAACGCGGGCTACGGCGGCAGGGCGCTTGATAACGAAAAGATCGGAGTGTTTGCGGCGGCAGGCGGTGACTCAACCTGGACCGAATATGTCCTCAAGGCGCTGCCGGAACGGGCCGAACAGATCTTTATCAATAATGTACCCTCCAATATTGCTACCCGTCTCTCATTTCTGCACAACTGGCGTGGACCTGCCACCGTGGTTGATACGGCATGTTCCTCGTCACTCACCGCAGTGCATCTTGCCTGCCAGTCGCTGCTGAACGGTGAGTGCAGCGCAGCGCTTGCCGGTGGAGCGAAACTGATCATGATGCCCCCATCGTCTGCAACCCGTTTCACTATCGAATCATCGACGGCCCGAACCCATGCGTTTGACGAAAGTGCCGACGGTACCGGTTCAGGAGAGGGGGCGGTTCTCTTTTTGCTGAAAACCCTGGAGCAGGCGGAGCTTGACCGTGATGCGGTTCATGCCGTTATTCTTGGTACGGCCATCAACCAGGACGGGGCTTCAAGCGGAATGGCCGCACCAAACCCGGAGGCTCAGTCGGAGGTGATTGCTGCTGCCGCTGCAAAAGCCGGAGTGCCGCTCTCCACCATCTCCTATATCGAGGCACATGGAACGGGTACGCATCTTGGCGATCCCGTGGAAATTGAAGGGATACGTCTTGCATTCAGCCGTGAGACAAAAAAAACCGGCTTTGCTCTTATCGGTTCAGGCAAAGGCAATTACGGCCATCTTGACGCCTGTGCAGGCGCCCTCGGGCTGCTTCGTGCCGTTCTCTCGGTGAAAAACGATCAGGCCCCCCCCCAGCCCTTCTTCAAACAGCCCAACCCCCGTATCGATTTTGACGACGCTCCGGTACGGGTCAGCGCTTCACTCTCTTCCCTTCCCGATCTCGGAACAGCCCGACGTGCCGGAATCAGCTCGTTCGGACTGAGCGGAATCAATGTTCATGCGATCATTGAAGCTCCGCCACCCGCAAGCAGCAATCCGGAAGCGTACCCTGCAGAGTGGATGGTTATCGGACTCTCTGCGGCAACACCGGAGCTGCTCAAAAGTTATGCCTCAGCGCTCGCCAGGGAGATCCGGCTGAACAGCCATTACACCCATCCTGATATAGCCTTTACCCTGAACAGCGGTCGTGACTCCCTTACCGAACGCCTTGCTCTCTGGTTTCGTAATCGGGATGAGCTGCTTGCGGCTCTTGAAGGCTCTCTCTCCGGCAAAAGCAACGAAAGGAGCCTCTCTGGCCGAATCGGGCGCACCAAGCGCTCACAGCCACCTCAGCCGGTCACGTCTCTTGCGGTTGATGAGGCTTCAGCCAGAATCGTCGCCGAGGCATTTCTGGAGGGCGCCCCGCTTCTTCTCCCTCCGCAGGTCGATGTCAGAAGAGTCCACCTTTCAGCCGCTCCCCTTCAGAGGATCACCTGCCGTCCTCCCTATAGAGTGAGTATCGATCAGCAGCGCAGGAGCAACCAGCCCTTTTTCCTCCCTCCGACAGATACTCCCGAGGGGAAAAGATATCCTCTCGATGTGCACTCCGAAGAGTTCTGGCCTGCATCCGAACATCTGCTTGAGGGAGTTCCCACCCTCGTCGGGATGGCTATAGTGCCCCTTCTTGCCTATACGCATTCGGATGGTGACCGGGGCAAGGCGGATTTCTCCCCGTTTGCGATAAGGGATCTCACGTGGCTTCGCCCCCTGCAAACACCGCAGCTTAAGCAGGGCAGTGTCAGTATCCTCATTACTGATGGTGATGAAGGGGTTCAGCAAGCCTCGCTGGGCGGGCGAATGGTTGACGGAAGATGGAGGAGCTTTGTCGAGGCGACTCTCACCGGCCTCTCAAGCCCTCCCGAAGAGCGTGCTCCTGAGGCAGAAGCGATAAGGGATCTCACGCCTGAACCGCTTCAGTCGGATGAACCGGCAGGCCCGGTCAGGGTCAGCGCACGATGGAGTGTGCTCCGGGAAGCCGGAAAACGCGAAGATCGGTTTTTCGCCCGCCTTCAACTTCCGGCAGCGGATAATGGGGAGCTGAACCTGCAGCAGTTCCATCCAGGCGTTCTCGACCGGGCGGTCAGTATTACAGTTGACCGGCCGGGGCTGGTTCCGGCAGGCTGCGCCGAGATTCTCGTCTATCGGCCCCTTCCGGAGCGTGTTTTTGCCTCGGCTGAACGAGTGATTCTGCCGGATGGGGGAATCAGGGCTGATGTCAGGCTTTACAACAGTGAGAGCGGAGCGCTATCCATACGGTTCAGGGGGCTCCATTTTGTTCCGCTCTCATACCCGGCATCTCCGCTGAAGGATGTGATGAAGGTACCGGTAATCCCCTCTTTGCCGGTATGGGTAGCTGATCCTGTTTCTGCAGCAGTTCCGCCGATTCCGCCAATTGTGCTGATCGGTGAAGGTGATCTCTTCGGGCGAATCACCGCCCACTCCATCTTCAGCGGAGCACTGGCAGCTTCATGCAGCTCTTCAGAACCTGATGATGAACTGCTCTCCCTGCTATCGGAGGGTCGTATCCGTCATCTTCTTTTTGTGCCGGAGCCCGGCGAGGATATCGGCCTGCGCACCCTGAACATTCTTCAAAAGCTCATGGCTCACCTGCGCCACCCTCTGCACCTTGTTGCTGCAGGAGAGGGTGCTTTTGCGCCCGACAGCCCGCATGACTCTCCCCCTCCCAGGCCGTATACAGCACTCATGGCAGGTCTCGTGATGGTTGCGGGATATGAAGAGCCGATGCTCTCGACACGCTACGTCGAAGTTGATAAAGATGCACCGCTTGAGCTTCTTTTCCGGGAGTTTGAAACTCTCGAACCGGAAGAGCATTCGCCGATTCTGCTTGACAACTCAGGAAGAAGGCTGAAAAGGAGTTTTGAACCTCTTGGGGAAGATTGTGCTGCCGCAGAAACACTCTGGCCAGCCTCCGGATGCTGTGTTGTCAGCGGCGGGACGGGAGGCCTTGCGCTGCTTCTTGCTGCGGAGCTCGCAGGCAAGGGAGCTGTGTCGCTTGCATTGCTCTCCCGCCGTGAGCTTGAGGCAGGTGAAGAGCGTGAGACAATGCAACGTTTTGAACTGCTGGAGGCACTTGCGGCCAGTGGCATTACCGTTCGTCACTGGAAGGTAGACGTAAGCAATTGTGAAGAGCTCTCCCGTGTGCTTGATGAGGTACGCTCAACACTGGGACCCATATCGGCAGTTGTGCATTTCGCCGGCCTTGTTGACAGCCATCTTCTGGTAAATGAAACTTCCGAATCCTTTGCGAGGGCAACCGCACCCAAGGTTGAGGGGGCGCGCAATCTTGATTTTCTGACACGCCATGACCCGATAGAGTCATTTGTTCTCTCCGGTTCCCTGACCGCTCTTGAGAGCCGGGCCGGGTCGGGAGCCTATACAGCAGCCAATCTCTATCTTGATGCTTTCGCCGGGTGGCGCCGGAGCGAGGGACGACCTGCACTCACCATCGACTGGTGTCAGGTCGGAGAGGTTGGAATGGCTGCACGCCTGCTTGACGGCAAACTGGGAGAGTACAGTCTCTCCCCTGATGAGGTTATCCGTTACTGGCGGATGGCTCTCGGTGCCGGAACTCCACAGGTCAGTTTGCTCTACGGCAAAAACCCCGGCGAGAAGCCGACAGCGCTTCCGGTTTCCCATGAAGAGCCGAAAATGCTTGAAAAGGCTGTAGCACAGATATGGGCGGAGATATTGGGATATGAGAGCGTAGAGCCGGATGATGATTTCTACTCGCTTGGAGGGGATTCGATGTCCGGCATTGATATTGTTGACCGCATTGTCAAAGAGCTTGGTCACCCTCTTTCATACAGTGATCTTGTTGAGTCAGCCACGGTCGGCAGGCTTGCAGAGAAGCTTCGCACCCAGGCCGAAGCCGCAGCTGCCGGTGAAGAGGGCATGCAGAGCAGCCACAGGCTTACTCCTGCTCCGACTCAAAACCGTTATCCGGTCAGCCGGGAGCAACTCGCGCTTATCCAGGCCCAGCTTGCGGCAGAGAGGAGTACCGCCTATAACCTTCCCAACATCATCTCCCTCCCCTCTGACTGCGACAGGGAGAGACTGGAAAGCGCACTTCGAGCACTCATCAGCCGTCACGAAATTCTCCGCACCCGCTTCTGTTTCGATGGCCGTGAGCCCGAAATGGAGATAGTTCCGGAAGTGGCGCTGCAGTTGAACCGCATTCGCCTCAGAGAGGAGGTGACAGCCCGGTTCTGGCAGAGCAGGGTTCGCCCTTTTGACCTTGAGGCAGAACCTCCGGTACGCTTCGAACTGATTGAACGTGCTGACGGCACAGTGCATACACTCTTCATGGATATCCATCACGCTTTGGCTGATGGTCTGAGTCTTGAACTGCTGACCGGTGATCTTGCGCAGCTTTATGGAGGAAAAACGATGCCTCCCCTTGTAGTGCAGTTCAAGGATTACGCATGGTGGAGCCGGAGGGGTGCAGGAGTCGGGGCTTTTGAGTCGGCCAAAGAGTACTGGATGCAGCGCTATACTTCGTTGCCCCTGCCCGTTCTTGACCTCCCTTCCGACCGGCCGCGACCGGCATATCATACCTGGGAGTGCGGAAGTGTTGCCTTCACCCTGCCGCAAAAGAGTGTCGAGGCTTTGCGGCGATACGCATCAACACACGCAACAACACCCTTTACCGTTGTACTCTCTGCATGGGCCGCTCTCCTCTCCCGCTACAGCAGCAGTGATGATCTGGTCATCTCGGTTCCCGTTGATGCAAGAGAGCGTGTCGGAGCCTCCTCAATTCCCGGCATGATGGTATCGCTTATTCCTCTGCGAATTGCACTCATGGAGGATGAATCGGTCGAAGGTTTCATCAGCCGTATCCACCGTGAGGTTTCAGAAGCAATGCGCAACAGGGCATGTCCGCTCGGCATGCTGCTTGAAGCGATTGCACCCCCCCCGGCCCCTGAACGGACTCTTCTCTCTGAAGTGACACTCTCCTACATGAACTTCAGTGAAAGCAAGGGCTATGAGCCTGACGGTGAGGGCGGGGATGCCTTCCGCATCCTTGGTGTTGAGCGGAGTGACGGAAAGAATGACCTCTCCATCTTTATCCGGGACCTTCCCGAGAGCTTTAGCGTTACCTGTGAATACTATAGCGCCATATTTGATCGTGACCGGATTGAACGCATGGGAGAGCATTTCACCACACTGCTTGATGCTCTTGTCAGCTCTGAAGGTGAAGCGAAACTTGCCACACTTCCCCTGCTTGCCGAGTGGGAGCGAGTGTGGCTTGGTGATGTCGGACGTGGCAGCGATACCCCGCAACCGGAACCCCTTAATCTCTATGCCTGTTTTGCCGCAATGGCAAAAGAGCGCGGCAGCGCCATAGCCATCAGCGATACAACCGAACGGCTCAGCTACACTGAACTGCTCTGCCGTGCCCAGGGTATTGCTCAATACCTTGCCCTTGAAGGCGTTCGTGAAGGCGAGATTGTCGCGATGCATCTCGAACGGAGTTGTACCGGTGTTGCCATCATACTGGCAATCAACGCTCTCGGCGCCTGCTATCTGCCGCTCGACACCTCATTTCCAGCGCTGCGTATTGCCCTGATTCTTGCCGATGCCGATTGCCGGGTGGTGATTGCAGACGCTTCCGGACGAAAAGTCATTGAAGAGGCCGATCTGGCCGGGCGGGAGAAGCTTGAAGGCAGTGCGGATGGAGAGGTACCGGCGAAGCGCCTGATAATTGAGGGTGAAAAACTGGCTCTCATGATCTCCTCTTCTGCTGATTTGCCTGAACGCAGAGAGGATGTGCTTGCCTATCTCATGTACACCTCCGGTTCTACAGGTCAGCCCAAAGGTGTCAGGGTTTTGGAGCGAGGCATAATCCGCCTTACGGTTAACCAGGATTATATAGAGATTGGTCATGACGACCGGGTGATGCTGGTTTCATCCCTCGCTTTTGATATCTCGACGTTTGATCTGTGGGGTGCGCTGTTGAATGGTGCCGAGCTTTGCGTGATCGACCGCAACGTTCTGCTTGACCCAGCAGCATTTGCTGCCGAAATAGCATGCCGTAACATCACCATTATGGCCATGGCAACCGGGTTGTTCCACCGTCAGGCCGAGACGATGCCGGAGAGCTTCTCCACGGTGCATAAAGTGCTTGTGGGAGGAGAGTTAATGAACCCCGAGCTACTGAAGCGGGCTGCGGAAGCCGCTCCTCAAACAAAGTTTTACAATGTATACGGTCCTACCGAAAACACAACCTTTACGACCACTCATCTTGTGACTCCAGGGGATCTGCAGGGTCAGGCAATACCGATCGGCAAGCCAATCCCGCTTACGACAGTTATGGTTTATGACAAAAGAGACCAGGTTGTTCCGATTGGTATCTGGGGTGAAATCATAAACGGAGGCGAAGGGGTTGCCGATGGCTACCAGAATCGGCCGGAGCTGACCGCCGCCGGTTTTTTCAGAACACCTGAAGGCGAGTACTGCTATCGGAGCGGTGACATCGGACGGTGG
>Ga0172372_10001278_pt1 | contig 39173 bp, 24 predicted proteins | sample LakKiv5m_2_FD_114544 | JGI IMG/M metagenome (GOLD analysis project Ga0172372, IMG submission 114544) | Freshwater microbial communities from Kabuno Bay, South-Kivu, Congo - kab_092012_9.5m | ecosystem: Environmental > Aquatic > Freshwater > Lake | place: Democratic Republic of the Congo...
CCCCAGCATCGTCGGAGCCAGTATCAAGGTAATGGAACTGCTCAGCAGCACCACGACACTGCGCGACAAACTGGAGCACAACACAAAGTGGTTCCGCTCCGCCATGACAAACGCCGGATTCGATATTATTCCCGGAGAACACCCCATTGTACCAATAATGCTGTACGATGCACCACTGGCGCAGGAGTTCGCACGCCGACTGCTCAGCGAGGGTATATATGTCATCGGATTCTTCTATCCGGTTGTACCACAGGGTAAAGCGCGCATCAGGGTACAACTGTCTGCAGCGCACGAACAGGAGCACCTCGAAAAAGCTGTCGCCGCCTTCACGAAAACAGGAAAGGAGCTCGGCGTTCTTTCGTGAGAAAATGAAAAAATCAACTACACCCTGGCAGGACAAACTGCATAAAAACCAGCTTCCCGTAATCAAGGAAGGCCCGGAGCAATGGAATATCCGATTCGGAGGTTCCCGTATGCTCATTGCCAACCCCGAACTTGTGTATGAAAAAATTAAAACCATACCCAAAGGCGAGGTAATGACGATAAAAGAGCTCAGAACAAAACTGGCTGAAGACTTCGACGCTGATTACACCTGCCCGCTGACCGCAGGTATCTTCCTCAGAATCGCCGCTGAAGCAGCCGAGGAAATGACAACTGCCGGTAATCGTCCGGAATTACCATGGTGGAGGGTCATTCCGGACGACCATCGGCTCAACAACCGCCTGCCAGGCAATGGAGTACTTCAGGCCAGCCGGCTCAGAGAGGAAGGCTTCAGGGTGGAAACAAAAGATATGGTAACATTCAGGGTGTTGCTATGATGTAAAACTATGGAAAATGAAACTCCCAGACTCCGGTGCGTAATCGTTGAGGATGAACCCCTCGCAGCAGAAATACTCACCGAATATATAGAGCAGATTCCTTTCCTGCAACTTACGCATGTGTGCCACGATGCTATCCACGCGCTCGACGTGCTGCGGCAAAATCCGGTAGATGTGCTGTTCCTGGATATTAATCTACCCAAACTCAGCGGACTCGATTTCCTGAAAAATCTGCTTCACCAGCCCAGGGTCATTATTACCAGTGCTTACCACCAGTTCGCAGTGGAAGGCTTCAATATGCAGGTCACCGATTACCTGCTCAAGCCTGTTGACTTCGAGCGATTTCTGAAAGCAGCCGACAAGCTGCTGCTCCCGCAGCGATTGCCCGATTTGTCGCCGGTTTCCAGGGCCGTCGAAGCGCCACCCAGACCCTACTATTTCTTCAATATCAACAAGAGATCGGTAAAAATATTTCTCGACGAAATTCTGTACATCGAGAGCCTGAAGGACACAGTGGCTATTGTTACCGCAGATAAAATCTATCATACTCACTACCAGCTCGGAGAACTCGAGTCATTTCTGCCGGATGAGCAGTTTCTGCGAATCCACCGGTCGTTCATGATTGCGATTGATAAAATCCAGACATTCTCGGCCACCGAAATTTCGGTGGCAAACCGCCGCCTGCCCGTGGGCCGAAGCCATAAATCGTACGTGATGAATCGCCTGGGAAAGAAGTAGATTCTTTATTTTACAGCTGATTAAGTCTTTTTAAACTATTTTTGCTCCACGACAATTTTTTTGAGTCGTCTAAATACTCATTTTGTCAAGTTTGAACACTCCTGAATAATAAATCTCCAAACGATCAGGGTCCGCTGCTGCGCCGCCTCACCGACAACCTGTCCAGATGGGTCTTCACCGACTTTGAACAGGCTGCCGCTGCCATGAACGAACTTTCCGGACTGCTCACTCCGCTTAGTCCGTTCGATATGCGCCTGACTTATCACAGAAGTGCCTCTTTCCTCGAAAATCAATGGCACCGCTATGACCAGTCTCTGCTACACGCGCAACTGGCTATCGGAATTCTTGAAAATCTCGCTGATTCAGGCGGTCTCGCCGAAATTTGGGCCGATGTCGCCGCCACGTATCTCAACCAGCGCAACTGGGCAGCTGCAGAAGATGCGCTGGCACGATCACGCCGCTACCTGGCACTCGGAGCTCCCGCGCACCTGCACGCACATGTTGCCTGCCGCGAAGGGTTTCTGCACTTGCACCTCAGCAATAACCGACAGGCACTCGATTGCCTGATGGATGCAGAAAAAGCACAGATTGGCCTGAATGACCAGTCAAACCTGAAGGACTTCTATATCAAAACGCTGATCCTGAGCGGCTTGGGGGGACTTTATGAAAAACTGGGTGAAAAAGAAAAAAGTCTCGACGCTTACAGAAGTGTACTGCCGGTTGTCGAAAGATACAGTCTTCGCCCGCGTATCAGCTGGCACTACCTGAATGCCGGCCGTGCAGCCATGTCCAGAAATGAAGCAGAACAGGCTCAATCATATTTTGAAAAAGCACTGAAGTTTGCCGGTGCCAGTGAATCGGAAGCCAAGGCACACGCACTCAGTAATCTGGGACTGCTGGCTATGCTCTCGGATCAGGTGGTACGTGCCTTCAACCTGTTCGGACAAGCCGCCGCACAATACGACACACCAACCAAACCCGCCGATTTCAATAATTTATCCAAAATTGAATTTTGGCGCGCAGAGCTGTACCTCGGTCAGGAAGACACCTCAAGGGCGGAAAGTCATTTCAAAAAAGCATGGGAAATAGGACAAAAAGGCAATGACATCTATCATCTCGGCGAGGTTGGCCAAAATCTGGCTGAGTTTTATGCCGGAAAAGGAGATTTTGAACGGGCATATATCTGGCAGGGCAAAGTCACCAAACTGAATCAGGAATACTTCGACCAGCTCCGCGATCACGAAAGGAATGAAATAGAGGCGCGTTATCACCTGGAGCGAAGCCGGCAGGAGGCCCAAATGGCCAAGTTGCGCGTGGCCGGACTGCAATTGCGGGCGCTAAGGGCCCAGATGAATCCGCACTTTATGTTCAACGTTCTGAACGCTATTCAGGGACTGGTGACCTCGGGAAGAAATGCAGATGCCGAGTCTTATCTGGCCAAATTCGCCAAAATGATGCGGCATACCCTGGAATACTCCGGACTGGAGGTGGTATCTGTCGAGCAGGAAATTGAATTTCTGGATCGCTATCTGGATATCAACAGAAAGCTCAGGTTCCGTGATCGCCTCGACTTCCAGATTATCGCCCCGCCGGATCAGGATCTGGAAGAACTCTTTATCCCGACCATGATTATTCAGCCATTTGTGGAAAATGCTATCGAACACGGCCTGAGACCCAGACAGGAAGGACGCCTCACCGTCCGGTTTGAAATGGTTGACCGCGATGACAATCTGATCAGGTGCATCGTGGAAGACAATGGCGTGGGCATCAATAAAGGCCGGGAAAAACAGGCATCCCAGATCGGATTTCAAAAGCATCGCTCCAGGGGTATGGAAATAACCGAGGAGCGTCTGAAATTGCTGCACGAACTCCAGGACAGTAAAGATATCAACTTTATACAGATCACCGACATGACCGAATTCGGCTACACCAATGCCAGTGGAACCCGGGTCGAGGTAATTCTCCCCCTTTTGCCTGATCCTATTAACTGATCTTATTCCACTTTGATTTCGTCGGCAAATACCCAGCACGGGTAGCCCCTGCCCTTGTGATCATCGGGGCACATCCCTCTGGTTTCTCCGATTACACGTACATAGCGACCTTTCACTCCTTCTGTTTTTACCAGAAAATCTGATTGAATAACGCCTTTTTCAGAAGGTGATACACCACAGACATAGACGCCCGCCGGTGTGAAATGCTGCCCGTCTTCGGATACTTCCACCTGCATGCGCTTCGGGAAAAATATCCAGGCATTCTCGTCCTGAATAAACCCGGCCGACACACTGCTGATCTTCCGGGAGTTGCCCAGATCCACCACAAAATCGAGGTTCACGCCCTCAAACCCCTGCCAGTCGCCAGTTCTGAAGTCGGTCTTGCTGCCTCGAATACCGTCTATCAACCCTTCATCTCCACGGGCAGTGTACTGCGGATTGTACTTTGTATTATACCTGACTACATTCAATCCCGCTGGTATCTTTGAAAAAATGGCGCGCAGCTCGGGGCTATCTTCTCCATTTTTTTTGCTGATGGCATACAGGACGGAGGTGGCACTCAGCTGGATGGGGCCTTCATAGCGTGTATAACCGGCGCGCTTCAAGTCCGTATTTTCGGTGGCAATCAGATAATATATTGCCGCGGAGGTATCCAGACAACCGAGTTCTACTGACTGCTCCCCGCGAAATGACCGCTTTCCGCTGGCAACAAAGGGGGTTGGCGGAACTCCGTTGATATCAACAGATGATACGGGCCTGTCGGCCTCTGCTGATCCCCACGATGATGGCCTGTCGCTCATTTCAAAGACCAGCCGGCCGCCGTTCAGCAGCGTTTCATGTGTGAGCCTGTTTGCAGACCAGTCTGCACCGTTCAGTTGAGCACTTTTTATATATATGCCGGATGCACTGTTATTCTTTGTCTCAATAACAAAATCCTTTCCGTTACTCAGGTGAATGGTCACTTTGTCAAATACCGGAGAGCCAAACGTATAAACAGGATCTCCTGGTGCCACCTGATAGAGACCCATGGCAGAAAGGACATACCAGGCCGACATTTGTCCGCAATCCTCGTTACCTGAAAGTCCGTCGGGCTGGTTCTGATACATTTCATTCAATATCTGACGTACCCTGAGCTGTGTTTTCCAGGGTTCTCCTGCGTAATTATACAAATAGGCCATGTGGTGGCTAGGTTCGTTGCCGTGCACATACTGGCCAATCAAACCGGTAATATCTGCCTGATTTCTGCCGGTAGTTGACCCTTTGGCGCCAAACAGGGCATCCAGCTCGGCCACAAATGCAGTACGACCACCCATCAGACGCATCAGTCCGGTCACATCCTGCGGAGCCGCAAACCGGTACTGCCAAGCATTCGCCTCTGTGTAGTTGAAGTTGACCTCAAACGGGTCAAAAGGCCAGTGCCAGGCACCATTGTTGCGGGCTCTGAAAAAACGCGTGGAAGGGTCAAAAAGGTTGCGATAGTTCAATGAACGCCTGAAGTATTTGTCGGCCGAAAGATCGTCTGAAAGCGCCCGGGCCATCTGACCCACGCACCAGTCGTCGTAAGCATACTCGAGTGTCTTTGAAACAGACTCGGGTTCTTCATCGGAAGGCACATATCCGTTCTCTCTGTACGCAATCTGTCCGAGTCTCGCCTGATTTACACTGGCCTCCATCGCTTTCAGCGCCTTTTTCGCATCAAAGTCACGAATACCCTTCATATAAGAGTCCGCGATAACAGGAATAGCGTGGTTGCCAATCATACAGTTCGTCTCGTTCGCAGCCAGCTCCCAGACTGGCAACAGTCCGGACTGTTCGTACTGGAGCAGGAATGTGTTGATAAAATCGGCAGTACGCTTCGGTTCAATAATAGTATAAAGCGGATCGCAGGCCCTGTAGGTGTCCCAAAGCGAGAACACCGTGTAAACCGGTCTGTCAGCGTGGTGAATTTTACCATCGCGACCCCTGTACTGTCCGTCAAAATCACTCCATACATTGGGCACAATCATCGTGTGGTACAAGGCTGTATAGAAAATATGCTTACGGACTTCTGTTTCGGTCTCAACCTCGATTTTCGACAACTCTCTCAGCCATTTGCGCTGCGTATTCACCCTCGTCTGGTCAAAATCAAACGCGGCACACTCGGCATCCAGGTTTTTTCTGGCTCCTTCCATACTGACACCGGAAATACCCACGGTAACAACCAGCGGCTCTCCGTTGCTGTAGAAATCAAGCAGTGCGACGATTGATTTGCCCGACAGGGGAGATGCTGCTTCCCGCGGACTGCCCGACATATCAAGGAATACTTTCCCGGATACCGGTTTCGAAAACCGGGCAACAAAATAAACATGCTGTTCATCAGCCCACGACTTTGATATCCGGTAGCCGGCAATTTCGTTGGGGCTCACCATTTCCAGGTGTGCATCAAGTACCTTGTCGCGATGACGCATATCAATCAAAATACTTCCGCGTTCCTGTCCTTTGGGGTAAGTGTAACGATGCACTCCCACCCGCTCCGTAGCAGTCAGCTCGGCAAGAATCTTCTGGTCTTCCAGGAATACAGAATAATAGCCAGCCTCCGCCCGCTCGTTTGATTTTTTAAACGGCGAAAGATATTCCTCCGGTTTCAGATCCGTATTGCCGGTGTATGGCTTGAAAAGTATGTCCGCGTAATCCGCTACACCCGTACCACTCAGGTGTGTATGTGAAAATCCGTAAAGCAGCGTATCGGAATAATGATAACCTGAACATCCGTCCCAGTCCATCATATCAATGCGTGTATCCGGACTCAGCTGTACCATGCCATACGGAGCCGTAGCCCCCGGGTAGGTGTGCCCGTGCCCGCCCGTACCCGTGAAAGGATTCACATAACGGAGCGGATTGAACTCAGGATTCTGCGCAAATGAAGCGGATTGCGCTGCAAGCAGGAGAATAAAAAGGAAAATTTGAAAACGCATGTCTGAAGTGTTGTAATGTCGGGCCGCCAAGGTACGACAGTCGGATGTCAGATGAAAGCCCTGATTTTGCCGGTACCACATCCGGTAAATAACCAGTACTTGTATTTCACACCTGTTTTGTATTTTCGCGTTGAATTTTTGGCAGTTGTTTGAAACTGCCTGCGAATAATCCGTGCATTTCTGCGTTTTATGTTAAAATAAACCCAAAATGCCAAATTGATGAGAGCGCAAACCCGATTGTCGCGTTCTCCTGAAGCGATTAACCATCAATATAATTCGATATGAATTTTCGAAAAGCTATTCTCCTGGCACTCCTGAGCCTGCCGGCTTTTTCAGCCCGCTCTCAACAGACTACTGTTTACACGGAAGCAACGCTCGCCTACAAAAGAGGAGTGGAATTTTTTAATCAGCACCTCTATGCGATGGCTCAACAGGAGTTTCGCACTGCTGCAGAGTACGTCAGGCCAGTAAATGAACCCGACTGGAAAACACTCAAAACCGAGTCGGAACTCTATTATGCCAAGTGTGCCGTCCGGCTCGGACAACCTGAAGCCGAAAAGCTCGCCCTCGACTTCCTGCGCGAAAACTCGCCCTCTCCCATCGCCAGTCAGGCAGCCCTGGAAATAGGAAACTACTATTTCGACCGCAAGGAGTATGAGGAGGCGCTGAAATACTTCGATCTGGCTACGTCAGCCAGTGGAAAGATACTCGACGAAATCACTTTTAAAAAGGGATACAGCCACTTTGTCACAAAAGCTTTCGCTGAAGCCAAGAAGAACTTTTCTCTCCTGCGCGAGAATACGGAGGGCACATGGTATCATCCAGCCAATTATTACTACGGATGCTGTGTGTTTTTTGAGGCCAAATACGCAGAGGCCATCAAGGCATTCAAGATCTGCGAAAAATCGGAGCAGTACAAATCAGCGGTACCCTATTATCTGCTTCAGATCTATGCTGCACAGAAGGAGTACGACAAGGTTATTGACTACGGAAAATCGAAAGCTGCCGATAATTCGCTCAGAAACAGGGCGGAAATCAACCAGCTTGTCGGACAAGCCTATTATGAACGGGACAAATTCGAGGCCGCTCAGCCATTTCTTGAGTTTGCCTCCAAAAATGGCCTTCAGCTCCGATCTGCCGATTTTTATCAGCTGGGCTTTACCCAGTATATGAACGGTGATTACAAAGAGGCCGCCGATAACTTTGTAAAAGTAACCGAAGACAGCCTGCAGATTCAGAACAGCCAGTACCACCTCGGTGACTGTTATCTGCATACTAAAAAGAAAACCAGTGCCCGGGTGGCCTTCGGGAAAGCCGCCCGAATGAATGCCGACAAGGAGGTCAGGGAGGATGCGCTGATTAACTATGCCAAATTAAGCCACGAACTGAACGACGACAAGGAGGCTATCAGGGCGCTGCAACGCATAGACGCCGGATCAGACCGCTATGAGGATGCCCAGGAGCTGATGGGAATCGTGCTCCTGAGTACCCGCGACTATGAACAGGCGATCGAAATTCTTGAAAATATCAAAAAAAGAACGCCCAAACTGAACGAAACCTATCAGAAAGTAACCTATCTCCGGGGGCTGCAACTTTGTCAGGATAACCAGAATGCAAAGGCGCGCCGTTACTTCGAGAAATCCCTCGACTTCCCGCTGGACAAAAAAACAACTGCCCTTTGCAATTTCTGGATGGGCTCCATTCTCAATGAAAACAAAGCTTACGAGGAAAGCAAAAACTTCATCGGCAAATTCCTGAGCAGTGCGAAAAGTTTCTCGGGAGAACTGCCCGATGAAAGCAGTGTCGCCACGGGAAACTATGTGCAGGGCTACAATTATCTGCTCACTAAAAACTACACCAAGGCCGCTGACTATTTTGGTGAGACTGTAAATGCGCTGAAAAAGTATCGAAATCTGAGTGATCAGCTCAAATCGGTACTGAGCGATGCCACCCTGCGCTCTGCAGACTGCCTGTTTGCTACCGGAAAATCTCAGGAGGCACTCCGTCTTTACAAGGAAACTATTTCCAAAAAATCAGGTGGTGCCGACTATGCCATGTTCCAGATTGCCCTCATTCAGGGCCTGAACAAAGATGTTACCGGAAAAATCGGTATGCTCCAGGATCTGATAGACGGATACCCTTCCAGTATCTTGATTGACGATGCCTGGTACGAACTGGGTAACACTTACATGACAGCAGGCAACAAGGAAAAGGCGCTCGAAGCCTATACCGAACTGGTCAACGGAAACAAGAAAAGTGATTACCTGGTGAGGGCACTCCTGCAGCTGGGCCTTATCAGCGAGAATAAGGGCTCCAACAAGGCAGCAGAAGAGTACTATCTCCGCGCACTTAAAAGCAACCCGACTCCGGAAGAAAAGAATATTGCCTTCGAAGCACTTCTGACCATTTACACCAATGAAAATGAAATGGACAAATATGTGAAGCTGAAGTCGCAGTATTCCGATGGCTCCGATTCCGGTAATCCGGAAGAGGGCTACTATTCTATAGCAGAAACACAGTTCAGTAACGGAAAATTCGATAAGGCCATTGAGGGATTTAACCGGTATCTGCGCGAAAAACCGAAAGGTGCAAACGCCTCCAACGCCTATTTCCTCCGGGGTGAAAGTTACCTTAAACTGAAAAAATATCCGGAAGCACTCAAGGACTATGAGGTTGTTCTGACAAAGGACGACGCCAGAAACTACGCCAGAGCAGCTGAAAATGCAGCAAGAATATGTGCCGAATTCGAAACCGACTTTGACAAGGCGCTGGAATATGCTCAAAAGTGGGAGGAAGCCTCCAAAACGGAAAAATCACGCCTGGCAGCTCAAATGGTAGCGCTTAAGGCAGCTTATGAAGCTAAAAAAGCGTCAGCCGTGGCCGATTACGCCCGAAAAATAAACGCATCGCCAGTCTCAACCGAGAGCGACAGGGGTGAAGCCAATTATTACGGCGGTAAAATGGCTTTTGAAAAGGGAGAGTATAACCGTGCATTCCCCCCGCTCAAATCGGTGACAGAAGCAGATGTACCCATTGATATGCTCGCTGAATCCTATCACCTCATCTGTCAGATTCTTTACAAACAAAAGAAGTATCAGGAAGTGATCGAGATGGTGGAAGAAGCAAATGGAGCCAGCGGTAACAGCAACGACTGGATTGCCAGAAATCTGATTCTGCTCTCTGACACGCATGTTGCGCTGGAAGAAAAAGCAGATGCAATCGCAGCCCTCGAAAGTATCATTGAGTACTATAAAGGCGACGATCCGGAAATCAGGCGTACAGCTCAGGAAAAGCTGGATAAACTTCAGGGCAAATCCGGTCGCCCGGCCAATAAAACAGATAACAAAAACAAAAATCGTCTGGAGCTCGACGAAGGCAATTGATCAGGCCAGCACCTTATTCTCAGCTCTTTTCACTCAAAATTTTTCAAAAATGACTACTCAATATAAAGTCGTTCTGTTATTTATCATCGCCTTTTTTGGTGCAGTACAGTCTGCCATGGCACAGCAGGAAGGTGGTCTCGACGGTGGAGTTCAGGAAGTAACCACTACGCTGAAAGTGCGTATGGCAGATGCCAACAAGATTGAACTGGTGCCATCTCTGCCTCCCATTGATACTTCATCAAAAAAATTGAAATACAACGTACCCGCGCATCCGGTTGAAATGAAATACGAGGCACCAACGCTTCGCCCCATAGCTATTAAAGCCGCCGAAAAGCAGGCTGATTATCGCGGATTCGTCCGCCTCGGCGGTGGTTCCCCCACGTCTGTTCTCGGCGAAGGCGGCTATTATTTTGGCAAATCAGACAGTTACGACGGCAAAATTTACCTGAAACATCACCAGCTTAGTGCCGATCGGGCACTCGAAAACCAGCGTTTCAGTAGTACCGGCGGCTCTATCAGTGGAAATTATTATCAACTCCCTTCCAATCTGGCTGTCGGTGCCAAAATTGCCTATAACTACGACCGGGTCCATTTCTACGGATATGACCATGAGGTATCCTCTTTTACCAGAGAGGCTACCCGACAGGATTACAAACTGCTCGACTTCAGTACAAAGTTGTACAACAAGGAGCAAACCGATCTGGATCTGAATTTCTCTCTGGCTCCGCGTGTTTACCTGCTCAACGACTATTATTCCAACAGGGAAATCGGTTTTGATATGCCAATGACCGCTACCAAGTGGTTCAACGAAAAACACGCACTGAGGCTCGTTCTCCGACCAGATATCACAACCTTTACTGATACGGCCACCCGGAAACTCAACAACATTTATCTGCAACCGTCCTTCACCTTTCACGCAGATGCCGTTCAGTTCAAACTGGGAGCCAACTTCGTCAATCACAAGGATGTATTCAGTATCTTCCCGGATGTTGACCTTACGCTCCGTATCTGGGGCGAAGGTATTCAGGCATTCGCAGGAGCAAGTGGCGACCTTCGCAAGAATACCTACCTGTCTATGTCGCGTTACAATCCTTTCATTCAGATCAGAGAGTCTGAACTCCGCAATACCAGCACACTTAATTTCTTTGGCGGTGTGAAAGGCAATGTGGGCTTTATCGAGTACAACGGACAGGTTGGCTACAGCAAGGTCAGAGATCTGACCCTGTACCAGACCCTGTTTTATACGGATCCTAACGGAGCTTCAATCACCCGCTTCGCTACCCTCTACGACTCCGCCAGTGTTTTCAACCTGCAGTTCACAGCCAAAATCAGGCCTGTGGAAAATCTGGTGCTTACAGCCACCGCCAGTCAGAATGTTTACAGCCTTTCCAATCAGGAAGCAGCATTCGGTCTGCCGGAAATTGAAGGCAACTTCGGTGCTGTATATAATTTACTGGATGATAAAATGTCAGTAAAGGCCAATTTTTACATGGCTGACCAGATTCCATACCGTGATGAAACAGGCGCATTGGGCGAGAGTGCTGTACTTTATGATCTCAGTCTGGGCGGCAGTTATTTCTTTTCAAAAAATGTCGGTGCGTTCCTTGATATCAATAACATACTGAACAACAAACGGGAACGCTGGTATCGCTATCCAATGGTAGGCCTCAACTTCATGGCAGGCGTCACCGCGCGATTCTGATAAATGGAGCATATATTCAACGGGGGCGTGCCGGGTATGATTCCGGCACGCCCCCGTGCATTTCAGGACTGTCAAGTCAAAATGTGATCGTATAGCTGTAGGTAGTGGTTGAGCCCTTTTGCTCTTCTGTTTGTTGTGTATCGGCTGGCTGCACCGTGGTAGTGACGGTGTAGGTATAGCTCACGGGTTGCTGTTGTTGAGGTGCCGGAACCTGAACCGGCTTTTCCTCGGGCAGTTTAAACTTGACACGCACTTTCTGGTGAAACAGTACGTGTATCCCCCTGTTTTTGGCTACTGTAAAACGGAGCATTTTTATTACACGGGCAGCCTCTTCATCGCAACCGTACCCCAAACCCTTCAGAACCCGTGTTGCAACTACTGTTCCCTTGTTGTCAATATCATACTCCATATATACTACCCCCTCAATCCTGTTCGTCAGCGCTTCTTTGGGATAGCGCAGATGGGAGTACAGAAATTTGGTGAACTCTTTGGGTCCGCCGGGGTACTCCGGCTGATAAACGAATCTGGTTTTCTTTTTATCCTTCTCCATCAGAATCAGCCCTTGTTGAGTTGCGCGCCCGATTTCCGGAATGCCTTGTAGGCGCCTTTTCCGAACTTCGAACCGTTGAATACTGAATGTGGTGCTTTCAGCTTCTGTTCATCTTCCGTAAGTGCACTGAACGTGGCACACTGGTCAGAGCAACAACCGCTGTACTTCTCTGCACACTCGGGACATTGAATGAAGAGAATATGACAATAATTATTGGCGCAATTCACGTGTATATCGGCAGGATGCCCGCACTGGTGACAATGTGCTATGATATCCTCACTGATCCGTTCACCCAAACGCTCGTCGAAAACGAAATTGATTCCCAGAAATTTATTTTTCAAACCACCTGCCTTCACCTGCCGGTTGTACTCAATGATACCACCCTCCAGCTGAAAAACGTTATTGAAACCTCTGTACTTCATATACGCACTCGCCTTTTCACAGCGAATACCACCCGTACAGTACATGAGAATATTTTTATCCTTGTTCTGTTCCAGCATTTCAGCCACCATAGGCAACTCCTCCCGGAAGGTGACTGCATCCGGCACGATGGCGTTTTCAAAACGCCCAACCTCGCTTTCGTAGTGATTGCGCATATCCACAATCACGGTATCCGGATCTTCCGCGAGTTTGTTCCAGGCATCGGCGTTCAGGTGCACACCCGTTTTTGACGGATCGAATTGCGGGTCGTCAATACCATCGGCCACAATCTTGTTGCGCACCTTGATAGTAAGCGTAAAAAATGACTTTCCATCTGCTTCTACAGCAATATTCAGCCTCATCCCGCGGAACATGGGCCAGGTATCCATGTAGTTTTTAAAATCCCCGAATCGCTCTTCGGGTACGGAAAGCTGGGCATTTACCCCTTCCTGCGCAACATATATCCGTCCCAGAACTCCCAGTTCGTGGTAGTTGATAAACAACTCGTCCCGAAATGCATACGGATCGTCAATCCTGTGGTATTTGTAATAAGACAGTGTGACGCGTTTTTCCGTGCTGTTGCGCATGCGCTCCTTCAGTTCGCGGCGGTTGACGCGATTAAGCAGGTTGCGGAGCGGCTTTTTCTTCTGTATTTCCTGTTCCATAGTTTCAGTTGCAAAGATACGGGATAACAACTTGGTTATCCATATATATGATTTTATTGAGTGGCCTGCACCCGTTTTACAATATCGGGATCTACCTGATAGGCCTTCTGCTGCAGCACCCTCGCCTTGTCGGGCATTCCCAGATTGTTATATGCCACCCCCAGTTCCCAGAGTGCCGCTGCATCTTCGCCGGCTACAGCCTCTCCTTTCTGAAACCAGTCAAGTGCTGCATCTTTATTCCCCTGAACCATATTCAGTACCCCGAGCAGGCGGGCCGTTTCCGGATCTTTCGGATTGAGCTGCCACGCCTCGTCGAGATATACCCCCGAAGAGGCAAAGTCGCGCTTCAACTGACCGGCATCGAGCCCTGCGCTGCGCAGGGTGGTGGCCAGACGTTCCCTGCTGGCCGTATTGTCGGGTGCCTGAGCAAGTGCCTGCCGGTGGTCGGCAATTGCCTCGGGATATTTATTCAGTACGGCATAAAGATTACCCCTTATAACAAGTGCCGTCAGGAAGTCGGGATATAACGCAAGTGCACGTTCAATATGCTTCAGTCCATCCTGTGCCAGAGCCATTTTACCGGCCGGATCATCGGTCTCGCGTGCGCGCTCAAGGAGTACCTGCGCATACGCGACCTGCAGTTTGATACTTTTATCGGAAACGGCCACATCGGTCCGATACAGTTTTTCATTGCTTTCCCAGGCAAAATTTCGGGTGAATGTCTTCACGGAGAACAGCACCAGTACTGCTATCCACACCGCCCGCGCAGCACCGCCCCGCTGCTGCCAACCGTCGAGCAAAAGAGCTGCTGCCAGACAAACACCCAGAGATGGCATGAAAGCAAAGCGCTCGCTCATATTCGTACCTATCGGGAAAACCAGATTGGATACAATACCAAGAGGAAGCAGGAAAGCCAGCCAGCCGAAAGATTCAGGATCACGGCGCGTGATTCCGCGGAAAGTACGGTAGGCGATATAACCATACAACACCACGGCCAGTAACACAAACGGATTGGCCAAAGAGGTAATATCCACCTGTCTGGGGTAATAATCATGCGTAAGCGGATGTGGAACTATGAGCAATTGCAGATATTTCCAGAGTGTGTAAAGTATGGCAGCCAGTTTTTCACTGAAGGAAAAAGGGACGAGTTGGCCGTTTACCTCCTTCAGAAACGGGTTGTTCAGCAGCTCCGCCGGAGCGGTTCCTGCCAGTGAACTCCACGGTAAAACAGAACCGCGAATCACCAGGAAAACCACAAATGCTATGATGACAGGCCAGATATAGCTCACAACCGGTTTCTTGTCGGATCTGAAAAACCAGATCGCAGCCGGTATCAGCAGGATGTATGCCGCTGCATTTTCCTTGGAAAGGCAGGCAAGCAGAAAGGTAATTCCAGCGGCAGTCAGCCACTTCTTTTTTCCGGTATCGTAACCTTTGAGGGTGTAATACAGGGCCGCCATACTTCCCAGCAGGGCCAGCACTTCATCGGCGCTCTTGATATTGGCCACTACCTCGGTGTGCAGAGGATGAACGGCAAAAAGCAGGGCTGCCATCCACGATATATTCAGTGCTGTTCCCTCGCCCTTGTCGCGCAACAGCAGTCGGAGTGTATGAAACACCACAAGTGACGTCAGTGAAAAGAGCAGTACATTAATCAGGTGAAAAACAAAGGCATTTTCGCCAAAAAACTGGTAAATAACAGCAAAAAGCACCTGAGAAACCGGCCTGTACCTGCCTCCGGACACCAGTGTATCCATGCCCTCTTTCTGGAAATAGCCGTAAAAGGTATCGTGAGCAAGTATATCTACTATGCCGCTGAAGCCCGCTTTCGTGTAGGCATTCTCAAGAATGACAAGTCCGTCATCGAGTACAAACCCGTGGCCAAGGGTGTTGGCATACAGAATGAATGTCAGTATAAACAGCAGCCAGTTTCTGGTTGCCAGTCCCGTCACAGCGTTTCCGGAAGCCGCGGTGACAGTCTTTTCGGTTTTGGAACCTGATTTTTTTGCCATGTTATGAACGAATATTTCAATCAATAAACCGACCCGGCATTTCGCTGAATTTCCGGTGACGGGTGTGGCGGAGCCTATTGTGATTTCTTCTTTGGGTCTGTTTCACCGGGAGTAAGCGAAAAATCCACAGAAAGTTCCCAGTTGGCGCGGAGTCCCTCTATTTTTTTGGTAAAGTTAGCCTCCGGTTGCCTGTGCAGGTAATAATCTCCCGTATCCCAGCGACCATTGCGATTCGAGTCGTGAATTACTCTTGCAACCCAGGGAGCCACCGCGAGCCGCGGGAACAGAAATGTTTCTTTGGGTGCCGTGGCACTGAAAACTCGCTCCTCCTCGGCATTGGGGCCGTTCAGCAGTTGAAGTACGTACTGTTCACCCGGAACAAGGCGGTCAATATTGATTGTCAGTGCAGAAAGCTGTTTTTCTGCCGGAATATTAATCTGCCGGCGAATTGTATCGGCATTTTTACTGCCCCACAGGTCGGTTACGGCGCCAGGCAGGAGTTCCAGCTTGTAGCTGATACCGGGTTGCCAGTTTACATCCAGCCTGATGCGCCGAGGATGCGTACTGTCAAATGCCGTCGAATAACGCTGCATGCGGACAGAATCGGACACCAGTACCCACAGCGATGTATCAACGGCAACAACCGGTGTGTTAAACAGCAGAGGAAGTATTTTCCCCGGTGTGTGCTGTACGGTCTTGACGAAGTTTGCTGCCGGAGATTGCTTCTGGTTGGTACGAGGCGCATCTCCATCCAGATAGACATCATGATTTTTCAGAAAATTCTCTTTCAGAAGCGCCTTTATCTTCACCGTGTCATTATTGACAAAAAGATTCCAGGGGCTGTCGGCTGGCAGGTCATACCATACAAGAACAGAATCTGCCGTTCTTTCCTGTATGACATTCAGTCCGGGTACCGTATCTGTCCTCACCCGGGCTGAATCAGCAGATCCGCTGAATTTCAGTCTGACCACCCCGTAAGTATACGCATTTTTCTCGGAAAGTCTGTATTTCGGCTGATTTTTGAACAACAGCAGTGACACAATATTCTGTGCCGAATCTTGTACACTGAGCAGGGTATCCAGAAAAGCTATTTTTTCATTCTCGCCATCCCAGCGAAGATTCTGGTCGGCATCCTCTATTGCTGCCACTTTGAAGCGACCTGCCTTTACATTTCTGATATCGAACCTGCCCGATTTGTCGGTACGGGAAAAGTAGTATGGCCTCGATTTCCGTACCACGCTGTCAGCCGCAATATCATAGAGCATGACAGATATATTTTCCACCGGTTCGCCGGAGAGCGCGTCAGCCACCCGTCCGCTCACCCTCAGACTGTCTATCAGGTCGCCCGTGGAGAAAACGAAACGAAGATCTTTCGCGGAGTTACCCTCGTGCAGATCTTTAACAGCCGTGCCGAAGTTGATGGTATAGGTAGCGCTGTCGCGCAGTTGTTCCGACGGATCAAAGGCTAACGTGACGGTCTTGCCCCTTAAAATAACTTCAGGTCGTTTGGCCAGCGGAGGTGAGACAACAATCTGGTTGGCGGCATCCGAGAGTGTCACCCATTCGTCGAAGCGGAGCTCGATTTTTGAGGGTTTGAATCGGGTGGAGTAATTTCTGGTACTGTACAGCGTATCCACCGAGGGAGGCGTTGTGTCTTTGGGGCCGCCGGTGGGTGCGCCCTGGCGTGCGCAGGAAACAAGTGCCAGCGCAAGCAACCATACCGGGAATAAGTAGCTGAAGTTCATATTTGGAAAGGCTAAGGTAATCCATGATGATTGATTCGTGTAAAACAGCGGTGTTAATTGGCATAATTTCGCAATAATTGCCCCGTTTTTTGGTTGTCAGGTGTATTATAAAGAAATTTACGACCATGAAAGAAGACATACAACAACTGGCAAACGAACTACTTCCGGAGGTGACCGGCTGGCGGCGCCATCTTCACGCTCATCCCGAGCTATCCTTTCAGGAAGTGGAAACAGCCCGTTTTATCGCCGGACACCTGCAGTCAATGGGCGTTGAATTCAGGCAGGGTATTGCGGGAAACGGTATTGCGGCCCTGATTAAAGGCCGGAATCCGAGGAAAAGAACCGTGGCGCTGCGTGCCGACATGGATGCCTTGCCCATACAGGAGGCCAACAAGACGCCATGGGCATCCAGAAATCCGGGAGTCATGCACGCGTGCGGGCACGATGTTCATACTGCGTCGTTACTCGGAGCAGTTAAAATTCTGCACAGTTTGCGCGACCGGTTTGAGGGGACGGTCAAGTGTATCTTTCAGCCCGGAGAAGAATTGCTGCCCGGCGGCGCCAGTCTGATGATTCGGGAGGGCGTTCTGGAGAAACCCAGACCGGCGAGTATATTTGGTCAGCACGTACACCCACCACTGCGTGCGGGTGTAGCTGGTTTTCGGCCGGGGATGTACATGGCATCTACCGATGAAATATATGTCACGATAAAGGGAAGGGGTGGCCATGGTGCCATGCCTGATCAGTGTATTGATCCGGTGATGATTGCCGCACAATTGCTCGTAACCCTGCAGCAGATCGTGAGCAGGTATGCAGATCCCGCATTGCCGGCAGTTTTATCCTTCGGGAAAATCAATACCATTGGTGGTGCTACCAATATTATACCCGGAGAGGTACAATTGCAGGGTACATTTCGCACCATGAATGAAAAATGGCGCGTGGAGGCTCATAAACGCATGAAAAAAATCGCTGAGACGCTGGCCAGGAGTATGGGAGGTGCCTGCGAATTCAATATCGTGAAGGGGTATCCTGTACTGTACAATGATGAAGCACTTGTTGCGCGTGCAAGGCGATGGGCGGAAGATTACCTGGGCAAGGAGAATGTGGTTGATCTGCCGTTGCGCATGACGGGTGAAGATTTCGCCTACTACGCGCAGGTGATGCCCGCCTGCTTTTACCGGCTCGGGGTAGGCAATCCGGAACGAGGTATTACCTCTCCGGTACACACCGACACATTTGAAATTGACGAGGCAGCACTGGAGACAGGTATGGGACTCATGGCCTGGCTGGCTTTACGGGAACTGGCCGTGTAAGAGCTTGGTCAGTATCAAAAAAATTGAGGCTTGCCGAACAGATCGGGAAGCCTCAATTTTTTAAGAGCTTGTTCAGGATTCTCAACCGGGGGCGGAGAATCCTGAACAAGCTCTTAAAATCAGAAATTCGGGCAGTAAACACCGCGGCGCTCGGGGCCGCAGATTTTATACACCAGAGAGAATTCGAAGGCACCGTTGCCGTTCGTAGCCGGATTCAGGCTTGATGTGTTGATATCATAGCTGAAACCAATAGTGAACTGCTCGTAATCGAAGCGTGTGCTGGCGATTACAGCGTCGAGCAGTTTGCCATCGCTGAGGCGGTTAGCCATACGTGCCCAGATACCGAACTGGAAAGCCTGATTGTAGCGGCGGCTGTTGCCGAGCAGGAACTTGAAGGAGTTACCCACGTTCACCTGCCAGGATGGACCCTGGAAGAAAGTCACCACACCCGGGCTGAGGCCGAACTTCTGGGCAACCATGAACTCGCCACCAGCGTGGAAAGTAAACTTGCTGTAAAGCGGAATGCTGATGCGGTCGCCAGTCTGGTCATCGCGGTCGAAAGACTGGTTTGCGCGGTTCAGGTGATTGAAAGCACCGCCGAAGTAGAAGTTGGCGTCGGGGCTGAGGACACTGAACCAAAGAGCACCAGCAGACAGATCCATGAAGATGAAGCTCGGATCATCAATAATTTCCTGCGGCTTGGTTTCGTCATACTGGCCATTTCCGTTGTTCTGGCTTGGCCAGCGGAGATTGCCCACATTAATGCTGCGGTTACTCACGCCCAGGTCTGCGCCCAGAACGAGGTAGTGGGCTTTCTTGCGATAGCCTCCCATTTTCTTGGCATAAGAACCTGATCCGCGCAACTGGGTTGTAGCAAATTCGGAAGAACCGGCTTTGTCGCCCCAAAGGGTTCCGCCTACACCAAAATAATCGTAGCGACCCACAGGGATCTTCTGGTCGTAACTGGCAGAATAAGTATTGTAGGCATTGTTTTTCAGGATGGAAGCCCACTGATTGCGGTAGTTGGCAACGAGGCGGTGATTACAGTTCATCACGCCAGTCAACGCCGGATTGAGGTTCAGCGGACTTTGGTAAAACTGCGAGAAGTGTATGTCCTGAGCCTGGATACCCGAAGCCGCCAGCGTCACAAAACACAGCAGGAGGAGGTGTAGAGTAGTTTTTTTCATAAGCATAAGCGAACTCTTGTAGTTTGAGTTGAACAGTACGCGACTGGGTTGAACTGTCAGTTGATTTCGACTTGAGGGGCGAAGGTAAGTTTTTCCGGATACCTTCGTACCTCTTATCAAAAAATTTAACGTAATAATGTGAAAGTTTGCTTTAAACGGTGAAACCCGCACTTCTATTTTGTCAATTTTGTTAAGGCGTAAGATAAATACGAAAGGTTATAATCATATAATGAAAAACCTGTATTCATCTTCTGAATTTTCTTTCAAACACCCTGGTATTCCCCCTGTCATCGGTTACGGAAAGCGATAAAAGGTGCTCTCCGGGGCCTGTCTTCTCGTCGAATACGTGGGTCAGACGCGCCCGTTTCTTGTCGTATTCAAACAATACCCACGCTCCGTCAACAGTTCCGCGGTACTGCATGCCGCCAGCCGTTCCGGTTACTGCGAAGTTATCGTTAATCCTGAATGCCATCGTGGATTTCTTGCGCATATCAGGCCCGAAAACTACGGGAGTGATGGTGGGGGCAGTTGTATCCGTCATCACACAAAAGTTGCCGAAATGACGTACTCGGGTTGACAGAATATCGCCGTTCCACTCCCCGCCGCAGTTGTCGGGCCGGCCTTCTCCCACGTTGGCGATGACCGCTTTATCGCGAAACTTTTCGGGCACCTCGTGGGTTCGTATACTTACATCAAAGTATTTGTGTACCGGAGTCAGGTTGTCGTGGAGACGATAAACTTGCGAAAAAGCACCCGGCACAGGCGGTTTTGTCTCAAACTGCAGTCCGAGCTGCTCGTAAAGGGTTCCGTATGGTATGAACGCAGAAAAGTCACCCACATCAATCTGAGTATCTCCATCGTAAGGCACGTCGAACTGGTAAGGGGGACTAACAATGGTTTCCATGGCCTCGGCATCGCGAAGCACCCAAAATACCAATGTATTGGAGTTGCCAAGTGCATCGGCAATCTTTATTTTTATCTGTACAGGTTTATCCTTGTACAATTTGATGGCGCCCATGGAAGGCGTAGTGGTGTAGTTGCTGAGTTCGTTTCCGGGCAGTACGAAACAGCGGTGAAACCAGGCACCGTATCTTTTTCTGGCAGAATAGTCAATGTGCGCGTTCAGGTACCGTGTTTCATCAAAGTCGAATGTTTCGGCAGTCCACTCGAAGGCCAGCTGGTCATCGGCCCACATCGTCACCGAATAGACACCATTGTCATTTCTTCTTCCGTTGGATCTGTCGTAAGCCTTCACACCGAATCCGACGCGCCACGCACCAATCCTGACCGTATCATCAGCCAGTCCGATATGGCCTGTCTTGTCTTTCATCAGCGGGAAGGGCTTGCTGGAAAGCACCTCTCTTTTATCATTCAGGATATAGAACTTCATGTCTCGAAATTCGGGTGCGACATTATCAGCAACAGGAATACCGAGCAGTAGCGGATTGACACTTCTGCCCTGCGGATCGCGGACTTCGAAGTGCAGGTGAGATCCCGCCGAACTGCCTGTATTGCCCATTTTACCGATTTCCTGTCCTTTTTTCACCGGAAATCTGGAAGTTGGCGGATTCAGTTCAATCTCGAAGCGCTCTTTTCGGTACTGATTTTCGCGGACAAATGCCTGTATTTCGGGAGCAAATTTGTCGAGGTGCGCATATACGGTGGTATATCCGTTGGGGTGTTTCAGGTACAGAACGTTTCCATACCCGTTACAGCTGACTTTAATCAGGTCAATATATCCGTCGGCGGAGGCCAGAATAGGGGCTCCGGTGACGCCATCAATATCCACACCGGCGTGAAAGTGGTCGGGGCGCAGTTCGCCGCAGGTGCCAGTCAGGGCAACAGCGCCGGGTACCGGCTGACCGAAATAGTCTTTAGGGTGTACAACCGGATCGGGTTCATGAATAAACTGCAAGCCCGGGTTATCCCTTCCGGAGAGCAGTATCCAGCAAACGGGTAACATACCGGATACAAATATGGTAAACCTCCAAAAATGATTCATACTGGCAAATTTAGGTAAAAGGCAGTAAAACCGACAACAGTGGTGGCCTCAACTTTTATTAAAAGGGAGATATTGGCACAAAAAAGTCCCGAATCATCTTTCAGAAGACAATTCGGGACCGTATGCGCTACTGTATGATATTGCGCGGAAGTGTGTTACAGTTTGGATTTCACCTCATTAACTACATAGGACTCTACTACATCGCCCGCCTTGATGTCATTGAAGTTTTTGATAGTAAGACCGCACTCCAGACCTGCCTTCACCTCTTTTGCATCCTCTTTGAAACGCTTGAGCGAGGCGAGTTCGGCGTGCTGGCTTGGATTGGCCGGATAAACCACGATACCGTTGCGGATAACCCTGATATAATGGTTTCTGCTGATTTTACCTTCCAGCACCTGGCAACCAGCCACGGTTCCCACCTTGGAGATTTTATACACCTCGCGGATCTCGACCTGACCCATGATTTCCTCTTCCTTGACAGGTTCGAGCATACCCTCCATGGCGGACTTGATTTCCTCGATGGCCTCGTAGATAATAGAGTAGAGCTTGATTTCCACCCCTTCTTTCTCGGCGAGTTTACGCGCTGTGAGCGACGGGCGCACCTGGAAGCCGACGATAATGGCATCGGATGCCGATGCGAGCATGACATCGCTGTCCACAATTTGACCTACAGCCTTGTGAATAACGCTGACCTGAATTTTCTCCATGGAAAGCTTGATCAGCGAATCGCTGAGCGCCTCCACTGAACCGTCCACGTCACCTTTAACGATAATCTTGAGTTCCTTGAAGTTACCGAGTGCCAGACGGCGTCCAATTTCTTCGAGTGATATACGCTTGGTGGCACGGGTAGCCTGTTCACGGATAATCTGGGCGCGCTTGCTGGCTATTTCCTTGGCTTCGCTTTCGGAGTTGGCCACCTTGATTTTTTCACCGGCCTGCGGGGCACCTGGCAAACCGAGGATAACCACGGGTTGCGCCGGACCTGCGCTCTGTACTTTTTTACCGCGCTCGTTGAACAGGGCCTTTACACGGCCGGAGAACTCACCGGCAATCATTGGGTCACCTACGCGGATAGTTCCGTTTTCGATCAGTACCTTGGAGACATATCCGAGGCCTTTTTCGAGGGATGCTTCGAGGAGCGTACCGACTGCGCGTCGTTTCGGGTTGGCTTTCAGTTCGAGGATTTCGGCTTCGAGGAGTACCTTTTCGAGCAGTTTGTCAATATTGGTACCCTTTTTGGCTGAAATATCCTGACTTTGATATTTACCTCCCCACTCTTCCACCAGGAAGTTCATCTGGGCGAGTTCATTTTTGATACGTTCCGGATCGGCACCGGGTTTATCAATTTTGTTGATAGCGAACACGATAGGAACACCTGCGGCCTGAGCGTGGCTGATAGCCTCACGGGTTTGCGGCATGATACTGTCGTCAGCTGCAATCACGATGATAGCGATATCGGTTACCTTGGCACCGCGTGCACGCATGGCCGTGAAGGCTTCGTGACCGGGTGTATCAAGGAAGGTAATCTTTCCGGTACCCTCACCGACGCCCACTTCATAGGCACCGATGTGCTGAGTGATACCGCCGGCTTCTCCTTGTGCTACATTTGCTGAGCGGATATGGTCGAGCAGCGACGTCTTTCCGTGGTCAACGTGACCCATAACGGTAACGATAGGCTGGCGTGGGAGCAGATCTTTCGGATCGTCAATTTCCTCCTCTTCGACTTCCACCTGTTCTTCGGCCGTGATGAATTTGACTTCAAAGCCGAATTCATTGGCTACCAGTTCGATGATTTCGGCGTCGAGGCGCTGGTTGATAGAAACAAAGATGCCGAGTGACATACAGGCCTTGATGACATCGGCCGGTCTTACGTTTATAAGAGAGGCGAGATCTGAAACCGAGATGAACTCGGCCACCTGCAGTACCTTTTCATTTTCAGCGCGTTGTTGTTCGGCCATTTCTGCCCGTTCGCGCATTTCTTCGCGTTTGTCGCGGCGCACACGCTGTCGCTTGCGGTTGGCACCGGCACCAATCCGCGCCATTGTCTGGCGAATCTGGTTTTCGATATCCTTTTGGGACACCTCTTTGGATACTTCGGTGCGGCCTCTTCCCTTCTTGTCGCCCTGATTTCCTGCGATTGTTTGTTGAATGGATTCGGCAGTGATAGGTTGCTGAACCTTCCTGCGTTTGCGTTTTTGGCGTTCATCGGACGACGAGCTGTTGCCGCCGCCACCTTGCTGGTTACCGCCGCCACCTTGCTGGTTGCCGCCGCCCTGTGGACGCTGGCCGGAGGAACGGTCCTGATTGCTGCCACCCTGCTGATTGCCCCTGTTGCCCTGATTGCCTCCGCGGCCATCGCGGCGGCCCTGATTACCGCGGTCATTACTACTGTTGCCGGATGAGGATGGCTGAGGTTTGTCCAGATTGATTTTGCCCAGAATTTTCAGTCCGCGCAGTGTAGGTGCATCTGCCCGGATAACATCATCCGTCGGTGCAACTGCGGGTGATGCAGGTGCGGGAGGGGGTGTTGTTGCAGGCGGAGGTGGAGCCGGCTCCTGCCTCTTTGGCGGCGGAGGCGGCGGAGTTTCCTTCTTCTGTACGACGGGCTCCTCCCTGGCTGGTGGCGGGGGTGGTGCTTTGGGTTCTTCCTTTTTTGGTTGTGGCTGAGCCTTGGGTTTGTCGAGATCAATTTTGCCCAAAATACGCAGTCCGCCCGGTCGTTCGCGACGGGGCTCGGGAGTCGGCTCCTCCTTTGCTACCGGTGGCGGCGGCGGGGGTGGTGCTTTGGGTTCCTCTTTAGGTGCTACCGGCTCGCGGGGAGGGAGTAGAGAGGGGCGGGGTGTTGCTGGCGTGGAAGGCGCGGAAGAGGCTGGAGTAGTAGTAACAGTTTGCGCGGGCGGTTCCTTTTTCAGTACGGGCCGTGCGAGTTTGTCTGCCTCTTTTTTGATAGCCAGGTCTTTCTGGAACTCTTTTTGGAGTACCAGCAGCATTTCATCGCTGATGTCGGCAGTAGGTTTTTCCTCAACACCATGAAATCCCTTGATATGAAGGGTTTCCACGATGGTGTGCAGACCAACGTTAAATTCCTTTGCTACCTTAATGAGTTTAGTTGCCATGCAGTATTTTTTCCTGCTTTATTGAAAATTTTTTGAATTGAGCGCCAGCGGGACAACGCCAGTTTCTCCACTGAAAAAAGGAACGTTTAGAAGGCTTTTGTTTTTTGTTGGTGACAAAACGTCGTGCAAAAGTACATAAAAAAATTCGATGACTTTTGTACTATCTTTCCTGAACAAGCTATTACTTTCCTTCATCGAATTCCTCGGCGAGGATCCGGTGAACGTCCCTGATAGTTTCTTCTTCGAGATCAGTACGGCGGACGAGCTCTTCGATACTGAGTTCGAGCACCTGACGGGCGGTATCGCAACCGATATTTTTGAGTGCCTGGATTACCCATGCATCAATAGCATCTCCGAATTCCTCCAGATCAACATCATCCACCTCGTACTCGGCCTGATTGCGATAAACATCAATTTCGTATCCGGTAAGTCGGGTAGCCAGCTTGATGTTACTTCCGGCCTTGCCGATGGCGAGGCTCACCTGATCGGCATCCAGATAGACATTGGCTCGCTTGCGTTCCTGGTCTATATCAATAGATGTGATTTTGGCAGGAGTCAGGCTTCTCTGTATGTACAGCGACAGGTTTGTCGTGTAGTTGATAATGTCAATATTTTCATTGCGCAACTCACGCACAATACCGTGTATGCGGCTGCCCTTCATACCTACGCAGGCACCGACCGGATCAATCCGCTCGTCGTGGCTTTCCACCGCCACTTTGGCGCGTTCACCCGGCAGGCGAACGATATTCTTTATTTCAATCACACCGTCTTCGATCTCGGGCACTTCTGCTTCGAGCAGTTTTGCCAGGAAGGCCGGGTCGGTACGGCTGATCATGACGTAAGGTGCATTGTTACGCATTTCCACCTTGCTGATGATACCTTTGACCACATCGCCCTTGTGATAGCGGTCATTCCGTATCAGTTCCGTGTAGGGAAGTACGAGTTCGTTATTGGTTGCGTCGTCGAGTACGAGAATTTCGCGTTTAACTACCTGACTGACTTCGCCGATGACCACCTCGCCAATCCGTTCAGAGTATTTGCGGAAAATTTCATCTTTTTCCAGTTCCATTATCCTGGACACGAGCGTCTGGCGGGCAGCCATAATAGCCCTTCTGCCAAAATCCTCAATAGAAAGCTGCTCGTAACACTCATCAGCGAGATCTACACTTTCGTCAATAGCGTGTGCCTCCGATATACTGACCTGAGCCAGTTCATTGGTAACCTCGCCATCAGGCACAACCTCCCGTACACGCCATATTTCAAGGTCGCCGGTATTGGTATTAACGATTACGTCGAAGTTGTCGTCGGTACCGTATTTTTTCTTGATCATGGTGCGGAACACGTCCTCCAGTACGCGCACCATGGTTGGGCGGTCAATATTCTTCCCGGTTTTAAACTCGGAGAATACATCTACTAAGTTGACCATTTCCTTGTATGGTTTGAGTTGAACGAATGAATATTTCAGAAATCGAGTTTGACTATCGCCTTCACGATTTTGTCGTATGGAACAGCTGTTTCAACCAGCACTTCCTTTTTTTTCTTTTCCACTTTCTCGACAACGGTATTCACCAGAATCACCTGTTTATCGTCGGCGGATAAAATTTTACCGGTGAGCGGCTGCTCCTGATCCACCACATGGACAGAAAGGAGTCTTCCGGTATTGCTGGCATACTGGCACGGAAACTTGAGCGGACGCCCGATACCCGGGCTACTTACTTCCAGGACATACTTTTCGCCGAGCCAGCCATTTTCATCGAGGATGTGTTCCAGAAAACGGCTTATTTTCTGACATTTCTCGAAGGTGAATCCACTGTCACTGTCAATAAATACACACAACTTTTTCGCAGGCGACAACTCGATGTCCACCGTGAAGCAGTCTGAAAAAGCTTCGTCGGAAGTGTATTTTTCATCCAGCAATTTTTCAATGCGATCTGTTATTTCCATCGTAAATGAGCAGGCAGCAGGGTAGCCTATAAACGAAAGAGGGAACTTGCGGGTTCCCTCTTTCGTTAAAGTTCCATGCTTTCAGGGCGCAAAGTTAATACAATTTGCTGAAACGCATCGAAAAACATGAAATATTTTGGCATTAAACACAAAAAAACAGGGCACTGACCAGATACTGGTAGCACCCTGTATAACCCCAAAAAACCAAATGAAAACTTCTTATGTAAGACGCACGAGGCGAATACTTGCTTTTCAAGTCTTGATTTATGCTTGCGCTTTCCTCTTGACGTCACAAAGATACGCGCCATTTGATAAATAGCAATACCAACACTTAATTTTTTTTTTCATTTTGTTTTAATGAATATGAATTTCCACATAAAACTGTGCATTTGAGCTCATTACGCCCTATTTTAAGTAATTTTGCTCCAGAAATTTAAAACTTTGTTAACAAAGATGGCTTTCTTTTTTCGTTTCGGGTTTTGTCGCTGCTGCCTGTTTTTCTTTTTCCCCTTTGTTTCTTCCGGTTGTCAGGAAGACCGGTCGGCCATGGTGAGGCAAAAAGTACAGGAACGCGTAGCTGAATTCCGGGAAAAGCAGCGTGTAGCCTGCAGGATGGCGCTGTACGAGAAGGCCGGCCGCATGGCTGATTCCATACTGATTGCCGAGGCAAAACAGGAAGTACAGGATTCTCTCGGTCGGCTCAGGCCATTCCGTCCGTCGCAGCCACCCGATGTGCCGCCTGTTGATTCTGCCCGGGTGGCGCCCTTGTTCATGCGCGAGGCATCGGGCAACTAAAATGCCGCATGATGCGTCAATACGGGGATATTGCCCCTGTGCCCATGCGTTTCGCTCTGACAATCATTGTGTTTTGGCTGTGCGGTCAGGTGACGGCACAAAATGAAACGCGATACTCCAATATCCGGACGCGGACGCTTGCAGCTCATCTGCCTGTACAGTTGCTGGATTCGCTCTCCGTTTCGCCCGTTCTCGGTGCTGTGACGGATGCTGACGCGGGCGATACCCTCCCAGTTTCTTTATTTTCTGTACGGGGAAAGTTTTTACACACTGATACAGCCGGACTGAACAGGTTTCGACCCGACTGCAGGCAGTTGCAGATTGCGTACAGAACCCTGCCTTATGATTTGCAGGCAACCGTTCTCCGGCTTGATACCACCGCCATCAGGCGCAGGATAGTGCAGGATGCCATTGAGTTTGATTATACGCCCTATGAACCAGCCAAAAAACCCTGGGAGAGCAGCGGGCTTAAATCCACAGGCGTATATACACGCGGACTGTCGTTTGGAAACAGTCAGAATCTGGTATTCAACTCCAAACTCAATCTGCAGCTGGACGGGAAACTGGGGAACGACCTTGACCTGACGGCTGCTCTTTCCGACAATACCATTCCTGTACAACCCGATGGAGCTACCCGTCAACTGAGAGAATTTGACCGTGTTTTCATACAACTGAAGCGCAAACAGTCGTCGCTCACAGCAGGCGACTACGACCTGACCCGGCCCAGCGGCTACTTCAGCAACTACTTCAAGCGCCTCCAGGGAATCATGGCCGAATCATACACCTTTCATGGTAATGACACAGCCAGAGTACGGGCAGCCGCAGCTGTTTCGCGGGGAAAATTCGCCCGACAGATAATTCAGGGGGTGGAGGGCAATCAGGGGCCGTACCGGCTGCAGGGCGGAGAAGGCGAAAGATTCATTATTGTTCTGGCGGGCACAGAAAAGGTCTATATTGACGGACAGCCGATGAGGCGCGGCCTGGAAGATGACTATGTGATTGATTATAATCTGGGAGAAATCACTTTCACCCCCCGGCGACTGATTACCAAAGACAGCCGTGTCATCGTAGAGTTTGAGTACGCAGTTCAGACCTACCTGCGCTCGACAACAGCCGCCAATGCATCATGGGCGACGCCAAGGGGCAAATTTTACTTCAATTTCTATTCCGAACAGGATGCCCGGAACAGTGGAGGCGTGCAGGAAATTTCTCCGGCATCGCGCTCCAGACTGGCGCAGGCGGGCGATGATCTGAAAAATGCCTTTGGTTCAGGAATAGACACACTGGACGCCTTCGACCCCAACCGGGTGATGTATGCACTGCGGGATACAGTAATTTGCGGAATACCTATATCTGTATTGGTGTATAGTACCAACCCGGCGGAGGCGCGTTACACGGGTCGTTTTACCGAAGTAGCCGCCGGACAGGGCAACTATGTACTGGCACAAACAGCCGCCAACGGCAGGGTTTACCGCTGGTCGGCGCCCGATCCGGCTACATGCCAGCCGACAGGCAATTTTGAGCCGGTCATCAAACTCATCGCACCTGAGATGCGGCAGATGTGGGCAGCCGGCAGTGAATTCAGGCCCTCCAAAAACAGTTTTGTTAATGCGGAGGTGTCAGTGAGTAACCGCGACCTGAACCGATTTTCACCTCTTGGAAACAGTGACAATGCCGGAGCAGCCGGTTATATAAACTGGCGACAGTCCTTCAGGCCGGGCAAGGTACCGGGTATGTCGGCCTGGAAGGGCGGAGCATTTGCCAGTCTGGAAGTCACTTCGCGCAATTTTTTGAGTCTGAACCCGTACCGGGCTCCCGAATTCCTGCGAGACTGGAACACAGACTTAAGTCGCGACACAGTGGCTGAACAGATTGGCCGGGCAGGCGCTTCACTTCAGCACTCCGGATGGGGTAACATACGGCATGAGTTCAGCGCCTTCAGACGGCACAGAGTATATGATGGTAACCGGCACTTTACAGTACTTTCACTGAAGAAGAATAACTGGGAGCTGGCTGCCGAGAGCAACATACTGAATACTTCCGGACTGATTGAACAGACGCAGTTTTTACGCCCAAAATTCGATTTGTCCCGCGTCTTTTCCCGAAAAGACTCGGTTTCCAGCAAACCGATACTTAAAGCGGGCCTTTATTTTGAAGAGGAAAAGAACAGCCGTACCGCATCGCTGACAGATACGCTGAGCAAACTGAGTTTCAGGTATGATCTGGCAAAGATTTACATACAAACTCCCGATCCAAAAAAAATATGGCAGCTCGGTGGATTTGTCTCTCGCAGAAATGACTATGCCCCTTCCGGTACAGATTTCAGACGAAGTACTGCTGCACGGGAAGCAAACCTGAATGGCGGCTGGAACAACGGCATTCTGAAAAGGAAAACCAGCCAGTCGTTTTCATGGGTTCTGACATTCCGGGAACTGAAAATTAAAGCGCCGGAGCTGACTACCCAAAAACCGCTCAATACCTATCTCGGCAAACTGGATTACAGCATGAGTGCCTTTAAAAATGCCGTGGTATTCACATCCAACTACGAACTGGGCGCCGGGCAGAGTCCAAAACTCGAATTCAACTACCTGCTGGTAAACCCGGGAGAAGGTCAGTATGCGTGGGTTGACAGAAACCGCGACAGTATCCTTCAGGTGGACGAGATGGAAATTGCCGTTTTCCCCGACCAGGCCAGATACTCCCGGGTGGCAGTTACCACTCCGCAGTATGTTCGTACCAATAACGTAACCTTTAATCCGGGGCTCCGGATTGAGCCGGCTGCCTGGTGGTCCAAACCAGACAACCGAATACAGAAAGCGGTGGCAAGACTCAGTGCACAGAGCAGTATCCAGATCAACCGCAGAACATATTCAGGCGCTGCGGACGTACAACCATGGAACCCTTTTCAACTGGGAGCGCTGGCCGACTCATCGCTGGTTACGCTCGCCTACGGTTGGCGCAACATACTTTTTATCAACAAGACCAACCCGAAATGGGATGCCAGCATATCATCGGGCGACAACAGAAGCCGGCTGGCCATCACTACAGGCTTCGATGCCAGAAGCAACCGGGATGTTACATTACACACCAGGTTCAACTTTTCTCCGCTGTGGAGTATTGAGGCCGATGTAATCAGCGGTGGCAGAGCCTCCGACAATGAAGTTTTCAATAACCGCGATTTCAGTATTGAATATGTGGAGGCGGGCCCCAAAATAACCTGGATACCCGACAAGCAGTTCCGTCTGTCCGGAACCGCCCGCCGCAGGCAGAGCACGAACAGAATTGGTCAGTTCGAATCGGCAAAGCAGACCAACTGGAATATGGAACTTGCCTGGACTCCCACAGCAAAGCCCGACGGACGCGGGTTCAAGGGAAGTACATCGCTCCGGATGAAGGCCGTTTTTGCCAATATCTCCTACGAAGGACAACCGAACACTGCCGTGGCGTATTCCATGCTGGAGGGGCTGCAAAATGGAAAAAATTTCCTGTGGAGCGTTAACCTGGACCGGCAACTGTCCAAAACAGTACAACTGACACTGAATTACGAGGGGAGGAAAACCGGAGAGAACAGAATGATTCACATTGGTCGCGCACAGGTACGCGCTTTATTTTAGAGCTTGTTCAGGATTCTCTGCTGTTTTTGCCAACGGCAGAGATTCCTGAACAAACTCGTAAACTGAAACAAGTTATTCCTGAATGGTGTTTAAAAATTTTGGGGTCGTGTTGGTTGTCAATTCCTACTTTTAGCCCCGAAAAACACTCACTCATGTTGCTCAAGGGAGTACTGCTCGGAATCTCGCTCAGTTTTATGATAGGCCCGCTGTTGTTTTCAGTGGTTGAGGCCTCTATTGTCAGGGGTTTCAGGGCCGGGGTTGCCGTTGCTGCCGGTATCTGGTCGAGCGATTTTCTGTTCATCGGGCTGATTCTGTGGAGTCTGGAGTTGTTCACCACCGTTACTGCACTTCCCGGTTTTCGCTTTTGGGCGGAAGTACTGGGCGGCATGATGCTGATTGCATTCGGAATCGTCAGTTTTTTTTCCAAGCCCAAGGCACCAAAAAATACTGATCAGAACGATAACACATCAAACGATCATCCTTACTTCCGTTTATGGCTCCGGGGCTTTTTTATCAATCTGATTAATCCGGGTACAGTTTTTTTCTGGTTGGGAATTGTCAGTGCACTGGTGGCCCCCAACCACTGGACCAATTCCCAAAGCCTGACATTTCTCGGAGGAATGATCAGTGTACTCATTGTGACAGATACGCTCAAGGCATGGGGCGCGCGGAGTATCAGGCATTTTTTGACGCCACACCATATCCGGCAGGTACAGCGCACAATCGGTATGGTACTGGCTGTATTTGGGCTTGTACTGCTTCTGCAGGCAGTCGGTGGCGACAGTTTTATCGTCAACTACTGACATACGTCTGAAAAACAATTCATGAAATTATAAAAGACCTCACTTTTGCAAAAAAAACGAGTCAATATGCGATCAACTCTATTGCCCATTCTGGCCTTTTTATTCCTGGCTTCGGGCGTTACAGGACAGAACAGTCCGGACTACTGGACTGCTGTGTCTCCTGAATCAATCAGTTTGCCTGACTACGCACAGCGTACGCATGAGCCGCTGCATTATGCTGCATTTTCCCTTGATTATCCCGCTGTCATCTCCTGGCTGGAAAGAGCTCCGAGGGAATTCACTCCGGATGCCGGCCAGCGTACATACCGGATAACTCTTCCGCTGTCGGATGGCAGCAAGGAAGTGTTCGCTGTGGCCAAAACGCGGGTAATGGATCCTGCGCTCGAGGCACTCCACCCCGAAATAGGTACATACAGCGGTGTATCTGTGAATACCGCCGGTATGCAGGTACGCATAACAATCACTCCCGGATGGCACTTCCGCGCCATGATTACCAACCCGGACAAGGGGATTGAATACATTGAACCGGTGGCTGAAGGGCAGAGTACCTATTATATGGTGTATGACCGGCTTGACCTGCCAAAAGATTCGAGAAGTAACCAATTGCCCACAAGGGTGGAAGTGCCACCGGCAGATGATGAATTGCTCGAGCAGGCACTCCCGCGCGTGAGCCTTGGAGAAGCGGGTCCGGCAGAGGGACAACGCCTGACCGGAAATCCGGTAAATCTGAAGATTTATCGTTTCGCCTGCGCTGCAACCGGCGAGTTCTCTCAGGACAATGGCGGCACGAAAGATCTGGTGTTCCAAAAGCTGACCACCTTTACCAATCAGCTGAATGCCATTTATGAGCGGGACATCAATATCCGTCTGCAACTGATTGCAGAATCGTATGATATTATCTTCCTGGATCCGGTTACCGATCCGTACACGGGTAATGACGTGGGCGGCTGGATGAGCCAGAACCCTACAATCATGCTTCAGTACCTGGGCTCACCCGACAAATACGATGTCGGCCACGTGTTTGCACGCTATCTGGGCGGGGCAGCTATTGGTGTAGCCGGCGGATTGTGCTGTACACAGTTCAAGGGCCGCGGATGCTCCGCCTGGTACGGACCGCCTTACGGGGACGAATTTTTTGCTATCATCGGCCAGGAGATTGGCCACCAGTGGCGCTCGGGACACACTTTCAACCAGTGCTTCGCTGATTCCCAGTTTAACTATGATTCAGCCTGTGAACCCGGCAGCGGCAGTACCATTATGTCGTACAACGGCGCCTGCGGAAGCAACAATATCAGTAATGGTAATACAGCCTTGTTCTATCACGCCTGTTCGGTAGCCGAAATTCGCCGATTTGTAGAGTTTCAGGAGGGGAATACCTGTGGAAGTACACTTCCTACTACCAATACAGCTCCGATGGTTACCACGGCGTATCTGCCTGTAACATTCATCCCGGTCAGTACGCCTTTTGAACTTACAGGTTCAGCCGTAGATGCCGAGGGCGACCAGCTAACTTACGCCTGGGATCAGATTGATATCGGACCGACCACTCCGCTCGGAACCCCCCAGGGCAATTCTCCGCTCTTCCGCTGGTTTGAACCTACCTCAAATCCGACGCGTACTTTCCCGCGTTACCAGATTGTGCTGAACAACACCATGAGTCAGACAGAGGTACTGCCCACCTACAACCGCGACATCACGTTCGTACTGGTGGTACGCGACAATAAAGCGGGTGGCGGCGGTATCGCCTGGGATACTGTCGAACTTCGCTCAACGACATCAGCCGGTCCGTTTCTGGTTACCTATCCGACGAACAGTGGCGTTAAATGGCAGGCCGGCGGATTTTACACAGTTACATGGGATGTAGCCAATACAAACAGGGCCCCCGTAAACGCACAAAAAGTAAATATCAAACTGATCCGCGTCAATCCGAACAGTTCGGTGGTGAACGTAGCCACCCTGGCCGAAAACGTACCTAACAACGGTCGTTTCTGCGTTCAGGCGCCCAATGTGACGGGAACCAACCTGCGTATCAGAATCGAAGCAGCCGACAACGTGTTCTTTGATTTGTCGGATGTCAATTTCACGATTGAACAACCCGCAGCACCTGGACTGTCGCTCTGCCCTGCGCTGTCAACCGACTTTGCCTGTCTGCCGGGGGCTTACACCACTACAGTAAGTACAAGTGCCCTGGGCGGCATCACTGATCCGGTTGAGCTGTCGGCGAGTGGCCTGCCCGCCGGAGCTACAGCTACTTTCAGTCCAAATCCGGTATTGCCCGGACAAACTGCCCAACTGACCATTGACTTTGCTGCCGGAAGTCCGGAAAGCACTTTTGATCTGGGTATAAAAGGTACTGCGGGCGCAACAAGTGGTGAAACATCCGTGCGTCTCAGTGTTGTCAGCAACGACTTCGGTGCATTTGCACCTGAAGCACCGGCAAATGGTGCCTCCGGTGTAAACCCGCAGCCTGCTCTGCGCTGGAACGGTGTGGCCGATGCCGACAGATATGACGTCGAACTCGCTTCTTCACCCTCGTTTGCCGCCGGTACCATTATCGCCTCGAAATCGGGGGTGCTGGTTGATACCTTCCAGACACCGGTTGTACTGCAGGAAGGCGAAGTGTATTACTGGCGAGTGAGGCCGGTCAATGACTGCGGTGCCAAAAACTGGTCGGAACCCCAGGTGTTTGTAGTAGCTGTACAGACCTGCCTGAGCGTAGAAGCCAGCGATGTTCCCAAAAATATCTCGGCCAACGGTACACCAACGGTTGAGTCCAAAATCACTATCAACGCCGGTGGTGCCATCAGTGATGTCAATATCACTAAAATTCAGGGGACACACCAGTTCTTTAAAGACCTGGAAGCACGCCTCGTGAGCCCGTCCGGTACAGAAGTGTTGCTTTGGAAAGACAAGTGCTCCGGCTACAACGGTAACTTCAACTTTGGTATGGATGACGGAGCCACGGGCCCGTTCTCTTGTCCTCCACCTACCAACGGCAATGCGTACAAACCATCATCGCCGCTTTCCGTTCTGAACGGACAAAACTCTGCAGGCACCTGGATACTGCGACTGAAAGACAACGTCATCAGCTCGGGTGGCACACTCATTGCCTTCACACTTCAGATTTGTTCCAACGTAGCACTGAATGCCCCGCTGCTCATTACCAATAATCCGCTCACACTCCCATCGGGGTCAAACGCGGCCATTACAGAGGGTCTCCTCAAGGCAGAAGATCCCAACAACACGCCACAGCAACTTACTTATACCGTGATGACACTGCCAGCCAACGGAGAGCTGAACATCAATGGCCTCACAGCAAAGGTAGGCGATCAGTTTACTCAGGCCGAAATCAGCAGCGGTGCCGTACGTTACTACGACTACGGACTGGCACTCGGCGATGACCACTTCTGGTTTGCAGTTACAGATGGCGAAGGCGGACTGGTAAGCGGCAAATTTGTAGTAAAACCTGCAGTTGGCGTTCAGACACCGGGACTGGCAGATTTCGATCTGGCACCCAATCCGGCGGCCTCATTTGCTACACTCTCACTTGCAGAAGCACTTGATTCCGACAGTCGGGTTTCTGTGTTCAATGCTGCAGGACAGACCGTGCGTACCTGGCACCTGTCGGGTGGCACTCACAGTCTGAGAATGGATCTGCAGGGCATTCCACAGGGCGTTTATGTCGTCGCTCTCGAGAATGACACCATGAAACTGGTTAAAAAACTGGTTATCTCGGTGCGCTAGAACTTGTTCAGGATTCTCTGCCGTTGGCAAAAACAGGCTGGTTTTTTGTCAGTTTTTGACTCGGTGAGAGAATCCTGAACAAGCTCTTAACCAATAAATCCGTTTATGAGAATAGCGCCGTCTTTGCAGGTACATTCCTGAAAGACGGCGCTTGTTTTTACAATTAATTGGAAATGCAGGAAATCTGGCAAAATTTTATCAGTGGCATGCTCGCCACCACCTGGCTGGAGTTTGTGGCAGTAGTATTCGGGATTCTCAGCGTGGTTTATTCCCGTGCAGAGAATATCCTGGTATATCCCACCGGCCTGGTCAACACGACGCTTTATATTTATCTGAGTGTACAGGCCGGACTGTATGCCGAAGCCAGTGTAAACGGATATTACACCATCATGAGCATAGCAGGATGGGTATGGTGGGCCCGAAAAAAGACTGATGGCGAACATCAGCTGCGCATATCCGGTTCATCCGCCACCGACTGGCGGAATGCACTCCTGTTTTTCGGGTTTTTCTGGATTTCACTCTGGTGGCTGCTCGATAGGTTCACCGACAGCTCAGTGCCACTGGCCGACGGATTTGCGGCAGCATCGGCTTATACCGGTATGTGGCTGATGGCACGAAAAAAACTGGAAAACTGGATATGGTGGATTGTTACCAATATAGCCTCCATCCCGTTGTATTTCTCAAAAGGATTTGTTTTTACCAGTTTTCAGTATCTGGTTTTTCTGGTGCTGGCAGTTATGGGCTATACGGAGTGGCGCAGGAAACTGGCTCAGAGCGAAGTCGCTAAAAGTACATAAATACCCGCTGTTTCCGTGCGCAGGCGCGTAGTGCCCAGACTTACACCGCGGAAACCATTTTCCATGGCCAGCGCTGCCTCCTCCGGGGTAAAATCACCTTCAGGACCAATCAGAATAATTACATCTGAATCGTGTTGAATGCAGTTTTTCAGGTGAGGAAGCCCCTCTTCTCCGCACCAAGGAATAAATCGCTGTGCCTCGGAAGTATTTTTTACCACGTCGCGAAAAGGGGTGAGCGGATTCAGTGTTGGCAGTGTAGCTCTGAGCGACTGTTTCATGGCAGAAACGAGAATTTTTTCCATGCGGTCGTGCCGCACGGTTTCCCTCTCAGATCTTTTGCACAGAACAGGAGTAATTTCATCAATACCCAGTTCGGTAGCTTTTTCCAGAAACCATTCAAAACGCTCCATATTTTTGGTGGGCGCCATGGCAATGTGGATGCGAAAAGGACGCTCCCTTGTTTCGTCAATTGCCGTCAGTATGCGGGCCAGGGCATGTTTTTTACCACATTCAGACAGTTCTGCTGCGTAAAACTTCCCCTTTCCGTCGGTGATATCAAGCCGGTCGCCCGGTTTTTTCCGGAGTACGGAAACCAGATGCCGGCTTTCCTCCTCGTCGAGGAGCGCCAGTCCGTTCTCTATTTTCGGGGTATAGAAGAGCTGATTCATACGTTACTGTTGGGGCAGAATATGATCGAGAGCGGCCAGTTGAAGACCAAACCGGAAGTCATCGCCAATAGGGGCAGCGATAGTAAGGTCTTTACCGGTTCCCGGATGTTGAAAACATATGGAGGCAGCATGCAACATCATGCGTTTCATACCAAAAACATCCCTGAAATATTTGTTCTGCTTGACGTCGCCATGCCGGATATCGCCGATAACCGGGTGATTAATATGGGCAAAGTGCTTTCTGATCTGATGCCGGCGGCCCGTTTCGGGCCGGGCTTCTACCAGAGAGAATCTGGCAGTTTTGTAGCGCAGACCGATGGGCGCGTCAATTTCCGACATGCCAAGGGGCGAATAATTGGTAACTGCATCGAGGTGGCCGCGGCCCGACTCTTTGTCTGCAAGCGCGTAGTCTATGGTGCCGGGTTCCTTTACCCAACCGCGCACGAGAATCCAGTAGCGCTTGTCCATGGTCTTTTCCATGAACTGCTCTCCCAGAAAGCGGGCGGCTTCCTGACTTTTGGCGAAAACCAGTACGCCGGACGCGCCGCGGTCAATACGATGAGTAGTATATATATGTGTACCGCCGAGCTGATCGCGGAGCAACTGCAGGACAAACACACGATCTTCGCTGATACCCGTGCGGTGCACCAGAATACCCGAGGGTTTGTTGATGGCGACGAGCATCTCGTCTTCGTACAGAATCGGGAACGGGGTCATTGGAACAGGGCAGTCAGCGAGGCGATATCCAGCGATTGCTGTTCTCCGTTGCTCTGGTTTTTCACATTCAGCGTACCCGTGGCCATCTCCGCTTCACCGGCAATTGCCACGTACGGAACACCTCGTTTGGCGGCAAACTCAAACTGCTTTTTCAGTTTCCCGGGTTCGGGATACACCTCGCAGGGTATTCCGGCGGCCCTCAGCGCGGTGGCACAGCGGAAAGCATATTCAAAGGTAGGCTCATCGAAAGAGATGAACAATACCTTCACCGCCTCGGAGAGTGACTCCGGGAACAGATTCAGTTCCTCCATCACGTCGTAGATACGGTCGGCACCAAATGAAATACCCACGCCGGACAAGCCGGGCACGCCAAACACACCGGTGAGATCGGCATAACGGCCACCGCCGCCAATGCTGCCCATTCGCACACCCTTTGCAGCCACTTCAAAGATACAGCCGGTGTAATACGAAAGCCCGCGCGCGAGCGTGATATCGAATTGCACTTCGTTTTTCAGTTGCACCTGATCAAGGAAGCGGAATACCTGATCGAGTTCATCGAGACCGAGCAGACCGGTCGGGCTGGAAGAAAACATATCCCGGAGTGCGTGCCGGTCCGGGTTTTCCAGCATTTTCTCGATGGCGGCGATGGCATTTTCGGGAATACCGCGTTCTGCGAGTTCCTTTCTGACGCCTTCTATCCCGATTTTGTCGAGTTTGTCTATGGCGACCGTCATGTCTGTGAAGCGGTCGGCAATGCCGGCAGCCTCGGCGATGCCGAACAGCACCTTCCGGTTGTTTATTTTGATGACAACGGGTACACCGAGTGCGGCGAAAGCACTGTCATATATCTGTGTGAGTTCGGCTTCAAAGAGCAGGGAATCGGAGCCGATTACATCGGCATCACACTGATAGAACTCGCGGTACCGGCCCCGTTGGGGGCGGTCAGCGCGCCATACCGGCTGAATCTGATATCTTTTGAATGGAAATGACAGTGTGCCGCGATTCATGACCACATAGCGGGCGAAAGGCACCGTGAGGTCGTACCGGAGTCCACGTTTGGATATACTGGACACGAGTTTCTGGGAGTCGCGGGCATCGAGCGCCTCCTGATTGGCTTTTTCAAGGAAATCGCCGTTGTTGAGCACTTTGAAGAGCAGTTTGTCGCCTTCTTCACCGTACTTTCCGGTGAGCGTACTCAGATTTTCCATGGCCGGTGTTTCCAGCGGCTGGAATCCGAACGTGGAGAACACCTTTCGGACAGTATCGAAAATAAACGTGCGCTTCCGCACCTGTTCCGGACCGAAGTCGCGGGTACCTTCAGGAATAGAGGGTTTTTGCATGAATAATCATTTACGGGGGCTGATGTATTTTATAAGAGCTTGTTCAGGATTCTCTGCCGTTGGCAAAAACAGGCTGATTTTTTGTCAGTTTTTGCGTTTTTGAAGGCGCATAGCCGGTGCTACGCAACTGAAAAAAGGTGAAAAATGGCGAAAAA
>Ga0172372_10001279_pt1 | contig 39140 bp, 30 predicted proteins | sample LakKiv5m_2_FD_114544 | JGI IMG/M metagenome (GOLD analysis project Ga0172372, IMG submission 114544) | Freshwater microbial communities from Kabuno Bay, South-Kivu, Congo - kab_092012_9.5m | ecosystem: Environmental > Aquatic > Freshwater > Lake | place: Democratic Republic of the Congo...
AAGAGACCAACAGTCCCTGCACAAGGGATCGCGGTGAGAACTGTCAACTGGCAAGCGGAACTGTAAACATCCCAATTCGCCCGAATTCACACCGTTTCGTCATCCCAGGGCGAGGCTCCTTCCGAGCCACCGAACGCTGGTCCGCGCTGTGAGCGATTGCCGGCGATTTTGCGAAGCAGCGGGGATCGGCGCAGTCCTCGCGGCAGGGATGCGGCTCAGCAGGAGCTTCGCCCTCCCGGCACCTCCTCTTGCAAGAAAGTCAAGGCCATTTGGCGGAAGCCCACGGCTGTGTTTCGCACCGAAGGTGCGCGCGCTGTCAGGGCGTTGGTGTCGCGTCGGCAGGGGCGGTTTGCCCGCAGGCTGCCGCCATGCGGCTCATGCAGCGAGCGGCTGGGCGGAAGCCGACGGTTGCAGCGTGTGAACCTTCGGTGAATAAACGCAACACGGAGTTGTCGCCCGGCTGCTGAGGTCATTTGGTCGGCAGGTTGGGGGCACGTAGATTTCGGGCGAGTTTCAGCGCGCCGAGAACGGGTTCCGGGACACAGGTGATCGCGGGGCTGATTCCGGTACTGGCCCTGATCGAGTCTGCGACTGCTGTCTGGTATGTCTGCTGGTGAATCAGCACCGCGCCGGTGCAGGCCAGTGGCAGTGGCGTTGGCAGTTCGAGTGAGCGGGCGACGGAGGTGGCCATGTGGGCGAGTTGTCCGGCTGCCAGACGAATAATTTCGGTGGCGGTCATATCCTGATGATGGGCGGCGTGAAAGACGAGGGGTGCAAGTTCTGCGATGACCTGTCGTGGGACGACGGCACCGTAGACGCGTTCGACGATGGCGGATGGTCTGGCGATTTCGAGTTGGGCTGAGAGGATTTCGGTGAGGAGTGTTTGTGTTCCGCGTCCATCGGCCTGCATGAGGACTGCGCGGAGGGCGGCGTTACCGATGGCGTATGCGCTTCCTTCGTCGCCGAGGAGATAACCCCAGCCACCGGCGCGGGCAGTGCGACCTTCGGCGTTGCAGCCCCAGGCGAGCGACCCGGTACCGGCGATGAGTGCGACTCCGATCCCCTGGCCGGATCCGGTGAAGAGCAGGGGGACGGCGTCGTTAACGATCCGCAGTTGATCGGCAAGCCGCACGGAGCCAGCCCATTCGAGGATTTGCATTTGTTCTGAGGTGCGATCGGCGCCTGCGAGAGCGAGACAGGCTGCGGACGTGGTGCAACGTTCGAGGCCGGCAGCGGCGAAGGCGGCGGTGACGGCGGCGTCCAGATTGGCGAGTGCTCGCTCGGCCCCGAGGGCTCGCAGGTTTGATGGCCCGGCGAGGCCTTGTCCAAGGATTTGCAAATCGCCGTCAGCAAGGGCAAGCCGACAGTCGGTTTTTGTGCCACCACCATCGATGGCGATTATGAGAGTGTGACTGGGATGTTCGGGTGAAGACATTTGAATCCCGGGATCACTGGTCTGAAAGACTGGTTTATTCCTCTGGTGGAAGAAACTGGATCAGATCCAGATTCATGAGTCCACCTGCCTGAGCGGGGTGGGTGAAGCGAATGCAAATGTGATCGCGGCCGGTCTGAGCAGGAATGCTGACAATTCGTTCGTAGAACTGTTCCCAGTTTCCATTGACATCAACGGGCACTTCGGCGAGCAGTTGACCGTCGGGACTGCCACGACGAATTTCAATGGCGCCGCCGGCGCCTGCGGAGGCGATCATCAGACGGATACTGCCGACCTGTTCCAGTGGTACATCGCGGAACAGCAGTGAGTGTCCGTGATTGATGGCTCCGATAAAGCGGCCACTGCTGGCGTTGCCTGACGCGAGAATCTGCGGCCCTCGAATTTCTTCGGCGACCTCTGCTTCGACAAGTCGCTGGCGGACGAACAGAGTCGCAGAGGCGGCAAGTGGAGGAACGGGGCCGCTGCCAAGATCTGTGTAGGCGGCATCAAGCCGGTAGTGTCCGGGTTTCGCAGCTTCGTCCGGATTGACGGGAATATCACCAACAAAACCCTGAAAGACACGAACGAGGCCTGCTGGTTCAAGGCTGTAGATCCAGCTGACCATATCCCGGAGTTCGTCGGGAGAATGATGTGAATGCGGGATCATCGGAATCTTGCCCCACACACCGGTGGAACCCTTGCTGACGCGTTCGATGGAGGCTTCGAGTGCATCGTCTTTGCCGCGATATTTTGTGGCGATGTCAATGAGCATCGGGCCAACGCGTTTCTGGTCCACGGCGTGGCAGTTGAAGCAGTCGCTGTTTTTCATGCGACGGAGCCCGACAGGGAGTGTTGTCTCGGCTTCATTTGATGCCTGATCGGCCTGCGGTACCGGTCCGTTTACGAACACGGCGTTGACACTGACGCGACCGGGGCCATCCGGGTCAATTGGGCGGACACCATTGACATCCATTTCGTGATCGTCGTTGGTGCCATCTTCCGGATCCTTGAGGAACAGTTCGAAGTGAATTGGCTGAGTGGCATCGAAGAAGTCACCGGGCTGGGGGCGAATAAATCGCAGTTCGGCCCGGCCGTTCCCTGCGAGTACGGGAACGGAAGCAGAGCGAGCGGCTCCGGCGGTGTCGGTGACGGTGAGTTCTGCATTCCAGACACCGGCCTCTTCCAGCGTAAAGGTGGTTTCGGGCGTATCGCCGACAATTCGGGGCGGTGCCGTTGGGGCAGTCGCGCTGATCAGTTTCCACTGGTAGGTCAGCTGATCGTTGGGGTCACGGTCGCTGGTGCCTGTGGACGTGAGTTTCACGGTGAGCGGGAGTCCGCCGATATTGTTTTCGGCCTGCACAGCCACGAGGGGAATGCGGTTTCCGCGGATGTAGTCAATTCGCACGAGTCTTGCGTCAGCATTGACTCCCCAGGTTTCACCATATTCAAGCAGATACAGGGCTCCGTCCGGGCCGAAGGTCAGATCGACCGGGCGAACGAATTTCTGTTGTATCATGAAGGGTTCGATCTTCACGGGGTTGTGCTGTTCATCGAGGTGAACCACTTTAATCCAGTTGCGGGTCCATTCGAAGATAAACAGGCAGCGATCCCATGCTGAGGGAAACTTCAGAGGAGAGTTGAGCTGGGCGTTGAAGTTGTAGACCGGGCCGGCGCAGGCTGAGCGCCCACCGCTGCCCAGTTCAGGAAATTCTGTTGAATCGCCATAAGGGTAGTACAGCATTGCCGAGACCGGGGGCGGGAGCACTTTTGCGCCGGTGTTATTGGGTGATTCGTTGCGTGGTTCCGTGAGGCTGTAGAGTGGGCCGGCGTTGCCTGTGATGTAATCGAAATCGGCATAGGGGCGATTATTGGCGATGAAATACGGCCAGCCAAAGTTGCCAGCGCTGCGAGCCTGATTGATTTCGTCGTAACCGCGTGGACCGCGAGGACCGTCGCCACCAGCGTCGGGTCCGACTTCTCCCCAGTAGACGAATCCCGTTTTCTGATCAACGGTCATCCGCCAGGGATTGCGGCAGCCCATGCAGTAGATCTCGGGGCGGCCCTGTGAGCCGTCGGCAGGAAACAGGTTTCCGTCGGGGATTTCGTAACCACCGTCTGCGGTGGGGCGAATGCGGAGGATCTTGCCGCTGTAGCTGTTGGTGTTTGCGGACGATTTTTGAGCATCCCAGGGAGCGCGGTCGGGACGTTCGTCAATGGGGGCATATCCCTGCGAATCACCATGCGGATGGGTGTTGTCGCCGGTTGCGATGAACAGTTCGCCCCGCGGGCCGAAGTGCAGACTTCCGGCGTGGTGACAGCATTCCTTCCGCTGCTCTTCAAATTTGAGCAGCAGTTTTTCGCTGGACAGGTCGAGTTGTCCGTCGCGAATTGTGAAGCGGCTGATGTGCTGACCGGGGAAATCTGGGGGCGAATACTGCAGGAAGATCCAGCCGTTTTGCGCGAAGTCTGGATCCAGGGCCATTCCGATCAGGCCATTCTCCTGTTCGGTAGTGATTTTCAGTTCACCGACCAGTCGTACTTCGGTGCTGTTTGGGGAGATTGCCCGCAGCCGACCGGCCAGTTCGATGAAGTACACGGTGCCGTCTGCGGCCACGTCCAGTTCCATTGGCTGCACGAGGCCGCGTGCGAGTTCAGTGAGTTCGAGTCGGGACTGGTCGGCTGGTTCGACGATCGACGCGGAATTCTGTGGGGCGAAGGCGCTGGCGGAGTTACCGATCAGCAGTCCAGCCAGGCATACAAGCAGGCGACGAGGGAGACGATGATGGAGGGGGAGCGTTGTGGGCATGGTAATGGATAAGGCGGGAGTTTGGGGGCGAGCGTGTTGAGGGCGGAACGTGAGTCGCGGCACCGAGGCGATTGTCTGTGAATCGCCAGGGAATTGCCAATGAATTCGGGAGCGCCCGGTGCAATATCGACCCAAACTCAGGGCGATTGTTCACTTGGCAGGAGCACTTCGGTCTGAGTGCCAAAGGACGACAGCAGCGACTCGGCTCCGAGCGCGCCGATCACGGTTTCACTGTAGCGGAACTCCCGGGAAAGCATCATTCCGCGACGGATGTCAAATACGAAACTTCCTGAGGGAGTGGCCTGGATCAGTTGCGAGTGGATGACGGTGCTGCGACTGGGTGATCTGAGCGACGATCGGAAGGAAACGTGGGCGGTGTTTTCGGACAGCTTATCGAGTCGATAGGTCCGCAGAATTGTGACCTGCAGGGTCGAATCGACTCCCGCACGCACAGTGAGCGGAATTTCTTCTTTCCACGTATCGCCCACTTTGACGGGTGTTGCGGACAGCAGCATGAGAAATGAACCGGGATCCTTTGGCTGGCTTCCGCTGCCCGAGCTGGCCTGCTGGACTGCGGGACTGGCAGTCTTTGGGGACTCGCTGACGTCATCGGTCTCGACTGGTGACGGCAGACTGGGGCGATTTTCTGCCACCGCCGGCCGCACGTCCGATCGGACGGCGGTTTGCCCGAGTGGCGTGAGGAAAAATCTGGGAGCAGTGCCGCGCAGACTGTGAGCAACACCGCGGAATGTCTCGGGCACTTCTGAAGTCTTCATGCTGGAGTCGAAATCGAGTGGATCGCCATCATCCACCTGTTTTCGCATCCAGACGTGTTCGAACTGCATAGAGAGTTCCGCATCGCCGGAAGTGCGAACGTCCTGCACTGTGAATTTTCGAGTCTGTTTCACTTCGGAAATATCCACTCGGCGCGACTGTCCCAGCTGGGCTTCCAGAGTCATCTTCTGTTCTGAGCGGTATCTGAGCACCTGTCCGGGAGTGAACTGGTAGCGGAGACTGACTGTTTGCTGGGGATTTGGGAGGGATTTTGGGGCCGTTGGTTGAGTTTCCTGGGTGGTGGCCGGAGCAGCTGGGGGTGTTTCCGGAGCAGCCGGGGGTGTCGCGGGGGCCGGGGTCGGGGTGTTTGGCGCGGCAGCGGCCGGAGCCGCCGGGGTCACGTTTGCGGAATCCTGGGGAAGCAGGCTGACGAGCAGCGGGAAGATCAGGGCGATAGCAGACATCTTAAAAACCTCGAAAATCATGACCTGGACCGTGGTTTTCGGAGCTTAGCAGGAAGTTGTAATCTGAGGCGAGACGAGTTTGTGCGGGACGCTTGAGCAATGGCGGGGCGGTCCGATGAAGTAGTCGGATGAGGTGACTGATCGGACGGCGTTCGAGTCGGGCGTGAAATTCGCTTCAATCGCTTTGCACGGCGTGGATGGTCTGCCGGATTTTTCCTTGCCAGTCAGAAATGTTTGCCTGGGCAACTGACGTGGACACTGTTGCCGCTTCCCGTCAGACTGTGGGGAGGTTTGTTGTCAGCATTCAGCATTCAAAGAGTCGCATTTATGTCTCGATCGATGGACAAAATTGTTGCTCTCTGCAAACGCAGGGGCTTCATCTTCCAAAACTCTGAAATCTACGGCGGCCAGAACGGTTTCTGGGACTACGGTCCTCTCGGCACAGAACTGAAGCGGAACGTCCGCGACGTCTGGTATCACGACATGGTATCAGCGCACAATGAACTGCTGCAGCCCGCCTGCGCGCCGTCGACTTTTCAGATGGTGGGACTGGAATCGGCCATCATCATGCATCCACAGGTCTGGAAATGTTCAGGTCACTACGATCTGTTCCACGACATGATGGTGGACTGTCACGCCTGCAAGGGGCGATTTCGTCAGGACCATATTCCGTCGATTCCGTGCCCGCAGAAGCCCAGTAAAATGGTTGGCGAGCATTCTGGCTGCAAGCTGACGGAGCCGCGCGAATTTAACCTGATGATGAAGACCATCATCGGTGCCCTGGGTTCGGAGGAGGACGCTGCTTTTCTTCGCCCGGAAACAGCTCAGGGGATTTTCGTCAACTTCAAGAACGTGGTGGACAGTTCCCGCGTCAAGCTGCCATTTGGCATTTGTCAGGTTGGCAAAAGTTTCCGCAACGAAATCACTCCGCGGAACTTCACGTTTCGCTCTCGTGAATTCGAGCAGATGGAGATTGAGTTTTTCTGTCATCCTTCACAGTCGCGCGACTGGTACACCTACTGGCGCGACCGTCGCTACAACTGGTACCTGAATCTCGGCATTACGCGCGATCGTCTGATTCTCCGTGATCACCACCAGGACGAACTCGCTCATTATTCAGTGGGAACTGCGGATATTGAGTACGCATTTCCGTTCCTGGATGCTGGTGAATACGGTGAGCTGGAGGGCATTGCCCATCGTGGTGACTTTGACCTGCGTTCTCATATGGAGGGCAAGCTTGCGAAAAACGCAGCAGGCGAGCTGGAGCTGGAACGCACGGCCGACGGTCAGCCCAAACATCGCGGCAGCGGCAAGGATCTGAGCTATTTTGATGATCAAACGCGGGAGCGCTTCATTCCTCACGTGATTGAACCGTCTGCGGGTGCTGACCGTGGTACGCTGGCATTTCTTTGTGAAGCCTATCATGAGGATCAGCAGCCGGATGAAAACGGGGCGATGCAGGAACGCGTGGTGATGAAGTTCCATCCACGGCTGGCTCCGGTGAAGGCGGCCGTATTTCCGCTGATCAAGAAGGACGGGATGCCTGAACGTGCGATGCAGATCTATGGTGAGCTGAAGGCAGCGGGGCTCAGTGTCCAGTATGACCAGCAGGCCGCGATAGGGCGTCGCTATCGACGTCAGGACGAAATTGGTACGCCCTTCTGCATTACGATCGACGGGGACACTGCTCGTGACCAGTGCGTGACCATTCGCGACCGTGATACGCTGGTTCAGGAACGAATCCCGGTCAGCCGGATTGTCAGCGAAGTACAGGATCGGTTGAAACGCTGAGATTTTTATTGTTTGAGTCATGCGAGGTTGTCCAGATGTCTGCTCCACGAATCCTGAGTCATGCTGATCTGCTCCAGTTGAAACGCTGGAACACACCGACAATTTTCAACGGCTGGGAACAAATCACTCGCCGTGATCACTGTCGCGACGCCGTGAATCCTGAGGAGACTCGGGATTTCATGCCGCAAATGGGGCCGATGGTGGGTTACGCGGTGACTTTGAAGGTTGAGCCATCCAATCCGGCACACCGCAAACAGCGGCCAGACGCAGTGAGTGAATACCGTCGCTATCTGGCTTCCGTACCCGGACCAAAAATTGTCGTGATTCAGGATCTCGACAAGCCAGCGGTGATTGGTTCGTTCTGGGGTGAGGTGAACGCGAACATCCACCGAGCACTGGGATGTGTGGGCACAATCACGGATGGTGCGATTCGTGACCTGGATGAGATGACAAATGCGGGCTTTAAAGCAATTGCACGGCGATTGTGTGTCGGGCACGCTGCTGTCTGGCCGGTGGAATTCAACTGCGAGGTGGAGGTGTTTGGAAGGAAGGTGCAGCCGGGAGATTTGATTCATGCCGATAAGCACGGATTCCTGGTGCTCACCGGTGACGAACACGCAGAGATTCTTGATGCGGCTCGCTTCATGGATACCAATGAATGCGAGACCATCATTCGGGCTGCTCGAGACACGGCCGGTTTGACTATGGAGCAGATCCTGCAGCAGCTGGGTGGAGCATCGAAACAGTTTCAGCAAAACGCTCGCGACAAGTTCCGCCGCAGCGGGGAGTGGTAGAGTGGAGTATTCCTACAACGACATTTCGCGGATGATTGACCATTCGCTGCTCCGTCCGGAAACCACACTGGATGCCTTCGAGAATGGCTGTCAGCTGGCCGTTGTCTATCAGGCAGGAAGTGTGTGCATTCAGCCTCACTACCTTGCTCGCTGTGCTGAGATCCTGCGGGGCAGTGGTGTTCGCGCCAGCACGGTGATTGGCTTTCCACACGGCGGGCACCGCACATCGATCAAGGTCGCTGAAGCTCGGCAGGCACTGATTGACGGCGGTGAAGAGCTGGATCTGGTATGCAACATCAGCCGAGTCGTCAGTGGTGACTGGGAATATGTGCGCGCCGATCTTGAAGCTGTCATTGAGATAACTCACGCCGCAGCGCAGAAGGTGAAGGTCATCTTCGAGAACTGTTTTCTGAACACGGCTCAGAAGATTCGTCTGTGTGAGATGTGCACGGAGCTTGGGGCAGACTGGGTCAAGACATCAACAGGATACGGCACCGGTGGTGCGACACTTGATGATTTGCGGCTGATGCGGGCGCATGCGGGTGCGGACGTGCAGGTCAAGGCTGCTGGTGGAGTTCGGGACCTTGACATGCTGCTGCAGTGCCGCGAGCTGGGAGTGACAAGAATTGGCGCCAGTGCGACGCAGGCAATGCTGGACGAATGCCGCCGCCGCCTGCAGTTGCCAGCCATTGATTTTCGCGGCAACGCCTCAACGCAACCGGGCTACTGAACACGGCTGGAGCCCGGCACTGTTCGGTTTGGAGAATTGACTTCCAGCAGGACCTTCAGCACATCCTTTCGACTGGCCTGTTCAAACGCCTTCAGGGCTTGTTCCAGCGGATAACGAGCGGAGATTAGTGGGTTTACCTGGACGTCACCGGCTTCAAGCATTCGCAGTGCAGTGGCAAAGGGGCCACATCGGGAGCCGAGGAGTGTGATTTCGTCAATCACGAATGGGGCCATGTGCAGCGACTGGGTGTCTGCCACAGTGGTCTTGAGCACGACGGTACCGCAGGGCCGCACCAGTTTGAGTGCCAGTTCGAGTCCGGAGGGTGATCCGGTGCAGTCGACGACGATGTCGCAGTTGCGGCTGGGCTGCAGACCGGACAGATGCACCACCGGGATTCCAAGACGGCTCAGCAGTTCCATTTTGGCGGTATGTTTGCCGACGACGTGGACCTGACAGTTATTTTGGCGGAGCACCTGGGCGCAGAGATTTCCCAGTCGTCCGTCTCCAAGGACAGCTGCGGTGCGTCCGGCGACGGGAATTTGTTCGGGGATCCGGCAGGCGGCGGCGACAGGTTCAACAAAGACTGCGAGTGAAGTTGCGAGAGTTTCCGGGACGGGGTGCAGGTTTTGTTCGGGAATGAGGACGGTATCAGCGAAGGCGCCGTCGTGATGAAGAATTCCGACAACAGTGCGATCCGGGCAATGCGTCAGCAGGCCGCTTCGACAGACGCTGCAGACGTGGCAGGCGCAGTTGATTTCTCCGACGACACGTTGCCCGGCATAGCGTCCTGAGCGGGCGATCCCGACGAACTCGTGTCCTAATATTCCCTGAAACCCCATGTAACCGCGGCAAAGCTGGAGATCGGTTTCGCAGATGCCGGCTTCGAGCACATCCACGGCAATTTCGCCGGGTCGAGCGTTGCGGAGTCGGGCTGAGGACGTTGTCTGCAGCTCCCCATCGAATACGACTGCTCTCAAGAAAGATACTCCGAAAGTCATGCAAACAGTGGGGTTAACCGGATTTCATGGCGGAGTGGGTGGTGGCGTACCTGTATTTACAGGTCAGCTCCGGCTGGGCTGGCCTGGACTTTCTGCAGAATGTCCTGTACGGCTGCGCGGCTGAGTTTGCTGCCGGGGCCGTGTTGCTGCAGACAATCGAGCGAGCCTTCGGCGAGAAGAAAAATGAAGCGGCAGAAGGCGAGGATGTCTGCTGGAAAGTTCCAGAGAGCAAGCAGTTCGATGTATTTTGCGGCGTCGCGGTGACTGTTGAGAGCGATCTCGGTGACGGCCTGGCGAGTGGCACCGGAGGGGATGAAGATGCGGCCGTCGGACAGATCACCGTCTGAGTCTTTGAGGATGTTGATCAACTGCAGGAATTCGCCGAAGGCAACGGCGAGTTGCCGGAGGTCCTGTGCGGTGTCGTTTGGGCAGGGATTTTCCAGAACAAACAGGTCTGTGAGCAATTCTCCGACGATGCCGGCCACGGAGTAGCAGTAGAGCCGCAGGTCTGTCAGCGATTCGATGCTGATTTGCCGATCAGTGCCAGCACTTCCGGCGAGGAACGCCTGCATTCCCTTAATGGTGCCGCCGAGAGAGCGGCGAATGACGGTGCTGTGGGTAGCCGGGAGTTCGTGGAAGAGCTGGATGAGTCTGGGGGTGGCCTGCATCAGCTGTTCGACGGGGCTGTCAACTGGCCACATGCCGGAGAAGCAAGTTGAGTCGGCCAGTTCGGGGGCGGTGTGGAGGGCCGCTTCGAGAGTTGAGAGGAGTTTGAGTTTGTGGGAGGTGGGCACGTCCGCCGCGTCTTCGATGCTGTCGGCGACGCGAAAAAGAAGGTAGGTGAGTCCGACCTGAAATCGCCGTGCGGGTTCAAGGAGCGGAATTGCGAGCGCGAATGTGCGACTGGTTCCCAGAAGTGACTGCAGGAGGAACTCTGCGTCGCTGGGGCGAAACTGCCAGAGATGAGATTCAGTCGAAAGGGGCATCGCGAGCAGGCCGGTGAATTGTTTGCATGGAAACCGGAGGGATTTCGGGATGCTATGAGGCGACTGAGAATCTGACAAGCGGGCTGCCGGGTAATGGGTGCGAAACAGTGCCGTGCAGAAAAAAAAGACCTGTTTCCGGGAGGAAACAGGTCGAATTGCGGAGGCGTATCGCAGGAGCAGGCTCAGTTGAGGATCTGGGCGGTGTCCTTAATGACCTTAGCGATCATTTCGTCGGTGAGTTTTCCAGCTTCGAAGGCATGGTTGACCTTCACGTTGGAATCGACCCACATCATGATTGTGATGTCGGCGTTGGAGGCGATTTTGTAGGAGGCCGGGCCGGAGATGTTTTCGTAGAGACCCATCGGAGTGGCACCGATCTTTTGTTCGTCGGCGATTTTCTTGAGCGTGGCTTCCTGAGCATCGGGGTCGTTGGTCAGGACAGTGACGAATGCGGCCATTTTCTTGTCTGAGTTCTTTGCCACGACGGCATCGAGTTCCTTGATCAGTTTGACGGTCTTTTCGTCCATTTTGCGAACGAAGAGGCTGACGACTGGTCGGGCACCGTACTGACAGCGGTAGCAGAGTTTGGTATTGGCGGCGGGGCCAGTGACGTCGGTGAGGTAGAATGCCTTGGGGTATTCGCCCGGTTGCAAACCGGATTCCAGATCACTGGCATTGACGGACTGCAGACCGGAAAGGATGAGTCCGAGTGCACAGAGAGCGATCAGCTTCCTCATTGAGAGATTCTCCAAAAACAAACCAGGGACGGGAACCAGCCGTGACACCGAACAATCCGGCGGAAGAATCACGGGCAGCAGGTTTCGGGTGATTATTGCGACGAAGTGTTGAGTCGTCGAATGATTTCGACCACATTTGCGGCATCTTTTTCGGGATCGACGGCTGTGTTTTTGGAGATGACGCGGCCGTTGGGGGCAATCACAAAGGTCCAGCGGCTGGCGGTGACTCCGCGAATGAGAGCATGTTCGACGCCGTCGATGGAGCGAGTGATGGTGTCGCCGTTTCGCAGGGGGACACCGAAGGCTTTGGCGATTTCGCCATCATCGTCGCTGAGTAGTGGGAAATTCAGGGAGTGCTGTCGCTGGAAAAGTTTGAGGCCGTCTGTCTGATCGCCACTGATGCCAACGACTTCGGCACCGGCCTGCTGCAGGTGGGAGAGATTATCGCGGAACAGGCAGGCTTGTCGGGTGCAGCCGCTTGTGAAGGCGGCCGGATAAAAGAAGACGACGACGTATTTTTTCCCAACAAAATCCTCGGATTTCCAGAGCGTGCCGTCGTGTTTGTGGGCCTGGAAGCGGGGGGCAGCATCGCCTTCACGGAGGCTTTTTGGGCTGTTTGCCGGGTCTGCGAAGAGAAAGCGGACTGGAACAGCGATGGAGGCTGTGCCGATAGCGGCGAGTATGAGGAGTGGAGCGATCGAAGCACGCATATGGGGTTACTCCGCGAGCTGATATTCCGATGGAATTCAGCAGGGCGTCGCTCCTTCAACGCAGGGGCAATGGAGGACAGAGGGTGGGCACTTGGGGGTGGGAAAGACAGAGGCAGGTGTGGCAGGGTGTCAGAATGGAGAGGATAAGCGGGAACGGTTCATCCGTCAAATACGGAATTTCGGTCGCGAGAAAAAACGCTGGGAATGGGAGAGCAGAGTCTAACCGCCGGGGAAGAACAGTCGGCGGATAGCGTGCAGCAATCCATCCGGTGTGCCCGACTTGGCTTCGTCGCGCAGGGCTTCCAGCGGCGGGTGAAGGAGTTTATTGACGATTCGGGAGATGGTGGCTTCGATAGCGTCTTTCTGGGCGGGTTCGAGGGATGGTATTTTTCTGTAGAGTCGATCCAGTTCGGAGCGGCTGATTTCGGCCCAGTGTTCGCGGAGACGATGGATTACCGGGCCGGTGGCTCGATGATTGATTTCCTGAATGAAGGTTTGAGTTTGTGCGGTGATGATGTCTTCGGCGCGCTGGATTTCGCTGCGACGGGCCTGTCGGTTGCGTTCGCAGGTTTCTTCGAGTGCATCGAGGTCATAGAGGAAGACATTGTCGTCGATGGAGGCGATTTCGGGGTCGAAGTCACGCGGGGCGGCGAGATCAAGGATGAAGACGGGGTGTTTGCGGGAGAGCTTTCGGTTGGCGAGGAAGCGGTCGCGAGTGATCAGGGTTTGTGAGGCGCCGGTGGTGCTGACGATGACGTCAGCGGCGGCGAGCCAGTGATCGAGGGTGGAAAAATCAACGGCTTGTCCGCCGAATTTTTCGGCGAGAAGTTCTGCGCGTTCGCGACTGCGGTTGGCGACAACGAAATTGCGGACACCTTCGGACTGGAGGTATACGAGTGTTTCTTCGGCCATTTCGCCGGCGCCGATGACGAGGACGAGTTTGTTGTCGAAGCGGCTGAAGATGCTGCGGGCGAAATCGCCGACTGCGACGCTGGCAATGGATACGCGTCCATCAGCGAGTGCCGTTTCAGTGCGGACCTGAGCGGAGACTTTGAGAGCTCTTTGAAAGAGCACGTTTGTGAGGGGCCCGCAGGCGGAATGTTCCTGGGCAATGCGATAGGCTTCCTTGACCTGGTTGACGATCTGTGGTTCACCGAGAACCATGCTGTCGATGCTGCAGGTGACATGGAAGAGGTGTCTGACGGCATCGGAGCCGGTGTGGGATATCAGTGCGGACGCGAAGTCATCGGCAGGGAGATTGTGAAAGCGACTGAGGAAATTGATGATGTCATCGACAGCGATTCCGTTTGATGTCTGTTCATCAGCAGCATACAGCTCAACGCGGTTGCAGGTGGAGAGAATGACAAGTTCTGAGCCGGGGTGGAGGATTTTCCAGCGTTCGTAGGCGTTGGTGAGCGACTGTGGAGAGGAGAAGGCGAGTCGTTCGCGGAGCTGTACGCCGGCGCGGTGGTGACTGCAGCTGAGAGCGAGGACGTTCATGGCGTCTGCTCCCGAAGCGTATCTGGGGGGAGCGTGTCGGGGGCGTTCTGCGGGGCAGTGACAGCGGCGTGTGAGTGATTGGCGGTTGGCGGAACGAGGTTTTCTGCGGGTGCACCGCCGTGGATGGAGTTCAGGCCAGCACGTCCGGACAGAAGTGTCAGTCCGAGGATGGCAAGCAGGAGGAGAGCACCGGAGAGGAACGAGAGCAGTGCGACGGACCGGCCGGTCTGACGACTGCTGCGGAGGACTCGGACGAGGACTGCGATGGCGGAGATCCAGACTACGATCGTGGTGATGATGGCCGGGTCGTTCCAGGGGATTTGGGGCTGCTGGTGCGTGTTTCGGCGGAGCGCGATAAGGAGGAAGCCTGTGATGAGTCCGATGGTGAGGCAGGGAACGGAGAGGATGACCATCCAGCGGTTGATGGTTGTGAGGTGTTCGAGGCTGGGGAGAGCGAGTCTCTGGAGCCAGCCGGAACGAGCGCGGAGTCGCTGGTGATGGAGCAGGTACATGAGTCCGGAGAGAGCCGCGCCGGCCACCGCGGCGACTCCGAGTACGAGCGAGGTGACATGGAACATACCCCAGCGACGCTGGGCGGCTTCACGGAGGCTGCCGGCTGATTGTGAGCTGGCAAATTCGGCGGAGACGACGAGTATGAGGACTGCGGGGAGTAAGAAGACGCCGATGGCGAGTTGCTGGCGTGTGAGCAGCAGGACGAGATAGAGCAGGCTGCCGAGCCATGCGAGTACGAGCAGCCAGTCCTGCTGGCTGCTGAGTAGCGGGGGGAGTCCGGCAGAGCGTGCTCGGGCGAGCAGGTAGGAAGTGTGGGCGATGAAGCCGGCGGCGGTGAAGCCGACGATGATGAGGCGGAGCGTTGGCGCGGGCTTTTTGACGAGCTGCGCGAGCTCTGCGATGAGTGCAGTGAGGTAGCTGAAGAGGAAACAGTAGATCTGCACCTGGGTCAGAAACGCCATGCAGGCCTCCTGTGTGAAGCGACGTCAGCGGGTGCCGACTGTTCGGGAATGGGAGTCGGCAGTCCCGCATGAGGTCAGGGGAATTTCAGGAAGATTCGCCAGCCATTTCTTCGAGCACATCTGCGACGACATCGAGTCCTTCGAGGAGGTCAGCGGAGGAGATATTGAGTGCGGGGAGCAGACGGACGACGGTCTCGTTGGTTGCGTTGATGAGTACGCCGCGTTCCATACATTTGGCGACGGCAGGTTGAGCAGGGATGGAGAGTTCGATACCGATCATGAGACCGCAGGTGCGGATTTCGCGGATGATTGGAAGTTGTTGCTGGAGCTGCTGGAGTCGGGAACGGGCCTGGCGTTCCATCTCCTGGACATGTCCCAGCAGTCCCTCTTCATCGATGGTCTCGCCGACGGCGAGTCCGGCAGCCATGGCCAGCGAATTGCCGCCGAAGGTGCTGGCGTGCATTCCCGGCCGCAGGTCAGCGGCGAATTCGTCGCGGCAGAGCATGGCACCACAGGCGACTCCGCCAGCGAGGCCCTTGGCGAGAGTGATCACATCGGGCTGGACGCCGGCGTGCTGCCAGCCGAACCAGCGACCTGTGCGTCCCATACCTGTCTGGACTTCGTCGAAGATGAGCAGCAGGCCATGTTCGTCGCAGAGGGTGCGGAGCGTTTGCAGGAAACCGGGTGCCGGAATGCGGACGCCACCTTCGCCCTGAATTGGTTCGATCATGATGGCGGCAGTTTCCTGGTCGATCAGGCTGCGTACAGCTTCGACATCATTCACGCGAGCATAGCGGAAACCTGCAACGAGTGGTCCGAGTCCTTCGTGGTATTTGGGTTGAGCGGTGGCGGTCAGTGCTCCGAAGGTGCGGCCGTGGAAGCCGTTTTCGAAAGTGATGATTCGGTAGCGTCCCTGATGCGATCCGTGCAGGCGAGCGAGTTTGATGGCGGCTTCATTCGCTTCGGCCCCGCTGTTGCAGAAAAATGCTTTGCCGAAGCTGCGGGAACAGAGGAATTCGGCGAATCGGCCCTGCTGTTCGATGTACCACGTGTTAGGCACATGAATCAGCTTTGCAGCCTGTTCCTGCAGAGCCCGAACAAGTCGCGGTGGTGAGTAACCAAGAATGTTGCAGCCCCAGCCGGGAAACAGGTCGAGGTAGCGTTGTCCGTCTGCATCCCACACGTGAGATCCCTGACCGCGGACGAGGGCAATTGGCTGACGGCGATAGTTGGGGATTACGTAATCGTCGAACAGGTCGATGATTGCCTGGCTGGCGGAAAGTGCTGTCTGGGTCATGTGTGAGGAGGCTCCTGAGGGAACAAACTGCTGCGTTCACAGCCGGCCGTTATTCTAACCCGCATTTTGTGACCGGGGAAACCTGGGCTGCGGAATCTGACGCTGTTTCCGATGAATCGATGACACTGGGGGGAAGCCAGAGGTTCAGGCAGTTTTCGGGGACGACTGGTGCAGTCAGGCCACAATTTCCGTGCCCACACCGGTGTCTGAGTAGATTTCGAGTAGTACGGAGTGGGGCATGGCGGCGTCAACAATGTGGACTTTTCGGACGCCGGCATCGAGTGCTTCCAGGGCGGCCTCGACCTTGGGTACCATGCCTCCGGCGATGACTCCGTCGGCAATGAGTTTCCGAACCTCGCTGCCAGTGACATGCGAGAGTCGGCTGGCAGGGTTTTTGATATCTGTGAGGATTCCGGGAATGTCGCTGAGAAACACCAGTTTTTCAGCTGCAAGGGCGCGAGCGACCGCGGCTGCGGCGGTATCGGCATTGATATTCAGCCGATGCCCGAGGGGGCTCAGAGCGATACTGGGAATGACTGGGATGGTTCCGGTGGAACAAACGCGGGAGATGATATCGACGTTGACCTGGGTCACGGTTCCGACATGGCCCAGGTCGAGTGGCTGACCGTGGACGTCATTCAGCTGGAGTTTTTCAGCAGTCAGGATGTTTTCGGTGCCGTAGTGGAGTCCGGTCGCGCGACAGCCATTGTGATTGATTCGGTCAACGAGCGACTGGCAGATGTCTTCGACGAGAACTCGCGAGGCGATCTGCAGGGTGGGAAGATCTGTGAATCGACGACCAGCGACGAACCTTGGAGCGATTCCGGCAGCTGACATAGCGGATGAAATGGCTTTACCGCCACCATGCACAATAACCGGCCGCATCCCCACTGTTGCCATGAACACGACGTCCACGAGCAGGCTGTTTACGGAGTTGGTGTCGTCAAGGGTGCTGCCGCCGAGCTTGATGACAACATAGCGGCCGCGAAACCGCTGAATCCAGCTGAGTGCCTCAATCAGTACTCTGGCTTTACGAATCGCTTCGTCCATTGGCGAACCGGCCTGTAATGTGTCAGGGGAAACCGTTAAAGCAGGAGTGTATCACGGGGTGCACTGCAAGTCATGGCTCAGCCGCCGCAGCTTCCTGCAGCTCCAGAATGAGTTGCTGAGGATCCACGGTTTCATCTGAGTCGGGGCTGAATTCCAACTGTGTTTCGGCGGGAGCGCGAAGACTTTGCAGATACTCTGAGGCGGGCTGAACCATGGTTTGAAGCAGCTGCAGCGTCTGGCGGAGAGTTCTGGAGGGTGACACGGCATCTGTGCTGGCGTTATCGGGGATCAGAAGAGGCGCGAGGTTGTGGCGGCGGGCGAGCAGATCGAGTCTGGCAAGTTCTTCAGCAGCCGCGAGGATGCTGATGCGTCGCTGCGGGGATGCCTGCAGGCTCGGGTGTTTGGGAAGACTGGTGAAAAGAGCATCTTCGGAGACTTCGGGAAGGATGAGAATCGCCTCTGCCGGGATGCCAGCGGCAGACAGTGCTTGCTGCACGTCAACGGCGATGGCATCTGAAGGCCCGGATCGGGCAGATTTGCAGACCAGAAACAGCGTATCGGGGGCGATCCTGATGAGCCCTGCGGCTGTCGCGGCGAGGCTGGCGGGGGTGCTGGAGGTGCTGGAGGTGCTGGAGTTACCGTTGTCAGTGAGTGGGGCTGTAATGAGGCAAAGCTGAGGTTTATCAGGCAGTGGCCAGGGGGTGGAGGCGCTCTGAATACAGGCAATTGGAAATGCGAAAACGGTCGCCGCCGCGGCGAACAGGAGCGGAGCCGTCTGACCGAGGGTGGCAGTGCGAGGACGAGAATTGGAGAGCAGTCCGAGTCCAGCGGTCAGCAGGAAGGCAATTGCGGCGATGGAGCGGGTGGAACCACGGAAGCGATCCGCCTCGGGCAGCTGGTTGAAGGTCACCTGCAGATCACGAGCCATGGCAGCAAGCAGGAGTGCGGAAATCAGGAGCAGGGTATTGCGGATCGGGCCGGGGACAGCCGAACGGATTGCGAACAACAGGAACGAGGGCACGGCCATGGCGACGAGAACTCGGGCCATGGCATCGGGGAGCGGCCTCAGGGAGCAGAACCAGTTTTCGGTGGAGCTTGAACCATAGTGAAGAATTTCCATGAGGTTGCAGGACAGCAGGCAGGCGAAGCCCAGGGCCGTACCGCGGGAGACTCCGATCCAGCCGGGCTGTCGGGGCAGGGGAATTTGTGTGGGGGGCTGAGGGGCGGCTCGCACAGGGCAATTCCCGCGGGTGGGTAGCAATGCTGGAAGAGTTTGAAGCCGGCATAATCGCTGCAGACTGCAGGGTCCGGCTGCCCGGAAAACCGGCAGGAGTGAATTGAAAGAATAACGCTTGCTACACAGTTTACTCCAGTGCAGCATTCGATCTGAGTCATCTTTTTGCGTTTTTAGAGATCAATTTGGGTAAGAGTCGGCAGGTGGCCACTCACAGTACGATCGATTGCTGCGACATGAACATCTTTTCAGAGTGGCCTTTACAAACGCTCATGCGGCATCGAAAAGCGCTGGCAGTTCTCACAGTTGCTTTGTCGGTTCTTCTGGGTTTTTACCGAATTGCGAGCGGGCGGCATTACAGCCGAATGTACATCAGAGTCCCCGGGGATGTGACGGACGACTCTTCGATCATGGTCTTTCTCCGCAACAGTGCCGGCGCGATTACGCCACTGGCTTCGCGGCCCGAGGATCAGCGTCTGTTCACTCGGGATGCAGGCTGGCAGCGAATTCAATCGGTGGTGATCACGGGGAACCAGCTGTCTCCGCCGGATAAAGCCCGGATTGAGGTTCGAGTTGGACCGGGCTGGTGGCATACGTCCTCTCTGGTGATCAAAGAGGTTCGGGAAATATCGCCGGACATCGTCGAGCTGGCCGAACACAGGCGCAGATATCTGTTTGAGCGGGCGTGGGAAGTCATTGTGGAGCCATATCGGGGCAGCGTCTTCAGGTGGAACACCGGCGTGATCAACTGGCAGGGCGATGCACTGCTGCTGGCACATATAGTCACTCAGGGGCTTGCCGCTGCGTGTGTGCTGGTGCTGTTTACGGGCAGCCTGCGAGTGCTGGCCACTCTGCCTCGGGTGACGCCGCCTGACTCCGGACTTTTCGGTCGAATCGCGGGCGTGGTTTCCGAGTTATTTCGAATCGTGATGCTGGTGCTTCTCGGGCATCTTTGCTGGATGTGGTTTTCAACACTTGCATCGATTCGTGAAAGTCAACAGTACATTTGCGGGGTTCTCGCCGCGGCCGCTTTAGCCTGTCTGTTCTCTGTCTGGTTTCGGATCGTTGACAGGACAGATTGTGAACGTCGCCTGCTGAGGCGGATGGTTACTCTTGCGGCACTGATTTTCCTGCTCAAGCTGGGCTGGTTGTCAACGATCACTTTCGTTCCGCGATCAGATTATCTTGACTATTACCGCTACGGCGTTCAGGTTGCCAGCGGGGACTGGGACGCTGTCCGGAAGGACCCCTCGTCTGCGGTGGCTTCACTGTATTTGCGAAGGTCATTTGTGTTTGCCGCACCGGTGGCATTTGTTGTTGGACCTTCAATTTCCGCGTTTGAATTTGCGAATGTTTTTCTGCAGTGCCTGACCGTAATCATGTTCTGCGTACTTGTGCGGCGTATTTCGGGAATTCGTGCAGCGGCATACGCGTTACCGTGGCTCCTCGTTTACCCGGAATTCTGGTATCAGGCCGGGACTGTTACCCATAATGTTGCAGGTTACTTCTGGATTATGGCCCTCTGGTTGTCGGTGGATTCGTGGCTTCGGCAGGCCGGACGGCAGCAGCTGGGTGGAGCGGGGCATGTGGCCTTCGCTGTCACTGCGATCATCCGGGGCGTGATCACGGGCATATGTTCGGGGCTGCTTGAGCTGACAAAGTCTTATGGTCCGATGTTTGAAGCGGGGCTTGTAATTAGTGTCATTGCTGGCCCAGTAATTATTCGCGTCTGTGGTGGTAATTGCCTTGCACTTCGGCAGGCAGGATGGACTCGCTGGATTTTTCTCGTGATTACTCTGGGCACGCATCATCTGCTGACCGCGCAAGTGGACGCGTTCCTGCTGGAGAGAAGTGAACTGCGATCACCCACGGGCGGGTTGGCGTCGCTGTTGACCAGCGTGGAGTCGGCCGGTCCCGGCGGCGGCGAATCGCTGGCAGTCTGGATGGATAAATACTTCCGCCGGGTACCAGCAGCGTTCCGTACATCACTGTTACTTCGCAAACTTCTGCATGAGAAGTTCGGTGAGAGCACTGAATTCCTGAAGTGCATATTCCGTAAGAATTCCATACTGTCAGGAACGGTCGATGCGATGGGTTATTCTCAGGACTCCGTGACACCGGTGAACGCGCAGCCACGCCTGGATAATGTCTTTTGGGGAACGTTTCAGTACACGCTGAGTAACGCGGTTCTTCTGGGACTTGGCGTGATGGTTTTCCTGCGAGTTCTGTTGCCGGGACCATTACTGAATTCAGCGTTTTCGCTGTTTCCAGCAGTGACATCGACACTCGTCCTGCTTGTCATCTACACGGCCGTGGAGAGTCATCCATACTACGCATTGAATTTTCTCTTTCCGTTCTGCTGGCTTACTGGAACGTTGGTGTGTCGTTTGCGAACTGCAGACGCTGCCGGATTCGACGGGGCCGTCAGGCTGAGGAGACTTCTGATTCCCGCACCACGGTTCCACGCGTGTCTTGTCATCGGAGGACTTCTTGCGATTTATTGTGTGACTGGAAACACCGTGGATCGCAGCGGGCTGACTTTTCATCGAATCACCCGCGTAGCCGCATCGCACGCGTCTGACGCAGCGAACGCGGAGACCATGAATGGGCTTCCTGAGTCCGCAGACGCTGGAACATCCCGTGTTCATGGCTGGCTTGAGTTTCGGACATCAGCGGGAATGATACTTAAAGGGCAGAAGATTGAGCAGAGTTTCGAGGTGCATTCGCAGTCAGGACCGCTGCGTGGCCTGTGCTTTTACGTCTCCGGAAACGCAAGGGCGCGTATCGATAAGATCAATCGCAAATGGCGTGGACTGCCTGTGCTGTATTCTGTCTCTGTCGGGTCACAGGTGCTTCTGAAGAATCGTCCGATCGAAGAACTGGCCAATCCGAGGTTCGTGGTCATTCCGGCGGAAGTCTGGGGACAGACTGCGGGCGGGGCTAAAGACAGGGTGACCGTTACGGTCAGTCTGGAAAGTACATCGAATGTAGCCATCGGCCGAGTGTCTCCACCGCCGGCGATTGCAGTGGAATACTTTTACTAACCCACGGGTATGGAATGAGCAATGTCTGACGACGTTTCTGACGGTTCGAATCGACCTTCTGGATTCAGGAAGATCTGGCTGGTCAGGATTTTTCTGGTGGCCGCGATCATTGCCGGGGTGTTTACATTTCGCACGGCAACAGGCAGGCATTACGGTCGGCTGTGTGTGGTGTTGGATGAGCAGGTGGTGGCAAATAATTCTGTTGGCGTTTTTGCCCGAGGCGTGGATGGAGTTTTGAGGGTGCTGCAGCCGCGGCCGGAAGACCGTCGGATCTGGAGTCTCCAAGCGAACTGGCCAGCCGTGGATTCTCTGGTGATCGCGGGGAATCAGCTCACGTCAGAGCAGATATCCGGGCTCCGGATCAGGCTGGGTGCATCGATGATTCATGGTCGGTCCATGGAAGTCGGCAGCGTGACGCGTCTGTCTGCAAAATCTCCGGCAGCAGCCGAGTTGCAGCGTCGATTCGGATTCGCGGAAACGTGGGAAGTTGTTCCTAAGCCCGCGTTTGCTCCCCTGCTGAGCAGCGATGCGAACTGCGTCAACTGGCTTGGAACATCCAGTCTGTTGTGGCTTGCAGTGGTTCAGGGATGCGTGGCGTGTCTGGGACTGCACGTTCTGCAACGCTCGCTGTCACGAATTGCTGCACTGCACCTGAGTTCGACAGAAATTAGCGAGGAGAGTCTGGTCTGGCGGACACTGACGGAGACGATCCGGCTGATCATGTTGATCTGCGCTGCGCATCTCTGCTGGTGCTGGCTGTCCGTTGTGCTGACGATGACATCGCCGGAAGAACTGACGCTCGCGACCGCTGGAGCCGCAGCGACAGCGCTGCTGATCGCAGGCTGGTGTTACTTTGTCCATACGGTGCGGAGTGACTTCAGGCTGAAGTTGGCGATGACGGCAATAACGGTGACGGTGTGTGTGCTGAAGTTGTGCTGGCTGAGCACAGTGGAGTTTCGGCCCTTCTCAGATTATCGGGAATATCATCGTTATGGGGCACTGCTGGCAGATGGTGACTGGGAGTCGATTCGCAAAGGCACTGGTGGCGCGGCGGCTATCTTCCTGCGCAGGGCCGTGACGTTTGCGTGGCCGATTTCGAGTTTCGTTGGGACGTCGATTTCAGCTTATGAAGTTGTGAATGTGCTGGTTCAGGCAGCCACGTTTATGATGCTGATGGTTCTGATCAGCAGAATGTCGAGCCTGCGGACGGCGGCTTTTTCGCTGCCTTTGCTGCTCTTCTATCCCGAATTATGGTATCTCACGGGTGTGGTGACTCATAATATCCCTGGATATTTCTGGATGGTGGCGACATGGCTGGCGGTTGATGAATTTCTGAGACGCGCCGCTTTACAGCAGATCGCTGGCAGCGGGTGGCTGTCGCGCATCGCTGTTACCCTGATCTCGGGCGTTCCTGCCGGAATTCTTCTGAGCCTGCTTGAGCTTTCGAAGTCGTACGGCACGTTATTTCTGATTGGACTGGCCTTCTGCCTGCTTTTCGGACCGCATCTGCCTGGCAGTGCGATTGCCCCTTCCGGGTTGCGGCGTGTTTGTGGGTGGCAGCGACTGTGCTTCTTCCTGACAGTGCTGATGACCGAGCAAAGCATCATTCGTACTACTGATAGCATTCTTCAAACAGAGAGTGGACTCAGACTTCTGCCAATGGGGCAGCTTAACTACGCGGCGGGAGTGGATCCGAGAACCAACGCAAGCGGTGATGCTGTGTTCATCTGGCTTCACTATGCCTATTCGCTTGATCTGAAGCAAATGCCAAGGGTTGCTGCCCGGAAACTCCTGCATGAGAAAATCGGGACTGGCTTTGAATTCATCCGTGGTCTATTTCGGAAAAACGAAGTGCTGGCAAGGGCTGCAGATTCCATGTCACTCGTACAGGACAACCTGCGTCTGCCCAATGCGGATGCAAGACCGGAAAATGTTCCCTACGGACTGTTTCAGTACGCATTCAGTCACTGGATGGCGTTTCTGGTTGGAGTCATGTTTCTCCTGCGCCTGCTGCTTCCCGGCCCGCTGGTGAAATCGGCTGGTGAACTGTTCCCGTGGGTTTCCGTGCTGACGGTGATGCTGGCCGTTTACCTCGTTACCGAAGCGCATCCCTACTATTCACAGAATCTTATCTTTCTGTTTTGCTGGAGCGGCGGGACCACCGTTGAACGACTGCTGTCATGCAAGGGTATCCGCTCCACAGGATTGCTGGATTCCATCAAGCCGTTCGGACCGCTGCCACGCTGCATCGCTGTTGTATCGATAGCCGCCGCAATTGTTTTGTTCTGCCTTGTGGGCAACGCTGTGGATCACAGTGGGCTCACCTTTCACCGACTTGCCCGGAGTGGTGAACTGCAGATTGAAGTCGATGGCGCACAAGTACCGACGTCCCAGCAGCCGGGGCCGGTCCGATCGGGAGTTTCCCGAGTCCACTGCTGGGTTGAGCTCAGCAGTGCTGGTGGCGGACCGGTGAAGGGGCTCGTGGCGACAGGCAGCTTCGAAGTGCAGTCAGAAGCCGTGCCGCTGCAAGGCCTGAGATTTTTTGTTTCTGGCAATCAGCGGGCTCGCCAGCGGCGAATCAAAGAGAGCTGGAAAGACCTGCCCGTCAGATACTCCATCGCCATCAATGGCCATCGAGTTCTTGAAAATCGTCCCATTGAAGAATTGGTAAAGCCGCAGTTCGTACAGGTCCCCGCAAAATTCTGGCTGGACGATAAGCCGGCAACCGAGCGGAAGGCGATCGTCACCATCACACTTGAATGCACAGAGGACGTGAAGATCGGCGGAGTGTTTCCACCTCCGGCAATCGCACTTGAATACTTCCACTGAGCTTCAAACTGGCATTTTCAGGAGTTGCGTGACCTGCGAGACTCTGGGGCGGGCTGATTGTCAGCTCTTTCGTCGATTCGGACGCCCCTGCGTTTCAGGCATCACCAGTCCCATGAAAAAACGACTGCACGGACTCCGCCTCCTCATCCTGCTGCTCCCATTGACAGTATCCGCCGCACACAGTCTGCGGCCCCCGCTGGCATCACCGGTGAGCATCACCTCCAATCGCCCTGCTTTGGTCTTTGAAAGTTATCTCGCCGATCAAAGCCGCGTTGTGGCAGAGTCGCGGCCCGTGATTTCAGTGGATTTTCACTTCCGAAATCAGGGGCGAGAGACCGTGAAAATCACCAGCATCGAACCCAGCTGCGGCTGCCTCAGCCCGCGATTGTCCTCGACTCAAATCGAGCCTGGTCAGGTGGGACGGATCACGCTGCCGATTCGCACAGTTAATGAACCGGCCGGGCTGCGAGAATACATGGTTAACGTGCATTACGTGGATCCTCAGCCACGCACAGTCTCCATCACGTGGCGGGTACAGCTTCCCGAGAAAAAGCTGTTGATTGAACCCCGCGTCCTGATGATTCTCGGTGACATTGTCGGTGATGAAATACTGCCAATACGTATTTCCGATTTTCGCCCCGGAAAAACAACCACACCGCTGCGGATCACTGAGATTGCAACCGCCCCGTCAGCCATCGAGGCTTCTGTTGGCGGGCAGACGGCAGGTGACGAGGTCAGCGAAACCACCATTAACGTTCGTTTCAGTCAAAACCTGCCCCCCGGAAAACATCGTGGACTGATCACCGTCCGCACTGAAGACCCCGATTATCCGTCACTGCACATACCGGTGATTGCGGGGCGGCCGGAGCCGGGTACCGAGGGGCTTCTGAAAGCCTCACCGGAAATGGGCCGCGTGGTTATCCGCAGGAATAAGCCTGAAGAATCAGCCGGAAGCGGCATCACTCTGGCCTATCCTGCCAACTGGGACATTGAAAGGTGTGAAACATTCCCAGCTCAGCTGCAGGTGGCTTCGGTTCCAGTCGAGCAGAACTCGGAGACCACCCTGACGACGACGCTCACTGTCAGTGTTACCGACCTGCCACCTGACGGCACTCAACAGGGACTTATTACAGTGCACTTCAGTTCGCCAAATGGTCCACGAATCTGCACGATACCGATGTCAATTGTGTGGCTCTGACAGCACCGTCGAAATGCTGGCTATGTTTACCTGCGGGCTATTTCTGTGAGCCAGGCGCGCTGTGACGCTTCGAACGATGTTCCGGTGTTGATCCGAATCAGAGCGGACGCGGGGAGTTCATCAGGAGCTTCAAACCGGGCCGCCAGGAGTTGAAGATCTTCTTCGCGCGCGTCGGAGATCACATCACTGCGGCTCGCTCGATCCCGCAGTCGCTTTCGGCGAATCTCTTCGTCTGCGTCAGCAAAAGTCCAGATCAGTTCCGCTCCGACAGCTGCGGCGACCCTGGCCAGAGCTTCCCGATCAGCCTGCCGCGAAAAGGTCGCGTCGAGGATCACGCTGTCACCCGCTTTGATTTGCTCTGAAGCCCCGGAAAACAACGCACCATAGACGCGATGTGTGAGCTCGCCACTGTACAATGTCCCGCGCTCCGCCGCCGTGCCCCGATAATTCGGCTTCACCCCTGCAAGCGACTTACGGATCCGGTCGGAAGACAGAAATCGCCAGCCACTCTCACCTGCCACAAATTCGGCAAGCGACGATTTCCCGGATGCAACGTGGCCGGCGAATGCCAGAATCCTGGGGACGGAACCGGTCATCACATAACGTGACGCCAGCTGAAAATAGCTCCTCGCCCTTTCGCGCGCGTTCGCACACTCCTCTGGTGATGTCGTCTCAGAAGTACTTCGCAGGTATTCAACTTTTCCCCGCACACAGGCTCGATAAGCCTGATACCAGCGCACAAGATGCGGGAGCTGTGCATCCGGGAGTTCGTGGGTCAGGCGGGAAATCAAATGTCGTGACCAGTCAGCTCGGCCATGGAAATCCAGATCCATCGCGAGGAACCCGACATCGGATGCCACGTCGATCTGACGCAGACTGTCACTGAATTCCAGACAGTCATAGATCCGCACCCGCTGATCATCGATGTGAATGTGCTCCAGATGCAGATCACCATGCAGATCACGAATCCAGCCGGCAGCTGCCCGTCCTTCCAGTAACTCCCTGTGCTGCTTCACAAATTCGGCCGAACCAAGTTCGAGAAACTCCAGCCGCTGATCGCTGATGATGGCTCGAGGCATGGAGTGAGCCACCTCAAAATTGTCCAGAATGTGCTGCTGAACGCGAGGAAGTGCGGTGGCTGATGTTGATGCCGACAGCGATGGCTGCGATCGATAAAACGTCAGCAGTCGATCCACGACACGGTCGAATTCAGAAAGTTGTACCTGACCCGCACGCAGCCTGTGCAGCAGAAAACCATCCTCTGGTAACTCACGCATCTGCACCATCCACTCGATCGTACCAGCAGGCTCCGGTGCTCCTTCTGGTACGCTCACCATTCGAAACTTTGGTTGCCCCGGAGCTGATGCTGAGGAGTCGCAGACGGCCAGAACGGCGAGGTAAACGTCTTCAGCCAGTCGGCGGTTCAGACGGACTTCAGCTTCACAGTTGTCGCGGCGGCTGAGGAGCTGCGAGAAATTCAGAAATCCCAGGTCAACCGGCTGCTTCACCTTGTACACAAATGGCGGTGCCAGAAAGACCCACGAAGCATGTATCTGCACACGTCGCACTGTCGCCGGGTGATGAGCGTAGCTGGCCGGGTCTGACAGGAACTGCAGAAGAAGCTGGGCCTGAGGATTCATCTGGCAAGTCCTGCTGCACCCCGCGAAGGCAAAATCTGTGCCCTGAGCGAACTGTCAGCTGCGAAAAGCTGCGGAAACCTCAGGGCGACTCAGAGTCACCAGAGCCCAGATGCCGATTGCTAATCCAACGAGGCAACATCCTGATGTCGCCGGCATCATCGACAGCACTGAAGCCGCGACTGCGAGAGAATACCGCTTTAGACTGAGCATGAATATCGCACCCAGCAAAATCAGCACTCCGGATACGAGACCGATGGTGTGGTAGACCACTGTCGCGATTGCCGGAGCCATCAAACTGCCGCAAACATCCGCCAGGGGTGCAGTGCCGAACGGCAGGGCTGAAGTTTCAAAATCAAACGGCTGCTTCTGCTGCTGCTGCTGCTGATTCCGGTCGTCCGTCATCGGTACAACTCCCGCGGAACGGGCTCCAGCCCGGCGAAGACACTCAAGGTCTCCGCAACGAACCCATGAGCCAGACACCGGTCCAAAAATATCTGTGGACTTTCGAGCCGGACAGGCAGGAAACGCTGAGCTGCAGTAAAAATTCCCATTATCTCAGCTGGATTACCCTGCTGGACATCGTTCTCAGATCCAGCCGCAGCAGCCGGCCACGCAGAGGCTCACCAAAGCCCGCCAGAATCTTGATTGTCTCCATGGCGGCCAGACACCCCACGGTTCCGCTGACCGCCCCGAAAACCGGAAACCGTCTCTGCCAGCCTGCAGGAACCTCTGGCACCAAATCCCGAAATCGTGGTGTCTCGGGGGGCTGAATGACCGTCAGCGATGCCTCCAGTTCGTACATCGCCGCTTCAACCACTGGTCGTCTCAGGCGTTCGGCTGCGTCATTCATCGCCAGCCGCTCCTGAAACAGGGGCGCTGCATCCACTACGCAGTCGGCCATCCCAACAAGCCGCTCCGCATTTTCCACAGTGATTTGTTCCGGTATCGCCAGCACGTCCAGACGCGGGTTAAGCTCCCGCAACCGTCGGGCCGCCGATTCCACTCGCGGACGGCCGATCCAGTCGTGAGTCATCAGCAGTTGTCGATTCAGATCTGAGGGCTGTACAAGTCCCCCGTGAGCCAGTATCAGTCGACCAACGCCCGCGGCTGCCAGTTCGTAGGCGGCCGCTGAACCCACGCCCCCCACTCGGCTGATAAGCACCGTTGCTGCCTTAAGTCGCTGTTGGCCAGCGTCCCCAAAACCCTCAACATCCAGTTGCCACGACCAGATCTCACGCTCGTCTTCCGTCATGGACATCGCTGTCTAACCCCCGCTGATCATTGGCATCAGCGTAATTGACTCACCCGCCGTCAAGACATACTCGAGGTCAGCTGGCAGCAGCTGCTGATTGCGAAGTACCAGCAGACCCGGAGGCCAGATACCGGTCTGACCAGCAGCGGCGGCCCCCGGCGACAGCTGTGGCGTTGTCGCCGGATGAAGTTCCTGCAGACGATGGAACAGATCGCCGAGTGTGATCTGGTTTTCGATAGAGACATCAGTATGAGTCACACCGGCAGCACGTCGGAGCGGACCAGTGAGCTCGACGCGGAGCTCACTTTCCTGCGATCCCGCATCGACAGAGCATGTCTTCTTAAGAGGAGAAGCATTTGTGTGCGCGGAGTTTTCGTTACTGTCCATTCGCCGGAGTCGCTGTTGGGATAATGGGCTGCACCCAGGCACGTTCGTATTCCTCTTTCTCTCCCGGATTTGGATGTTTTCGGGACGAGGTGACTACAGCCCGCACGTAGATCTCTTTCCCTGTGAACTCATAGTGCGGATTCGGGCCGTCTGCAGCGGCGTAAACGCGACCAATCTGACTGGAGTAGCATCGCGTCAGTCGTGCAGCCTCGGCTTCGTCCGGGACTGCCGGTTCAGATTCCTGTGGAAAACCACGATCGGTGCCAATGAACTCCGTGCGATAAGTCACCCCCTCTTCCGACGCAATTTCCAGTCGCAGCGAACGGCCGTCGCTGCTGATGGATTTCAATGCGACACCCGAGGAGGAGTAGAAGCGACCAGCCTCAAGCGATTCGACGAGAGCATCTGGTGTGAGAGTGGAGGTGAGAACGTTCACCCAGCCGCGGCCGGGCTGTGCCTTCTTACCGGGGGTCTTCTCGAAGTAGCTGTGTCCGTCGTCTGTGGAGAGACCGTAGAGCAGGGGAAGTTTCAGTTTTTCAAGGCGGAAGCTGTTGATGATATCCCACATCCGTTCGGTGGATGCGTGAGTCTCGTCGCCGCGATTATTCACCGCGGGGTGACCATTGTAGACTTCAAAAAATGCTCCGCCGACAGCCGGGAGCAGTTGTTCGGCCGTTACTGCATATCCAAAGTTGGGGTGGTTCAGGTGCACGATCGTTTTCACACCGGATCGCTCGCGACGGGACTGAGCGGCCAGCAGATTTCGCTGAATCACATCGGCGACACCTTCACCGCCTGTCGGCGGCAACAGCTCCAGCGTGTTGGAGGCACACAGGTGTACAGGAAGTTTTCCAAACCTGTCCGTGATTTCCTCACCCTGGATCAGCAGATATTCCTGTGGAACAGCGAGCTTTGAGAAGATTTCATCGAAAGTCTTCAGACGAACTTCCCGAGCGTCCCCCTCACCGCGCGTTTCAATCCACTCGGATGGCCACGCTGCAGTGAGGCTTTCGAATGCTTCTTTTCGTTTGTCGAGACTAACCCAGCGTTCCTTTTGCAACAGGGTATTGTGGTCGGTGAACACGAGAAACTGGTAGCCGCGATCCCGGTACCACTTTGCAATTGCTTCAGGGAAGTCGTCTCCGTCGCTCCAGAAGGAGTGCGTGTGCATGTTGCCACGGCACCAGCGTTGCCCCGACTCCGCAGCAAGCCGCAGGGTTTGAGACTGCGCGGCCACGGGAGCCAGGTTGCAAAGACCAGCAAGCAGCAGCAGAACGAACGGGACGCGGGTGAACATGAATGGCAGGCCTTCGTATTGCGGTAATGCAGTGAATTCGCTGTCGGCGACAGTGCTGGCAAACTCTGAAGCATCTTTGTGAAGATACAGCGAGTCTGCCAGAAGTTCTGTTCAGGGCGGCTTCAGCGGGAGGAGCCGACCTCGTAGCACATCAGCTTATTCTGTTCGCGCAGATACAATCTGCCAGCGACCACAACCGGATGCGCCCATGTGGCACCTTCCTGGTAGTCCGGCTTGAAGCTGCCCTTGAGACGGTATTCATCCGGAGTGGCTTCGATCAGAGCGACAGTGCCATCCTGGTAGCGGAAGATGATGTGGCCATCGATCAGCAGTACAGCGGCGGAACCTTTGCCGGGGCCACGGAGCTTGCCTCCCCAGACAATCTCGCCACTGCTCATGCGTACGCACGTCGGGAAACCCTCGTTCTGCTGATGACCTGCATACACATAGCCGTCCTTCAGGATCATGCCACCGTGATGGTTGTTGAAGACGTTGCCTTCCAGGAAGTACTTTTCTTCGGCGATGATTTTATTACCGTCACGTTTGAGTTCTACGAGTGCGGCGCCGGTTTTGTAGCTGGTTGAACCGAAGACGAAATTACCTTCGACAATCGGGGTCGGAATGTTTGCAACACCGTTGGCCACGCGATTGTACGTCCAGAGTTGTTTGCCGTCCTTTGCATTGATGCCGATCAGTCCTCGGCCGGTGAGCTGCACATATTGCGGAATACCGAGACCCTCGCCGGTAACGATCGACGAATAACCCGCACCGTCTTTTCCCGCAGAACCTTCAAATGTGGCCACACACTTCCAAATGTCTTTTCCGGTCATGCGATCGAGGCAGACGACCAGAGCATCCGAGCCGCCGGGCGTGCAGAGGACACGATCACCATCAACCAGCGGGCTTTCCGAAAAGCCCCAGCCAGACATCATTTTTCCATTCCAGTCGCTGAACTTTCTCTGCCAGACAATCTTGCCGTCCCCGCGAGCGAGGCAGGCGATGGAACCGTCGGAGGTGACCACGTAAAGGTGATCGCCGGCGACGGAAGGAGTACATCGCGATCCCTCGTAACTGTGTTTGGGGTTGGCGTCTGTCACTGGAGATTTCCAGAGAATGCTGCCGTCGCTGGCTTTCGCGGCAATCACCGCCTGGCCCTGCTCTGTGTTTCCGACAGTGTAAAGAACTCCATCAACGATCGATAAGCTGGCGTAGCCGGCCCCAAAGCCCTCGACTGTCCACAGATGCTGAGGTGGCTGAGCGTTCCAGTCATGGGACGACAGTTTTTCGTCCGACTGAGCATTGCGAAGCGGTCCTCGCCACTGCGGCCAGTCTCCGGCGAGGACAGAAGCATTAAGGAGCAGCAGGCAGAGCAGTTTCGCGGAAAATCGGAGGGGCATGAGACATGCTTTCAGGCTGAGGAAAAAACAAGATCGCTGTCAGGAAGGGGCGGGACGAGTGCGGTTGAATGCAGGTGCAGGGTAACCGGAGAATCTTGTTTTGCAAAATCCGGCCCCGGGTGTCAAGGCTGTGGGCGATCTTCAGGACTTCTCAGCGTCCGTGATGGGTGGTCTGAGCAGCGCGGCGAAGATATTTCAGCGTGGCTGCGTGGATGATCAGCTCACCAAGACGCGGCCAGATTTCCCGAAGCACAAACACGGGGCGAAGAGCAGGAAAGTTGAGAATTATCTCGGGCGGCGCTTTGTGCATGGCGTTTTCCACCGCTCGAGCAACGTGAGCGGCTGTGGTGCCTCCAAGCAGTGGCGGAGTGCGTCGGCCGGTGGACCGGATAATCTCGTCATAAATGCCGCCGTCAACCGCAAAACCCGGGCAAATGGCCGTGCAGCCGATGCCTGTGCGTTTCAGTTCTCCGCGAAGTGACTGCGTAAACGCAATCATGCCGGCCTTGGTCGCTCCGTAAACTGCGCCCCACGCTGGTCCATGCTTGCCGGCCGTGGATGCCATGTTGATGATCCGCCCAAACTGTTGCTGCTTCATCAGCGGCAGCACCAGTCGTGTGAGCAGAATTGCGCTGGTAAGGTTGGTGCTGATCACGGACTGAATCTTCTCCTCGCTGAGCGAGTCAAGTTCGGCAAAGCATTCGATGCCCGCGTTGTTGACCACGACGTCGATGCGGCCAAAACTCGCGATGGCCTGCTGCACAAGGTTTGCCAGTCCTGACGAGCTGGTGACGTCCACGGCCACTGTGAGCACTTCACTGCCTGCCGCTCGAACAGCCACTGCCGTCTGCTCCAGCCGCTCCGCGTTTCTTGCTGCAAGAATGAACTGCCGGTGAGGCCCTGCAAGTCGCTCAGCCGTGATTCGACCGATGCCGGCCGAGCTGCCCGTGATGAGAATCGTCAGTGGGTCAGGGAGCTGGGCCATCGGGAGATTCCGTGGTGTTCTTCGGTCGGAGAGGGATGGGGAACGAATCGAGTTGTATCGCATTTGGCCGATTCACCGGAACATCGGCCGCCGGAAATCACAATGGACTGCCGTGCCAATCGGCAGAATCTTCCGGAACCCCTCGAATTCCGCGATTTCGCCGGTCTTCCTGATCGGCGATTTCCTTCCCAACTCCGCCCGTTCTCACCAACCTGTCACGAATTCCCTTGCCACAAAGGGCGAACGTCTGGGAAGATTGGGCGAGTTCCCGAGGCCGACTTTTCGGCCGGAGCAGTTTCCAAAGGGCATGGTTTATGTCTCGTCTGGCCACTGGTGTCATTCTTGCTTTGACGGCTGCACTCGTCAGCCACTCCTCCGCATCCGCTCAGGGGCTGATCTTCCAGCTGCCTGAAGACGGTACGTCGGTTGAATATCAGGGAACGCTGACTCAGGGCACTTCTGCTGATGACGAAAATGCCCTGACCTGGACGTGCGAACTCAGCATCAAGTCCGTAGGGCGCGAAGATGCCGAGTACCAGGGGCAGGTGCAGCCCTGTCGCTGGATCGAAATCAAGACCATCACCGGCAAGGCCGGAGAAGCCGGCATCGATCCCGGACCGGTCGGATCGCGGATCTACAAGGTGCTTGTGCCGGAAAGCAAGGTGCTTGGCGAAGCTCGTGACTCCAGCGGTGTAGAAAATGACATGCTTCCGATCGTGAGAGGCTTTCGTCGTCTGGGGGAAGAAGGCGTCGAACAGATCAAGACGCCTGCACTGCGTTTTTACCCCACAATTGCACTGCTGACCAGCTACCCCGAGCCTGAGGTCATCGCCACAAACGCGGTGCCTGAAGTAATACTGCAGGGACCTCAGATTTCAGCCGTGCACCGGAAGGGACGCGTCGTCATGGAAAGTCAGAAGACTCGCTCCACGAATGAAGGCGAGTACTGGGTCTCGAAGGATGTCCCCTTCGGTCTGGCTCGCTGGGTCGTCACCGTCACCACCGAAGAAAAGGATCTCGCCGCCGCCCGCAGTGAATTCCGCACAGCGGTCGTCAAGAAGGTGGATATGAAGCTTCGCCAGATCCGCCAGAACGCCGAGAGCGAACTCGTCACGCAGTGATCGTCGCGTTTCGCTCTGAGGAACGCTCAGGGCCACAGTCCCACCAAACTACGCTTCAGCAGCAATGTTCAACGCGCATCGCGCGGGCGAAAACTTGTTGTGCGTTCAGCCACGTAATTCAACGCTCCTGCCTTCGCTGGTGACGCTGCTGTCTGTAATACTTCAACCCTGGCAGGAAGAACGTCACCGCTGACATCACGCCGAATAAGCTGACGCTGAAATTCGGGATATCCGCTGCTTCAATCGCCGCCATCACCAGCGATGTAGCAAACATCAGGCCGGCTTCGATGTAGAATCTTCCCGAAAGAATCCCGGCCTTTGCCAGAAATACCATTCCGGCGATCGCACCGAGGCATGGTGAAAATTCAAGTACTGGTCGATGCATAATCGTTTCCACGCCAAACAGCATGGATGAGGCGATCATGCTGCCGCCCCAAATGTGCGCGATCTGCCTCTCGACTGCCGTAATCGGTCCCGCCCGGTGCCGCAGATTCCAGAAAATCGCAGCCCATAGCCCAAGTCCAACCACCCACAGCCCCACAAATGGCCACCGCTGCGTGACTCCATTAAGCTGCATGGCATTCGTGATCAGGCACAGCAGCAACACGACAGCACTGTGCCACATCCAGAGCAGTCCCCAGTTCTGCAGGATCGCCGCATGATGCGATTCCCGAAACAGCCTGGTCATGATTCGCAGCACCGTGGATGATCGTGCCGTGATCGGCTCGCTGTTCAGCCACGCACGCAGATCAGCGGCGAGTGCCGTTGTGGATTCATAACGCAGATCCGGTGGTTTCTGCAGACACTTCATCACGATCATTTCCAGATCGGCATCCACAGCGCGATTGAGCATGCGGATGCTGGGGGGATCCTGTTCGAGCACCATCAGGACCGTATCCAGAGGTGAAGCGGCCTGGAATGGAGGGCGGCCTGTCAGCATTGCGAACAGCACAGCCCCCAGGCTGTAAATGTCCGCCGCCACGTCAATCGAGTCCGTCTGTCCTGATGCCTGCTCGGGCGACATCCACGCCGGCGTTCCCAGAATTGCACCGCTCTGAGTCAAACTCTGGAGGTCTCCGGAGACGGAGGCCGCATTCCCGGCAGGAGTCACTCGCTTCGCAAGCCCGAAATCCGTCACAAATGGCGTTCCATCCCTGGCAATCAGAATGTTGGCGGGCTTCAAATCCCGATGCAGCACTCCTGCCCTGTGTGCCGCACCGATTGCCTCCACCACGGGAATCAGCAGCGTCACAGCGTCACGCGGCGAAAGCGGCCCGTTTGCCAGACGCTGCGACAGTGTGACCCCGTCCACAAACTGCATGCTGAACCACGGCTGCCCCTCCTGTTCACCCACCTCATAGACCGGCACAATATTCGGGTGCTGCAGCCTTGCTGCCGCCAGTGCTTCGATTCGCAGCCGGGCCACATCCTGGCTGGAGGCAAAAGCCGCGTTGGGGATCATCTTCAATGCCACCGTCCGCTGCAGACTTTGCTGCCGAGCCCGGTACACCACACCCATCCCGCCCCGGCCAATCTCCCCCAGAATCTCGTACTCCCCCACCCGCGAACCGACTGCCGAACCACCCAGACGGGTTCGCGGGAGTTGCGGAATCGTGTCCGAGAGCGAGACGGACTGCAGCAACGCCAGATCATCCGCCATTTGTGCCGTCGCAAACAGTTCCCGCAAGTCCTGTTCAAGGTCCGGATGCTGCCGAATAGCCTCCTCCAGCCGCTGCTGGCTGTTGCCGCCCTTCGAGTCCTGCAGCAGGCAGTCAAACACAACCGCCAACCGCTCATCCCGTTCTTCCGCTGCATTCAGCATACGCAATGTCCCCTCGGGCTCCGCTACTGACTGCCTGGAAACAGGCCGACAGACCCAGCACGATTATAGTATGTGGTCGGGGAAAGAGCAGCGGAGGGCCTGCGGGCGATGGATCACAATCACCGATCAGCGGCGACGGGAACGACCACCATCACCCTCCCGACCGCCTTCCCTGCCCCCCTCACGGCCACCGCCACCGCCAGCACTGCCACTTCGGCGATAACGATTTTCCGTGCGACGAGCGTGATCTTCGGACGGTGTTCGGAGCGAGAGGCAACCAATTGCTTCCTCCCAGGTCGGAATGTCGCGATACTCTGGTGCTACTGGCGCTGGCTGAGCAACGCTGCGGGGTTCCTGACGTTCACCGCGTGCCCCACGCTCCGGGCGGCGACGACGGGGCTCGCGGTCCGATGTTTCGTCCCGCTCGTCCTGGTCGTCCCGGTCATCAAGTTCTCGCCGATCATTGCGTTCGCCCCGCTCACCGCGAACCGGTCGTTCCGCACGTTCAGGTCGTTCGGCACGTTCAGCGCGTTCTGGTCGTTCGGCACGTTGAGGTCTCTCTGTTCGTTCTGTTTTTTCAGATCGCGGCGCTCTTTCAGGCCGTTCGCGCCGCTCCGTACGTTCGCCGCGATCTTCACGGCCTTCACGATCTTCGCGGCTGGTGCGGGCAGGTCGATCAGAAGCTGTTCGTGCCCGTGGCGTTTCCTCGCGGGTGTCGCGGACGCGGCGGAGCACCGGTTCTTCTTCGTCATCGAATCCCACCGAGCGTTGGTCTTCGGGTTCAAAATCATCATCATCGACCGGTGGTTCGCGACGAGCAGACGGGCGTTTTGCGGATTCGCCGCGTTCAGGGCGAGTTTCTTCGCGCTCCTGTTCGCGATCACGACCTCTTCCGCGTCGACCCCGGCGGCCACGCTTTTCTGAACGCTCCGCAATTTGAGTGGGCTCGGGCGCGTCGTGCGTTTCTTCGTCATCGCTGTCAGCTTCGTCGATGGCCGGGCGACGAGGTTCTTCTGCTCTCCGCTGAGCGCGGGCGCTTCCGGCAGAGACACTGACGACGTCTTCATGGTCTTCTTCGAAGAGGATCTCGCTGAGATCATCAACCGGGGATGAGACATCAGCATCATTATCTGAGTCGCTGAAGTCACGGGAATCGCTGCCAGGAGCGTCGCTGCGGCGGCGACGATTGCGTCCCCGTCCTCCGCGGCGGCGCCCCCGACGACGGCCGGTGCCGGAATCCCGGGAGCCATCGGTGTCAGATTCATCTGCTGTTGTGCCGGACAGCCCGCTTTCGGCGGCTTCGGTGTCATCAGCCTCGGTCTCCTCTGATGACGTTGCTTTGGGCTGCGGACTGGGATCATCCCACACCCAGCGATCGACTTCGTTCCAGTAGGTCTCGTCATCACCTGCGCCGGAAACTACGTTCGGGCGAGGCTTTTCGGAGGAGTCCTGTTTTTGTGAAGCCGATTCGTCCCGTCGCAACGCTTCTTTGCCGGGGCGACGTGAGCGATCAGCGACGGAAGTTTCTGAACGGACAGTCGCCGGTCGCCGCGGGGCTTCTTTCGCGCCGCTGCCGAAGCCGAATTCATCCTCGTCCCCGTCGTCGTCCTCCTCGTCCTCCTCGTCGTCATCATCATCATCCTCGTCGTCATCATCATCATCCGCGTCGTCGTCGTCGTTTTCGAAATCAAAGTCTTCGTCACTGACCTCGTCCGGAATATCCTCGTCCTCGTCCTCATCCTCGTCCTGCTCATCATCGAGATCATCGTCGTCGGAGAACACAATCAGATCATCAAGATCTTCGTCAAAGGATTCGCCAGCGGATACGTGGGGCGGAGTGTCTGCCTGGGCGGCGGCAGTGGCAGTGACGATGTCGGCGGTGGGCTCTGCGGATTCTTTGACTGCGGGCTGATCATCGTAGTCATCGAAGAGCACTTCGCCACCAACGTCGTCGGGAAGACCAGCAAAGTCAGACAACGGGTTGGCCCAGCGGCCTGTGGGGTTGGTAGGGCGTTTTCCTGAGTGGTCACCGGGAATGGTCATCGTGGATCCGTTGATTGAAAGAGAATTCGCATCATTGCCGGGAAAGCCTTGTGAATGCTACCACGAGAGCCTCGACTTTTCAATCTGCTGCCACAGGTGGTCTCGATGGGCTCGGAAAATTCCCCGCAGGAGTGAGATTGTACTGAATTACAGGAAGCCACGAACGTCATCTCTATGTGCGGCGGTGATCCCCGCGTTTGGCGATTTCATTTTTTTGGGTTTACCTGGAGAGAAAAATGTTCAGCAGATGGGACGTTATCAGCAAGGCTATGCTTCTGGGAGTTTTGCTGGGTGGTTCGGCCGTACTTTGCGGATGCAGAGAATCGGTGACGGCGGATGAAAATAAACGCGAACCGGATACGGCCGATACCGCCGCTGACACCGGAACGGTCGAAGGAAGGGCAATCCTGCGGGTACTGAAGGCCGACAGGACCACACCGCAGTTTTCTGTGGCGACAGACACCCGCACGTCGGAATACTTTCAGCAGGTGATCGCGAATATGAGCAGGATCGAATTGTATGAATGCCCTGCCGACTTTCGGCTGGCATACAAACGGCATGTTCTGGCGTGGCGGCAGTGCCTGCGCACGGTGCAGTCGCAGGGAGAGAAACTGGCACGGATTGCTGACTGGAACGCCGTGTCGGTGTTGAATGGAACAGAGCCACGCGATGATCTGGAGCGAGAAGTTTTCGCATCGCTTGGTGAGATCGAGAAAACTTTCGAGGAGTGTGTGCGGATTGCGGAGCTTTACGGAGTGAGCGAGTCGGAATACCGACTCTAATCCAGAGCACCAGGTTTCCGCCATCCCATGGACAAACCTCGTCAGCCCAGCTTCGGGCGGGCCTCGGTCAGAATTGTTCTTCCACGAACGACTTTTTCTCCGAAGGCCCCCCCGATGGCTGCATGGACACTGCCTACGGGATACCGGCCAATGGCCTTGAAGTCCCCTCCATCCGGGCGAAAACTGGCCTCAATCCCCCCCGCGTCCCTTCGAGGGGAGAGGGGAAATCAGGTAGGGCGGTGGCTGGCAAACGGGGCCGGGCGCTGCCCAAAAGGCACACAAAGGTGCCATGCACCTAAGCAGACGCAAACCAGTCTTTTTCCACACCTACAAGAGCTCTCAGGTGCATGACACCTGAAGGGCTCCGTGAAAGCAGGACGTCAATAAATTCACTGAATATCATGGTCCCCCAGTGCGACGCAGGGGACTGTCCCCGCAGGCACGGCGGCAGGCGTGCGGGAGCGGCCGCTGGCCGGGTGTCAGAATCGGCACAATCCGAAGAATGGTGAGAATCCGCAACGCAAAGCCTGCCCCGTTGCCGGGGACAGTCCCCGCAGGCGCGGACGCAGGGGAAATCAGGTGAGGTGATGGCTGGCAAACCGGGCCGGTCGCTGCCCTGAGGTGCATGGCACCTCTAGCGAAAATCCCAGTGAATTTATTGGCATCCGCGTCACCCGGTGCGACGCTGGGGACAGTCCCCGCAGGCACGGCGGCAGGCGTGCAGGAGCGGCCGCTGGCGGGACGTCAGAATCGCCACAAACCGAAGAATCGCCAAAATCTGCAGCGATTGCGGAATCCCCGGGGACAATCCCCGCAGGCGCAGACGCAGGGGAATTCAGGTAGGGCGATGGCTGGCAAACGGGGCCGGTCGCTGCCCCGAAGGTGCATGGCACCTTGAGCGATGGCACCTTGAGCGAAAATCCCAGTGAATTTATTGGCATCCGCGTCACCTCGTGCGACACCGGGGACAGTCCCCGCAGGCACGGCGGCAGGCGTGCAGGAGCGGCCGCTGGCGGGACGTCAGAATCGCCACAAACCGAAGAATCGCCAAAATCTGCAGCGATTG